>Ga0208297_1000174_pt1 | contig 165761 bp, 130 predicted proteins | sample LMS_cellobiose_e_FD_187367 | JGI IMG/M metagenome (GOLD analysis project Ga0208297, IMG submission 187367) | Rumen-fistulated moose microbial communities from Alaska, USA - LMS_cellobiose_enrichment (SPAdes) (version 2) | ecosystem: Host-associated > Mammals > Digestive system > Stomach >... | reverse complement strand
GGACCCAAGCTATCTTTCGGGAGTGCTTATTCGTTGAGGCACTGATTATCCTCGTAGCATAACCTTCAATAAAAGCTATCTCTACATCATAACCCTTCGGAACAAATAAGCGATAAACAAACCTTGGGGGCAAAATGCCATAAACCAGTTTATACTTAAGTCGGCCAAAGAGAGAGAGCGATTTCTTAATAATTGAGCAGTAATTGACACAAAGACTAATTCGATCCTGATAAACTCCCGTATCTACGACAGTACATACAGTTACATCAAATCGATTCTTATCAATGTTCTCAACTAACGTAGTAAGAACATTTTCCGCGCCTCCCCCGGCAAGAGACTCAATGAAGAAAAGGATCTTCCTTCTTGATGAAATATGAGAGAATCTATTATTGCCCAAATCTGAATTCATTGATGTAACTATTGATTGTCATATTGAAATACTACCGTCCGGTAATGCTTTCCTGGGACAGCATTCTTTCTGACTAAATTGTCATGAAAACAGATCACTCTTGTCTGGTATACAAAGCCATAGTCATGCAAAATGGCATTGTTTGTCGAATGACGCCAATCTGCTAGTCCTAAGCCAACAGAATCGAACCTATTGTTGAAAACGTCACTAAACAAATTATTATAAATAACGACTCCAGAATTAGAAACATTATCATGAAATGAGAATGTTAAAACCCCAATTAAAAGACGGCCTATCGATTCGGTCGTCCTTGAAAAAGAATTGCCATATATCTCAAGTCCCTTAGCATAGCTATCCTCAAAATCAATATGATAGTTTGTTGCTCCTACAGTGAATAAAGGGATTACCTTACCGGCATAGTTCTTGTCGTTATGGTTTTTGCTGAATCGACAGTTACGGATTATCATATTATTACAGCCACCAGAAATCCCACCTCTATGATTATCATGGAAGAAGCAATTCTCAATGACGCAATTACTAGAAATCAAGTCAGAAATCGTTCCGCTATGCTGGATACTACCATCTTTTGCTCCCTCATCATACCATGATTGAATCTTAACTCCTGTCTCACCAGGTAGCAATGAAAAACTCTCAAGGTAGGATGTCCGTATGATTCTCTTAGGAATTTCAGTCGTCTCTCGATCATCAAATGTCAATATCTCTACATTGTGATAATTATTGATCAATCGAGTATAACCGAGATTGTTGTTAACGGAGAACCTTCGCTTCTCTGCAATCCTACTGATAACATCAATACCCTTGTCATACTTGTAGTCAAGTCTGAGGTAATTGGTAATAGTGCAATTATCAGAGTTATTTATATCTCTAACAATACGACCATCTTTTAAAACATATTTGCCAGGAAGAGCATTCCCTGTCAGTGTCATTTGCGGTGTTGAATATGATGAATCATATCCCTTGAACCAATCTCCGAATTGTCCGGCAGTCAAACCATCTCCCATAAATCCAGAAGCATCGATGTGATGTACTCTTATATTCTGGCAATAGGAAGAAAGAGAAATACCATAGGTATTTTCTTGATTTGTCTCTCCGCTTTGTGAATAATCTCTCAACTTTCTGTCCCCGATGAGGAATCCGTTGTGAATCTGGACATTAATGCAGCAGGAGATCCAGAACAAATAACTCTGCTGATCGTACGCTTCAGTGGCATTTCTATAATACTTCGACTTCTTCGAAGAATCCAAGATGTTGTAATAAGAGCCACCACCAAGGTCAATATCGAACTTCACCAAGTCCTGGACCAGGACTTGGGCGCACAGGGTGATATTCTCCTTCCCCACCGTCCTCGGTGTAAAGCAATAGTCGTTCTTCGGGAAGCGGATGCCATCGTAGCCGTTCTTGTAAGCCCACTGGATAGCGTTTGTGAAGCCTATGCCGTTGTTGTACATCAGGTCGTACTGCTTATCGGAATAATGGCCGTTGGAGCCTTTCTTCTGGTACCCGGGAGTAATGCCGAACTTCTTGAGGTCAACCGTATAGACCCTCTTCGGAGCTGTCGTATCCCAAGGGAACAGAGGTTCTTCAGTCGCTCCCCAAAGGTCCACAAGGGTTTCATAATAGGTACCTGAGACCTTGACTTTGTTTAGTTTAGTTTGTTTGGAGATAGCATAGACCGGAGTGACACGGGTATCGTCAAAGACCAGTGCGCCGTTGGTCAATGATCCACTCTCAAGGTCGAGAACGCTGCCATAAGGCATCCTGATGGTCTTTCCGCCGAGATCGAAACTGCCTTTTATGACATATCGCCTCAACTTCTGGCCTACCATTGCCTGAGTCAGCGACTTCCCCTTCCCTCCTTCAAGCACGACCCATTCCACACCTGAGATATCCTGACGCTTTGCCCCGTCAGGACCGGTGTAGTATTTCCAAGGGGTGGAATTGCCTGGCATCTTGTAAACAGACTTATTCCCGGACTTGGAATCGGTATTGCCAAGAAGATCATCCAGAGAGATGCTTCGGGTAGAACTGCCGGGGTCAGAAACATTCGCCTGCTTCGATTCTTTTGAATCTATCCTCTCTTCATTCTGAACGCTCCCTGCATTCTTCACAGAATTCCCAGCTCCGCAACCCGAAAGCGAGACCAAAATGAACGACAATACTATGACTGGGACCTTCATCATCGTCAGCTACTTTTCCAAATACCTGCTCCCAACGACCTCCCAATCTACAATTCCCCACAGCGCAGTCAGATGGTCGGCGCGGCGGTTCTGGTAATCGAGGTAATAAGCGTGCTCCCAGACATCAAAGGTCAGGAGTGGCCTAAGGCCATGTGTGACCGGGTTATCGGCACCGGAATACTTGCCAATGGAAAGGACTCCGGCGCTGTCTGCCTGAAGCCATACCCAGCCGCTTCCGAAGATTGAAATGCCGGCAGCAACGAATGCCTCCTTGAATGCTTCGAACGATCCGAAGTCTCTGTCAATAGCGGCCGCGAGTAGCCCTTCCGGTCGTGCACCAACTGGATTTCCGGAAGGTTTGAACTGACTGAAATAGAGGTTATGGTTCAGGATCTGTCCCGCGTTGTTGAAGACTCCCGAACCCGGCTCGGCGACCTTAACAATCTCTTCCAGCGAAGCAGATTCCAATTCAGTACCGACAATGGCCTTGTTAAGATTAGCCACATAGCCGGCCAGATGCTTTCCATGGTGAAACCCGATAGTCTCGGCACTGATTGCCGGCAGAAGCGAGTCCAGCGAATAAATCAAATCAATAAGTGCGAATATATTTAGCAATTAATAGAATAGAAAACTAAAAATAGAGCTAAACAGACTTAGAATCAGCAGATTATCGGACAATTAATTATCAAAAAACACTGACTTGAATCTTGTTTTATTTAATAAAACCAATCTTATCATCAAGTTCCAATCTCATCTGCTCTTTATTCTCGTCCGTAATAACACCTATCAAATAGTCAGAATCGAACACAACCCCCTTTTGCAACTGAATCGACCGTTTCTTAAGATAATCCTCATATGAACTGAGTACTCGACAAGGATTACCAGCAGCAACCGAGCCATCTGGGATAGAATGACTCACTACTGAACCAGCCCCAATGATACAATCATTGCCAATTATAACACCAGGAAGGATAATTGATCCAGCACCAACAAACACATTATTTCCTATGGTTGTTTTTCTCAACACAGTGTAACCCAGATCCCTTTTAGTACTAGCGTCATGAGCTAGAATATGAACTCTTGGAGCTAGAGTTACGCGATCCCCTATCGTAATAAGCCATGCATGACTAATATCGAATAAAACTTCAGGTTGTATGTTACAATCTGAACCAATCCTCATCCCTGCATCTATAGCTCGTTGCAAGACCGAACGATCATCTATTCCAGCCAATTTCCGCACTAGAAGAAATAATCTATTAATCAAACTCATATGACTCAAGATCCGCTTATCAACAATATCGCTATTGAGACATTATCTTTCTGACCAATGATATCTTTACCTCTCACAATGATTACTGGCTCAAGCGAATCCGGCGGATATGGCAATTCAATCAGTATCATCATATCCTTACGCCTTTATGCTCCTTTACCGTAATAGCTGGACTTACCGCCATAGTAGCCATAGTGGCCATAGTAGCCGTAATGACCGTAGTAGCCACTGCCAGAGGTGGTTCCATTAAGGACGTAGCATATATTCTTGTATTCCCCGTTGTTGTAGAGTTTTTCAAGTTCAGGCAGAAGAGCCTTGTCTAATAGTCCGGCGCGGAGAACGAATACGGTGCGGTCCACGAACTCGTCTATGATCTTGGCGTCCGTCACAATGTCGATTGGAGGACAATCGATAATGACGAATTCATACCTACCCTTGAGGCTATTGACTACTTCCCCAAACCTCGGGTCAGCAATAAGTTCGGCAGGATTAGGTGGGATTGTACCGATTGGAAGGATATCAAGGGTCTTGTATTCATCGGAATGGTAGATAATAGAGTCGAGGGAATCCACCTTCCTTGCGAGATAATCGCTGAGACCCTTCTCCGGACTGTTGATACTGGCTGAGAGGGAACCGTGGCGGAGGTCACCGTCGATCACCAAGACCTTCTTATCCTTGATTGCGAAACAAACACCAAGGTTGAGAGAAAGGAAGGACTTACCGGAACCAGGGTTGAATGAGGTGATACCCAAGACGTTTGCTCCCTTGTCCTTAGTCATGAATTCCAAGTTGGTTCGCATCACCCTGAAGGCCTCGTTGACCACGTTTCGGCTTCCTGGCTTGACAACTACAGTGTTGTCAGCGACAGCCACACGCTTAAACTTCTTGAACAGGCTCTTTTTCTTGGATGCGAGAGGAATCTCACCAAGGAACGGCAGTGAGAGGCTCCTGACATCTTTCCTGCCGCGAACCTTGGTGTCACTGGCAGCTATGACATATAGAATCGCCAGAGGCAGAAGGAGACCGGCAAGCAGAGCAATCAGAAGTATTTTCCTACTCTGAGGAGCCACCGGTCCATAGGAGATGGGATGCTTGATGATACGGGTGTTATATGCAGTGAAAGCCTGCGAAAGCTCGTTTTCCTCGCGTTTCTGGAGGAGGTATAGGTACAGGGACTGCTTGACGCCCTGCTGACGTTCAACGCTCAGGAGCTGCTTCGCCTGGTTAGGGTTCGCAGCAATCCTGGCTGCAGTCATCCTCGACTGGTTCTGCAGATTGCCGTACTGGGTGTTCAAGTTCAGAATCTCGTTGTCGATGGCTTGGGAGATGGATCCACGCATAGTCGCGAGGGCCTTGTCGTAGTCTTTGACGAGGACGTTGTTCTCACCGGAGTTGTCAACGAGATTGTTCCTCTCAATGAGCTTGTTGTTGTATTCAGCAATCCTCCCCTCGATAGCGGCATTGTTGATACCCATATTGGCTGGAAGAGGCTGGTTCTTGCTGCCCTCATTGACTATGGAGTTCTTGACGTAGCGGGCCATGTAGAGCTGGTTGCCCAAGTTCTGCATCTGCTGGTTGATGGCGGCGCTCTGGCTCATGTACATCTCAGCTGCAGCGTTAACGTCCGGGATCATATTCGCGGACTTGTAGGCAGAGATGTCGGAATCCACTCCTGCAAGTTCTCCCTCGATGACCTTGAGCCTGTCGTCGATGAAGATGGATGTAGCCTTAGCAACCTGATTCTTGTCAAGGACCCATTTCTCGTTATACACCCCGATCAAGGTGCTCAGAATGTCCTGCCCCCTCTGGGTAGAAACATCGTTGATACCGAGGTTGATTACGGCGGCATCCTTGTCACTGAGTGCAACAGAAAGACTACCTCCGTAGATGCCTGCAGCTCCTTTCCTGGTATTCTTACGGACAATAATATCTTTGTTATATTTACCTTGCTTAGGGTAGTACGGAGTCTTTGTAATTACTACCTGTCCTGCTGAGGTTGCCAAGGTGTCGCCAATCGTTCCGACGAAGGATTTGTCCTTGATTTTGGCGCCGTTGAACAAGAAATCCTTGAGGCGTATCTGGTCGCCCTTCAGGAATTCTACGGTGAATCCCGCAGTGCTGACATCGTCTATGCTCAGCAATTCAGCATTGATCGGGAGGCCAGTTCCGTAGAGGATGTAGTCGTGCCGCTTGCCTTCAACCTTGTAGTTCATGTCGAGTTTCAGCCTGTCCACGACCTCGTTCATAAGGTCAGGGGACTGGAACGCCCGTAGCTCATTGTTGACGTTGGTACGCGTAACGAACATTCCCATGCTGCTGAACTCATTGGAGGCGTCATAGGTACGTCCCTTGGAGTCAGACTTTATCTGGACCTCGGCCGACGAATGATATACCGGAATCGTGGTGATTATCTTGTAGGCTGCTAAAAGGAGGCAGAGTGCAAGGGAAAGTGCGAACCACCACCATTTTGAGAGGCAGCGGTAGAAGAAATCGCGAAAGCTGAAGGATTCTTCCTGGTTGATGAGTATTTCTTCGTTATTGTTTTTCATTTCGATGAAGTTTTAGTCTTTGTCTGTGCTCATATAATTGATTGCGTTCATTACAATCAGGGATGTCGACGCAGCAAGAGATGCAAGCGAAATCCAGAAAGAAGTCGAACGGACATTATTGCCGTTGACCGTGGACATCCTGGCCTTCACATCGTTCGGTTCAACGTAGATCACGTCGTTCTGCTGAAGGTAGTATGCAGGCGACGAAATCAGGCTCTGGGCGGAGCAGAGGTCCACCACATAGGTCTCCTGGCGGCCGTTGTTGTTGCGCATAAGTTTGACATTCTCACGCTTGCCGTAAATCGTCAGGTCTCCGGCATTGGCTATGGCATCCAAGATAGTAGTAGCATCCTTCGAAATCGCGAAGGTTCCAGGCCTGCCGACTTCACCGAGTACCTGATAGCTCAGGTTGAGATATTCCACGGTCACGATGGCTCCTGTGGCCTGCCCCTGGCGCTCAAGTTCATCTTTGATCTTTTCAGAGATTTGAGTCCTGGTCTGGCCGGCGACATGGATCTTGCCGAGGACCGGGAAGTTGATGTAACCGTTCTCGTCCACGGTGTAGCCGGAAGCATTGTTTGAGCCGCCTCCAGCCGACGAACCGATTGAGTAAGAAACCTCCGGCAAATTGAACAATGCCGTGAGTTCCTGCGACTTGCAGTTGACAAGGATGGAAATCTTGTCCTTCGGCTTGATGGTGATTTCCTTCGGAGCCGCAATCCTGGCGCCGTTCACGTTGTCAGAATCCTGGAAATAGGTAATCTGCTTCGGTGTGGAACAGCTACCGAGCAGCAGGACCAGTCCCGCTGCCAAAACAAGTGTCTTTTTCATTTTTCTGTTTATTGTTATTATCATTGATTTTCAATTAGTTCCGCTCGTCTCGGCCGATTACCTCCGTTCGTCATGACCGATTATTCCGGCCATCTTTACCAATCACTTCCGTTCGTCCCGGCCGATCACCTCCGTTCGGCATGGCCGATTATTCCGGCAATCTTCACCAATCACTTCCGTTCGTCCCGGCCGATCACCTCCGTTCGGCATGGCCGATTATTCCGGCAATCTTCACCAATCACTTCCGTTCGTCCCGGCCGATCACCTCCGTTCGTCATGGCCGATTATTCCGGCAATCTTCACCAATCACTTCCGTTCGTCCCGGCCGATCACCTCCAGGAATGCCGGCGGGATGAACCCCGTCGCGAAAGCGGCGATCCCATCGATCGTCACCACAAGCCTGCGGTCATGCCGGATGCGCTTGATGTGGCCTTCCAGCCCCTTGAACACGCCTTCGGTCACCCTTACGCGGTCCCCCAGATGGTACTTGCCTTCGTCCTGGCCGAGATATTCCAGGCCGCTGTCCTTGAAGTCACACAGTGCAATGAATGCATCCATCTGCCTGTCCGGGACCACCAGCGGCCTCCCGGTTATGCTGTCATAATAAGGGGCAACCTGGCCGGCGAACTTCGCGCGCGTACGCGAAAGAGTCTCGGGAGTGCATTGGACGAACAGTAGCGACTTGACAAGTTGCTCCCTTGAATAATCCAGCTTCCCTCCGGTATATCTTTCCACGGTGTGCATAGGCACGAAACAGCGGACATCGCCCTCACCTTCCAGATCTCTCTCTCGCTTTCCCTCCAGGTCTCTCTCTCGCTTTCCCTCCAGGTCTCTCTCGCTCTTTCCCTCCAGGTATTCCCTAACCGGCGCAATCCTGTTGAAATGCACCTTCAGGGCGTACCACTTCCGGCCGTCAGGTGTCTCTTGACGATTCCGCCCTGCACTCGCCTTCTGCGGAGTTTTTCGCGAAGGGACTTGGACGCCAATAGTCTCTAAGCCATTCTGTCCGGCACTCGTCTTCTGCGGAGATTTCCGCGAAGGGACTTGGCCGCCTAATGGCTGGATATCAATATTTTCGGAGATATTCACCGGCTGTTTATATTCATTCACGCGAGATAACGATAGCTATCCCCCTGCCACATGGCAAGGGTGCCCAAGGTCGTCAGGTTGTCAGTGTCCTGATCTCGAACCGCTCCAATCCAAGAGCCACTTTCGTAACCTCGCTAACAATCTACAAAAATAATAATTTGCCGGCTAATAATAAAATATAAGTATAGTCCGCGCTGTTTTTTTAGACATTTGATATCATTTCGTCGCAAAAACAAGAGGCCGACTGTTTTAGCCGACCTCATGAATGTGTATAAAAACGTCAAATATTATTCTTTTGTATCTGCCAAAGCCTTCGCGATGATTTCCTCTGACACGCCCTGCTATTTCAACGCCTTGATAATCTTGGCTCTCTCCTCTGCACGTCCTTTTGCACGTCCATCTGCTCGACCTTCTGCCCGACCTTTGTCCATTGCGAAATCTATCTGGTTCTGTATGTCTCTCTCGGTTGTCATGTCATTCTGGTATTTGATTTTGTCCTCTTCAGCAAAATTATGCAAATCCGCCGAAGAAAACAACAGGTCGAAGATTTCCTCATCGAATCCAGCAGGCTTCCCCTCCAGCTCCGGCAGGTGGTAGAGAACATATCCAACCCTCTCTATCAGAGATGCTTCCCCATCAGGACGGCACTTCTCCACCTCCAGGAAGATGTAGTGCAGGTCGTCAGTCATCAGTTCCCCGCTCTCATCCTCCGTCACCGAATAACGGAACAGGCATCGCTCGGATTCAGGATGGAGGGAGAACCGCATTATGCCGATGAAATAGACCGGCGGGAAGCCGAATCTTCTCGATCCTTCCCTCAATTGCCTCTGGATCGAGAACGTTGAATTGAATACCGCCCGGTCATAAAAGTCGTGTTGCTCGGAGCGCTGGACCTCGACCAGGAACCGCTCGCCGTTCTCATCGGTACATTCCACGTCAACACGGATGTTCTTGCCCCCTGGATTCTGGTTGGTACTTTCCTCCGGAGCGTAGGTCAAGCTAGCTATCTTCCGCTCCGGGATCAGTGCCTGCAGGAACAGGAGCATCAGGCGTTTGGCGTTTCCGTATTCCTTGAATGACCTTTTGAACCAGCGGTCCAGTAGGATGTCCGCGTACCGTCCGGGACCCGGACCGTTAATAATTCTGTTTTCCATTGTTTGTTTAGTGTTACGGCTGTCGGGAGCGGCCGGGCGCAAATCTCTCCCGCCAGCCGGGTTGACTTCATAATAGCCCGGCGCGTCTCAAAGGTGGGAAAGGATCCGGATCCTGAGCTAAAGAAACAGAAATATCGAATTAAAAAACAGAAAAATGATTTTGATTCCGGCCAAGTTGCGTGAGTTTCGCCAAACAGCTGCACAGTCATACACCCTGGAGGGCCGTGAGAGGCCTATCGATGTGCGCCACCTGCCGATTTAGACACATGGCGCACAGTGACATGCCCTGGAGGGCGGTGAGAGGCCGGTCGTTGTGCAGCTGTTTGGCGAAAAGGCACCGCCGCCGGAATATGCGGCCTCCGGCGGCAGTCGGCTGCAACTTTAGGGCGCATTTACCCGTACAGGGCTGCGAAGCAGCAAGCGCCCGGTGTTGCAGCCGCTGACGCAATGATCCCCGGACGCGAGCCGGGAATGACGGTCAGAGCCGGGAATGACGGTCAGAGTCGGGAATGACGGTCAGAGTCGGGAATGACGGTCAGAGCCGGGAATGACGGTCAGGCCGGGGATTTCGAGAAGGTTCGCGCGAAGGACAAAGCTAATTATCCCATGAGCAGATCCTGGAGTTCCTGGACGGTGTCAACGACGGCAAAGGGTTGGAAGGCTTCGAGTTCGGCGCGGTCGCGGAAGCCCCAGGTGACGCCGATGGTGCGCACGCCGGCATTCAGGCCGGTCTGCATATCCACATTTGAATCACCGACATAGGCCACATCCTCCGGCGCGAAAGGTTGACGGTCTGAGAGTAAGGACTGCGGTCCGAGCACTGGATCGAAAGGCTGCTTGTCCGTAGGCAAGGAATGCGGTCCGGCCTCCGGCTCAGTGGCCATTATCTGGAACACGACCTGCGGGTCTGGCTTGATCGGCTGGCCCTCACGCTGCCCGAGCACCTTCAGGAAAGGGATCTCGGGGAAGAAGCGGTGGATCAGTTTCTCGGCCCCTTCCTGGTACTTGTTCGATGCCAGGGCCACCTGGATCCCGGCAGCGGCGAGGGAAGCCAGCATTTCCGGAATGCCGGGATACGGCCTCGTGAAGTCGCACATATGCTCGCCGTAATACGGCAGGAAATATGAAGCCATCTTCTGCACCATCTCCTCGTCCGGAACCGGTGCCGAAGCACTGACCTCTACCGAAACCGTCTCGTTCCCCCCGTCCGGCAAACTGACCTTTCCGGACTCCGGCGCCTGCATGGCAGACCGGAAGAGATTGTATATTCCCCTTCCTACGAGCTGGTAGTAGTCCTTCAGAGGCCGCTCCGGGAAGCCGCACATCCTCAGGGCGTAATTGGTCGCGTTTCCAAGGTCCTCCACCGTGTCCAGCAAAGTTCCATCAAGGTCGAATATCACAAGTTTCGTCATGGCGGTCCAGTTATCAATCGACTGCAAATTTCGCAATTCCACCGCCGAAAACCAAATCACCGCCGAAAACCAAATTACCACCAAACCGAGTCCCTGCTCAAAAAAGATCGACGCAAGAAACCTATTTCGACATCAATACCTATCCCCGCATCAACTCCACCGCCAAAGCAAATCCCCTGAGCGATTAGACAAACGAAATCAAAAAACAATCCCGTCACCAAAAACCAATTCCATAATCAAAAAACCGAATCGACAATTGCGATTGCAGCAAGAAATGATTATTTTTGGGAAATACAGTTGATACGAATCACCCGATGAAAGCTATCGTAAAGGTTTTGGCAGCCGTGGCAATGCTTGCCACCTCAATGCCTGCGGGAGCGCAATTGCTCACAGAAGAGAATTCCAAGATAATCAACCACAAGGACATGGAGGCCGAGTTCGTGGTCTGCGGCGGCGGACTCTCAGGACTTTGCGCGGCAGTATCGGCTGCCCGTCACGGCGCCAAGGTGATCCTGATCCAGGACAGGCCGATGCTGGGCGGCAACGCCTCCAGTGAAATGAGGATGGGAATAGTCGGTGCCCACGGAGACCAGTACCAGGAGACCGGAATCCTCGAAGAAATGCAGTGCCGCAATTTCCGCTTCAATCCATTGCAGCGCTACACCCTTTGGGACGATATCATGTATTCCACTGTCCGCGAGGAACCTAACATAACCCTGCTCCTGAATACCAGCGTCCAGGACGTGAAGATGGACGGCAATAGAATTGTAGCCGTAGAAACCTGGAACTCAAATGCTTACACTACCTATACCATCCGCGGGAAGCTGTTCTCCGACTGCACCGGCGACGGTATCCTGCGCCTCTCCGGGGCGAAGTTCCGCCACGGACGCGAAATGCCGGGAGAGTTCGGGGAAACCTACCAGCAGACCGGCGGCGATGCCAAGACCATGGGCAATTCGATCCTGCTGCAACTTCGCAAGACGGACGAGGACCATCCTTTCACAGCCCCGGACTGGGCATACCACTTCACCGACGACGATTTCAACTACGATACACCGAAATCCACCATCAAGGGAGTGAAATTCAACTACAAGAAACTATATCCGAAGGACAATAACTTCTGGTGGATCGAATACGGCGGCACCTTGAACACAATCAGCGACGCGAACGAGATCCAGTACGAGCTCAAGAGGATCGCATACGGAGTCTGGGAATATATGAAGAACCATCCGGACGGTCGCTGCAAGAACTACGACCTGGACTGGATCGGCTCGCTCCCGGGCAAGCGGGAAAGCACCCGCTTCATCGGTCCGCATATCCTAAACCAGAACGATATCCTCGAAGGCGGTCACTTCCCTGACGTGGTGGCTTATGGCGGCTGGTCCCTCGACGACCACGATCCGGAAGCTTTCCACAAGAAGGGACGCATTTCCATCGAGCACGCCGTCCCGCAAGGATTCGGAATACCTTTCGATTGCCTGTATTCAGTTAATATAGAGAACCTTATGTTCGCAGGAAGGGATATTTCCGCAACCCACATGGGTCTTTCTGCGACCCGCGTCATGGCCACTTGCGCCCTGCTCGGACAGGCCGTTGGCACCGCCGCTGCGGTCGCGTTGAGGGAAGGTATCGACCCTGCCCAGGTCCGGAAGGATTTCATCGGCGAAGTCCAGGCGACCCTCGAGGACGACGACGTGATGCTCCCGTACAGATGGAGGCAGGTCTCCCCTCTCACCGCTTCGGCAAAGGTCGATCCTGCCATCGAGGTCATCCGGAACGGAATCGACAGGGACTGGGACGGGGCTGACAACGGAGTCTGGACCGCACCGGATGAAGGAATAATTGAATATTCATGGAAGAAGCCCGTGACTGTTTCCGGCGCCAGGATGATATTCGACTCCGTGCTTAAGGAGCGCGGGAAGAGGATGCGCAAGCTGGAGGCTACGACGGAGCGTGTTCCGATGCCGGCACCGATGGCCAAAAGCTTCCGGATCGAGGCTTGGATTGACGGCGGCTGGCATACTTTGGCCACCTGCTCCGACAACTGGCGCCGCCTCGTGAAGGTAGGTTTCGAGCCGGTGAAAACGAAGAAACTCCGCCTCGTGGTCACTGAAACCTGGGGCGCTCCGAAGGCTCACGTATTCGCGTTTGACGTGTTGTAGGATAATCATTGATAAACTTATGAATATTAAACACTTAACAAATCTCATCGCGGCCATTGGTTCTGCCTTGTGCCTGACCGCAAACGTTGCAGCACAGAACAAGCCCCTCGATCACGATGTCTATGATTCATGGCAGAGCGTGAGCAATGTCAAGATGTCCGACGACGGAAAGGTCATCGTGTGGACGGTCAATCCCCAGGAAGGCGACGGGACTTTGTATATCAGGTCCCAGGCATCGAAGGGACGTGGCAAGAAGGCCGTCTCGCAGATAGAGATACCCCGTGGGTACCAGCCTGACCTGGATCCGGCCGGGAAATGGCTCTTCTGCCGCATCAAGCCGGAATTCGCTAAGAACCGTAAGGAAAGGATAGCGAAGAAAAAGAGGGACGACATGACCAAGGACACCCTGGCAATCGTCGACCTCACGACCATGACGGTCCGGAAATACGGTTCCGTAGACTCCTTTGCAACAGGCTTCAAATCAAAGCCTTACATAGCTTACAAGAGCACCTGGAAGGAGACCCCGAAGCCGAAGGCCGGAGCCGACGGCAAGAACGTGACACCCCCGGAGCCGGGAAAGGGTCCGAAACCGGGAGAGGCTCCTAAGGACACCCTGAAGAAAAAACCGGCTCCGAAGAAACCGGTACCGGTGACCAAGTCCGGACTGATCATCATCAACCTCGAGACCGAAATTGCCGACACCATTCCTGATGCTGACGCGTTCACTGTCAGCAACTTCGGAGATATGATCGCATATACTACCAAGAAGGACAAGAAGGACACGACCAAGCTGGCGAAGGTTGTCCTCGGCCGCTTTGCCAACGGACTTCCTTGGCTGGACACCCTCGCCAAGGGTGCCGAATCCTACGGCAAGCCAGCGTTCTCCGACGACGAGACCCTGATCGGCTTCACTGCCACGACGGACACAAACAAGACAGGCAGCAAAAGGCACTCGCTGTTTCTCGGAAGCTTGTCGCGTCTAAGCAACACAGTGGTGAAAGAAATCGTGCCACAGGGCACAAAGGTAGCTGGCACCGACGACTGGACACTGACCGAGCACAGCCCGGTCTGGTTCACTCCGGACAGCAAGCGCCTGATGACCGGGATTGCTCCGCTCAGGCCGCCGAAGGACACGTCCATCGTGGACTTCGAGACAGCGCAGGTGGATATCTGGAGCTGGGATGCCCCTCTCACTCCGCCGCAGCAGAAACTGAGGCTATCACGCACATTGGCAAAGACTTACACAGCCGTAATCAACCTCGATGAGCCTACGACGAGAATAGTCCCTCTGACCACTTCCTTCTTCGACGGAGTGAGCCTGATCAACGGCGGGAAGAGCGACTGGGCGATATCCAGGGAGAACTCCGAATATGTCCGCGAATCGGCGTGGAGCGATGAAAGGCTGGTGGATGTCGCGCTGGTGAACCTGCGCGACGGTTCCAGGAAGACTGTAGCCAAGAAGATGAACGTGGGCAGGCTGGAGCCGTCCCCTTGCGGGAAATACATCCTGTACTTCAACTTCGAAGACTTGAACTGGTACACCTATGAGATAGCTACCGGCACGGTGGCGAACCTGACCGCCCAGTGCGGAGTGCCATTCTATGACGAACTCGACGACCATCCTTCTAAGAGCAAGACTCCTCACGACCAGATGCCACAGTGGCTAGAAGACGACCAGGCCGTGCTGATCATCGACCGGTACGATATCTGGAAGTTCGCTCCTGACGGTTCGTCAGCTGTAAACCTTACTGGTGGAGTCGGCCGCAGCACCCACAACAGGTTCAGGACTAACGATCCCGTAGGTGACATCAGGACCGAGAACGAGCGCAGGTCCGGAAAGATGCGCGCCCTGGCACCTGACGGCAACGTTACTTTCAGCGTCCTGAACGAGGACGACAAGCGCAACGGATTCGGTATGCTGAACCTTGCCCGCCCTTCCAAGACTTTGAAGTATTTCTCTGACACGGTGAGTTTCAGCTATGTGGCCAAGGCCCCTGCCGCCGACCGTATCGCATTCACCAAAGGGAACTTCCGCAACTGCTACGACCTTTACACCACGGACGATTTCTTCAAATCGTCCCAGAAGCTGACAGCCATCAATCCCCAGAAGTCAGATTATCGCTGGGGCAAGGCCGAGCTCTTCAGCTGGAACGCCTATGACGGCACCCCACTTCAGGGACTCGTATTCATTCCTGACGGAGTGAAAGCCGGGGAGAAGCTTCCTGTAATGATCTATTTCTACGAGAAGAACGCCGACCAGCTCTATATGTTCAGGACTCCGGCGCCTTCGAGGTCTACGGTAAATATAAGCCTCTTCACTTCAAGGGGTTACATTGTTTTCATACCTGATATCGTGTATGTCGACGGGCATCCGGGCGAGAGTGCATACAACTGCATCTGCAGCGGCGCCGAGGCTCTGTGCGAGAAATATCCTTTCGCAGACAAGAGCAAAATGGGCATACAGGGCCAGAGCTGGGGCGGCTACCAGACCGCATGGCTGGTCACACGCACCGACATGTTCGCTGCAGCGGGAGCAGGAGCTCCGGTCAGCAACATGACTTCAGCTTACGGTGGAATCCGCTGGGAGTCCGGAATCACGCGTGCGGGCCAGTACGAGCACGGCCAGAGCCGTATCGGCAAGACCCTCTGGGACGAGGGCGGACTGGACCTTTACATTGAGAACTCCCCTATCTTCCACGCCGACAAGGTCAACACTCCGGTGCTGATCATGCACAACGACGAGGACGGGGCTGTTCCGTGGTATCAGGGCATCGAGTATTTCTCCGACCTGAGGCGCCTCGGGAAGCCATGCTGGCTCCTGGAATACAACAAGGAGGCCCACAACCTGCGTGAAAGGCGCAATTGCAAGGACCTCAGCCGCAGGCTCACGCAGTTCTTCGACCACTACCTCAAAGGCGAACCGATGCCTGCGTGGATGAAGAACGGAGTCCCGACGGACCGCAAGGGAGAATATTTCGGATTCGAAGAGGCAAAGTAAGATGCGGAAGGTCTGGGAAAAGAGTTTCTGGTACTGCTTCTGGCGGAGATACGTCGACTTGTGTACCAGGAGCGGATTCGCCTCATTGAATATAGAAGGGGTCGGGAATATCCCGAAGGATGCTTGCGTCCTGCTGGCTCCGAACCACTCCGCGGCCTTGATGGACGCTATGATGGTGCTGCTGCTGGACAAGGGCCCGATCGCCTTTGGAGCGAGGGCAAGCATATTCAAGAAAGAGACTACCACGAAGATCCTGCGATGGCTCCGGATCCTGCCTCTGGCGAGGCAGAGGGACGGTCTCCAGGAGGTCGCGAAGAATTTCTCGACCATCGAAGAGATCGTGGAATGCCTCGCCCACAAGGTCCCGTTCACGATATACAGCGAAGGTACCCACCGAGCCGAGAGAGGCATGATGCCGGTAAAGAAAGGAATCTTCAGGATCGCTCTCCATGCCAGCCAGGAGCTCGGGGAACCAGTCTATGTTGTACCCGTCGGAATCGACTACGAGTATTTCTTCCACCAGGTCGGGGATGCTCAGATCCGGGTAGGAGAGCCTATCGAGGTCTCGTCCTATTTCGCTGAACACCAGGACCTTCCGCCCGCGGAGATATATTCTTTGCTGTGCGATGAACTTCACTCCAGGGTGCTGGGGCTGCTCGGTAAGTTCAAGGAGCACAGGCACGGGCACAAGTTCCTTAGGCTCATCGGAATGCTGCTAACCATGCCGTTGTTCATCATCTGCTGGGTCGGCTCGCTGCCGATATGGCTGACTTCCGAGCTCATCCTCCTCAGGATGAAGGACAAGGCATGGACGCACACAGTCTACTACTGCGTGAGACTGTTCCTACCGGTGTTCTGGCCGTTCTTCAGCGGCTACGCTATCCTGCTGAACTTCTACCGGAACTTCTTCGACTAGGAGGCCCGGACGTGAAAGGCGGGTCGGGACTTGTTGCAGGAACTTGGCGGGCCGGGACTCGTTACAGGAGGTCGGCGAGCTGGTCGTAGTACTGCTTGCTGACAGGGATGCGTTCCACTCCAGAGATGGTGAATTCGGTAAAGATCACCCCTTCCTTGTCCCTACTCAGAACCTTGATGTGGCGAGGGTTGACATAATACGACCGGTGGCAGCGAACCAGGCCGTGCTTCTTCGCATCCGCCTCGAAACTCTTCATGGAATTACGGAGCTGGTACTTCCGTATCCTTTCATTCTCCAAATAATGGATATTGATGTAGTTCGCGTCGGCGCTCACATACAAAATCACGGACGGATCTATTGTAAGTTTCAGCCGCTTGTGCTCGTCATAGAACTTCACCAAGGTTTCCTCCGGAGCTTTACGGGCTTCGGAAATATCTGAATTCTTGTTGGTTATGACACGCATCAGGATCAGAATCAGGAACGGGAATACAAGAGTGGAATAGGCAATGTTCGAGCAATAAGTCAGCGCGTTGAAATACAGCAACCCTCCGTTCTTGTTATAGAACAACGCAGTGTAGAGCGCCATGAAAAACGCACATACCAGGACCTCTCCGGCGCACCAGACCACGTAGTGCCACCATTTGAAAGGGATATACTTGTACAGCACACTGAACACAAGGCGCGTGATAGCGAATACTCCAACGCATATGCAGCTGAGCATCAGAAGATGGAACTGCCATGTATGACCGCCGATCCCGTCAAAGAATTCGACGAAGCCGAACGGGTGGTAGACGAAGATGAAAACGAAGAAGAACAGGGGCATCAGGACTGCATACTTGACCTGGTTACCATAGCCTTTCGAAACGCGCAGCGGAGTGTTCATATTACCTTTAATTTAATCCCACAAATAAAGTTTATATCCCTAATATAACAGGGACAAAAATAGGATTTCCTTTATTTAGTCCCAAATATAACGCAATATTTCCGCCAAACAAGGTTTTAGTCACAATTTTTTATCCTTATACCACACTTCTTTCGTCACACAGCGAAGATGATGTAATTTTGTTCTCGGAAACAAAGAAAATGCTTCAAGTCATGAACTCATACGAATACACAGTCGCCCCTGAGAACATCGATTTCCAAGGGCATGCTACGATTCCTTCGATGTGCAACAGCATCATCAACGCAATAGGCCAGAACATCCGCCGGGAAGGAGCCGGCATCGACGTGATGAGGGCCGCCAAAAGGTCCTGGGTCCTGCTCCGATCAGCCTTCGAGATAGACGACAGGCCGGGCCTGTACGACTTGTTCAATGTATTCGTGTGGCCTGCCAAGTGCAAGGGAGGCCTCACATATAACAGATGCGTCAAGATTACGAACGACGAAGGTGAAGAGATCGGAAGGGGCACCACGGAATGGTGCGTCATAGACATCGATTCACGACGTCCGATCAATCCCGACCTCGGGCTTACGACCGTGGACATCCCCGTACCTTGCCGCAGTCCGAGAAGGATGACTGACTTCGTCCCGGAACTGAGCAAGACGGCTGAGATCGGCTACAGCGAATGTGACTTCAACGGGCACATGAACAACGGCCATTATGTTGAGATGTTCTACAACCTCCTGCCTAAGGACATCATTTCCAGCGGGTTGTTCACACGCATAGATATCAACTTTCGCCGCGAGGCTCACGAAGGGGAAAACGTCACCTTCGGTGTCAGGAAGGCTTCCGACGAAGAATATCTCTTCATCGCCAGGAACGGCAGCGGAACCCTCTGCCACGCAGCCTTGCGCACCACCTGATGGCCGGTCGCAGCCAGCAATGACGTTCGCGGCTGGCAATGACAGCTATGCCCTGTGTTAAGTGCGATTATATTCGTATATTCGCACTATGACACATTTCCTCTCCATATTGCTCGCTGCCATGATGCTGCCGGCGGGCGACTACGACATCTCGAAGGCGGACATCGACCGCGCATATTCAGTCATCAACGCTCCGGTCAAGGAGTTGCACCTCCCGAATCCCAGGAAGGGAGCCCAGTGGTTCCCGGAAGCCAGTCTGGGACTATTCATGCACTGGGGCATCCACAGTCCGCTGGGCGCCCAGCCTTCCTGGTCGATGATCAAGGGATACCGTTGGGGCGGCATATATCGCCCACGTGAGGAGTATTATGGACAAGCGGAGAACTTCAAGCCTGATTATCAGCCGCTTAAGTACCTGAAAGCAGCCAAGGAGGCTGGATTCAGGTATGCTGTCCTTACTGCCCGGCATCACGACGGTTTCGCCCTCTGGCCATCCAAGTACGGCTACGGAGTGAAGCAGTCCCTGCCGGGAAGGGACCTTGTCGGGGAATATGTCGCTGCATGCAGGGAGGCAGGCCTGAAGGTAGGACTCTATTTCTCCCCCCGTGACTGGCTGTACCCAGGTGCATATCCGGACGGTTGGTTCGATGAGGCGACCAGGCACGATCCGAGGCCGTACGTGGACCCGCAGGTCAACCAGGAGAACTATATCAAGTTCCTGGCCTACGTGATGGTACAGTTGGAAGAGCTGCTGACCCGCTATGGGAAGATCGATGTGCTTTGGTTCGACGGAATGGGCTGGGACGGCATCGAAGACCAGCACAATATGCAGATATATTCTTGGATAAGGTCATTGCAGCCGGACATCGTGATAAACGACCGCTGGGCGAACGTGGTGGATCCGGACAATCCCGATGGGACTTCGGCCAGGATGGGAGATTTCACGACCCCGTTCGAGTGCATGAAGCCTACCTACCGTCCGTCCGAGTGGTTCGAACACTGCCACATCTGGACTTGCGGAGGCGGAGGCTGGGGTTATGACCGCACCGGCACCTTCCGCCCTCTGAGCTGGTTCCTTGAGGAATTCGTGGCATCCAGGGCACTGGGAGGTAATTTCCTGCCGAACGTCGGCCCGGACGGCAACGGAGACATGCATCCGAATTTCTACCCTGCCCTGGACAGCTTGAATACCTGGATGAAGCATTCAGGAGAATCCCTCCTGGGGGCCGGTCCTTCGCCAGGGGAAGGATATTCGAACGTTCCTCTCACGACTCGTGGAAATAAAAGAGTTTCAGTAATATACGCTCACTTGCTGCCTTCATTCCAGGGGCAGGTGTCAGTCCTGACCTGCCGCAAGCCTAAGAAGGTCATCCTGCTGCGCACCGGTGAGGATATTCCTTTCTTCTACTGCGGCGGATCGATCCAGTTCAAGGTCTCCCCTTCCGGCAGGACCAAGACCGACGATGTCGTCAAAATCACCATTTAAGGTTACTTTTAAAACGTAAAAGTACAAACTTCTTAGGATTGCGCAGGGTTTGCTTTAAGCGTACTTTTGCACGCTATGAGAAAGAGTTTAATCCTGCTTTTCATCTTGTGCTGTCCTCTGGTATTGAGCGCACAGCATCTCAAAGTCGGCGGGTACGGCGAAGCAGCCCTCAGCCGCAATTTCTACAGCGACAGTCCTTACCGCTATTCCAAACCTGATCAATATGCCAAGGATCCAAGCCACGGCCGTGCGGACATCCCTCACGCAGTCATCTTCCTTGGATATGATTTCGGGAAGGGTTGGTCGATGCAGTCCGAGATAGAATTCGAGCACACGGGGACCGGAACCGCCTATGAGCGTGAATATGAAGAAGCCGCCGAGTGGGAATCCGAAATCGAGAAGGGCGGAGAAGTGGAACTTGAGCAGTTCTGGATCCAGAAGACCTTCCTTCCTGAGTTGAATGTCCGCATGGGCCACATGGTGGTGCCTGTGGGAGGCCTCAACAATGCTCACGAGCCGCTAAACTTCTTCAATGTCTATCGTCCGGAGGGTGAATATACCATCCTCCCGTCCACCTGGCACGACACGGGCGTAGGCATCTGGGGACAGGCCGGTTCGTGGAGGTATGAAGCGATGGTGGTAGCCGGCCTTAACGGAATGATGTTCAACACGGACAAGTTCATCCACAGCGGCGCTGGCTCCCCTTTCGAGTTCAAAGTTGCAAACAGCCCGGGATTCGCAGCAAGGATCGACAACACCTCCATCAGGAATCTCAGGCTCAGCCTCAGTGGTTATGCCGGCAATACCTTGCATAACGGCAATCCCAACGACCTGAAAGGAGTCAACTACAGCACGGGCGAAGAGAAGCAGTATTCCTCTCTCAAGGGGACGTTGCTGCTCGGTGCCTTCGATTTTGCCTACAAGGGGAAACGCTTGATAATCAGAGGGAATGCAGACTACGGACACCTCGATGACTGCGTTACGATCTCAAAGATCAAGGCCAACAGGGCCGGCAACGGCTCTCCATATTCCAGGCGCCCGGTGGGCCGCGAAGCCTATGCTGCCGGACTGGAAGCCGGCTACGACATCCTGCCGTTCTTCTCAGACAGGGACGATGGCCAGAAACTGTTCGTCTTTGCAAGGGGCGACCATTACAATTCCTATGTACCTGCAGACGGGCAGACTCTTATGAAATATACTTGCAAGACTGTCATCTCCGCAGGCTTGAACTGGATGCCAACTCCGGAGATAGCCGTCAAGTGCGAATACATGCACAGGTTCTTCCCTTCAGGATTCAATAATGAACCTTCAATCAATATAGGAGTGGCTTACGCAGGTTTCTTCAAACATTGACAACTTTCAAAACAACTAGAATATGAAAAAGATCTTATCATTTTTCCTTTCAGCAGTCATCTGCGCTTTTGGAGCAGTGATGCTGGTTTCCTGCAATCATGACGATCCTGTCACAAACGAATTGAGCGCTTACGAGAAGGCCATCAAGGCCGCTGCTGAGAAATACGTCCCGAATGTAATCTACAGCACCTACGGGAAGCTCGCCTCAGCCGGCGAAGTTCTCTGCAGCGACATCCAGGCCATGAACGCAAAGGGCATCGCTTCAGTAACACAGGCTGACATCGACAAGGCCTGCACCGACTTCCTCGCCGCCCGTGCTTACTGGGAGGCTTCGGAGGCTTTCCTCTTCGGTGCTGCAACAGACTTCAGCATCGACCCTCACATCGACAGCTGGCCGCTCGACCGCAAGGGACTCGCAAACAACCTTAGCAATTCCAAGGTGATCAGCGCCCTCGAAAAGGATGGAGTGGATGCCATCTCCCAGCTCGGTGAAACCGCTCTTGGTTTCCACGGAATCGAATTCGTTCTGTTCCGCGACGGTGCGAACCGCAAGGTCGCAGACCTGAAGGGAGCCGAAATAGCCGAGGAATTCGCAGGTACCGGTGTCACCGGCCGTGAAGAACTGATCTACGCCGCTGCAGTGGCTGAAGACCTTATGACTTCCCTCTATCAGCTGAACGTATCCTGGAATCCGAATGCTCCCCAGGCTCAGAAGGATGCTGTCGAAGAAGCCGAGCTTAACTGCACCGTCAACGGCCTGGACAACACTTATGGCGAGGACATGCTGGGAGCCGCCGCTGCAGGCAGCACATATGCAAGCTGGCAGAGGGTAGCCAAGACCGTCCTTTCAGCAGGCTGCGCCGGAATCACCGACGAGGTCGCTTCTTCCAAGATGGGCCAGGCTCACAACGGAGAGGACGAGAGCTACATCGAGTCTCCATATTCAAAGAATTCCTTCGTGGACTTCAAGAACAACATCCTCTCGGTCCAGTACAGCATCTACGGCAGCTATGAGGCCACCAGCGCCGCACAGGATTCATTCCTCGCATTCCTTGAGAAATACCATAACGCAGAGGCCTCAGCCGTGAAGACCGCACTCGCAGACGCCCTCGCAAAGCTGGAAATCTGCATAAAGAGCGGCCACTTCGTGGATGACTACAAGGCCGCTTACGTAGGAGACGCCATCAATGCCATCGATTCCCTCACCGACGCTCTCGAAAGGGCGGCAGCAGCTATTGACTAATAATTATTAAGATGAATATCAAGCATTTCCTTTATCTAAGCTGTCTCATTCCGCTGGGATTCACCGCTTGCATCAACGAGAATGAGTCAGGCTCCGAGTGCGGCGGCGGTGAAAGTTCCTACGTAGGCAAGGCCGTAGGCAACTTCGAGGCTTCGGAATGGTATCCGGGAGGAGAACTTGGCACGACGGACAACGTCCTTGCAGGCTGCTACGAAGATGAGACTCCGGCAGTAAGGGAACAAGGCCTGATGCAGCCTTTCGTCCACGGCGAGTTCTTCTTCGAGCGCAACGTCACCCTGGCCACTCCTCCTTTCAAGGGACTGGGACCGGCTCACGTCCGCAAATCCTGCCTTGACTGCCATCCTGGCTACGGACACGGCAAGAGGCAGACCGTGTACGAGGCCAACACATCAAAAGCCTCCGGAAACGGTTATCTGTTAGTGGTTTACCGCGCCACCGGAGAAGCCAACAATCCGTACGGAACGGATGCTACCAACGACGGTCCTTACGTAAGTGAAGTTACGGGAATGCCTCAGACAATGGCCAACTCTCCTTTCCTTCCTCCGATCGACGAGAGCAAGATACAGATCATCTGGCACACAGTAGGTTCCATGCCTTCGGGCCTCCCGATGACATTCGAGGATGGTGAGTCGTATTCCCTGATCTATCCTGAGGTTTTGATTCCTGAAAGCGCATTCAACACCGATCCGACCCCGCACGCTTCAGCAATGGCTGCCGGTGCCACGATCGGTTACAGGCTCGAATCCACCATCGGAGTGATCGGATCCGGAATCATCGATGCCATCGACCAGGATGACATCCGCGACCAGTACCGCGCTGAGGCACCGTATGTCGAGCTGAATCCGGCATTCTGGGACAAGGCTGCCAACGATTTCGCAGCATCGGCTTACTATCACAACTGGCAGGCAGGTGTCAACGGAGCCGGCTACGATGCCAACGGAAGGTACTATGAAAGAGATGCTTACAAAGACGGCAAACTTTTGAAGAAGTTCACCTACGCCATGACAAGGGGAACCCTCCAGGACGGAGCGGGAGCGAACGCCATCTGGAACATCACCAATGTTTCCCGTCCGGACCGTCCTTTCCTCTATACTACAGTTGCCTGGGCCAAGGCGATGTCTGAGAACGACGATGTCCTTGAAGCTATCCTTGCTGACACCTCCTCCCCTTACAGGGTGGACGTAAACGGCGACGGGAGTGTGACCAAAGCCGAGGTTTCCGAGGCTGTGTACGTCCTGCTTTCTCCAAGCACCAACCAGTTCAACAACAAGTACCACAATTTCGATCCGGAGATGAGTGCGGACGAATTCTACGATTTCATGGTCTGGCACAGGGGACTATCCATCCCGCGTGCAAGGAATCTGCAGGATGAAGACGTTCAGAGGGGCAAGGAACTATTCAACGAAATGGGTTGTGCTTCCTGCCACAGGGCAAAATGGGAGACCAAGGACGACAATTACTGGTCACCGGCGATGAACGAAGGAAAACCTCTCCCGAGATACGCTCACCAGACCATATATCCATATTCGGATTTTATCCAGCACAGGCTTTACATGGCTAACGACATCCACGGCACTTGGTGCCGCACCACCCCGCTCTGGGGACGTGGGCTTTCACAGGTCAATACGGGTGCAGCGGACAGACTTCACGACTGCCGCGCAAGAAATACTCTGGAAGCAATAATGTGGCACGGTTTCAGCAGGCAAAGCGATGCGTATCCATCCGCGGAAAAGTTCTCGAAACTGACTAAGGAAGAACGAGATGCAGTAATCAAATTCGTAGATTCAATCTGATGCAACGTTTACTCAAATACCTCTCATTCGGATTGCTGGCGGTCCTCATCATAGCGATGATGGCCGCCACCATCCTTGAAAAGATCAACGGTACTCCTTTCGCTTTCCAGTGGATCTATCACAACCCTTTGTTCATAGTATTATGGGCAGTAGTTGCCATTGCAGGGCTTATCTACCTCTTCAAGCGAGGCGTCCCGAAGAAGCTTTTCACGATGTGCCTCCACCTGGGATTCGTACTGATCCTGGCTGGTGCCCTTGTGACTCACCTCTTTGGGGAGAGCGGCAGCCTCCATCTGCGCCAGGACATGACTGAGGACCATTTCGAACTGGAAAACGGGGGCACCGCGCAGCTGCCTTTCAGCATAAGGTTGAACAAGTTCGACATCGACTTCCACAGCGGCTCGAAGATGCCTTCGGATTACCGCTCAGCAATCACCTTCCTCCCGGAGGGCTATGAATATGAGATCTCAATGAACAACATAGCCAAGTACCATGGCTACAGGTTTTACCAGGCAGACTACGACCAGGACGGGCTGGGCAGCATCCTCGCCGTCAGCCACGACCCTTGGGGTGTCGGGATCACCTATGCCGGGTACCTGCTCCTGCTCATTTCAATGATAGGTTTCTTCTTCCAGAAGGACACAAGGTTCCGAGCTGCCCTGAAGAAGGTCACGGGGGCCACGTCGCTTGCAGTCGCCATGTTCCTGCTTCCTTCCGTGCAGGCATCGGCGAAGCCTGACGCGACCAGTGACGGGCTTGGGAATATGTATCTGTATTACGGCCACCGCGTCTGTTCATTCGACAACTATCTCCATGAGAAGGGGTTCGAGGAAGCGCTTGAGAGCCTTCCGCAAGCGAAGATATTCCCGATTGCTGATTCAACGGGACGCGTCTCCTGGTACTCTAGCCAGGACGAACTTCCTGAACAGGTGTACGACAATCCTGACCTCTGGTCTTTCATAAAGAAAGCTCCTGAGGCAGTCATCGAGTCCGTCAGGGAAGGGAATGACGCCGAGGCCGTGAAGATATTGGGAGGAATAAGGGACTATCAGGTGAAGGTGGCCCAGGATGTCCTCCCTGCCCCGAAGAAAGAGAAGGCTGAAAGGCTTTACACCCGCCTGGCACGCCCGAAGGTACCGTTCATGCTGTGCCTCACGCTTGGAATTCTGCTATTCCTGGCCGGAGCCATACTCATGTCCAGGCAGAAGAAATTCCCTCGCTGGATGGTCATTGCAGGGGCAGCGATCGCCCTCGCAGCATGGCTGTACCTCACTTTGGTGATAGCCCTGCGCTGGTACGTTTCCGGAACCGGTCCGTATGTCGGGCGGTATAACGTAATGATGCTGATGGCTTGGTTCTCCACATTGGCCATCTTGCTGTTCCACAAGCGTTTCCCTCTCATCGAGCCTTTGGGATTCCTCCTGGCGGGATTCACCATGCTGATGGCAAGCCGTTCCGGAACGAACATCCAGATCATGCCTCTGATGCCAGTGCTCCGCTCCCCTCTCCTTTCCATCCACGTGGTGTCTATGATGATGTCCTACACCCTCTTCGGGCTGGTCGCCATCAACGGAATCCTCGGTGTTGTGGTACGCAACAGGGAGTCGCAGGAACTGCTTCGCGACGTGAGCCTGGTCATCCTGTACCCGGCTGTATTCCTGATCACTTTCGGGACCTTCCTTGGGGCTGTATGGGCTAATATTTCCTGGGGAAGCTACTGGGCCTGGGATCCGAAGGAAACCTGGGCGCTCGTAACCTTGCTGGTGTATTCCTTCGCTCTCCACGGTAGTTCAATCAAGGCTTTCAGAAACCCTCGTTTCTTCCACTGGTTCACCATCGTCGCATTCATCTGCGTCCTCGTAACATATTTCGGCGTTAACCTCCTGTTGGGAGGAATGCATTCGTACGGGTCATGATTTTTTGATACTTTTGTAACAATGACGGCAATCGTACGTTATTAATACGAAAGCGAAAAATTCAATGACTCGGGAGGAATCGGTAAAATTCTACAATACCTACGCGCGGAAGCTGTTCAACATCAGCTTCCGCATCCTCCACGATTTCGGAGAAGCCGAAGAGATAATGCAGGACACGATCCTGAAATTCATCACCACAGGCCCCAAGATCCTGAGCGAGGTACAGGCCGCCGCCTGGCTGTCCAAGACTTGTATCAGGAAGTCGATCGACGTCCTCCGCAAGAAAAAGCGCGAGAAACTGTTCCTCGAGGAATATGAGGTCGAGGTGGAGGATGCGGTTGACGCGAAACCCGGAGACCTGAGCATCGGGAATATCAGGAAAGCCATATCCGAGCTCCCTGAGGCCAGCCGCTTGGTCCTTACTCTTATTCTCTTGGAAGGACTTGATTACGAAGAGGTTGCCAATTATACCGGAGCCCGGGAAGGAACCATCAGGGTGCAATATTCAAGGGCAAGGGCTAAGTTGGCGGAAAAACTACGTTCGATGTAACAAATCATGTTCATAATCGTTATATAAGTGGAATGAATGAATTGGAGAAATATATAAAGGAGAATGCCGGGGCGTTCAACACGGAGGATCTTCCTTCAGGACACCTTGAGAGGTTCGAGGCCAAGCTGGACGCAGGACTTTCCAGACGCAGGACCGTAACCCTCGACTGGAGAAGGCTCACGTTGGCAATCGCCGCAGCCGCAGCAGTGTTGCTTGTGATTGGAATCCAGTCGGGCAAACTGTGGATGGCCGGAGCAGGAAACGATCCTGCAGCGGTGTACAGCGCATATTCGGACAGGACAGCGTCGCTCTACGACAGAGTCCTTCCGAAAGACTATGACGGCTCCATGGAGAATGCTCTACGCAGCATAGCCGAGGAAAACGTCCCGCTGATAGACCAGCTCCCCGATGAAATGGACAACGCTGCAAAGGCAGCCATCCTGCGTGAATACTACGGCGAACTCCTTGAAGGCGCGCGCAAAGTATCCAAGTCAAGATAATTATTAACTAAAGAATAATTGAATATGAAAAAGTTACTGTCGCTCATCGTAGTCGTGCTCACAGCGGCCATCGCCATGAACGCTACTGAACCTGAAAAGGTAAGCTATGTCACCAACACTTATGACCTGAAAGCTTTCAACGGATTGGCCGTATCCTCCGTTGTGGACGTAAGACTCAAGAAGTCGAATAATTACAATGTCCAGATCTCAGTCCCCGATGTCATCGAGAAATACCTTGTCGTGAAGGTCGAGGGATCCGTGCTGAAAATCGGAGTCAAGAATGTACCTACCAGCATCACACGCAGGCTTAGGGACTGGTCAATTATCGCGGATATCACCATGCCTGAGCTGACGAGCCTGGAAATGTCCGGAGCGACCAAGTTCCATTGCACGGATGCCTTCAACATCGGGAACAAGACGTTCGACCTGGAGCTTTCAGGTGCCAGCAAGATCACTTGCCTGAGATTCAGTGCTGCGCGTTTCGGCGCAGACATCAGCGGGGCCAGCAACCTGAACATCACCGCGAACACATCCATCGCCGACATGGACATTTCCGGGGCCAGCAAATGTGAATTCAAGATCAACGCACACAAGTTGAACCTGGATGTGTCCGGTGCCTCAAAGTGCACGTTCACAGGAGAATACAGAAGTTTCAAGATGGAAGTCTCAGGGGCTGCTTCGATGAATCTCAACGGAAAGGCTGAGTTACTGGACGCCGAATTGTCAGGTGCATGCAAGCTTTCCGCAGACGATTTCCTCGCCAACGATGTGAAGGTTGAACTTTCGGGCGCCAGCAAGGCATCGGTCTTTGTAGCGGATTCGATAGACATCGAAGCGAGCGGTGCTTCCAACCTCACCTACCGGACCTTGGAAAACCGCAGCGTAAACGTCAACCTCCACGAAATTTCCAAGTCTTCCTCTGTCAGGAAAGCCAACTGATATAGCCGGAACCAGATACAGAACGGGTGCATCCCAGAAAGGGATGCACCCGTTTATATTCATATAGGTTTATATCATGCGTCGTCTCCGGAATCGTCCCCGCCGTACTGGGAGATATTGTCGTCCGGGAGGGTCGCATCTCCGGCGTCACTGGCAGAGGTCCCTGCAACCTCCTCGTTCTCTGCATCTTCCTCGCCTTCCAGCCATCTTTCTAGAGCTTCCGCGTCATCCGTCTTCACCTTGATCTTGACGAGATAGATCGAGTCCGATGTTTCTACCGTCACGGCATAGAACGGGGTACCGTCCGGCTTTGTATATTTCACGAGATCCGGGAGATAATCTCCGAATCCTTTAGGGTATTTCTCATTGAATGCGATCGCAAGTTCCTCTGACATATTCTCGTAGCTTACCACATGCCTTTTCTTCTGATCTGGAGTCATAGTCAAAAACTGTCTTGAAATAATTATTCGTTAAGTATCAGGTGCAATATTAAGACTTTTTTCTGAATCAGAACACAGTTGCAAGTTTTTTTTGCAAAAAAACTGAACCCACCTACCTGGACTTGAAGAAGAAGGACTTCTGGCGGCGTTTCCTTTCAGGGTCGCGCTCTACGAAAACCGGTTTCATGTCCCGAGGGTCGATCCCGGTGTAGAACATCACGGAAGAGGTCGTCATAGGAGTCGGAGTGAAATCCTGTACTTGGTCCATGTATATTCCTTTCAAGGCCGGATGTCGCGAAAGGTTCTCCATGTCCTTCATCGTGCATCCCGGATGGGATGATATGAAGTAAGGCACTATCCCTGTGCGCAGCCCTTCCCGGGCGCATATCCTGTCGAATTCCACACGCAGCCTTTCGAACAGCTTGAAGGACGGCTTGCCGAGATAATGCAGCACCTTGTCTTCCGTATGTTCAGGAGCAACCTTCAGACGGCCGGAAGTGTGGTCCAGTATCAAAGTCTTGAGGTATGGCCGGGAAGTATCGTCCACGAATCCGTCTTCAGTCAGGAACAGGTCGTATCGGATGCCGCTGCCGATGTATGAATGGCGGACTCCCGGAACGGAGTCCACCGCCTTGTACAACTCCAGGACCTGCTTGTGGGACCTGTCCAGGTTCGGACATGCCTTAGGGAACAGGCATGATTTCCTGCGGCATTTGTCGCAGAGTTCCAGGTTCTTCCCGTGCATTCCGTACATGTTCGCAGTCGGTGCTCCCAGGTCGGAGATATTGCCGTGGAAGGACGGCATCTTCACCAGCTTCCTGACTTCGGCCACTATCGATTCCTTGGAACGGGACTGTATGAACTTCCCCTGGTGAGCCGCGATAGTGCAGAAATTGCAGCCTCCGAAACACCCTCTGTGGGTGATGATCGAATCCTTGATCATGTCATATGCCGGGATCCGCTTCCCTTTGTACCGAGGATGCGGCAGTTTGGTGAACGGAAGGTCCCAGAACGAATCCATTTCCTCGGTGGTCGAAGGCGGATACGGAGGGTTGACCTGGATGAATCCATCGCCTACAGGCTCGATTATCGTCGATGGATGCATCATGTTGGCGTGGGTCTCGATCAAGTGGAAATTCTCAGCGAATGCAGCCTTGTCCCGCTTGCATTCTTCGAACGAATGGAGCACGAGCGGATCCTTCACCTTCCACTTGCCGCTCATCCTGAAGGCGAGCTGTGGAATCTGCCGGATCAGGCGGTCGCTCCTCTGGGCTTCGATCGCCCTGGTAAGCTCGAGCATAGGCTTCTCCCCCATCCCGTAGCAGAGGTAGTCCGCAGGACACCACTCGAGGATGGATGGCAGCAGCTCGTCCTTCCAGTAGTCATAATGGGCAAGGCGACGGAGCGAAGCTTCCACCCCGCCGATGACCACCGGGACATCCGGGTATATGTCTTTCAGGATCTTCGTATATACGCTCACGGCATAGTCAGGCCTCTGACCGGCCTTACCCTCAGGGGTATATGCATCATCGTGGCGCAGCCTCTTCCCTGCCGTATAATGGTTCACCATGGAGTCCATGGCGCCTGAGTTGACTGCGAAATAGAGCCGCGGTTTCCCAAGCTTACGGAAATCACGCAAATCATCCCTCCAGTTGGGCTGTGGCACGACCGCCACCCTGTAGCCGAATTTCTGGAGCCAGCGGGATATGCACGCAGTGCCGAAAGAAGGATGGTCCACATAGGCATCTCCGGTGAAGAAGATCACATCGATGTAGTCCCATCCCAAAACTTCGACCTCTTTCTTGGAGGTCGGGAACATATAGTCGGTCCCGATCACATCCGTTCAGGAAGTTCGATCCCGAGGATGCCCATCGCCGAGCGGAGGATCGAAGACAGGGTGTCGATGAGGACAAGCCTGGCCTTCAGCAGGTCTCCGTCTTCTTCCCTGAGGATCGGAGTCTCGTGATAATACTGGTTGAACTCCTTGGCGATGTCATAGGCATAATTCGCTATGACCGCAGGAGAGAAAGCTTCAGCCCCTTCCGCAACTTTCTGCGGGAATATGTTCAGGAGCTTGATCAACCTGGTCTCCTTCGCGCTGAGTTCGACCTGAGGCAGGGTTTCCGCCGAATATGCTATCCCTTTCTCCGCCGCCTTGCGCAGGATGCTCCTGATACGGGCATGTGTGTACTGGATGAACGGACCGGTATTGCCGTTAAAGTCGATGGATTCCTTCGGGTTGAAGAGCATCGTCTTCTTAGGATCTACCTTGATTATGAAATATTTAAGGGCTCCCAGGCCAATCATCCTGTAGAGCCTTTCCTTCTCATCTTCGTTCAGGTCGGCGAGCTTTCCGGACTCCTCGGAAGTAGCCTTCGCCTCTTCGTACATCTTCTGGATGAGGTCGTCGGCATCGACCACCGTCCCCTCGCGGGATTTCATCTTGCCTTCCGGAAGTTCGACCATACCGTAGGAAAGATGGAATATATTCCCGGCCCAGTCGAATCCGAGTTTGGAGAGGATGAGCTTGAGCACCTGGAAGTGATAGTTCTGCTCATCTCCAACGACGTACACGTGTGAATCGAGGTTGTATTCGGCGAAACGCCTTTCGGCAGTGCCGAGGTCCTGGGTAATATAGACCGAGGTGCCGTCCGAACGGAGCAGGAGCTTCCTGTCAAGGCCGTCGGCTGTGAGGTCGCACCAAACGGACCCGTCGGGATCCTTCACGAATACACCCATATCCAGGCCCTTCTGAACCAGGCTCTTGCCCAGGAGGTAGGTCTGGCTTTCGAAATAAACCCTGTCGAAGGATATTCCTAGAGCCTTGTAGGTGTCGGCGAAGCCGTCGAGCACCCACTTGTTCATACGCTGCCAGAGGTCGCGTACCTCGGGATCTCCGGCCTCCCACTTGCGGAGCATCTCATGAGCCTCTTTCAGGCAAGGAGCTTCCTTCTTCGCCTGTTCCTCGCTCATTCCCGCAGCCACGAGTTCCTTGACTTCCTTTGTGTATATGTCATTGAAAGCCACGTACATGTCTCCCACCAGATGGTCACCCTTCTTACCTGAAGACTCAGGGGTAGCACCTTCGCCGACCTTCAGCCATGCGAGCATGGACTTGCAGATGTGGATGCCGCGGTCATTGACAAGGGTAGCCTTAAGGACGTTGTTGCCGCTGGCCTTCAGCAGGCGGGAAACCGAGTCACCGAGCAGGTTGTTCCGGATATGTCCGAGATGAAGCGGCTTGTTGGTGTTCGGGGAACTGAATTCGACCATGATGTTCCTTCCGGTCGAAGGAAGCTGGCCGAAGTCCGGATCCGTCGCGATTTCCTTGAAGAGCTCGTTCCAATAGACATTGGAGAGGAGCAGGTTCAGGAATCCCTTTACGCAGTTGAAGCGGGAGATCTCCGGCACGTTGGCCACGAGCCACTCGCCTATCGCGTTACCGGTGTTCTCCGGAGTGGAATGTGACATACGCAAAAGAGGGAAGACGACCAATGTAAAGTCGCCTTCGAACTCTTTGCGTGTCACGCTGACTTGCAGGGTTGCCGGATCGGCATCTGCGCCATAAACTGCCTTGATGGCTTCTGAAGCCTTCCGGGCAATGAACTGTTCCGGGGTCATCAGCCGAGGTAGGTTTTCAGGAGTTTGCTTGCGGATGGTTTCTTGAGCTTGCGGATCGCCTTCTCCTTGATTTGGCGCACACGCTCGCGGGTGAGGTCGAGCCTTTCACCGATTTCTTCGAGAGTCATCTCCTGGCATCCGATGCCGAAGAAACTCTTGATGATTTCGCGCTCGCGTGCGGTGAGGATCTGCAGGGACCTTTCGATCTCGGTGCTCAGCGACTCGTTCACGAGGCCTTTGTCGGCCATAGGTGAATCGTCGTTCGGTATCACGTCCAGGAGGCTGTTGTCCTCGCCTTCTACGAACGGTGCATCCACGGAAACATGCCTTCCGGACACTCTCAGCGTGTCTGAGATCTTGTCCTGAGGTATGTCTATCATCTCCGAAAGCTCCTCGTTGCTAGGAGCCCTTTCGTTCTTCTGCTCGAACTGAGACAAAGCCTTGTTGATCTTGTTCAGCGATCCTACCTGGTTGAGCGGGAGCCTGACGATCCTGGACTGCTCTGCAAGAGCCTGGAGGATTGACTGGCGGATCCACCACACAGCATAGGAAATGAACTTGAAACCCCTGGTCTCGTCGAACTTCTCAGCAGCCTTGATCAGTCCGAGGTTACCCTCGTTGATCAAGTCCGGAAGGCTCAGGCCCTGGTTCTGGTACTGCTTCGCGACGGAAACGACGAACCTCAGGTTTGCCCTTGTGAGCTTCTCGAGGGCTTTCTGGTCGCCCTTGCGGATCCTCTGGGAAAGTTCTACTTCTTCTTCCGGGGACACCAACTCTTCTCGGCCGATTTCCTGGAGGTATTTGTCCAGGGACGCGCTCTCGCGGTTGGTGATCGATTTTGTAATCTTAAGTTGTCTCATATATTCTTTAAATCAGCAATCACTACTCCTTGCCGAAGCCGAAGTATGCCTTCCTGCCGTTGGCTGTTACGCCTTCGACATAGATGGACCTCCTGGCGTTCTTGGCGATGTCCACGACATCCTGAGGTTTGCTGACAGCCGCGTCATTGACGTAGGTGATGATCATTCCTTCGGTCGCACCGGCCTCCTGCATCTTGCCCGTTCCCACGGATACTACCTCCACACCGGTCTTGAGACCGAACTTGGCGAGGGTTTCCTGGGAAGCTTCCTTGAGGGTAGCGCCGTAGAAAGCTATTTCGCCATCACCTACGACGGTTCCCGTCTCCGAACTGCTGGACTGGAATTCGACTTCAACGTTCTTCTCCTTTCCGTCCCTGACGACGGTAAGCCTGGCCTTGTCGCCAGGATGGAAGGAATTGACCTTCACCTGGACTGCAGAGCCGTTGCTTACTTTCTGTCCGTCAATGGCTACGAGCACGTCGCCCGCCTTGATCCCTGCCTTGTCGGCGGATCCGCCCTTGACAACCTCGTTAATATATACGCCGTTCAAGGAAGAAAGTTTCAATTTTTTCGCCATATCGTCCACCGACTCGTATTTGAGATTCTGGGCAAGGGCTTCGGTAAGGTCGCTCATGGAAATACCGAGGACAGCCCTCTTGACGGAGCCGAAATCGATGAGGTCACCTACGACCTTCTTGACGATGTTGGCAGGAACCGCGAAGGAATATCCCGAATATGCGCCTGTCTGGGAGACTATGGCGGTGTTGATGCCTACCAGTTCACCGGTCTTGTTAACGAGGGCTCCTCCCGAATTGCCAGGATTGACGGCAGCATCAGTCTGGATGAAGGACTCGATCTGCAGGGTGGTCTTTTCCCTAGGATCGTGGGCCATCTGGCGTCCCTTCGCACTTACGATACCGGCCGTGATGGTGGAACGGAGCTGATAACCCAGAGGGCTTCCGACCGCGAGGACCCATTCGCCGAGCCTGAGCTTGTCGGAATCGCCGAACTGGAGTGTCGGCAGGCCGCTTGCATCGATCTTGATCAGAGCCACATCGGTAGCCGGATCGGTACCGATAACGCTTGCCTCATAGGTCTTGTTGTCATTGAGGGTCACGTTGATCTTGGTTGCATTCGCGACCACGTGGTTGTTGGTCACGATGTAGCCGTCCTGACGGATTATGACACCCGATCCGCTGCCCTGGACCTGCCTGGACTGAGGTGAGCTTTCTCCGAAGAAGAAACGGAAGAAAGGATCGTCGATCTGGTATTGCTGGGTGGCTGTCACTTCAACATATACGACCGCCTCGACAGCAGCCTCGGCAGCATAGGTCAGGTCAGGATAATCGGACTGTGCCAGATTGACAGTCCTGGTAACGGTACCATCTTGCACCAATGTCGTTTTTTCAGACTCACCGACGTTCGCCGCCTTGACGACGCCGTAAGCTGCCAGTACGCTCAAAAGCACTGACAGCAGCACTGTGATAAAACCTTTTTTCATTTCTGACATATTGTTTTTGTTTAGATAGAATTCCGGGTCTTTGATTTTTCAAATAAGATGCCACGGAATGTCAGATTATTCATGGATTATTATTATATTTGCGTAATTGCACGAATAATTAAAAACACGGAAATATGAAATTCAACGTCTCCAGTACAGAACTCCTCAAAGGACTGATGAACATCTCGAAGGCCATTCCTGCAAAGTCTGCCCTTCCTATCCTCGAGAACTTCCTGTTCGACCTCAAGGGCAACATCCTTGAAGTCACGGCTTCGGATTCCGAACTCACCCTCAGGACCGAGATTGAAGTGGACACCACGGAAGAGGAAGGCAAGATCGCAGTCCCTGCAAGACATATCATCGACCTCCTGAAGGAACTCCCTGACCAGCCTGTAGCCATCAGGACCGTCAGCGACACTTCCATCGAGTGCAACTGGACAAGCGGTAATTCCGTGCTCCCGTTCTTCCCTGCCGAGGATTATCCTGAAATCAAGGGCGCAGGAGAGGATGCCGAGAAGATCGACTTCCCTGCCGACTGCCTCATCGAGGGCATCAACAGCACCATCTACGCCACGGCTGACGATGAAATCAGGCCGGCCATGAACGGTATCTATTTCGACTTCGACACGGAATCGACCACCCTTGTGGCTTCCGATTCCCACAAGCTCATATGCTACACCGCCGGTGAGGTCAAGGCTCCCCAGAAGTGCTCCTTCATCCTGCACAAGAAGCCAGCTGCCGTGCTGAAGTCCATCGTGGACAAGAGCAAGGACAACGTAGAGATCACTTTCGACTCCAGCACCGTCGTGTTCACATTCGACAGGACCACGATGGTCTGCAGGCTGATCGTAGGCAAGTATCCGAAGTATCGTGACGTCATCCCTCAGAACAACGCTTCTGTCCTCAGGATCGACAGGGTTCAGTTCCTGAATACGGTCCGGCGCGTAGCGGTCTGCGCCAACAAGGCATCCAACCACATCAAGCTTGAGCTCAAGCCGGGCCAGATGGAGATCACAGCCCAGGATCTGGGATTCGCCATCGCCGCGTACGAGAAGGTCAGCTGCGACTACAGCGGTGACGATCTCTCCATCGGCTTCAAGTCCACCTTCCTTTCCGAAATCCTCGCCAACATGAACTGCGACACCGTGGTGATGAAGTTCGCCGATGCACGACGCGCTGCGCTGATCGTTCCGGCAGAGGAAGAGACCGGAAGCGACAAGATCTGCGGTATCCTGATGCCGATCATGGTCCAGTAAGGTTCCTGCCCTCATTCAGCTATGGAACTTTCACTTAAAAGGCCCCTGCTTTTCTTCGACATCGAAAGCACAGGGCTCAACATCGTAACCGACTGCATTGTCGAACTCAGTTTTGTCAAGGTATTCCCGGATAACCACCACGAGACCAAAACGTGGCGGGTGAAGCCGTGGGACTATGTCAACGGTTGCCAGAAACACATCGACGAAAAGGCCTCGGAGGTCAATGGCATACACGACGAAGACGTCGCCCGTGAGAAATTGTTCCTGGAGATAGCCCCGGAAGTAGTTTCTTGGCTCAAGGACAGCGACCTGGCCGGATTCAATTCAGCCAAGTTCGACCTCCCCATGCTTTCCGAAGAGATCGAGAGAGTACGGGCATATTGCGAAAAGAGGATATCCGATCCGGGGGTACCCGAGGCTAACAAGGAGAAAGCCCGCAAGACCCTGGAATCTCTGGATGTGGACCTGCACTCAAAGCTCATGGTGGATGTCCAGAATATCTACCACTACATGGAGCCGCGCAACCTTAAGGCAGCCTACCGGTTCTACTGCGGAGGGGAAGATTTCGAGAACGCCCATTCCGCCGAGGCCGATTCCCTAGCCACCTACGAAGTACTGAAAGGGCAGCTTGAGATGTACAAGGAGCCTGACAAATACCACGAAATGGCTCTCAAGAATGACGTACAGTTCCTGGCTACCGTTGCCGGCAGGCCCAGGACGCTTGACTATGCCGGAAGGATAATCCTCGGAAAGGACGATGTGCCGACGATTAATTTCGGGAAACACAAGGGCAAGACGGTCAAGGAGATATTCGAGACCGAGCCTTCCTACTTCGGATGGATAAGGGACGGAGATTTCACGATGGACACGAAGCGCCAGTTCGCCCGCCTGAAGGAGAAGTACGAGAAGGAACGCAACGAAGCCCGCAGCAAGCCGCTGGAGGGCGAAGCTCTGAGCGAGGCCTTGTCCAAACTGCAAGGCAAGTTCCAGGGCGGAAAACTGTTCTAGGATCATGAATATTATCGTAAAAACGGCCCGGGCGCATATCATGGTCAGGCCCGATACCACCTGGGAGAAGGACAATGCGGATTTCTTCCCTCCCGAGTTTGTCGAGCAGCTGACTTTCAGCCCGGTGGTATTCGCGCGGATACTCAAACCCGGGCGCAGTGTCCTCCGCAGGTTCGCCTCAAGGTATTACGATGCCGTGAATTTCGGCGTCCTGCTATACCCTGAAAACCTCCTCGACGTATCATCGGAGAGCTTCGCCACCGCATCCTGCCTCGACCACACCTCCTTCCTTCCGACGCCCATGTATAATCCCGTGACCCTCGGTGAAGAAGGGAACTCATTCATCCTGAAGCATAACGGAAAGACCATCTTCGAATATGGCGGAGCCACACGCGGGATGATCGAAGAAGCCATTGCCGAAGCTACCAGGATGGTTTATATCCGCACCGGAGACCTCATCGCCATCGAACTGGAAGGACGCAGGCCGCTCTGCGGCAGGGACGAGACAAAGACACATGTCACCGGATCGTGGTGCGGCAACCCGATCCTGGATTTCAACATCGTTTTCTGATTATAAACCCCTGTAATACAGAGTTTTGCATTCTCCTGAAGAATGCATGGCAACTACCATGTCCCTGAGGACCAGGTCGGGGCGGACCACACCGCTCTGCCAGATGTCGTTTCCTCCCTTCGAGCTCACCCTGGCATTGTCGTTCCAGACCACCTTTTCACCGTCAAAACCGCGCCGGGACGCGTTGGAAGCAATATTCTCCAGCATATCCGGAAACAACGGATTCACTCCCTCCAGCTGCTCCAGCGTCCTGCACCAGCCAACGTTGAGCCAACAGTCGGCTTCCTTGCTCAAGGAATATGCCTTCTCGAGCGAAATCGTGGAAGACATGGACTTCCCGCTTCCGGAACCCAGCACTTCCCCACCTGCGTCCTCGACAAGCCTGCAGAGATAATTGTCAGACGAAGGGATGAACCATTGGTCATTGTACGGGATATTCAGCAGGACTTTCCTGGGTTGCCTTATCGCTGCGGCGACCGAATCCGCGAGCGACAGATAGCCTTCCCTGACTATACCGAAGACCGAATCCGCGGCAGCCATATTCCCGGTCAAGGCTCCGAAAAACCTGATGTACGACGCTCTGGCAAGGGGATGGCGTTCCAGGTGTTCATGGATGAAGAATACCCTTATTCCAAGCGATCCGAGTTTCGCCACGAACGGAGTCTTCGCAGCAGATACCGAATAAGCCAGCAGAAGGTCCGGTTCCAGGCTGACTATCTTCTCATAATCCGGAGCCGAATCATATCCTACATCTTCGGCATCCAGCTCCGATCCATAGAGATAATCGATCCCCGATACTCCCTTGACTACGCTGCCGCATCCGATCGCCTCGAGGAAACCCACGTATGAAGTGCTCATGCAGATGAGGTTGTCAAGCGGATTGTCGATGACCAGAGTATCCCTGCTGCCATCGAACGGGGAGATGGAGACTGCCATCCAGCGGTCTGAATCAAGCTGCTCAAGATCAAGGAATTCCGGTCGGGAAATATCTTCTTGGACAAGTCTCGTTCCCGGCCTCTTGCAAGAAACGGCCAGTACGGAAAGGACCACAAGGGAAAAGACCGGAAGGGTTCTCATCATGAAAGGGTAACTACATCGTCGGCAATCCTGGTAGCCGCCGGACGGTGGGTTATGAATATGATAGTCTTGCGACCGCAGAAATTGTCGCGGATATTGTCCAGGAGCCTTTCCTCCGTCTCCACGTCAAGGGCGGAGGTAGCCTCGTCGAGTATCATTATGCCTCCTTCGTGGAGCAGTGCGCGGGCAATGGCGACCCTCTGGCTCTGGCCTTCGGAAAGACCGGCTCCGCTCTCACCGCAGATCGTATCCAGACCCTCCGGGAGTTCATACACGAATTCTGCGACGGCGTGGCACAGGGCGTCCCGGATTTGACCGTCAGTCGCATCCGGATTAGCCAGCAGCATATTCTCCCGTATGGTTCCGCTCATGAGGCTGTTGCCCTGAGGAACGTACGTGAAGTTGCACCTTGTATCAACTCCGGCGTCGCAGGACTCCCCTGAAGGCAGATACACCGAAACTGTACCGGATGTCGGACGCAGAAGCCCGAGCATCAGTCGCGTCAGGGTGCTCTTGCCCACTCCGGTAGGACCGGCCAGCACGGACAGGGTACCAGGCTTGAAATCGTGGGAGAAACCCGAAAGGACAGGAGCGTTCCCGTCGGAATATTCGAATGTCACATCTGTAAGCCTGATTCCAGGGGCTCCTTCGTAATGGACGTCACCGTGGTATCTTTCCACCTGGAGGTCTTCCAGTTCAAGCAGGCGCTCCACCGAGGTAATCGCCTTGATGAAGGCAGGGACCTGGCGGCCCAGGTCGGCCACAGGGCGCTGCACCTGGCTAACGAGCTGCAGGAACGCGGTCATCATACCGAAGGTGACAGCACCAGACTTGATGCCGAACACTCCCCAGAGGAAGGCTGCCGCATAGCCGCCCATGAAACCGAGATTCATGAACCCGCGGGCAACGGCATTGTAATTGAGCCGGGTTACCACGTTCTTTTTCAAAAGGTTCTGAAGGTCGGACAGCCTTGAGACCACATTCCCGACGCCGAACAGTGTCAACACCAGGACGCGGTTCTGGAGATTCTCCTGGAGAAGCTGCTGGATGTCACTGTCTTCCTTGCGGATCTCTCCGGTAAGCTGCCTGATCTTGTTGAAGAACATCTTGGATCCCACCACAGCCGCCACCATCAGGATCAGCAGTACCCAGAGCAGGGACGGAGCCATGGAAAGAAGGTAGCAGGACGCTGCCACAAGCTGTATGATGGTGATCAGGACTTCCGGGAAACGGCTGCAGACAAGGTCGGCCAGGACGCTGATGTCCTGCTCGAGACGGTTCACGGTGTCTCCGGACCTGAAGGCCTCCTTCCCGTCCCAGCGTGAATTCAGGACGTGACCGAAGAGACTGAGCCTCATCTCGTTCTGGGTCTTGATGTTGTTAAGGTTCAGCCAATAGGTCGAAGCCAGGCCGCAAACGATCTGGACCAGCATGATACCGATCATTATCCAGACATGAGGCATCAGAAGGGCGTCGGACTCCCCTGTCACGATGTCAACGAGCCGCTTGCATATCCAAACGAAGCCAAGCGAAGCAGCGATCCGGATGCATCCGAGCAGGACGGAGACGACGTCCCTGCCAATTACAGGCTTGGTCATCCTCCACAGTCCTTTCATGCAAGTCTTGAAATCTTTCATATCATTTCTCCCCGAATTCTTCGGCGGCTGTCCGGATACCGCCGGTGAGCATTTCCTTGAACTGGCAGGTGGCCACCCTGCCGAACATAGACATCATCTTCGAATACCGCCACACATGGATCATCAGCGAGCGGACCTTCGCGACGAAAAAGTTCTTCGGACGGTTCCTGAGTTCTTGGCGCTCGTGTCCGAAGTTTCCCTCCCTGAAAACTATGTCGAGGACTTGTTCCACCCTCGGATCAGACTTTTCATTGTAGAACGGCATCTCCTCCGAAGGAAGTCCAAGATGCTCCACGGCAACTTTCCCGAACACCTGCCACGGATCCATAAGATCCAGTCTCTCAAGTATTTCCTTGATATGGTCCAAATCCAGTGCCCCCGCCTTCGCATGAAGCAGCATCACCCAGTCACAGAACTGCCTGAGGCCAACGCCGCCTGTCACGAAATGATGCCAGGTGTGGTTGAATATGAAGAATGCGTTGAAACTGTCCGCCGGGGTGTTCACTACTTCTCCATCGATGGCTTTCTGAACGAGTCCGTGGGTCATCCCGTCGAGGGAATACTCCTGGTAGGCGGCATCGTAACGTTTCGGCAACAGATCGCTGGTCCAGTGGAGTTCCACCGGAACACCCTCCACGTCCACGTTATAGTGTTTCTTCCTTTCGGACCATTCGGGAACATCCTCGATTCCTGCCATCGCAGCGACCGTCTCGCATGCCTCGGTATAGCGGGCCTTCCCAACATACAGGTCGATGTCCCCGCATTCCCTCAAGTATGGAGTCTTGTAATACGAAGCGACACCCTGTCCCTTCATCAGTACCGGATCGATGCCTCTGGCTCTGAGACTGGCAGTCAGAAGGGCTATGACATGATTCGAACGGAGGTGCAAGCTTACGGTCGAACGAAGCTTGTTCTGCATTGAAACTTTTTGTGAATCAGACAGTTCCTGCCCAGGAGAGAGAAGAAGTGCCTGACAGACAAGCGGAAGGGTCGACTGGGCCTTCGCAATGGAAAGCACCTCCTTGAGTTGAGCTGCAGGGATCGATTCAGACAGAGGTTCGCCCCACAGAGCGGACCTCAACACGTACAGATATGCATCCCTGGCCGTCATCCTATTCCGCTACGATCCCGGCTTCCACCCATTTCCTGGCGAGCGCAGCCGCATCAGCCGCGGCAGTCTCAGGGTCGACTTCATATTCCTCGAGCAGGAGATCCCTCAAGTCTTCCACCGTAAACTCCTTGCCTTCAACGTTCCTCCACAGATATGCAGCCGTGGAGTTCATGGAAATCATCCGGTTGAAATCCACCTGGGCGATCCCTTCGCCGATTACTATGTACTCTTCGCCGAGAGGTCTCAGCACAAATCCTTCTATAGTTTTCATATTCTTCTGTATATCGCCAGGAGCCAGCGCCTGAGCGGTTTCAGGGTCCTCCAGACCCTGGCTTTGCCCGGCTTGATCCAGCGTCCGTTCCCTTTTGTCAACCCCGTAACGATCCCGATCACGTCGGAGGCTGTGCAATGTTCCATGACATTGAGGTTTCCATCCCCCATCAGGGTTATCCCATCCTTTCCGATGGCGTAGATCCGGTGCATTATGTACTTCCCCTTGTAGCGGAAAAGCACGATGTCCCCTACCGACAAGGGCCCGCCCACACGTTCCAGCGTGACACTGTCCCGGTCACTGTGGATGAAAGGGAGCATGCTGTCACCCTTCGGCCTGATGGTCACAGGCCTGCCCTCATCCACCAGGTCCTTCACCGCGGCAAAGAGGATGTCGTTGGATATGACCTTCTTATCCATTGCTTCCAGTCACTTCGGAACAGCAGACCTCGGCGGCTTCCTTGTTCGGAAGGCAGTCAAGCAGGTAGCACGGGATATCCTGGACTATCCTGGAAATGGTCTCGAAGAGACCGTCGCCGATTCCCTTTATGGCTCTCAGACCCGAACTTGAGGAAGAAACCGAAGCAAAGGCTTCCGGAAGAGACATCCTGGATATCGAGTTCCGGGATGCCCTGTTTATCCTGACCATCGCTCCTACGGGGTATTCTTCGTTCCTGTAGCAAGGTGTCTTGCCGCTCCAAGGGGTTCCATATACAATAGTCTTGCCGTCAATGAAACGGACTACGGGGTTGTCATCGTTGAGTAGGTGAGTCCCAGGGATATTCTCCAGCCACATCCTGCTGTGAGTGCTCTTCCCGGTACCGCTATTAGCTAGGAAAAGATAGCCTTTACCGTCCTTGACGGTCACTGAGGCATGCATCTCCAAGGTACCCAGCGATGCTGTCCTGAACGCGTACATCAGCATCATCGCATTGTTAACCGCGAAGCTCCTGAACTTGTCCTGAGTCATCAGCTCTCCATGAGTGAAACCAGGATCGCACTTCATCCATGCCGTCACAGGCATATTCCCTTCCGGTGCCATCCCGAACAGGTAGCCTCCATCAATCGAATACAGGTCTATCCGCTGCTCTCCAGACTCCGGAGACGACAGATAAAGGGTCTCTTTCCCGCTGGTTTCAAAAGGGTCCACCAGCTCGACGCAGAAAATGTCTTCACCGTATGTTGCAATGAAAGGGTTGTAGTTGCCAAGCTTAAGCCTTGACATCCTCTCCTCGTCCGCAACCAGTGAGAACGTATGTCCTGCGACACGGTATGTCCTTCTGGCTTTCATCGTATCATGCCCTTTCTATGTTGGAAATATTCCCGGCAATCCATACTGTATCCTCCTCCTGGAAAACGAAGTCCGGTTCTGGATTGGTGATGAACCGGTCTCCGCGAAGCACGCTGATGACCATGCACTGGTATTTCCTGAGGTTCGCGCTCCTGAGGCTCCTGCCGGTCAGGAAGGAATCGGCAGTTAGCACCTCCGGTTCGATCTTGAAGCCGTCGTCCTGGTCTTCGGAAACATCCACGACAGAATCCGACATCATGTTCCTGAGTTTCTCGAGCTGGTCGGTGGTACCGACAGCCAGGATACGGTCACCCGGGAATACCTGCACGTCTCCCGAAGGGATGATGATGTTTATGGATCCACGGGCTATCTTGATGATATTCGCTCCGGATTTGTCTCGCAGAGGCAGATCCTTCAGGCACTTGCCGGCGAAAGAGGATTCCTGGGCGAGTGTGAAAAGTTCGGTACGCACGTCATACGTGGACAGCTTCTGTTTCACAGATGAAGTGACCGGTTTGCTGCGCAGCTCGTGCTCCTCCCTGGCGTTGTAGTTGCGTATGAACATATCTTCCAGCGTGGAATACTTGTGTACGGACCTGCGGGCGAAATAAATGAATGCGAACAGTGCCAGGATTATGATCAGCACGGTCCATCCGGCAAGGTGGAAATAGCTTGACAGGACGCCGAGTATGATGCCGATCACGATGAATGAACGAGCCACCACCAGTCCCAGTATCGGCCAGATGTTGCTTTCCTTCTCCTTCAGCAGTCTCGGGGCTGACTTCCCGATCGAACCCGTGCTGACACCCATGCCGTATAGGAACGGAACCATCACAAGAAGGGTAACCGCAGCCTTGATGGCATTTCGCCAGGTTTCACCCACGGATGGCAGGAGTTTATCAACCAGTGGTCCCAGGTAAAGCACGGAACCGATGTAGATGGCAAGCACGATGACTCCGTAGAGTAGGATGCGCAGGAAATATGCCGTCAGCAGTTCCTTCCACGCACTATGCTCGGCAGCGGTGATCCTGGAAAAGGATTCAACGGAAGGTTCCAGCCTGGTCCGCCAGGATACAGGCAACTTCCGGCTCAGGAACCCGTAGGCAGGATCCGCAAGCCTGATGACGTAAGGGGTCGTGAAGGTGGTTATCACCGAAACCGCTATGATGACCGGATAGATGAACTCCCGCATGACACCCAGGGTGCAGCCCACACCCGCCAGGATGAATCCGAATTCACCCAACTGGGCGAGGCTGAATCCGGTATGGACTCCGTCGTACAGCCCCCTTCCAGTCAGTATTATTCCGGTGCCGGCGAAGAGGATGTGGCTGACGACCACGATCAGGGCAAGCAGCAGGATCAGTGCCCAGTGTTCAGCGATAGCCGAAGGTGAGACCATCATTCCCACTGACACGAAGAATATTGCCCCAAAGAGGTTCTTGATCGGTTCGACTATATGGTCAATATGCTCGCTTTCAGTTGTTTCCGCAAGGATTGAACCCATTACGAAAGCTCCTAGGGCCGTGGAGAAACCCACTGCCGTGGCCAGGGAAACCATCCCGAAGCATAGGCCGATGCTTACTATTAGCAGGATCTCGTCGTTGAGGAAGCGCCTGGCTTTCTTAAGCAAGGTAGGAATGACGAATATTCCCACAAGGAACCACAGGATCAGGAAGAAGACGAGCTTGGCGATATTCATGACAAGCTCCTTTCCCGCAAAGGACTGGGAGACTGCCATCGTCGAGAGCAGGACCATCAGGAGGATGGCGATGAGGTCCTCGACCACAAGGGTTCCGAACACCCCGCCGGCGTAGGACTTGCCCTTCAGGCCCATGTCGTCGAAGGTCTTGATCACGACCATAGTCGAAGACATGGAAAGCAGTCCGCCCAGGAATACGCTCTCCATCAGGCTCCAGTTCAGAGCCTGCGCGGTCACGAACCCGAGTATGAATACTCCGACGAACTTCACCAGGGCGGTAACTATGGCGCTGCTGCCCACCTTCATCAGCTTCTTGAAGCTGAATTCCAGTCCAAGTCCGAACATCAGGAATATGATTCCGATTTCGGACCACTGGTCGACTGTTTCCTGGCTTGTGATTCCCGGAAAGAACCCGATGTGGGGGCCGACCAGGAAACCTGCAATGATGTATCCAAGGATAAGGGGTTGCTTCAGGGCCTTGGATATGATCGTAAAAATCCCGGCGGAGATCAGGATCACCGCCAGGTCACGTACCAGATTCAGTTCTTCGGACAAGGTGGAACGGATTTAGAGTTTCACCTCGGAAGTATTGACATAAGGCTTGAGATCATCCCAGGAAACGAAAGCTTCTACGATACCCTGGGCATAGCAGGCAATCACATATGGCTGATAGAACCAGGTCACGCCGTCTTCTGACACGGAGAAACAACCGTTCGGGACCATTCCCTCCTCTTCCATCGCCGAATATGCCGAATCAGAATCTTCAGGGGACCCCCATTCCTTCTGCAAAGCAGCCTTGATGAGGTCAGCAACCGGCTCTTCATATCCTTCGTTGAAAAGATCGGACTCTTCAATCTCCTCGCCGGTCTTGAGGTTGATGACATGAGGGATCAGGGACTGCATCCCATGAGCACCTCCAAGAAAGACATCGGAAAACACGTTGTACGTCTGAAGGTCCTGGAATGAATCGGAGAAAGTGCCTTCCACGTTGTACGACCACCTGTAGAGCCAGTATGAATCAGTCTCTATGTTGGCCTTGTATTCATCCCCGGCCTCTTTCTGGTAATCAGCCACCAGCTTCTGCATCAAAGACTCGGAAGCTTCCCCGAAGGACAGGCCGTCATACTCGTCACCCAGGCACATACGGAGAATGAGGTTGTTGATCTTCTCGCACAAAACCTTACCACCCTCGAATGAACGAAGATATTCGATTGAATGATTGATGGTTACGCTGGCAGAGTCAGTCAGCTCAAGAGCTTCTTCGGTGGAACTCTCGAATATATCAATCTCGGTTTCGCTCTTGTTGCAGGCGACAACACCGAACGCCACGACAGCTGCCACGGCAGCGGAACGGAAGAACCTCTTCATATCTGTCTCGTTTTTAATTATGCAAATATAAGAAAATTACCTTTCATGATGAAACAGCTTGTCGATCACGAGGGCGATAGCTCCGTCTCCGGTAACGTTGCAGGCAGTTCCGAAGTTGTCCATAGTGATGTAAAGGGCGATCATCAGTGCCTGCTCCTGTTCCCCGAAGCCCAGCATAGCCGCAAGTACTCCAAGGGCAGCCATGATGGCTCCGCCAGGCACCCCCGGCGCAGCCACCATCATGACTCCAAGCATCATTATGAAGCCGAGGAACATCCAGAAATCGAACGGCATACCCTTCATCATCATCAATGCCACCGCACAGGCTGTGATCTTGAGGCAGCTGCCTGAAAGATGGATCGTGGCGCAGAGAGGGACAGTGAATCCAGCGATCTCTTCGCTGACTCCGTTCTTGCGGGTGCAGTCCAGGGTCACCGGGATCGTGGCGGCCGATGAGGAAGTACCCAGGGCAGTGAAATATGCCGGCAGCATCCTGCCGAGCAGCTTGAACGGATTACGCTTGACGATCCCGCCGGCAAGGCAGTACTGGAATACCAGCAGGAGGATATGGAGGGCGAAAATCACTCCGATTATGGATATGAACACCTTGATCACATGCATGGCCTGCCCGGTATGGGTCATGCTCAGGAATATGCCGAAAATGTACACTGGAAGCAACGGGATGATCACCACCTCGATGGCCCTTACGATTATGTCCTTGAACTCCGATGCCAGGTTCTTCAGCCCCTTGGAACCGAAGAATGCCATTCCCAATCCCAGCAGGAAAGCGAATACCAGGGCAGACATCACATCCACCATCGGAGGTATGTTGATGGTGAAATACGGTTCCAGGTTCTCGAACCCCTCCGCCACTTCATGTCCCGTATTCCCTCCGATCAGTTTCGGGAAAACCGACACCGAGGTCCCGTAAGAAAGCAATCCGGCGAATACGGTGTCGCAATAGGCAATCAGGACGGTAATAAGCAACAACCTTCCGGCTCCCTTTCCGATGTCTGAAATCGCCGGAGTAACGAGTCCGATGATGATCAGAGGGATCAGAAACTGCAGAAGGTTGCTGAAAATACTGTTGAATGTAACGAACAGGCGTACTGCCGGTCTGGGCAGGAACAGTCCGAAGACTATGCCTAGTACTATCGCAATCAGGATCCTCGGAAGGAGTCCGAGATGGAAATTCTTTTTCAAAGCGCTCTTTATTATCGTATATGATACAAAGATGCGATATTTTTGTCAGAATTCCCGTTATCCCAGCCATGAATTACCTGCGCCTTCCCTTCCTGTGCTCCTGGTCTTTCTGGTAGGCCTTATATTGGTCCTCGGTCAGGATGCCTTTGAGAGCCTCTTCGTAGGCTTCCCTTCTTGACTGCATCTCCTTCATCCTTGCCTCGAACTCCAGCTTCTTTTTTTCGTCAAGTGCAGGTTTCTGCCGCATCCGCTCATGTTGCCTGCCCTCAGGTCTTTCCATCCTGAATGAATATTCCTTGTTGAGTTCCAGAAGTTTCGCCTTCTGAGCCTCATCCAGGCCGTATTTCTCGGCCATGCGGTCGGTCCGTTCCTGGATCATCGTAGCCTCATCCGGCCTTTCTCTTTGTGGTCTGTCCTGCCAGGATCCCCTGTGTCCCTGAGCGTTTGCAACTATGCCGAGCATCAGGGCTGCCATTGTGATAATGATTGTCTTTTTCATGATTGTTTTTGTTTTCAAAGTAAGAAGCGGGACCATGCCCGCTCCTTACGGATTGATGGATGTAACTTTATTTGAATCTAACCCTGTAGTTAGGGATTGCGAAGGCAATATCCTCGAGGATGTTCCATGCATAGAAGGTGCTGTAGCGGTCGCTTGGCTGGAAGCGAAGGCTGTAGAACGGCCCTCCGAACATCGACTCCCTCCACTGTGCAGTGATGTAGATCTTGATCCCTGCGCCTGAGCGCTTGAAATCGAATCTGATCCTGAAATGGTTGGCGGCAGCTGGATCTGCCCATCCGTAAGGAACCGGAATCATCGTCATGGAGGTGTTGAACCATCCGTAGGAGGTATCGTAGGTATCGATGTCATAGAATCGGTTTCCCATAAGGTTGGAAACATATGCATATGCCTCTGCCTTGGAGAAAAACTTCGTATAGACAACGATCGTGGTCGCGTTGGTCCTGAGCTTCAGGTCAGCTGCGGTAAAAACTGGAACCGGAGCCATCACCGGATGCATTCCAATGTGGGATGCTTTTTTCTCCGGACGATATGGAACCTTCACAATGTTGTTACCTTTAGCTACAACTACCTTGTCCTGCTTCATGTCCACCTTGGCCATGTCCTTATTGCTGATCTGGCCGCCCAAGCGGGAACGGTCATCCATTCGGTTCTGAGTCACGCTGCTTCGGTTCTGAGTCGCGCCGTTGCGGTTGTCCATCTGGATGCTGCGGGCGGCGGAGCGGGTATTCTCCTGCCTTACCTGAGCATTACCCTGGCTTGAACGGCTTGCGCTGCTGCGAACCTGAGCTTTGAGCTCCGAAACGTTGAGCACAGCTGCCATCGCTATCGCGAGGAGTGCTGCCATTGAGATGTTGACTGACTTTTTCATAACCGTTATTATTAAAGGTTTGTTTGAGGAAAGGCAAAATCTTGACCAAAACACGCTTTTAAAACGTTTTATCGACGAACTCCGCAAATGTCTCGACAAAATTGGCCTGAAGTGCGACAGATTGCCTGACCTGTTGATAACTCTTTGATAAATTTTCCAAAAGTGCTTTCCGGATGCAATGTTTTACAGTAACTTTGAAACCCGGTTAGGACTAATCGGATTCTCAATGAAACATAATCTCAACGATGCCGTTCTGACCAAGACTCGGCATCAAAGTGTGTATAAACTCAAGGCCCCCGGGATCGTAAACGACTACCTTATAATCAGCGGCGACGGTACGAGGAGGCTGATGGCTTCCCCGGAAGTGGTGGGCTTCGGTTCCTACCAGAGCATGGTCCCGGCAACTATGAGGGGGATGCAGTACCTGGTGGACAACGGAGTGGTCGGAGATGTCAACATCCTCACCATTTTGAGGGGCGGTCTGAACTACCCGATCGAGGAATGTGCCTTCAGGGCAGGCCTGAGGGTCACCAACATGGATTTCCTCTCCTGTGAAAGGATAATCGAGAATGAGGTCATCTCAGGGCTGGACGTACGGTACCAGAAAGTGCGGACCTGCAAGGACTGTGTCCTGATGGTAGGAGACATCATTGCTTCGGGAGCCACCCTGAAAATGTGCATGGACCACGTGCTCGACTGGTTCCGGTCGCACGGAGGCTCGTTCAAGAGGATCATCTTCTTCACCATCGGAGGATCCAACGCAATCGACCTGATGGAATCCCTGACTGACAAGATCAAGAGCTTCAGCCCAGGTTTCGAGGGCTTCATCTGCTTCTTCTACGAAGGAATATTCAATGTCTACCAGGACAAGGGTGTCCTCGGCTTCCAGGTACCGGACATCGACTTCTACTGGGGCGACGGAATCATCTCCCCTGAGTTCAGGGAATATGTCGTCGCACACGGATATTCGCTTTATGAGAAGTGCATCATCTACGATGGAGGTGCAAGGCGTTACGAGATTCCTGACCATTACAAAGAGGTCGTGGCATACTGGGAGGAAGTGCTTGAGGCATCGGAGAGGACCGACATCATGGAACTGACCCAGGAGCGGCTTGGCTACAAGGCTCCGATAAGCTATGAAGACTGGCTGGAAGTGACCAGGCTCTCCGAGTTGGGAGACCTTCACGTACTCTACAGCGACGAGAGAGTCTTCCTTGCGAAGGCTCAGACGCTCAGCCTCAGGGAGGTGGCGTCGACCAGGCTGGAACAATTCAAACAAACCCTAAAAGGATATGAGTAAAACTAACAAAAAGGTCGACGTCGACTACACTAATGGTCCTGTCGACGCCTCAGGTCGTAAAAGCAACTTGAGTATGTTCATGGTGATGCTTGGCTTCACCTTCTTCTCCGCCTCCATGTGGGTTGGCCAGAACATGGCTAACGGACTTGACTTCAAGGGATTCATCCTCGCCATCCTGCTTGGTGGCCTCATCCTGGGAGCTTATACCGGTGCACTCGGCTGGATCGGTGCTGAAAGCGGACTCAGCCTGGATATGCTTGCCAGGAGGAGCTTCGGCGAGAAAGGCAGCTACCTCCCGAGCGCGTTGATCAGCTTCACGCAGATCGGTTGGTTCGGAGTAGGTCTGGCTATGTTCGCCATCCCTATCGCCAATGAGATCCTCCATCTTGATGTCACCCGGGACTTCATGCCATGGCAGGGATATCTCCTGGTGCTCATTGCAGGTATCCTGATGACCGCCAGTGCATACTTCGGCATCAAGAGCCTCACCATTATCAGCTACATCGCTGTCCCCGCGGTAGCTATCCTGGGTACGATCGCTATGATAATGGCAGTCCAGAGAGGTGATTCCACTCTTATCGAGCAATTCGCGAAGGGAACAAAGGACCTGGGAGTGATAGCAGGAGCCGGACTTGTGGTCGGTTCATTCGTGTCGGGAGGAACGGCAACGCCGAACTTCACAAGGTTCTGCAAGAGCTCTAAGGTTGGCCTGATAATCACCGTGATCGCCTTCTTCCTGGGCAACTCGCTGATGTTCTTCTTCGGAGCCGTCTCCAGCATCTATGCAGGTGGAAACGACATCTTCGAAGTCATGCTCAACCTCAACCTGTTCTACATCGCGATCTTCGTCCTCGGCCTGAACATCTGGACTACCAATGACAACGCGCTCTATACTTCGGGACTCGGCCTTTCGAACATATTCGGCATCTCGAAGAAGACGATGGTTCTCCTGGGCGGCCTCATCGGTACCCTTGCGGCTGTATGGCTATATTGGAACTTCTGCGATTGGCTCAATTATCTGAACTGTACTCTGCCTCCTGTCGGTATCATACTGATTTGCAGCTATTTCACCCACAGGAAAGCATATCTTGACGATTCCGTTCCGAAGCGCCAGGTCAACTGGGCAGCCGTTATCGGTGTCATCCTGGGCGCATTGGTAGCCAACTTCGTCAAGTGGGGTATCCCTTCAATTAACGGTATGGCCGTAGCAGCAGCATGCTACTTTATCGGCCTGGCACTCCAGAAGAAAGCTTAACGTATCACTCATAAACCGATCGGGTATCCCTCCGGACTGGCGCCGGGGGGATATTCATTTTTTTTTTGTAAATTAGCATGTTGATTACTGAAGAAATATGGCAATAACCATCAAGGAAGTGACTGGCAGGCAGGATCTGAGGCGCTTCGTAAGGTTCCCCAACGAGTTGTATGCAGGTAACGAGTATTACGTTCCGCAGATAGAAACGATGGAGCTCGATACCCTCACACCGGAAAAGAACAGGGCGTTCGAAGTCTGCGAAGGGAAATACTGGCTTGCGGAAGACGGGGACGGGAAGGTCATCGGGAGGATCGCAGGTATCATCAACTACAAGTACAACCAGAAGATCGGCAGGAAGCTCTGCCGATTCGGATGGATCGATTTCATCGAATCCCAGGAGGTCGTACACCAACTCATCGGCAAGGTCGAGGAATATGCCCGGGAGAAAGGGATGGACGTGGTGGAAGGCCCGGTCGGCTTCCTTGAATTCGACATCTCAGGAGTATTGGTGGAAGGATTCGACCAGGTTCCTACCGCATACGGGAAGTACAATTACCCGTATTACGAGCCGCTTATCCTTGCCGAGGGATATGTCAAGTCCACGGATTTCGTGGAATACAGGATATCCGTCCCGACAGACCTCGACAGATACCATCGGATGGCCAGGATCGTCTCGGAAAGGTACGGACTGCGGGAAGGTGACTACAAGAGCAAGAGCGAGTTGCTGCGCAAGTATGTCGACGGGATATTCTCGGTGATGAATTCCTGCTACTCTAAGCTTCACGGCTTCTCCGAGCTCTCCCCTGCCCAGTGCGAAGACCTCAAGAAGCAGTTCCTTCCGAACATCAACATCGACTATGTTTCAGTGATCGTGGACAGGAACGACAAGGTGATCGGGTTCGGGATAACCTTGCCTTCACTGTCGCTGGCGCTCCAGAAAGCGAAGGGGCATTTGTTCCCGTTCGGTTTCATCCATGTCCTGAGGGCCCTGAGGAAGAACGACACCATCGATGCCCTGCTGATAGCGATCAGTGAGGAATACCAGGACAAGGGCGTGAATGCGATGATAGTTTCGAAGATCGGAGAAGGGATGAAGAAGAACGGTATCAAGTATGTCGAGAGTACACGCGAACTGGAGGACAACCACAACGTCCAGAACATATGGGGACGGTTCGAGCACCGGCTCCACAAGAGGGCCAGGGTTTACATCAAGGAACTCCAATAACACAATATAGACATGGCAGACAAGAAAGCAGTAAGGATACAGAATTCCATCCTGAACGGAGCCGAGAAGAAGGCCCTTGCCTGGCTGGCGGAGAGACAGCCCAAATGGGTCGTTTCCGACATGCTCACATTGGTCGGGATCATCGGCGCACTGATGATCGGAGCCGGATTCGTGCTCTGTTCCAAGAACATCAACTGGCTCTGGCTGAGCATCGCTGGCTTCGTCGTGAACTGGTATGGTGACTCCCTGGACGGAACCCTGGCCAGGGTCCGCAATACCCAGAGACCTCTCTACGGGTACTACCTCGACCACACGGTGGATTGTTTCAACGAAGCATTCATGTTCCTCGGATTGGGCCTGTCATACCTCATGCGTCTTGACATCGCCCTGATGATACTCATCGTGTACCTGTTTCTGACGGTGAACGTCAGCGTGAATGCGCACCTCAAGAGCGAGTTCAAGCTCACCTACGGCAAGCTCGGTCCTACCGAGTTCAGGGTGATAGCCTGCCTACTCATTATGTGCGTCATATTCTTCCCTTGCATAAGGGAATTCCATACTTCGATGCATTTCCTTGGACGCGAAGTGGCATTGACTGCCCTTGACATCGCAGGACTCGTAATCCTCGCCGTCCTTGTTTTGATCTACCTGGTCACGGTCATCCAGGATGCGCGCGGATACGCCAAGGCGGATCCGATGCCGGAAAGGAGGGACGACTGATGCCTCTCCTCCCCGTCTCCGAAATGGAGCGGTTCTCTCCGCTGTTCCGTGGCAAGGCCGGCAATCTTTTCGCCGGTTTCCTCCGGAAAGTGCTTTCCGTTGAAACCGTCTCGGACCTAAACGACCGGTTCAGCCATCTTGACGGTGCCGAGTTTGCGGGTGCGGTGCTCAAGGACCTCGGTATCAACTACAAGCTGGGTCATCCGGAAAGGCTGGCCGGGCTTCCCGACGGCCCGTTCATAACCATCAGCAACCACCCGTACGGAAGCATAGACGGGGTGATCCTGGTGGACCTCATCGGCCATCTACGGAATGGATTCAAGGTGATGGTCAACGAGTTTCTGGATATGGTGGAACCACTGAAATCCAGCTGGATAGTGGTGAATCCCAAGACGGATGCAAGTACCGGAGTTACCGGAAAGAGCATCCAGGGAGTACGCCAGGTCCTTTCGCACCTCCACGCCGGCAATCCCGTGGGCTTCTTCCCTTCCGGAGCTGTTTCCGACCTCAGCCTGAGGGAGATGAAGATACGGGACCGGGAGTGGCAGGAATCTGTGATACGACTTATAAAAAAGGCTCACGTTCCCATCGTTCCAATCCGTTTCTTTGACCATAACTCTTTTTGGTTCTATGAGTTGGGCTTGATAGACTGGAGGGTGAGGCTGCTCCAGCTTCCGCACGAAGTAGTCAACAAGAAGCACCGGAGGGTGCGGGTGGGGATCGGGAATATCCTGACCGTGGAAAAGCAGAAGGAGCACGGGAACCTGAAGGACTTCAGCGACTGGCTCAGGAGTGCCGTCTATGACATGCCTAAGCCTGAAGAATGGGTCAGGTACAACGACTATGTCGCGGAACGGGAAACAAAAAACATCGAAAAATGATATACTTCCGCCTTTTTTGCTAAATTTGCACCTCGAATGGGGTATTAGCTCAGCTGGTAGAGCGCAAGGTTCGCAATCTTGAGGTCAGGAGTTCGATCCTCCTATGCTCCACAAAAAGGGTCCTGCCGAATCGGCAGGACCCTTTTTGCGGAGCAGACGCTTCGCTGTTACGGGGGAAAGGTTTCCCCCACACGGCTTTCGCCGTCCCCTTTCTGTCGGCTACTGCCTCCGAATCGTCATTTCTGCCAAGCCTTGTTTTCGTGGAGCGCCGTCCTGACGGACGGCTTATCCTTTATCCAGTTCCCTGGATTTGCGGGCCAGTGCTTTCATGCCACGGAGTACTTCGCGCAGCTCCTGCAAGGTGTCGTAAAGCGCGTCCTGGGAAAGGACTCCGCGTGGCAGGTCCTTGTCGATCTCTCCCCTCTCATCCGCCTCATAATCACGCAGCCACTGCCCTGAGTCCATATATTCATCGAGGGCAATTATATCTTCCCACTTGCCCGAGAGCATGTCCAGCGAAGCCTGCGCGTGCTCCACGATTTCCGGCAACTGCTCGAACCTCTGGCTGTTAGCCATCACCCGATGCTCCGTCTCAGAGAGCGTCATATTCTTTTTCCTTGCCATATCGATCCACAATAAACAGTTTAAAGATAAACATTTTCCCGATTATGGCATTATTCGGAATAAAAGAATTATCTTTATAATTCAAGAATATAATCTCGCACAGATATGAAAATCGTATTCCTGGATGCCGCTACGATGGGAGATGCCTCGATGGCGGAGATAGCCGCCCTCGGAGAGTTTTCCTGTTACCCGTCTTCCACCGCCGCAGAGGCAAGGGAGCGTGTCTCCGATGCTGACGTAGCTATCCTCAATAAAGTGATTGTTGACAAAGAATTCCTGGATGCCGCGCCCAAACTGAAACTGATCTGCGAGGCCGGCACTGGCATCAACAACATCGATACCGTCCTATGCGAGCAAAGAGGGGTGATTGTGAGGAATGTCGCAGGTTATTCCACGGATTCCGTAGCCCAGATCGCCTGGATGCATATCCTCAACCTTGCCGGAAGGGCCTTCCATTACAATGCCTACGCAAGGGACGGACGCTACAGCGCCGGAAGCATCCATGTCGATGCAGACCATCCTTTCACCGAGCTTGCAGGCAAGACCATCGGAATCGTCGGAATGGGTGCAATCGGAAGGAAGGTCGCCACAATAGCGGAAGCCTTCGGTATGGAGGTGATCTATTTCTCTACCAGCGGCACTTCACATTGCAAGGAATATGAATCCGTATCCCTGGACGACTTGCTGGGCCGTTCCGACGTGATCAGCATCCACGCCCCGTTCAACGAGCGGACCAAAGGCTTGATCGGATATGACGAATTCTGCAAGATGAAGCCTACGGCCTTCCTGGTAAATACCGGCCGCGGCGGAATCGCAGTCGAAGCCGACCTTGTCCGCGCCATAGACGAAGGAAAGATCGCCGGAGCCGGAATAGACGTATATCAGAAAGAGCCTATCCCTCTCGACCATCCATTCCTGAAGGCAAAGCACCCGGAGCGGATAATCCTTTCGCCTCATATCGCCTGGTACAGCTTCGAGGCCAGGGCACGCCTGGCCCACGAGATGGCCGAAAACATCAAGAAAGGCTGGTAGCCTCTCTTTTACGTGTGTAGCCGCCGCAGATGCGACAGGCTGTCTCCTCCGAAGCCCGTGGCCGCCCGTGGCCACGTGAACGGGAGGGGCCCGCAAGCGTAGCGCAGTGGGAGGGATGAGCGAAGCGAAGGCTACCGGAGGAGAGCAGGCTGCGCACGGAGGCGATGATTGCAAAAAAAGAGGGTGACCTAAGATTGTCCGGTCCCCCTCTTTTAGTATTGTATGGCTGTTCCCTTATGCGCCCAGACGCTTCTCGAGACGCTCGCGGATAGCTGTGAGGAACTCTGCGGAAGTAAGCATCTTAGGAGTGATGCCTTCCATGAGGTTCACAAGGTCCTTGGTTGCGCAGCCGTCGTTCAAGGTATCCAGGCAGGCACCTTCAAGCTGGTCTGCATAGTTGACAAGCTCAGGAAGGTTGTCCATCTCGCCACGCTTGCGGAATGCTCCGCTCCATGCGAAGATCGTAGCGATAGGGTTGGTGGAAGTCTCCTCTCCCTTGAGATACTTGTAATAGTGGCGGGTCACTGTTCCGTGAGCGGCCTCATATTCATAATTACCGTCAGGGCTGACAAGTACAGAGGTCATCATAGCCAGGGAACCGAAAGCGGTGGAGACCATATCGGACATCACATCGCCGTCATAGTTCTTGCAAGCCCAGATGAAACCACCCTCGGAACGCATTACGCGTGCGACAGCATCGTCGATGAGAGTATAGAAATACTCGATCCCTGCCTCAGCGAAGCGGTCCTTATACTCCTGGAACACCTCTTCGAATATGGCCCTGAAACGGCCGTCGTACTTCTTGGAGATGGTGTCCTTGGTTGCGAACCAGATGCTCTGCTTGAGGCTGAGAGCATACTGGAAGCAAGAGTGGGCGAAGCTGCGGATGGACTTCTCGGTGTTGTGCATTCCCTGAAGGACACCAGGGCCCTTGAACTGCTGGATGACAACCTCCTCGTGCTTGCCTGATTCGCCGTCGAAGACAAGCTTGGCTGTACCAGGCTCATCTGCAACTATTTCCACGCTCTTATAGACGTCGCCATAAGCATGACGGGCGATAGTGATAGGCTTCTTCCAGAACTTCACTGCAGGGTGGATGGAAGGGATGGTGATAGGGGTACGGAAAACGGTTCCGTCAAGGATTGAACGGATGGTCCCGTTAGGGCTCTTCCACATCTGGTGCAGGTTGTATTCGGTCATACGCTGAGCGTTAGGAGTAATGGTGGCGCACTTTACACCGACACCGTACTTCTTAGTCGCGTTGGCTGCATCGATCGTGATCTGGTCCTCGGTCTTGTCGCGGTTAGGCAGGCCAAGGTCGTAATACTCGGTCTTGAGATCGACGAAAGGAAGGATGAGTTCGTCCTTGATCATCTTCCAAAGGATGCGGGTCATCTCATCGCCGTCCATTTCGACGATCGGGGTTGTCATTTTGATCTTTTCCATATCTGTATTATTTGCGGTTCTTGTAATAGTTCATCAGACAGCCGTCCGCGAGGATCTCGCGTTCGTCGGCGGTCAGGTTCTGGAAATAGAGATGGAGCGGCTTGACACCGGCCTTGGTGATGACCTTGGCATCGATCTCTTCGGCGCCGGAAAGGATAGCCTTGCGGATGCCAGGGACGAATACGAAGTCGCCAGGCTCATAGTCAAATGCGGTCTCAGGAGCGATCGTGAAAGGAACGATACCCCAGTTGATGCAGTTGGAGCGATAGCGCTTGGTAGCATATTCGTAGCAGATGTTGGCGTCGCCGCCGAGCACCTTCTGGCAGGAAGCTGCCTGCTCGCGTGCGGAACCGTCACCAGGCTTGTTGGCGAATACGCAGGAACCGAATGAGGTGTCCTTTGCGGATGCGCCTGCTGCCTTGAGTGCCTCGGCTACGTTCGCAGGAACATTACCCGCACGACGCTCGAGGTCCTGGGACTGGATGCGCTTGGATATGCCTACATATTCAGGAACCCTGCGGCTGAGTGCGAATTCACTGAGCTTCAGAGGGTTGGACCTGTAGCTTGAAGTCTCTCCAGAAGGGATGAGCTCATCGGTGGTGGTCACAGGGTCATGGATGACAGCTGCGAGTTCCAGGAGCATGTTCTCCTCCATTGGATACATCACCGGCCAGTCCTTGATGTTCGGACCGTAGCGGAGTTCGACAGAGAGGTCAGCCTTGCCATAACCGTCATAGACACGGCTCTTGTAGATGCGTCCGTCGTAGGAATATGGCTTGTGGGTGTCTTCGTATTCGATGTCGGTTGCAGCGGTGATGACTCCACCATTGGCTGCAGTGGCAGCAATGGAACGGGCATCCATGAGGGCTACGAGGGCGATCTGGCCGTTGCCAGGCTTCGAACCTTCACGGTTAGGGAAGTTGCGGGTGGTGTGGCGGATGGAGAGTCCGTTATTGGCAGGGACGTCACCGGCTCCGAAGCATGGTCCGCAGAATGCAGGCTTGATCACCACGCCGGCCTCGAGGAGTTCCTCGGCGATGTGGTTGCGGGTGGTTGCCAGATATACTGGTGTGGACTGCGGATAGCAGCTCATCGTGAAGTAGTCGTTTCCGATGGTCTTGCCCTTGAGGATGGTGGCAGCTGCGGAAAGGTTATCGTAAGTACCGCCGGAGCAGCCTGCGATGAGAGCCTGGTCAGCCACGACCTTGCCGTCCTTGATCTTGGAGACGAGATCTGCGTGGACCTTGTCGCCGAAACGCTTGCGAGTGTCTTCTTCGACTGCCTTGAGGATTCCCTCAGGATCAGCCTGAAGCTCATGGATGGTATAAGCGTTCGATGGATGGTACGGAAGAGCGATCATACACTCCTGGCTGCTGAGATCGATGCGGATCATGCTGTCGTAGTAAGCGACTTCGCCTGGCTGGAGCTCCTTGAATGCCTCAGGACGCTCGTGCATGGTGAAGTATTCCTTGACTGCATCGTCAGTCACCCAGATGGAGCTGAGGCAGGTGGTCTCGGTGGTCATCACATCGATGCCGTTGCGGAAGTCGACAGGTAGTTCCTTGACGCCAGGGCCGGCGAACTCAAGGACCTTGTTCTTCACGAAACCGCTCTCGAAGACTGCCTTTACGAGAGATATGGCAACGTCGTGAGGACCTACGCCGCGACGAGGCTTGCCATCCAGCCATACCAGTACGACCTCAGGCGCGTTGATGTCCCAGGTGTTCCTGAGAAGCTGCTTCACGAGCTCTCCGCCACCTTCGCCGACACCCATGCATCCAAGGGAGCCGTAACGGGTATGGGAGTCGGATCCGAGGACCATGCGTCCGCAACCGGAAAGCTTCTCCCTGACGTACTGATGGATGACAGCCTGGTTGGCAGGGACATAGATGCCACCGTACTTCTTGGCTGCGGAAAGTCCGAATACATGGTCGTCCTCATTGATGGTGCCGCCCACTGCGCAAAGGGAGTTGTGGCAGTTGGTCATCGCATAAGGGATTGGGAACTTCTCCAGTCCGCTCGCACGGGCTGTCTGGATGATACCGACATATGTGATGTCGTGGGATGCCATGGCATCGAAACGGATGCGCATCTTCTTGCCCTTGGAGCCGTCCACATCGTGTGCGCGGAGGATTCCGTAGGCGATTGTGTTTTCACGTGCCTCGTCCGGAGAAGGCATGCCGGCCGGATCGGAGACGATGGTCTTCCCGTTCAGGAGATAAACGCCGTGAGGGGTCAATTCTACCATAATGATTTGGTTTAAAGCAAGTTAATGTATTAATATATTAATTCAACAAATTATCGGCAAGTAAAGTCAATGCAAGCATGTCTGCGCATCCTCCCGGCGATATCCTCTCGTTGAGGAAAACCTCGTCCATCGCCTTGAGCCCCTCCGGAGAGAAGTTGCGAAGCAATTCCGAGGACTCCGCCTTCACCTCCTGAGCACGTGGGTATCCGGCGCGGTGGATTATGCAAGTGTCATCCAGTGATGACATTATGAGCAGCAAGGTCTTCTGCAGTCCCCATTCATCTCCCTTGACGCTCCGGTAAAATGGCAGCCAGTTGCCGAACAGTTCCCTGTAGCCGCCAAGGGCCATGGCAAGCGCACCCTTGACTCCATATTCCTTGACAGCACGTCCTCCATTGGAGGTATTAGATGGTTCAACCAGCGACGCAAGCCTCGCTATGGCTTCCGGCAGAAGTTCCGGAAGTCTTTCAGTATCGGTTTCCGGACGGGAAATCAGATCCAGGAAAGCCATCGCCATGGTCAGCTGGCAGAATATCGCTCCCCTGTAGGTGTTCACACCCCCTGTATATTCCATCACGTCACTCTCTACAGCCTTGCCGAAAGCTACCGGGTTGGTCTTATCAGAATGACTTGTGAATGAACGCCTTATCACATCAATACTTCCTTTCATCAAGGAATAGTCCATATCGGTATGGGCTCCCCTGCGGCCGGGGTCTACGAGACCGGGCTTGAACGGAGCGTCGAGTTCCATCCGCATCGAGCGGCTCACAGCTTCTGCCACGAGATACGGCCAGGTCCCGGAAGGGACGAGCCACCAAGGAAGACGGCCTTCGTCAAGAGCCTTGCGTACCCGCGAGGCGCTGATTCCGATGGCCGCGATGTCCGGCGGGTCACTTTTGACATGAGAGTGGTGAACATGAAGGGTGCCGGTATGGTTATCATCGTCGCAGAGCCTTTCCGTCTCACAAAAGTCGATACCGTATGAAGGCAGCATCTCTTTCATCAATTCGTTGTATCGTGCCGTGAGAGGATCTGCCGGTTCACTGCCCGCAAAGCGCACGGTAATCCCGAGAGCCGGAGCAATATGCCGCCCGAAGAGGTCGAGGTCGAGCCTCATCTGCGTTTCGGAGGCGTCCGATAAGTCCTTGAGGAAATATGTCGGGAAAGTAGCGGATGAAACCTGGTAAGCGCTTCCTTCCAGTACTTCGGCCAAACCGTCGCAGCCTGACTCCATCATCTGAAGGCGCTCCCGGTACGGGAAACGTGACACATCTTCCCTTACGGGTATGACGTAAAGGTTATCAACCTGTTGTGACGAGTTCCTGACAAGGTACTGGTGCCCGTTAGTGAAAGGATTGGCATTCATGACGATGGCTCCGTTCCTGCCGTCCTTCCTGTGTTTTCCGAGATATTCAAGATATGATTCCAAGCCCCTTCCGTTCTCCATCAGGATTGCCTTGGGGGCATATGCGAGGGTGTGGAATCCCAGGCTGGCGAAAACGGACTCGTTCTTCGGCTTTGTGAATGCTTTGAGGTTGGTGATCCCACGCTCAGATGCAATGGATATGAGACGCGAAAAGAGGGGTGCTGACAGACCCTGGCTCCTGGCGTACTCAGACACGGCGACGCATTTGATCACATCGCCTTTCAGGCCGCCTCCCGCGAGTATTTCCCCTTCCGGATCCTGGATTGTGAGATAGACATCGACATCCTCCAGCCGAAGGACGTTCCTTCCGAGGAAGTCTTCCACCTTCCGCCGGAAATGAGGAACGCTCAAGGGCATTTCCTGAATATCGGTCATATCGTTCACGCCTCTATTCGATTAATAGCGCGAATGTACAGAATTATTATGGATTTCCAAAGGTTTTGTTACAAATTATCAGCGGAATAGAGGATTTCATCTATTTTTTGCAACAATTCTTCCCGAGAATGCTTACGGGCTCGCATACACTCCCTGGCCGGAAGGTCACAGATGAGGCAGCGGCGCGGAGGCAAACCGGCTTCGCTGCGGCTCACGGGCACGACGCCATATTCACCAAGACGGAGGACATCGATATCCATCAGGCGTCCAAGCGGATGGGAATCCTCTATCCTGCAGCACGCTTCCTTCACCCCGGCTGACGTCCCGTCAACCAGGAAATACCCTTCGAAGCCAGTCAGCAGATCGAAGCATTCTTCCTTGACCGGGGACAGGGAGGAGCGAATCGCCTCCACTCCCGCTGCGGCAACACGCAACGAACGGGAATCCCGCTTGACAGGACCGGGAAGGATGACCGTAAGGCACACCAATGTCAAGGACGGGTGTGCCATGATCCAGTCTTTCTGGCGCATGGCACGCTCGTCCCTGCTTTGGAGAAGCTGTTCCAATGTGACTTCCTGTCCCATTGGGATACTTGTCTTATGGTTTAGTCCTCGATATTCCTGATCTCGTCCAGGACATCTCCGTGACGGTCGACTACGATACCGACCACCTTGTTTCCGAACGGAAGTGCATCAGGCTCGCCGATGATACTCTTTGCCTTGGCTGCCAGGTCGTTGATATCAACTACCTTCAGGCCTGCTTCAACAAGACGCTCGGCGATTTCAGGGCGTGCAGGATTGACTGCGATACCATATTCGGTAACCACGACATCCACGCTCTTGCCCGGAGTGATGAGGGTCGTCACCTTCGGCACGACGCAAGGGATGCGTCCGCGAAGGAGAGGGCAGACTATGATTGAAAGGGCACTGTCTTCGGCCGTGTCCGGATGGCCACCGACCGCACCGCGGATGATACCGTCGGAACCGACGAGGACGTTCACGTTGAAGTTGACATCCACCTCCAGTGCCGAAAGGATTACGATATCAAGGGCGTGGACTGCGGATCCCTTGTGATCTGCGCTTGCATATTCGACTGAGGAAACTTCCTGATGATCCTGGTCGGAAGCGATGGATTCAGCAGCCACCTTGTCGAATGACTGGACATCGATGAGTTTACCGATGAGGCCTTCCTGATGGAGTTTTACCATGTGGGCAGTGATTCCACCGAGGGCGAAGGATGCCTTGATGCCCTTCTCGATCATGCTCTCACGGATGTATTTCACAGCAGCGAGGGAAGCTCCGCCGGTACCCGTCTGAATACTGAAGCCATCCTTGAAGTAACCAGAGTTAATGATAACTTTAGCAGCCTGTTTAGCAAGCAGAATATCACGAGGATTCTTGGAGTCCCTGATTGCTCCGGAAGAGATCTTGGAGCTATCACCGACGGAGTCGACTACCACCACCGATTCAACGTCGCAGGCAGAGATGGACTTAGGGACGTTCGGATATGCCACAAGGTCGTCGGTAAGCACTACCACATGGTCCGCATAACGGGCGTCAGGAAGGGCATATCCGAGGGAACCGCAGATTGATTTGGCATTCTCGGAACGAGGGCAGCCTGAGGCATTTCCAAGTTCGTCACAAGAAGATGCGCCGAGGAAAGCGACGTCAATGTGAAGTTCACCTGAAGCTATGGCGCTTCCGCGACCTCCGTGGGAACGGAATATGACCGGCTCCTTCATCAGGCCGTGGGAAATCTCATTGGCGAGCTCCCCGCGGAGACCGGAGGTTGAAATCTTGGTGATGACACCGTTCCTGATGTGCTCGATGAGCGGTGAATGCACGTCCGAAAGGCTGGAAGCCGCAAGATGCAGGTTCTTGTAACCCATACGGGCAAGCTGGTCGACTACAAGGTTCACAACCTTGTCTCCACCACGGAAATGATGGTGGAAGGATATGGTCATTCCGTCTTTGAGACCGGATTTCCTGATTGCCTCCTCGAGGGAGACTACTTTGCTGTTTCTCATAATGCTTCCTCCTTGTCTAAGATACCGGATGCTATTGCCAGTGCTACCGTGCGCTCGGCACGGATCACCACAGGACGGTCAACCATCTTGCCATTGACCGCGATGACACCGGAGCCCTTTGCCTGAGCCTCCTTGATGGCGGCTATGATGCGCAGAGCCTTGTCAATGTCCTTCTGTGAAGGCGCGAACACCTCGTTCACGACCTCGATCTGGCGAGGGTTGATTATGGACTTGCCATCGAATCCAAGGGTCTTGATGAGTTCGACTTCCTTGCGGAAAGTCTCCATGTCATCAAGGTTGGAATATACGGTGTCGAAGCAAGCGATGCCAGCGGCGCGGGCTGCTACGACTATCGTCTCACGGGCAAGGAGAAGCTCCGCTCCACCGGGAGTACGCTGAGTCTTGAGGTTGGCTGAATAGTCTTCAGCACCGAGGGCGATACCCATCATCCTGTCGGAAGCGCTGGCGATCTCGAAAGCGTTCACGATACCGAGGGCACTCTCGATAGCGGCCATGATGCGTGTCCTGCCGACACAGCCGAGCTCGGTCTCGACCTTGATGATCTCCGCCTCAAGTTCGCGGACTTCGTCGGCGGTCTCGGTCTTAGGCATGCGGATTACATCGACACCTGCCTTTACGACAGCCTCGACATCCTTCTTGCCGTAAGGAGTGCTCAGCGGATTGATCCTGACCACCATTTCGGTGTCACCGTAATCAATCGACTTGAGTGCATTGTAGACAAGGAGCCTTGCGGCATCCTTCTCCGCCATGGTCACGGAATCTTCCAAGTCCAGCATGATGGAATCCGGACCGTAGATGTGGGCGTCTGCCATCATTCCGGGGTTGTTTCCCGGAACGAACATCATCGTTCTTCTCAGTCTTTCCATACGTCTTTCCCGGTTGCGCGGACGACCGCCGCAGTTACACGTGCACGGATGGTGCAGTCGAGCGCACCTTTATCCGTGGCCTTAATACTGGCGTTCTCGACACCCAAACCCTTGAGGGTATCGGTGATCACCGCCTTGATCTGCCGGCCGAACTGGGCCGATACAGAACTCTGCAGGTCAACCTGCAAGCCTTTCCCCGGTTCAACCTGGATGAGGATATCCCCAGATTCAAGGGTTCCGGCCATAGCATTCTTGATTTCCATATTTGAGTGTTATTATGGTTTTTCCTTTTGTCCTGCGAAATTAGTCATTTCACCGGCATTTCCAAACTTATTTCTACAATTTCGAAGTATCTCGCGCCAAAACGCTTACAATTATTGACTAATTCAGATATTTTCCTAATTATTTTTTGTCAATAGAATAAATAATACCTAACTTTAACGACTGAATCATTTATGTCATTTTATCATTATGAAAACACTAACCGTCGATGACTTGGCGGCCATCAAGAAAAGAGCGGAGAAGACGCTGGAACTCAGGGAGAAGAGCAACGCTCTCGTTTCTGAGGAAAGCTGCGGAATCGAGAAAGGTACCGGACATCTGCAGATCCTTTGCTGCGGAGGTACCGGCTGCAAGGCTTCCGAAAGCGCTCTGATCGTAAAGAACCTCAAGGCATCCCTCGAACAGCACGGCATCAGTGACAAAGTCGATGTCATCACTACCGGTTGTTTCGGCTTCTGCGAGAAAGGCCCGATCGTCAAAATCATTCCAGACAACACTTTCTACACCCAGGTGAAACCTTCTGATGCTGAAGAAATAGTATCCGAACACATCATCGCAGGGCGCAAGGTCGAAAGGCTCCTCTACGTAGATCCGGAGACCCAGAAGCACATCAGCGATTCCAAGCACATGAACTTCTATGGGAAGCAGGTTCGAGTAGCCCTCAGGAACTGCGGTTTCATCGACCCTGAAAACATAGAAGAATATATCGCCAGGGACGGATACGCCGCCCTTGCGGACATGGTTTTCCACAAGACTCCGGAGGAAGTGATCGGAATGATCAAGGCTTCCGGACTCCGCGGTCGCGGAGGTGCAGGCTTCCCTACCGGAAAGAAATGGGAATTCTGCCGTGCATATCAGGATGACGCGAAATATGTCGTCTGCAACGCCGACGAAGGAGACCCGGGAGCTTTCATGGACCGTTCCATCATGGAAGGCGACCCGCACTCCATCCTCGAAGCCATGGCCATCTGCGGTTACTGCATCGGCTCGAACAACGGTCTTATCTATATCAGGGCTGAGTATCCACTCGCCGTCCACAGGCTCCAGGTCGCCTTGGAGCAGGCCAGGGAATATGGTTTCCTGGGCAAGGATATCCTCGGATCCGGATTCGACTTCGACATAGAGATCCGCTACGGTGCCGGAGCGTTCGTCTGCGGAGAAGAGACCGCCCTCATCCATTCCATGGAAGGAAAGCGCGGAGAGCCTACCCTGAAGCCACCGTTCCCTGCAGAGTCCGGTTACCTCGGTAAACCGACGAACGTCAACAACGTCGAGACCCTTGCCAACGTCCCGGTCATCCTGACCAAGGGACCTGAATGGTTCGCTTCCATCGGTACCGAGAAGTCCAAGGGTACCAAGGTGTTCGCCCTTGCCGGCAAAATCAACAACGTAGGTCTCATCGAAGTTCCGATGGGAACCACGCTGCGTGAAATCATCTACGACATAGGTGGAGGTGTCAAGAACGGGAAGAAATTCAAGGCCGTCCAGACGGGCGGACCTTCCGGCGGCTGCCTTACGGAAAAGCACCTGGATATTCCTATCGACTACGAAAGCCTGACCGCGGCTGGTTCGATGATGGGTTCCGGAGGTATGATCGTGATGGATGAAGACGACTGCATGGTCGCCATCGCGAAGTTCTACCTCGAGTTCATCGTCGGCGAATCCTGCGGAAAGTGCACTCCATGCCGCATCGGCAACAAGAGGATGCTCGAAATCCTTACCAAGATCACCGAAGGAAAGGGCGAGATGAAGGACCTGGAGAAGCTCAAGAGCCTCGCCGAGGTCATCAAGGACACCGCTCTCTGCGGACTCGGACAGACCTCCCCTAACCCTGTCCTCTCCACGATGAACAACTTCTACGAAGAATACGAGGAGCACGTGAAGAAGCACAAGTGCCGCGCGAAGAAGTGCAAGGCCCTGCTGACCTACACCATCAATCCGGAGAAGTGCCGCGGTTGCGGTATATGCGCCAAGGACTGCCCTGCTTCCGCTATCATGGGAGACGTCCGCAAACCTCACGTAATCAATCCTTACCTGTGCATCCGTTGCGGAATGTGCATGTCCCGCTGCCACTTCGGTGCTATATCAGTATTATAAAAGCTGCCTGATAATGGAAAACATCAATCTTACCATAGATAACCGCCAGGTCTCCGTGCCTAAGGACACGATGATCCTGGAAGCGGCCGCATCAATCGGAATCAATATTCCTACGCTTTGCCACATGGACCTCAAGGGGACGTGCGTGAAGAACCGTCCCGCATCCTGCAGGCTCTGCGTCGTCGAAGTCCAGGGCCGCCGCAACCTGGCTCCAGCATGCGCAACCAAGTGTATGCCCGACATGGTCGTAAGGACCAATTCGATGAGGGTCATCAAGGCTCGCAAGACAATCGCCGAGCTGATCCTCTCAGACCACCCGAACGATTGCCTCACCTGTCCTAAGTGCGGCGAGTGCGAACTCCAGGCCCTTGTCACCAGGCTGAATATCACAGAAATGCCGTTCAGCGGCGGTGAACTGTCCCAGAGGAAGAAGGAACTCACTCCTTCCATCATGAGGAATATGGACAAGTGCATATTCTGCCGCAGGTGCGAGAGCGTATGCAACAACGTCCAGACCGTGGGCGCCCTCGGTGCCGTTCGCCGCGGTTTCAACACGACCATCGCGCCTACCTTCGACAAGATGGTGAAGGATACGAACTGTACCTACTGCGGCCAGTGCGTCGCGGTATGCCCTACCGGCGCATTGACAGAGCACGACGACACCGACAGGCTTATGGATGACCTCTGCAATCCTGACAAGATCGTCATCGCCCAGCCAGCCCCTGCTGTCAGGGCCGCCCTTGGAGAAGAATTCGGAATGGCTCCAGGCACCCTCGTGACCGGCAAACTGGCATCCGCCCTCAGGCAACTCGGTTTCGACTATGTGTTCGACACGGACTTCGCAGCCGACCTCACGATCATGGAGGAAGGTGCGGAGATCCTCGAAAGGCTGAAGAAGTTCCTCGCCGGAGACAAGGATGTGAAACTTCCTATCATGACATCCTGCTGCCCGGCGTGGGTCAATTTCTACGAGCACGAATTCCCGGACCTCATCGAGTATCCTTCTTCGGCTCGTTCCCCTCAGCAGATGTTCGGCGCAATCGCAAAGAGCTACTGGGCAGAGAAGATGGGAATCCCTCGCGAGAAACTCGTGGTGGTTTCCATCATGCCATGCCTTGCAAAGAAATACGAGGTCACCCGTGAGGAACTCAAGCATGAGAAACTCCAGGATGTCGACTATTCAATCTCTACCCGCGAGCTTGCAAGGATCATCAAGAGGGCGAATATCGGATTCGCGGAGCTTCCTGAAAGCGACTTCGACTCCCCTATGGGTGAATCCACCGGAGCAGGCGTCATATTCGGAACAACCGGAGGCGTGCTTGAGGCTGCCCTCCGCACCGTTTATGAAGTCTATACCGGAGAGGCCCTTCCGAAGATCGACTTCACCGAGGTCCGCGGACTGGAAGGCATCAGGGAGGCCACGATCGACATCAAGGGATTCCCTCTCAAGGTCTGCATCGCCCATACCCTGGGCAATGCCCGCAAGGTCATGGAGAAGCTGCGTGAAGGCAAGCTCGACTATCATGTGGTCGAGGTCATGGCTTGCCCAGGCGGCTGTATCGGTGGCGGCGGACAGCCGTATCACCATGGCAGGATCGAGGTCCTGCAGGCCCGCCAGAAGGCTCTCTACGCGGAAGACGCCAGCAAGCCGATCCGCAAGAGCCATGAGAATCCTGACATCGTTGCCCTCTACAAGGAATATCTCGGAGCTCCTCTCAGCGAAAGGTCCGAAGAACTGCTCCACACCCATTACAGTGACAAATCGATCAAATAACCTGGTAAAACATCTTTTGATATGGCAGAAATTAAACTAGCCTGCGAGGTAATCAAGCAAGTTGAAGATATTTGCGAAAAGCACGGAAACAAGCCGGGCGAACTGATCAACATACTTCACGAATGCCAGGGTCTGCACGGTTACCTTCCGGAGCCGATGCAGAGGATCATCGCGAGGAAACTCGGCATCCCTGCAGCCCAGGTCTATGGAGTCGTGACATTCTATTCATTCTTCACGATGACTCCGAAGGGACGCCATCCTATCTCAGTCTGCCTCGGTACGGCATGCTACGTGCGTGGTTCCGAGAAGCTGCTGGAGGAGATCAAGAGAGTCCTCGGAATCGACGTCGGCGAGACTACTCCTGACGGAAAGTTCTCCCTGGACTGCCTGCGCTGCGTCGGTGCGTGTGGACTTGCTCCGGTCATGATGATCGGTGAGAAGGTCTATGGCCGTATGGAGCCTCAGGACATCCGCAAGGTACTCGAAGAATTCGCTGACTGATCCGCGATGGCGGAACGATAATCGACAAGGCCGGCTTCACTGCCGGCCTTCGTTATTTATTCTGAAGGTATTACAACCTTCGGGAGGATGCCTGTAAGGAAAGCCATCGCCACCCCGTAGTTGGTCATCGGGATGCCTTGGCGCCTGGCTGCCTCGACGCGCGAAAGAAGATGCTTGCGGGAGAATACGCATCCGCCGCAATGGATGATAAGGGAATACTCCGAAAGATCCCTCGGGAAATCATTTCCCGACGCTGTACCGATATCTAGGATATCTTCCGGTGGAGTATCGGCCGACAGCCCGAACCGGGCTGACAGTGTCTTGCGCAGCATCGCCGGCAACTTGACCCTGCCGATGTCCTCACCGGCAGGTACGTGAGAACAGGATTCGGCTATGAGAACCTTGTCGCCCGGACGGAGAAGGTCTATCGCCTTGGCGCTCTCCACAAAATATGATATGTCTCCCTTGAACGCAGCCATCAAGATAGAGAATGATGTAAGGCGCGTTCCCTGAGGAACTTCCGGTGCTACAGACTTAAACACCGAAGAATCGACGATCACCAGGTCAGGATCCCGTGACAGGGAATTCAGGGTGGCCTTGAATGACTCTGGAGTACAGTTTATGGAAACATTGCCCTTGTCAAGCAACTCCCGGATCACTCGCGCCTGGGGCATAATCAGCCTTCCCTTCGGAGCCTCGCTGTCCTGAGGCATGACGAGCACGACCAGGTCGCCTTCAGAAACCAGTCCGCCCAATAGGGACTGCTGCCCGAAATCGGCAGGCACCTTATCCAGGAGGGCATCCAGCATTTCTGGGATTCCCTGTCCGCTAGCGGCGCTGACGATCAGAGGTTTCAAGCCCAGGTCCATCTCCAGAAGCTCGGCAGCCTGGGCTGGATCGTCCAGGGTATCTGCTTTATTGAGGACCGCAATGAATGGAGTACCGGAGGCCTTCAGATTCGAAACCACCGGTTCTTCTACCAACTCGGTAACAGCGTCAGCGACACATACCAGCACAACGATGTCTGCCTTCTCGATCTGCAGATGCGTAGCAGATTCCCTGAATGAGCCGAGGGCGCCCACGTCCCCAAGACCGGCCGTATCAATCAACACACAAGCCCCGAGATGAGGCAATTCGATTGCCTTCCTGACAGGGTCAGTGGTAGTTCCAGGAATATCGGAAACAATTGATACTGACTGGCCGGCGATTGCATTGACCAATGATGACTTGCCGGCATTACGCCTTCCCACGAAAGCGATGCTGAGCCTCTCAGAGCCTGGTGTTTCCATATCAGAACCTGAAATCTCGTTTTCCTAAGGATATCTCGTCAAGATATTTCCCTGCGCGCGTACGGACAGGCTCCGGCACTTTCTCCATCTCACGCCGAATCAAGGCCTGACCCTTCTCGCGAGTCTCCGGCCGGGCATAGTCGAGAAGGTATTCCTCGAGGGTCAGCAAGGCATTCGGAGTGCAGCAATGATGGATCTTGCCAGCCTTGACCAATTTCATGAAACGATCTCCGGTCCTGCCCTCACGGTAGCAAGCCGTGCAGAAGGAAGGGATGTATTCCATACCGATGAGCCATTCGATCACCTCATCGAGAGTCCTCAGGTCATGGACATCGAACTGGGCAGTCTCATCGTGGCGTTCCGGAGTCGTATAACCACCTACGGAAGTACGGGAACCTCCTGATATCTGGGATATTCCGAGATCGAGCACCTTTTCACGAACCTTGCGGGACTCCCTCGTGGAAATGATCATTCCGGTGTAAGGAGCAGCTATCCTGATGATAGCCACGATCTTGCAGAATATGTCGTCCGGCAGGACATTCGGGAAGTCCTTGAGGTCGATGTCTTCGGCAGGACAAAGGCGAGGCACGCTGATGGTGTGCGGCCCGACCCCGAAACGGGCCTCCAGATGCTCGGCGTGCATGAGCTGCCCGACCAGTTCGTAACGGTAGTTGTTCAACCCGTAGAGCACTCCGCAACCGACATCGTCACATCCTCCTTCCTGAGCCCTGTCCATCGCCTCAGTATGATAGCAGTAGTCGCTCTTCGGCCCGGTCGGATGCAGAGCTTCGTAATTCTTCTTGTCGTAGGTCTCCTGGAACAGGATGTACGTACCTATACCGGCTTCATGCAGCTTCCTGTAGTTTTCCACAGTGGTAGCGGCAATGTTGACGTTGACACGACGGATGGATCCGTTGCCGGACTTGGTGGCATAGATGGTCTTTATCGACTCCAGGATGTATTCGATCGGATTGCGTACAGGGTCCTCCCCTGCCTCCACGGCCAGCCTCTTGTGGCCCATGTCCTCGAGGGCACGGACTTCCGCCGCGATCTCTTCCTGAGAAAGCTTCTTGCGAGGGATCTCGCGGTTCTTCCCATGGTAAGGGCAGTACACGCAACCGTTTATGCAATAGTTCGAAAGGTAAAGCGGAGCGAACAGCACGATGCGGTTGCCATACAAGGCCTGTTTGATCTCCTTAGCCAGCTGGAACATCTTCTCGTTGAGATCTTCGATGTCGCAGTCCAGCAGGACGGCCGCCTCCCTGTGGGTCAGTCCCTTCAAGGACGCAGCCTTGTTCAGGATTTCCTCTATCAATCCCCTGTTGCCTTTGTTCCTGGCAGCATATTCGAGGGTTTCCAGTATTTCCTCGTCGCAGATGAACTCTTCGGCGTGGCTTGATGCAGGATTATAAGTTGACATATTCGTTGATATCCTTGACTTTCTTCACAATCTCCCTGTAGTCTCCGGTATCCTTCCCGAAAGAGAAATTGCGCAGGTACAGGTTTTCAGAAACGATCTTCTCATCCTCGCCGGTGAGGGTAAGCCTCATCAGGCAAGGTCCGTCCGGAATGTCGGCGACATCAATCGCATCTATCGTGGTATCCTCGGCGAGACAGACCTTGGCAGTCTTGGAATAGACTTCCTCGTCCTTGAGGTTTGTCAGGACTATCTTCACAGTCAGCGAGTCGGTGCCGCAGATCGTGGAATTGACAGCCTGTACCGTCATCGCCGAAGGGTTGAACTGCACATGGAGAGGCTCGCAGGCCTTCATCACCCCGTAGAAAGCGGCAGTCTTGTCGAAATAGTAGTCGTAAGTCTGCCATGCCAGGCTAGGCCATGCGCTGTGTGACATCCATATCAACAGTCCCTTGCGGGCGACATTGTTCGCCTCGTACATTGCCCGGTAACCGTCATAGTTGATGTACTGCGCATATTCGGTGAAGGATTCGGCGGATTCAAGCGCTTCATCTCCGAACCGGCGGGCTACCATCCCGAGGAATGCGGTGTCGCCCTGGGCTCCGGTCCTGGTAAAATCATGCTGGCCCCATACATCGTCGGATGGCCAGAGATGGTCTTCTCCCAAGGTTGCGGTGAGGCTACCGATATTCATAATCGCAGGCATTCCCCTTTCGGTGTGGAACTTCGGGGCAGGCATCGAGAAATAGGTATCCGGTTCGACCGCCCTGTAAGGTCCGTGTCCTGACACTCCGTCGTCGGCGGAGGAAGGAATATAGAGCATTCCAGGGTGATATTTACCCACGGTCTGGACGAGCCTTGCATTCAGGGTTGCCGGAGGATACCCTTCGTTGCGGCCGCAATACATTCCGATGCTAGGATGACGGCGGATGAGCTTGACATAGTCTTCGGCATTTGCGATGAACATATCCTCATCGTCCGGATCCGGACCGTCGGTCGGATTGGCCAGCCAGAAGTCCTGCCATACAAGGATACCGTATTTGTCGCATGCGTCGTAGAACTCTTCGTCACCCGTCTGGCCCACCCAGTTGCGTATCATATTGAGATTCATCTCCTTATGATAAGAGACCGCCTTGTCGTATTCATCGGCACCATAGCGGAGGAGATATTCGCTGAAGCCCCAGTTGCCGCCCTTAGGGAGGAAGCGGTGGCCGTTGACATATAAGTTCAGGCTCGTACGTTCGCCGCTCCAGGTGATTTCACGGATTCCGGCTTTCCAGCACAGGTCAGGGTTGGCGGTATCAAGCGTATCCCCTTCGGCCACGAAAGTGAAAGTGGCGTCGTGGAGAGCCTGCTCACCATAGCCGTTAGGCCACCAAAGTGCAACCTGGCGGTTCATCAGTTCAGGGCAATCCGACGGGCTGATGGTCACCGTCCTGGTCTCGCCAGGCATAAGCGCCACGGCCTTGCTGAACATGAGACTGTCCATGGAACCTGCTACTGTTCCCCTGACAGGTCCATCTGACAGATTCGTGACATCCACGGAGAAAGTCATCGTTGCAAGCGTGTCAGGCTGCGATATACGGCTCTGGACCATCGGATTGTCGAGAACGACATCCTTGGCGTTGGTGAACCGGACGTCATTCCATATTCCTACTTCACGCCCCCTGACGGTCGGAATCCAGTCCCATCCCACGGTGGCATGGAACGTCGGGTTGTCGGCTCCGAGGATACCACCGTTGAAATCAGGACTTTCGGCATTCTTCTCCTTCACCGCTCCGTAATTGGCATTCTTGATGACATGTATCGCGATGATGGCATTGCCGGTCGTATCGAGCAGCTCCGTTACGTCGAAACGTCCGCGGATGAAGGCTCCGGCCATGTCGCCGAGTCGGTGTCCGTTCATGAACACCTCAGCCTTCCAGTTGATTCCATCGAGGTTAAGGATGGTCCTCGGGCGAAGGCTGTCGGTCGGGACCGGAACCGTTCCCCTGTACCAGAAGTCACTGTTGAAGAACGACTCGGATATCTGCTGGATATTGTCTGCAACTCCAGGATCCGGAACCACGCCGGCCTCGACGTAGCTGGTCAGGACAGTGCCGGGGACAACCGCAGGCAGCCATGACGAAGCATCGTAACCGGTGCCGGAGATTTCCTCTCCGGTGCCTTCCACGCTTCCGGCACGCTGTAGCTGCCATGAACCGGGGCCTATTCCGGCAGTCTCCGCAGCCGCCTCAAGCCCTTTCTTGAACAGGGCTTTCTTGTCAGGCAGCCGGACACCGATGACCTGGATTTCGCTCACTGCGAAATGGCCGGTGGAATCAGCTCCTGTCATCGAAAGCCTGATGTAACGTCCCTTCCCTTTCTTTATCGGAACGACAGAGAGAAGGGAATCTATGGCCGGAACCGGCATCAGTTTCTTCCATTTCTCGCCGTCTTCGGATGACTCGAGCAAGGCCAGCTTGGCTTTGTGTATCCAATGGATATTGACCAGGTTGAACTCACTCAGGGCGCCAAGGTCCACTGTGATCCACTGCGGCTGGTCGTCCGCACTCATCCAGACGCTGGAGAAGTCCTCTGAAGGAAGGGTGCTGAACCCGCGGGCCTCTGCAGAAGCATACGGACCGGTGTCCTTGCTCTTGCGGAACCATCTCTCCGTGGTGAAATCCACTGAATTGATCCTCCAGAATATGGTGCTGTCCTGCTTGAACTCTATCTTGAACCGGTCGAAATCCTCAGCATCCTTCAACGGGATGATAAGCTCCATGTCCCTTGCGTTCACGGTTATCTCCTCTCCCTCCTTGTTGGGATCGGTTATAGTTACAGCCTTGTGGGCGATTCCCGGCAAAGAATATCCTTGCAAGCCTCCTACCCTCACCAGGCTGTCACCGCCGGCGTAGCAGTCGATGGAATATCCCTTCGCCTTGTCCTTGCTGACCAGCATACCCTTGATTCGTACACAGTTGGCGGAAAACTTCCGGCCGCTCCACTGATAGTCCAGGAAGTTCTCTGGGCCGTCCAGGCGCGCAGCTGAATGAGGACCGTAGTCAAGGGTCCACTCCTTCTCCCTTTTCGGGAGCTCGCCCGCTGCCGTGGAGACTTTGACCCAGGATGGTTCCACATCCTCTATGATACCGTCCGTGACCAGCTGGGCGGTAAGGTTGTAGTCATAGTTGGACGAGGCGATTGCGGTCTTGTTGAGCGCGAGGTTTACAAGAGATTCCTTGTCCACCTTGTTGCAAGCGCAAATTGACGCCAAAACGGCAAAAACTGCGATGAGCGTAGTCTTTGATTTCATATTCTCAGGAAATTGTATTCATAATGTACCATTCCGGCGGGGAGAGGTCCAACTACCGGATGGGCCGCAGCCCGGGACGGAGCGGAGGATACAGGATTCGAACCTGTGGGGCCTTTCAGCCGACTTGTTTTCGAGACAAGCACCATAAACCACTCGGACAATCCTCCGTTTTGCTTTGCAAAAATAGTAATTTTAGCCGGAATTCAGAATTATTTGCGAAATTTGAGAAACATTATTTCAAAATGAATCCCCAAGCTTTTTCAAAGAAATACTCCTGGCTGATGTGGCTGGTATGTATCCCAGTCATAGTCAACCTGTCGGGATTACTGGCCGGTATCCCTGCCCTGACGAAGATTTCCAAGCCGCTGCTCATGCCCCTGCTCGCCCTGACGGCGTGGATGCTCATGAGTTCCGGCGGAGTGCGCGGCCGCAGGAAGACCACGATCGTGCTGGCCCTGCTCTTCGGTGCTCTCGGAGACATCCTGCTGATGTTCCACGGCACGAACTTTTTCCTCGCAGGAATGCTGGCCTTCCTCATCGGGCACATATTCTATTTCAGCACCCTCCCTTCCCCATGGAAGACGAAAGGGTTCTGGGAAACAGCCATTTCCGTCATCCTGCTGGCAGCGCTGCTGGTATTCGTGATCAGCATAGCCAGGAAATTCAATCTCAATGGTGTGATGGGATGCGCAGTGACGGTATATGCATGTGCATTCGCCTTCCTCATCCATGGCTGCATCATGGCCGCCGTCAGCCGCAAGAGGCCTTTGTTCCTGCTTGCCGCCCTCGGCTTCGCCTTTTTCGCCCTGTCAGACACCCTTCTGGCCATCGGAATGTTCACCGACCTGGCCATCCCGAAGAGGGGCTTCCTGGTCATGCTGACCTACATCCTGGCACAGGCGGTTGTATCGCTTTCGCTGGCCTCAGAGCTGAGAAACGAACTTGAGAAGACGGAATTTGGGACCAGGCTCCGCAGGCTATATGCCCTGCTGGACGGTCTAAAGGCCCGTGAGGACCAGTTCTTCAAAGCTTTCGACGAAGATTTCGGGAAAGGCGAATTCGAAACATACACCACCGAGACAGGCTACCTCTACAACAGCATCCGGCATACTGCGAACCATCTTTGGGACTGGATGCAGCCAGCCGCTGCCAAGACTCCGTTCGTGCTTTGGCCGGCCAAGAGCCGGATCCTGTCTGAACCATACGGGAAGGTGCTGATTATCGGGCCTTTCAACTACCCTCTACACCTGGCGGTCGCTCCCCTCGCAGCTGCGCTCGCGGCCGGCAACATCGCTGTGGTGAAGCCTTCGAGGCAGACTCCGCATGTCTCCGCCCTGATCAAGTCGATGCTGGAAGAATCCTTCCCTCCGGAAGTGGTCGAAGTGGTGGACGACAGTGTGTCGAACGAAGAACTCCTCGCAAAGGAATATGACTACATATTCTTTACCGGAAGCCCGAAGGTAGGAAAGATAGTGATGGAAGCCGCCTCAAAGCACCTTACCCCGGTGACCCTGGAACTTGGCGGAAAGAGCCCTGCGATCGTATGTCCGAGCGCGGATGTCCGTCTCGCCTGCGAGCGAATAGCGAAAGGCAAGTTCCTCAACGCAGGCCAGACTTGCGTAGCTCCGGATTATGTCCTCGTCCACGAATCCATACACGAGGCCTTCATCAAGACGATGAAGGAGGTGGTGAATGATTATTTCGGGGATATCTCCTCAAGGCCGGCCGAGATGACACTCATGGCCACCCGCAGGCATTTCGACAGGGTTGCCGGACTCATTCCTGCGGACGCGGAAGGGGCCGGGAGGGTCGTTATCGGAGGAAATACCGATCCTTCAATCAATTACATAGCCCCGACAGTAATTGACAACTGCTCCTGGGATGAGCCTGCGATGCAGGAAGAGATCTTTGGGCCGGTGCTCCCGGTACTCACCTACGACGACCTGCAGTCCGAAGTGATCGACAAGCTTCACGACTCGAGGCCGCTCTCCCTGTACGTATTCACAAGGAAGTGCAAGGAGAAAAAGGCCATCCTTGAAGGAATACGCTTCGGCGGTGGGTGCGTGAATGAAACCATCATGCATCTCGGCAACGAGAACATGCCTTTCGGCGGTATCGGCGAGTCCGGTATGGGTGCCTATCACGGCCGCACGGGATTCGACACCTTCTCCCACAAGAAGTCCATCCTCTACAAGTCCTCCTGGCTGACATTCGATTTCCTCAAGCCACCGTATTCCAACAAACTGAGATTAATCCGGAAAATATACAAGTAAGTACTATGCAGACAGAGGTCAGGAACGGCAGCAGGAGCTACGTATGGCTCCTCCACATTGCTATCTGGGCGGTATTGTTCGGAATGCCGTTCTTCTCCCCGCGCCTTGGTCATCCCCTCCACGGCGGAGTCAACTACTCCAGGTTCGTCCCTGTATTGTTATCGTTCTTCATCGTATTCTATGTCAATTATTTCCTGCTAATCAAGAAGTATCTTTACAGCAGGAAGTTCGGACAGTTCATACTGTGGAACCTTCTGTTGATCGCCTTGGTCAGTTTCCTGGTGCATCTGGTTTTCAAGTACGCATTCCCGGTCGCAGCCGACATCAGGCCGCACAGACGTGCGGTGCCATTCATCAGGCATCTAAGCCTGATTGTCCGCAATTCCGTCAGCTATCTGGGCATAGTCTGCGTCGCGGTAGCGATAAGGATGACCGGAAGATGGTACAGGGATGAGAACAAACGCAAGGAGACCGAGATGCTCAGGGCCGAGACCGAACTCGCCAACCTGAAGAGCCAGATCAATCCGCACTTCCTCTTCAATACCCTCAACAACATATATTCCCTGATCCAGATCGACCAGGGACAGGCTCAGGAAGCCGTCCATGACTTGAGCGGGATGCTGCGGTACCTTCTCTACGAAAGCGAACAGCCCACCGTCTCGCTGGCGAAAGAGTCCGCTTTCCTGAAGGACTATGTCAAGCTGATGAGCCTGAGGCTGCCAGACGACAGGGTGAAGGTAGATGTCTCACTTCCTGAAGAATCGAGCACCCTGATAGCCCCGATGATGTTCATCCCGCTTGTGGAGAACGCGTTCAAGCATGGGATCAGCGATACAGAGCAATCATTCATCAAGATCGACCTCCATGAAGACGGAGACTCCGTGGTCTGCCGCGTGGAGAACAGTTGTTTCCCGAAGGATGACGATGACCGGAGCGGCTCCGGAATAGGGCTCAAGAATCTGAGCAGACGCCTGGATATGCTGTATCCCGGGAACTATTCCTTCGAATATGGCAAAGTCCGCGACATATACCAGAGTACCCTGAAAATAAAGACTTTATGAATACGATAAGCTGCATAATCGTCGACGACGAACCGTTGGCCGTCAAGCTGATGGAATCCTACGTCGAAAAGATCCCGTTCCTGGAACTCAAAGGGAGTTTCACCAGCAGCAAGTCTGCCTTCGCATTCTTGCAGGAGAATCCGGTGGAATTGCTCTTCTGCGACATCCAGATGCCGAACCTGAGCGGGATGGACCTTTCCAAGATGCTTCCGGAAGGGACCCGGATCATATTCACGACCGCCTTCAGCCAGTACGCAGTGGAAGGATTCAAGGTGCACGCCCTGGATTACCTGCTGAAGCCGATCTCTTACGATGACTTCCTGACTGCAGCCCGGCACGCAGCGAAGGTCATCTCAGAAAAGCCTTCCACGGAAACAGCGAAGGACGATTCACCAAAGAGCATATTCGTCAAGACCGAGTACAAGCTGCAGCAGATAGAACTCGACAGGATCACGTTCATAGAAGGCTTGAAGGATTACGTGAAGATCCATCTGGATGATGGATCCGATCCGATACTCTCGCTGATGAGGATGAAGAGAATGGAGGAGCAGCTGCCGAAAGACAAGTTCGTCCGGGTGCAGAAATCATACATCGTCAGCATCCCGAGAATCGAGGCCATCGAAAGGAACCGGATAATCATCGGCGAAGACCGGATCCCGATAGGTGAAACCTATCAGGATTCCTTGTACGAGGCCCTTTCGGGCAACTCCCTGCTATTGAAATAAACTCCTGAGGATCAGAAGGAAACGGTGTACTTGAGGCTCGGCATGATCGGAAGTAGGGAAAGTTTCTTCCAAGTGTCGGTCCCAGGGTCGTAGGACAGGGCGAAAGGATTGTGCCTGTTCAGAACATTGTATATTCCTACATTAAGGGACTGAGGCCTGCGTGTCTTCTTGAATTCGATGGCGGCGCTCAGGTCCAGCCTGATGTAAGGAGGCATCCGGTAGTTGTTCAGTGAGGTGTAGAACGACTGCTCGATTACGGTGCCGAATATCGAATCCTCTTCCTTGAAATAACCGGCTGGGACAGTCTCCCAGTGGCCGGACTGATACGTAAACAGAGCTGCAGCAGTAATGTCCGCCTTCTCCCCTTTCTTCAAGATAGTGCCAACCGACACGTTCAGGACGTGCCGCCTGTCGTACTTGGCCGAGAATGAAATGCCGTAATTCAGTTCTTCAAATGTCCTGTCGGTCTTCGACAGGGTATATGCCACCCTCCAGTTCACCGGTTCGCCGGTATTCTCATAAAGGAACTCCACACCCTTGGACGCACCAAGTCCCACATCGATGTTGTTCTCCCATCCGGCAAGCGCAGAATCGAACAGTTTGGTCGCATCGGAGAAATACACCAGGTTCTTCATCTTCTTGGAATATGCTCCGAGAGAGACGTGATGGCTCCCGAAATCAGTGTATATTCCGGCGTAAAGCTGGTCTGTCTTCTCAGGCTTGAACTTTTCGGAAGGCGGGACTATCATTTCAAGCGACCACCCCAGAGGAATACCTTCAAGGGTATGGTAGTATTGTCCGAGTTTGTCCGCAGTGAATTCGACACCGAGGAATCTGAACAGCCTCAGTCTCACAAGGAAGCTAACCTCAGGAAGGAAACCCGTCGCATCGTTGTAGTTCAAGCGCGCTGCCAGCCGGGCCATGCTCCGGGAATAATCTCCCACTTCCAGCTGCCCGTGCAAGGTCCCTGTCATATTGATGACCTCATTGTCAGTTAACGGCGAACTTGACTTGGAGAACGGTCCGGTCGATTCAAGCACACGGGCTGACCCGGGATTGAACCAGGCATATCGCCCTTTCAGGCCATACTGTGCCTTCCAACTCCTGCCGAATTCAGACTTGACCATTCCTTGGAATAACCCCTCATTTAAAATGCTCCTTATCAAGAGGTTGTTAGAAGTCGTCTGAATCTGCTTCACCATTCCCTGGTCGCTCCCGTAATGGTTGAATGATCCGGAAACGGTCAGGGAACTCCTTCCCCTTAGTCTCCGGTCATACTTGAGTACAGCGAGCAGATTGTTCCAGGACATACTGTCCTCCGAAGAGTCATCCAACACAAAACCGTAGCTGTCAATGCTGTGCAGCACAGACAGTGACAATGAATGCTCCGGATCGAAACGATATTTGAGCTTAGCGAATACATCCCCTACTGCAGCCTTTGCATTGGAGAAACTCACCGCATCCTTGTCCAGCATACCGGAAACAGCCGCATACTCATACTGGAGCGGCGACACTCGTACAGATGCAAGCAGGGAGAGTCTGTCCTTGATTACCGGTGCGCTGACAAAACCTCCGATCAGGAAATTGCTGGCCTCGCCCCTTGCCGAAAAAGTGTCGAAAGCGCCATCCTTCGTATGCAGTCTGATGTGGGAAGAAGACAGGTTGCCTTCTTCTGAAGTGAAACCTCCGACCTGGAACTCAGCTGATGAGATTATCTCGGATGGATATGGAGTCGTCAGGCCGATAAGGTGAGAGGTACCATAGATCGGAACTCCGTCCAGGGTCTGAAGGTTCCCTCCCAGGTTTCCTCCCCTGACATAGAATGAAGATGATCCGTCAGAGCCAGTGGATACGCCCGGAAGGGTCTGGACGAATTTTACGAAGTCGGCTTCTCCCGTAGGTGAGGCCATGACTGAGAAGTCTTTCAAGAGTATCAATCTTTCACTCAGGTTCTTCTGTCCTCCCCTGATATCTTCCTTTATGGCAGGAGGCAAGGTATCCCTGATCACAGAGTTGTCCTGGGCATGGCTCCGTAAAGATAAAGCCAGGAAGGCAAGCGCATATATGATGACGTATGAATATTTCATGTCCGATTAATAATAATAGAAAGCCGAGCCTCTGCAAGCAAGGGTTTGGACACACTGTGCTCCGAATATTCCCAGTCCCCCCTTGACGTTGGTATAAGTCCTGTCGAGATTATAGATACTCACCAGTTCGTCCCCGTGGATCAGGTTCCTGTCTGCCAAGTCGCGCAGATACCTGTCATAGTCATAAGACACGTTACGCACGGTATATACGACCTCTCTGTCGTCCGGCGTATCTGGATTCCACTGAGCGTCAGGTGTAAGGAGGAAAGACCTCGATGCTTCTATCTGGTTCCGTGGAGGGCAGAACATTCCTCCGGCGAAAGCCGTGTCAATGAGAGTCTCCGGGATCGAAGTCTCCGATCCATGCGTCTGATGGATCCTGATAAAATCCTTGAAAACCGGCATGGAAGCTCCATAAGCCGAATATGACTTCCACCAAAGCTGAGCGGCGTCCTTGTGCTGCGCAGAGGAAACAAGCCTGTCCTTGAAGCCTTCAAGGTATTCCATCTCATTCCAGCGGCCACCTGTGATATTGAAACCATCAGCTCCGGGGTGGTCTGTACTCAATCTGGCTACCCTCTTTCCTCCAACTTCCCCAGTAATCCAGAACACAGCATCCAGGGGCACTGATTCGTAGCCAAAATTAAGGTAATGATGATGAGGTTCCGTTTGCTCCCACCAATATGTGAATCTGGATACTGAATATGCACAATACTCATTTGTAGCTGGGCATGGTACAGAACCCGGCCCAATACTCCCTGAGAATGGATAATATTCATTATAAACAGTAGGCTTGAGTCCGAACAGGTACAGACTGGCAGGTACACAAGTGCGAGCGCTCAGGGTTTCTCCCCTCGCAGTCTTCACTTCCAGCTGGTAATACGTGTTGCACTCCGGCAGGAGGTCACATTCCCAACGTTCTCCATTCCAGGTGAGAACATATTCCTTATCCTCATTCCTTCCCTTGCAAATAATCCTTACATCGGCATCGGAAACCTTCTCATAACCACCCTCAGAAGGCCTGCGGCAGTAATAGAGGTCCAGATACTGTTTCGGTGGATCGTATTTATCAGACAAGTTAGGGAAAGTACCACCATAGGGGTCGACGTAAGCATCAGGATAGAGATACTTGTCGACATCCCGGGTCAGGACGCATTGCACGACAAGCGGCATGTCATCCATCGGGTCTAAATCGATGGTCTCCATGCAGGACGCAACCAGCAGGGACAATGCCAGTAACGACAAATGGAATAAACTCTTCATATCACCGCATCAATCGTTGATAAAACACGGGAAACCGCGGAATACGTCATCAATGGGATGATAAACTGTCAACCAACCCTTCTATCACCTGAGGGAAATGCTCCATCTCGAGTACATGTTCCTTCGCGGCTATGTCGTCAGGGGTGTCCTCGGGGCCGATCGGTGTGCTGAACTGGGCGATGATCTCTCCCCCGTCCACGTCACGGCTTACCCAGTGCACCGTCATCCCGGTTTCTTTCTCCCCCGCCGCCTTGACGGCTTCGTGGACATGGTGTCCGTACATACCCATGCCTCCGTATTTCGGCAACAGGGCCGGGTGCAGGTTGATCATCCTGTGGTCATATTCATCGATAAGGAAACCAGGGACGACCAGCAGGAAGCCAGCAAGCACTATGAAATCGACTGAATACTCATCCAGCAGGGGAAGGATCACTTCCCTGTCGTTGAACCTGGCCTTCGGCACCACCACGGAAGGCACCCCTAGCCGCTGCGCCCTGGCAATGGCACCGGCATTTGCCTTGTTGCTGACCACCAGGACTATACGGACCTTTTCCGAGCCCTCGAAATACTTTATGATATTCTCGCAGTTGGTTCCTCCTCCGGAAACGAAAATCGCAATGTTGACCATATCGCTTCAATCTTTCTCCCTCTCCTCAGGCAGCTGCTTGACGTAAACGTCCTGCTGAGGGAAAGGAATCTCTATTCCATTGTCATTAAGTGCCTTGTATATGCTTTCATTGGCCTTGGCGACATAAGCGTAGCGCTGTTCCACGAGCACGTACTGCTTAACGCTCAGGTTGACGCTGTTGTCTCCGAAGCCCGTGAGCGCAACCTGGATGCCGTAACTCGGTTTCACCATCTCCCGGCCGAACTTGTCTTCCTTGCAAAGAGGCTGGAGGGCCTTCGTGATCACCTTCCTGGCCTTGTCCACATCCGTCCCGTACGCCACCCCGACAGGGATGGTGATATATTCGTAGGAATCACTCTTCGTCAGGTTCTTGAATGTCTTCGAGAATAGGGTCGTGTTAGGGAATGCGATCAAGCTGCCGTCTATGGCTTTGATGGTCGTAGTCTGGTAGTTGATGCTGTCCACGGTACCCCTTATCCCGTCACACTCGACCGTATCGCCGACGCGCATCCTTCCGGACATCAGCTGGACACCGTAGAAGAAGTTGTTGAGGACATCCTTCATGGCGAATCCAAGACCGGCGGCAAGACCTGCGGTGACCACTGACAGCGAAGAAGTCGGTATCTTCAGCAAGACTATCGTCACAACCACGTACAAGCCCCATCCAAGGAGTCCGATGACGTTGTTGGCCAGGGTCAAGTTGACTTCGTTCTCGCGGATAAGTCCTGTAATGGACTTGCTGACCATCGAACGGATCTTGAATATCCGGTACAGCGACTTAGCGACATAGATCAGGTAGCGGAATATGAAGAACAGGGCGACCGCAACGATCACCATGTACAGCGACAGCTTGATCCACTGGGTGTCCAGGAACGGAGCATAGAATGCGTTCATGCATATCTCCGTGAGGTCGAACACCTTGGATGCCATGTACAGGCACAACGGAATCGACAGCAGGAACAGCAGCGGTATCAGGACCATATCCACAAGGTCATAGAACCATGTCACCATGATATACGCGCCTTTCTCCTTGCCCACGTCGGTGAAATGCTTCATCTTGTATGCCCGCACAAGCTTGTCAATTCTCCTGTGACGGTACTTGACAAGGAGGTCCTTCACGGCTATGATCAACTGGAGGATGGTCAGCTGGAAAATCCACCAGATATAGACCTGCAGTGCCATCAGGACATAGCCGAATAAGGAAAGTGCAAATGTCACGATGGTGACCGCAAGGGATGCGACCGCGAAATACTTGTCGATCTTCGGGACTTTCCTCGCGTTGTTCCTGAATGCCAGAGCCTGCCATAACCCGAAGACCAGCAGGAGCGGAGGGAACAGGAGCGTGATCAGGCTGTTCGGTATGAATATGATCCTGAACGTTATGATCATCAGGCCAAGCAGCATTACCGGAGCATAGAGCCTGAGTCCCTTGTTGACCTGGGATCCGGTAAAGCGGATCAGGATCGACGCCAGGATGGCTATCAGCAAAACGGAGAACTCAACCAGCAGGCTCGAAGCCATCTTGAAGAAGTTGGTCCCGATATGGCCTGTCTGGCGCGCCACCAGAGTGGCGACAACGAACAGGACGACTGCCGCGAGCATCAGGATGGCGAACTCCCTCTTCTCGAAACTCTGCGACTGGAACAGCTTGACACTCTTCTTCAGCAGCTTGATGACCAGGAAGCTCAATGCAACCGCGCATGCAAGGATCAGCAGGACGATGAAGGAGAAAGCGACGACGATAGGGCCCCTCCATTCGCTGCGGACCTTGTCGTTGAAATAATCCCTGCCGTACTTGTCGTTGAAATCCGAGAAGGCGCTGCGGGAGAACTGCCCGATATGTGTCAGGACATGCCAGTAATCCCTCTGCCCGTCCACGAATATCTTCTTCTGGACGATCTTGTACCGCTCCTGGGCATAGTCGTATGCCTCCTTGAGCCGTTTGTTGGTGTTCTCGTAATGGGTGCTGTCCTCCACCATATGGTCCCGCACGTCCGTATACATCTTGAGGAGCTTGGTAGCATAGAATAGGCAGCTGTCACGGTCCTCGATGGAAAGGCTGTCAAGTTCGAAGCTGACATGATGGTGCCCATCCTCATCGTCCACTACACCGGCCTCGAATCCCTCTGCGTCCATCCCGATATCGTGATGATGACCGGCATGGTCAGGATCGTCTGCATGCTCGCGGACGAAGGACTGGTTCGGAAGGACATGCCTTGAGAGATTCATGGCAAGCGAATCCAGCATTCCCGGTCCCAGGCTGTCCGGTATGTCGATAAGTTCGGGCGGCAGGCTCTTGAGGGTCTTCACCAGGCGGTCATACCTTTCGATCTCGATATTGAAATACGAGATGATGTTGTCGAAAGGCATCTTGTTCTGGGTAAAGCCATAATACTGGTCTGTGACCTGGCGGAGCGCATATGTCAGGTCGAAGGTAAAGTCCTGCTTCTGGGAATACAGCATCAGGGAGAGCTCATTGCAGCTCCGGATCAGCCCCACAAGCTTCTCATGCTGTTTCTCATCCTGTTTTTCGAACCGGAGCTGGTTCCGCTCCATTTCATTGTAGGCCTTGCATAGCTCATAGCGAAGCACCTGGAGCGTCTGTGCCAGGTCGCGCTCATTGAATACAGCCCACGACGGAGTGGCCGCCATCAAGGAAAGCAGCCCCGTCAATATCCATTTCCAGAATCTGTTCATTTCCGTTGCCATCAATCAATATTCGGCCGGTCCCAGACCTTTGTCTCCTTGCAGAAAAGTTTCAGGGACTCTCCGCCGCAGCTCATCCTGAAATCGCCTTCCTCCAGGCGCCATTTTCCGTCTGCTCCGACAAAAGCAAGTTCATAGGCTGGAATCTTGAAAGAGACCGTCTTCGACTCGCCGGCTGCCAGTTCTATCTTCTCGAATCCACGAAGCCTCCTTACGTCAGGAATGAGGCTTGCGACAAGGTCACTGGAGAAGAGGAGTACGGACTCCTTCCCGGCATGCATGCCCTTGTTAGTAACAGTCACTTCGAACTCAAGTACGTCATCTGCAGTGAATGCTGTGTCCACCAGGCACTTGAAATCCGAATACCCGAACTCCGTGTAGCTCAGACCGGCTCCGAAAGGCCACTGCACATCCATCACCGCATCGTAGTTGTATTCACCGGCCATCGTCTCCCTATGCTCCGAAACCTTGTAGTCGTAAGTGTGAAGGGAGTTGACATACTTCGGGTAAGTGAATGGCAGCTTTCCGCTGAAGTTCTCTTCGCCGCACATCAGGGCAGCAAGTGCGTCTCCTCCCCTGTTGCCCGGAAGCATCACGTCGATGACAGCCTTGGCAAGAGGTTCGATCTCACGGATGATCCTCGGGCGTCCCTCGTTCAGGACGAGGATGATCGGCTTGCCGGTCTTGGCCAGAGCCTCGACCAGGTCCTTCTGGTTCTTGGACAGGTTCAGGTCGTCGATGTTGCCCGGGGTCTCGCAATAGCTGTTCTCTCCGATGCAGGCCAGGATCACGTTAGCCCGGAATGCCGCTGCTACTGCCCTGGCGATCTGAGGCTCATTTTCCTTCTGCCAGGCTCCCGGCGACCAGCGGTCACGCTCGTCATAGGTAACGCCGGGCTCATATGTTACGTTGCCCTCCCCGAATTTCTCAGCAAGGGCTTCAAATATGGTATTGTGATCTCCGGCAAACCTGTCGGCATCTCCCTGCCAGGTATAGGACCAGCCACCGTTGAGCGTGCGCATCGAGTTTCCGTTAGGGCCGGTCACCAGGATGCGGGTACCATATTCAAGAGGAAGGATGTTGTCTTCGTTCTTGAGAAGCACCTCGGATTCAACCGCGGCGGCATAGGAGGCCTGCTGGAACTCTTCGCAAGCGAAACGGTCATAGCCGGAAACGTCCCAGAGCGGCTTTTCGAAGAGGCCCAGGCGGAACTTCAGGCGCAGGACCCTGCGGACGGCGTCATCCACCCGTGACATCGGGATAAGGCCTTCCTTGACGGCTGCCACCAGCTGTTCGCAGTTGGCAGGATCGTTCGGATCCATAACCATGTCTATTCCGGCATTGATACCGAGGGCAAGGGCTTCCTTGACGTCCTTGGCTACGTGGTCACGCATATAGAGATTATCGATGTCCGCCCAGTCGGTCACGATCAATCCGTCCCAACCAAGTTGCTCTTTCACCCATCCGTTCAGGAGTTCACCGTTGGCGTGCGTAGGGATGCCGTTGATGGATGCCGAATTCACCATTATCGTCAGGGCGCCTGCCTGAAGGCATTCCTTAAAAGGACGGAAATACTTCTCCCTCAGCTCATTGTAAGGAACTATGGCTGGGGTCCTGTCCTTTCCGGAGACAGGCACTCCGTATGCCATGTAGTGCTTGATGCTCACGGCTACGTGCTCTAGGTCGATATGGTTAGGGTCGTCTCCCTGGAGTGCCTTCGTTTCAACGGTTGCCATCTCGGCGTTCAGGAACGGATCCTCTCCGAAGCTCTCCCACTGCCTTGGCCAGACAGCGTTCCTTCCGAGGTCCATAACCGGGGAGAACACCCATGGAACCATCGCGGCCCTGGTCTCATATGCCATCGCCTCACCCATTGCGCGGGCATATTCCCGGTTGAAGGTGGCGGCAAGGTTGATCTCCTGAGGGAAGAAGGTACCGTCAGTCAGATATGATGCTCCGTGGATCATATCGAGTCCGAATATGCAAGGTACTCCGATCTCTTCCAAGGATTTCTGCTGGATCTGGGACACCATCATCGCGGTGTAGGCAGCCGGTGTGGCCACATCTCCGAAGGTATTCAGGATCGATCCGACCTTGTACTTGCCGATGACCGTCTGAAGCTTGTCTGGGTCCAGGACGAGTCCTTGCTCAGTCCATTTCGTGATGGTGGATGTGGTCATCTGCATCATCTGTCCGGCTTTCTGTTCCAGGGTCAGCTTCTTGAGGACGCTGTCCACTTTCCTTTCGATTGCCGCGTCCCTTGTGATGGCGGGTCCGCCGGATGGATTCTTGCGTGAGCATCCCGAAACTGCCAGCAGGCATGCCAGCGTGAGGGAGCAGGCCGCTGCGATAATGATGTTTTTGGATTTCATATCTCGTTAAATTTGTATTACTTATCCTACCGATATAGTCTAATCTACAAATTTAATAAGAATATCTTTAATCTGCCACTACTCCGGGCTGCCGCCTGTCCCGTGAAAACAGAAGCGGGAGAAGTGCCTCAGCTCTTCCCCCGCTTCAGATAAGGTATGTGGACCTATTGTTTTACAATAATTTCCATTCCTTTGCGGATTGCCTCCTCATTCTTAGGGATGAGGTGGTGGTGACGCTCAGGGAGAGTCTTGCGGAGCGCTGCGAGCACGCTTTCGATCTTGACTACAGGGTGAATCTTCAAGAGGCCACCGAGCACGATCATGTTGAAAGTCTTGATGAGGTTCATCTCGGCAGCTGCATCCATGGCGTCGATGCGGTAGATCTCGATGTCCTTCCTGGTAGGAGGTTCGTTGATTCCGTATCCGTCATAGATGATAGTTCCGCCCGGCTTTACCTTAGGCTCGAACTTCTCCAGCGAAGGCTGGTTCAGCACGATGGCAGTATCGTAGCTGGAAAGGATAGGAGAAGAGACCGGATCGTCGCTCACGATAACGGTAACATTGGCCGTACCGCCACGCTGCTCCGGACCATAGGCCGGCATCCAAGTCACTTCCTTACCCTCCATAAGACCGGCATAAGCCAGAATCTTTCCCATCGAGAGGACACCCTGTCCTCCGAATCCTGCAATGATAATTTCTTCTGTCATAGCCTTGTCTTTTTTATTTTTCAGCACCTTTGTCCTTGAGGTCGCCAAGGTGGTAGAAATCGAACATGTTCTCTTCCATCCACTTGTTGGCCTTTTCAGGAGACATCTTCCAACCGGAATTGCAAGTGGAAACGATCTCGACGAGATTCGATCCCTTGCCCTGCATTGAATATTCGAAAGCCTTGCGGATAGCCCTCTTGGCCCTGTTGATGGCAGCCACGGTGTGGACCGATTGGCGGGTCACATAGCAGGTTCCGTCGAGGCTGGCGGCAAGCTCCGTAATCTTGAGAGGATAGCCGTGGAGGCTCACTTCCCTACCGTAAGGGCAGGTAGCGGTCTTCATGCCCAGCAGGGTGGTAGGAGCCATCTGGCCACCGGTCATACCATAAATAGCATTGTTGATGAATATGATGGTGATGTTCTCGGCCCTGTTCAGAGCGTGGATCGTCTCGGCAGTACCGATGCAGGCAAGGTCGCCGTCACCCTGGTAGGTGAAGACCAGTCTGTCCGGCCAGAGACGCTTTGTGGCACTGGCAAGTGCAGGGGCCCTTCCGTGGGCAGCTTCCTGCCAGTCAACATCGATGTACTTGTAGGCGAACACTGCGCATCCCACTGGAGAGATGGCAATCGTCTTGTCCGTCATCCCCATCTCCTCGATCACCTCGGAGACAAGCTTGTGCACTACACCGTGGCTGCAGCCAGGGCAGTAATGCATCGGAGTGTCGTTCAGCAAGGTAGGCTTCTTATAGACAACCTGGCCTTTCTCAATTATTTCTTCTCTTGTCATGGCTTTTCGGATTAGAACAGACGTTTGAGTGCATCTACGACTTCGTCAGGATCAGGGATGATTCCACCGAGACGTCCGAAGTGCTGGACCGGGATCCTGCCCTCGACGGCGAGACGGATGTCCTCTACCATCTGGCCGGCATTGATTTCGAGAGAGAGGATGCCCTTGACCTGGCCTGCGAGCTTGCAGACTTCCTTCGTAGGGAACGGCCAGAGGGTGATCGGACGCAGAAGGCCGACCTTGATGCCCTGGGCACGTGCGACCTCTATGCTCTTCTTGGCGATACGGGCTGCGGAACCGAAGGCTACGATTGCATATTCAGCATCGTCGAGCATGAACTCCTCGTAACGGACCTCGGTCTCTTCGATCTTGCGGTACTTGGCCTGGATCCTGTTGTTGATGATCTCCATCTCCTCGGAACGAAGCTCGAGGGAGGTGATGATGTTAGGCTGCCTCATTCCGACGCGGCCGGTGGTAGCCCAAGGGCACTCCTTGATGATCTCCTCTTCGGTACGGCGAGGCTTGAACGGAGGAAGGACGACCTTCTCCATCATCTGGCCGATAGCACCGTCGGCGAGGATCATGGCCGGGTTCCTGTAACGGAATGCGAGAGTGAACGCAAGATCCACGAAATCAGCCATTTCCTGAACGGAAGCAGGAGCGAGGACGATGAGGTGATAGTCACCGTGGCCGCCACCCTTGCAAGCCTGGAAATAGTCGGACTGGCTAGGCTGGATGGTACCGAGGCCAGGGCCGCCGCGCATTACGTTCACGATGAGAGCAGGAAGCTCGGCACCTGCCATGTAAGAGATTCCTTCCTGCATGAGGCTGACGCCAGGGCTGGAAGAAGAAGTCATGACCTTCTTGCCGGTGCATGCTCCACCATAAACCATGTTGATGGAAGAGACCTCGCTCTCGGCCTGGAGGACCACCATGCCGGTGGTTTCCCAAGGTTTCTCGGCAGCCAGGGTCTCGAGGACCTCGGACTGAGGAGTGATAGGGTATCCGAAATAGCCGTCGCATCCACAGCGGATCGCGGCATGGGCAATGGCTTCATTGCCTTTCATCAAAGTGATTTCCTGATCTGCCATAGCTCTACTCGGTTTTTAGACGGTAAACGGTAATGCACCCGTCAGGGCATACGGTGGCACAGGATGCGCAGCCCGTACAGGTGTCAGCAAGAACCTCGTGGGCGAAATTGTAGCCCTTGCGGTTCACTTCCTTCGTGGTCAGAGCCAGAACGTCCAGAGGACACGCAACGACGCAAAGGTTGCAGCCCTTGCACCTTTCGGTATCCACGACGGTAGCTCCTTTCATTTTAGCCATAATACCTTGATTTGTGTTATTGTTACTGGTTGTACATATCCTTGTTGTAGAAGTCCAGGATCTCGTTGGCCATCCGGTAGGCGTTCCGCGCCGGACTGTCCTGGTTGAGTTCCATCGCTTCCAGGTAGTTGTTGATGGCACCCTGCCAGTCGCCTTTCTTGCGATAAGCGTTCCCAAGGAGATAATAGGCCCTGTCAGAGGCATTTCCGGAGGAGGAAATATATTCCTCCAGCGAACGGATAGCCTCGTCGGTCCCGCCCTCCTGCAGCAGACGCTCTATCTCATCCAGGCCCGGCATCTCCTATTCGTCGATGAAGAGGCACCAGCCGCGGGTGTCTTCAATGAGACCCTTCTGGATACCGACTATCTGGTCGTAAAGCATACGGCTCTTCTTGCCGCACTCCTTGCCGTAGGAATAGTGGCGGGATGGTTCCTCACTTTCAAGGGTCGGCTTATCGTCGATCGAGCTGATAGGAGTGATCACCACCGCGGTACCGCAGGAATTGACCTCGTCGAACTCAGCCAGTTCCTCGACCTTGATAGGACGCACCTCGACATCCATTCCCAGGTCGGCGGCCACCTTGCGGAGACTGTTGTTGGTAATGGAAGGAAGGACGCTTGTGGAACGAGGGGTAACGTAGGTGTTGCCCTTGATGGCGAAGAAGTTGGATGAACCGAACTCCTCGATCGTAGTCTTCGTGGCGGAATCCAGGAACAGCAACTCACGGTAACCCGTGTTGTGGGCGATGTTGTAAGCATGCAGGGACTGAGCGTAATTGGCGCCGAGCTTGTAGCCTCCGGAACCATTTGTAGCAGCCCTGTCATAATTCCTCGAAATGACGGCGGTGCCCGGAGCGAGGCTCTTCGCTCCTGAATATGTACCGACAGGAGAGCACATCACGGCGAACATGACGTCGCGGGCCGAGTGGATTCCGAGCTGAGGATTGATTCCGATCAGGATAGGCCTGAGGTAGAGGGATGCACCCGTTGCCTCGTATGGAGGCAGGAAATCCAGGTTCTCCTTCACGCAGGTCACGCACATCTCGATGAACATCTCCTCTGAAGGATAGTTCATGTCAAGGTAGATGGCACTGTCCTTCATACGCCTTGCATTGCGGTCCGGGCGAAACAGACGGATCTTTCCATCAACTCCGCGGAAGGCCTTGAGCCCCTCGAAGCAAGAAGGTGCATAATGGAATATTCCTGCGAAACTGCTGAGTGGAATGTTGAAGTCTTCAGTCACAACAGGTTTCTCCCAAGCTCCGTTTATGCAACGGCTGTAGACAAGGGCCCTGGTCTGGGTGTAGCTGAATGACAATTTGCTCCAATCTATGTTAACCATATTTCAGTATAATTAAGTTAATATCAATCTTCGATGAGTCTGTCCTTGTTGTAAGTGTGGACCTTGGTCTGGCCGGAGAGCACCATGTAGCCGTTCTCGGCCAGGCTGTTGATCTCGTCCTCTCCTGGGAAAACCTCCACAGGAGCGATGAACTTGATCTTCTCGGTGATGGCATCCATAAGGGCCTTGCTCCTGGCGATACCACCGGTAAGGAGGATGGCATCCACCTTGCCGTCCGCAGTAGCTGCCATCGCGGCGATGTACTTGCAGATATTGAGGACATATGCCTTGAGGAAGGTCTGTGCAAGCTCATTCCCTGCGGCAGCCATATTCTCGACGTCAAGCATGCTGTTGGTTCCGAAATATGCCACTGCGCCTCCCCTGCCGACGAGCTTCTTCTTCACTTCCTCCTTGGTGTATTTGCCGCTGTAGCACATGTCGATAAGGTCGAAAGGAGGGCAGCATCCGGCCCTTTCAGGAGTGATAGGGCCGTCTCCGCCGAGACCGTGGTTGGTGTCCAGCACGCGGCCGTTGCGATGAAGGGATATGGTGGCACCTCCGCCCATATGCGCAACGATCAGGGTAGCATCGTTGACCTTGCGTCCGTGCTCGCGGAGATAACGGCGGACGATAGCCCTGGAATTGAGGGCGTGGAAGAGAGTCTTCCTCTTGAATTCAGGCAGGCCGCCCATCTTGCATTCCGGCAGCATCTCGTCGGCCATAGGAGGATCGGCCACATAAGCCGTAGTGACCCCATAACGTGGTTTCAGCCCCTTCTTTTCGCGTATTTCGTTGATTTCCTTAGCTATGTCGTCAGCCAATATCGCGCTGAGGTTGCAGGCGTGGTCACCATCACGGGACGTAGACAGGACTTCTCGCATATCCTCATTGACGTTATATACACCTGTTATGGCCGGAGTGAAGAGGCCGCCACGAGCCATCACGATGTCCACATCCTCGAGAGGAATTCCCTTTGAAGACATGAAATCCTTTATGGCCTGGCGTCTCATGTCCGACTGATCCATGATGGATGGATACTGAGCGACTTCCTGGGCAGTGTGCTCCAACTTGGTGTCGAACACCCTTACTCCATCCGAAAAATAACCGAGCTTGGTCGTTGTGGATCCTGTGTTGATGATCAGGATATTCCCCTTCTGAGGGGCCTCTACGTTCATTGTATTTGTATCCATTCGTTATTGGTAGCTTTTCAGACCCTAAATATAATTACATTTTTTTATATTTCAACCGTTTTAACGAAAAAATCGTTACTTAATTTCTAAAGATTACTTTCGATTGAAAGAACATGAACAATCCCCTCTTCCACTCTGAAATGGACCTGGAAGCCGCCGAAATCCATCCCGTAGACCTTTTCCGGGTCCTCCTGGTACCGCGGCCTGGGATCCTGGGCCAGCACTTCCCTCAGAGCATCTATGTCCAACCCTTCAGGCAGAGGCCCTTCCGGGAATACCACTTCGAGAGGTTCCCAACGGTTTCCATCCACGAAGCCGGACCTGGCATCAGGATGGGAATCGGCATAGGTGACATAAGGCTTGATGTCGTATATCGGTGTCCCGTCCATCAGGTCGGCACCGAGGACGTGTATGACAGGCCCTTCTCCGATGGATTCCACCTTCACGGCTGAGAGGCCCAGGGAATTCGGCCTGAAAGGAGACCTGCTGGCGAATACCCCGACGCGTTCGTTCCCTCCAAGACGAGGCGGCCTGACCGTTGACTGGAAGCGGGTCTTGTCGGCAGGTGCAGTCCGCGGTTTGTTGGCTGAGAAGCCCCAGATAAGCCAGATGTAGTCGAATCCTTCCAATCCCCTGACTGCTTCCTGGTTGCGGTATTCAGGTTCGAATACTATGCTTCCCTTGACTGACGGTGAAAGGCCCGCCTGCCGCGGGATGCCGAACTTCTCCGCAAAGGGAGATTTGAAAAAAGCTATGGGTTTTATTTCCATTACCATATTCCTAGTAATACAAATTTAAAAAAGATTCCGAACTTTTGCATCATGAAAAGATTCATCATTGGCACAGCCATTTGTCTCCTTTGCCTCTCTTGCGGCAGGAACTCATTCGAAATCAACGGCACGACTACGGAACCAGACGGTACCGAAATCTACCTTATAGACCTCAGGGACTCCGACACCCTCGGCGTGACCACAGTCGAAGGGAACACCTTCGCTTTCTCGGGGAGGGTGGAAGAACCGATCTATGCCTATGTCGGACATGGGAAGCAGCGTGTTCGCTTCATCCTGGAGAACTGCCCGGTCACGGTGGACCTGGACAAGAGGATTGAATCCGGGACCCCGATGACGGATGCTTACAATGCCTTCCACAAAAGGTACTACGGGCTTGACAAATCCCTGAAGGAAGAGCGCAGGAACCTGGTCGATTCCATAGTAAGCCTCAATAAAGACAACCTTCTGGGAGTTATGGCATTGGACGACCTTGCCTACAGCGACACTTCAGGTTTCATGGAGCTCTACGGAACCATGTCTGAGAAGATGCAGGAATATCCACTCATAAAGGATGATTTCGAGAATATCAGGCAGCAGGCGCGCACGGCCCCGGGCAAGAAGTTCAAGGACTACCTGGTCAAGGGCGGGAATCCTGACGGAACCGACGTAAGGCTTTCGGATTATGTAGGCAGGGGCAAGTACATCCTGGTGGACCACTGGGCTTCCTGGTGCGGGCCTTGCAAGGCTGAGATGCCTTACATCAGGAAAGTCTGGGAAGCTTTCTCCGGCGAGAAGTTCGACGTGGTGGGAGTAGCCCTGAACGACAAACGGGAGGACACCCTGGAAGCCCTTTCCCAACTTGGGCTTCCTTGGCACCAGATACTTGATGCTCAAAGGATTCCTATAGAACTGTACAACATCAACGCCATTCCGCACATCATCCTGTTCGGCCCGGACGGCGAAATCCTGGAGCGCGGCCTCAGAGGCGGACAAATCTACGAAACCGTTGCGAAATACCTGAATCAATAACCGGTCAGCGGATGTTGAAATCCACGATGAACGGTCTGTGGTCCGAAGGATGCCAGAAGTTGGAAAGATTCTGAGGGTCACGGACCGGAGTCGTGTATGAATCGGAGACCACCCTGGCTTCCACGACAGAGTCGAAAAGAGGCTTCGTGCAGTAGATGAAATCGATCCTGGACTCGCCTCCGGTGGTGGTGATGAACTCTCCCGGATAAAGCGTTCCAAGCACGTCTATGTACGGCGTGTAGCCATGAATATAATCCTGAACCAGGAAGCGGGTGTCGTCATCAGGATACTTGTAGAAGAAATTGTCCCTCCTGGAGCGGGAATTGAAGTCTCCCATCATCATCCAGTACTGGTCCTTCGCCTCCGGCACGGTCCCTATGGTGTGTTCGCAGATGTACTGGATCTCCATCCTGCGGTACCTGTCCCCTTCCCGGACAGCCCCGCTAGCCTCCTTGTCCTGGCAGCGGAAAGCCCATCTCTGAGGCCAGGTGTGCAGGGTGACGATGTTGATGGTCTTGCCACCACGCTCGATGGTGAACCAGCCGCTTCCGTGAGTGACCACGCTGTCCGGTTCCTCTCCCACCAACCGGGAAACGGTCGCGATCGGATACTTCGAAGTCACGACCTGGGCGAACCGGTCGCGCCTCCCGCTGAAAGCTACGTACTTGTGACCATATCTCCGGCTCATCTCCTTCCAGAACCCGTAAAGGTACTTGTCCGGATCGTCCGGCAGGTTCTCGACGGAATTCGTGACGTAGTTGGCCTGGCCCTCGCACCACACGCAGACATCCGGATCCTGCTCCTTGATCCATTCCACGAACCTGGCGTGTCCGTCCTGCTGGCCGGACCACATTCCGTTCTGGATATTCCAGTAAAGAAGGCGCATCGGAGTGCCCTCGGAAGCCTTTCCCGACTTGGATGCAGTGCCGCAGGAAACTGCCAGCAAAGCAATGGATAAACCAGTAAATAACCTAATAAAAGCTTTCATATTCAATCAATAAAACAATCTTGTTTAATGTTATAACAATAATGTTAAGGAACCAAATCCGCCTCCGTCGGCTTAACAAATATACTCAACCTCGATGGAAATCCGGAACTAATTGTTACTTTTGTTGAATATTTTATAAGTGTTATCTACTAACCACATGTTCAAGATCATTACAAGAGAAATGCTTAGGCCGAACATCTGCAAGATGGTGGTCGAAGCACCGAGGATTGCCAAGGCTGCAAAGCCGGGACAGTTCCTCATCGTACGTTCAGACGAAAAGGGAGAAAGGATTCCCTTGACCATCAGCGACTATGACCGCGAGGCCGGCACTGTGACCATCGTCACCCAGCTCATCGGAGCATCCTCCGCAGCGATCATCGCCAAGGAAGAAGGTGAGTTTTTCAACGATGTCGTCGGCCCGCTCGGTAACCCGTCGGCCTTCGTCCACGAGAGCGAAGAGGAACTCAAGTCCCGCAGATACATATTCATCGCCGGAGGAGTCGGCACCGCGCCGGTCTATCCTCAGGCAAAATGGCTCCACGACAGAGGAGTCGCTGTCGATGTGATCATCGGCGCCCGCAACAAGGATCTATTCATCTATACCGACGAGATAGCCTCTGCCTGTGACAATCTCTACCTTTGCACCGATGACGGCAGCGCCGGATTCCACGGTGTTGGAACCGCTTGCCTTGAGAAGCTCGTATCCGACGGCAAGACGTACACCCACGCAGTAGCCATCGGTCCTATGATCATGATGAAATTCGCTACCCTGACCTGCAAGAAGCTCGGTCTCCCTATCGACGTCAGCCTCAACATGCTGATGGTCGACGGAACCGGAATGTGCGGAGCCTGCCGCGTGACCGTGGCCGGGAAGACCAAGTTCGCCTGCGTCGACGGCCCTGAGTTCAACGGCTACGACGTGGATTTCGACGAGGCTATGCGCCGCCTCGGGCAGTACAAGAGCGAAGAGACTGAGTCCAAGACTAAAATGGGAATATAAGATGGCAGAAAGAATACCAAGAGTACCGGTCAGGGAACAGGATCCTAAGGTACGTGCACATAATTTCGAAGAGGTTTGCTACGGCTACAACCTGGAAGAAGCTACAACTGAGGCCACCCGCTGCCTGCATTGCAAGAATCCGCGCTGCGTGACGGCCTGCCCGGTGAGCATCAAGATCCCGGAGTTCATCGCGAAGGTCAAGGAGGGGGACATCAACGGAGCTGCCGCCATCATCGCGGAGGATTCTTCGCTGCCTGCAGTTTGCGGGCGTGTCTGCCCTCAGGAGAGCCAGTGCGAGGGAAGTTGCATCCTCGGCATCAAGGGTGAGCCTGTGGCCATCGGCAAGCTCGAGCGCTTCGTAGCCGACCACACGGCCGGCTCTGCCAGCGGCTCCCCCGCTTCCACGCCGCGGATTGCACGTCCTGAAGGGGACAGCGTATCCCCTGCAAAGAAGGTAGCCGTCATCGGCTCCGGCCCTGCCGGACTGGCGTGCGCTTCCGACCTTGCAAAGGCAGGCTACGACGTCACCATATTCGAAGCCCTCCACAAGGCAGGTGGCGTCCTCGAATACGGCATCCCTGAGTTCAGGCTTCCTAAAGACACTGTCCTCAAGCGCGAGATCGAGGCCGTGAAGGCCCTCGGAGTCAAGATTGAAACCGACGTCATCATCGGCAGGACCGTAACCATCGATAGCCTCATAGACGAAGAAGGATACGAAGCCGTGTTCGTAGGTACCGGAGCAGGTCTGCCTAAGTTCATGGGCATTCCGGGAGAGAACCTCAACGGAGTGTTCTCCGCTAACGAGTTCCTGACCAGGAACAACCTTATGAAGGCTTTCCGCGAGGATTACCTCACTCCTATCCACGCCGGCAGGAAATGCTGCGTGGTCGGCGGAGGAAATGTAGCTATGGATGCAGCCCGCACCGCCCTGAGGCTCGGAGCGGACACCACCATCATCTACAGGAGGACCGAAGTGGAACTTCCGGCCAGGAAGGAGGAAGTCCATCACGCGAAGGAGGAAGGCATCGAATTCAACATGCTCACCAACCCTGTCGAAATCCTGGGCGACGAGAAAGGCTGGGTAAGGGCTATCAAGTGCATCCGCATGGAGCTTGGAGAGCCTGACGAGAGCGGACGCCGCTCCCCTGTCCCGGTACCGGGCTCGGAATTCGAAATCCCTACCGAAACGGTCATCATGGCGCTCGGAACCGCCCCTAACCCGCTTATCGTCAATACGACATCCGGCCTCGAAGCCACCCGCAGAGGCGGTATCTCTGCTGACGGCGAAGGCCGCACCACCCGCGAAGGTATCTTCGCCGGAGGTGATGCCGTGACCGGAGCAGCTACCGTAATCCTGGCGATGGGAGCCGGAAGGAAGGCTGCCAAGGCCATCGACGAATATCTAAAGACAAAGTAATTGCAAATGTTCACGATTCTGTTCGCAGCGATCGGGCCCGCATTGCTACTCCTCTGGTACGTTTACCGGAAGGACACGCAACCGGAGCCTACCAGGATGATAATCAAGGGTTTCTTCTACGGAGGCCTTTCAGCTTTGATCTCAACGTTCATCTCTGGCCCGCTCCTGAATATGGGTTTCTACACGACCGACCCTCAAAGCTGGCAGGAAGCGGTGAAGATTTCGTTCTTCGGAGCCGCCATCCCGGAGGAGTGCGCCAAGCTGCTGATGCTCTGGCTGCTGCTCCGCAACAACGAGGAGTTTGACGAAAGCTACGACGGTATCGTATATGCGACTTGCATAGGTCTTGGTTTCGCGGCTTTCGAGAACGTGATGTATGTGGTAAGCGCCGGCGCAGACTGGGCCGGCGTAGCCACTTCAAGGGCGCTCTTCGCCATCCCGGGACACTTCGCGTTCGCCGTCTGCATGGGCTACTATTATTCCCAGTACCATTTCGGGAGAGGCGACCATAAAGGCGCGCAGATCAAGATGCTGCTCTATCCTGTACTCCTTCACGGAGCATATGACTCCCTCTGCTTCTTCAGCGAACTGAACGAAGCCCTCTCGCTCCTTGTCACCATCTGCCTGATCGGATTCTGCATCTGGCTTTTCAAGTTCACGACGGACAGGATCAAGCAGGAAGCTGCGGACAACGAATATATCGGTTCCGGTAAAGACATCAGACGGAACGGATATGATATCCGTCAGGATTGGACGGACCGGCCGGACGACCAGTAGAAGGATAGGGAACGGGCCTGCAATGGAACCTTTCTCCGACGACAAGGAACTCAAGAGGCTGATCACCCTCGAGGATCCCGCTCCCCTGCGCGAGACTGCAGACAAGCTGCGCAGGGAGTGGTACGGAACGGATGTCTATGTCCGTGGCTTGATCGAGTTTTCCAACCATTGCAAGAACAACTGCAGGTACTGTGGGATACGCGCCGGGAACACCTCCGTACAAAGATACAGGCTTTCCGAAGAAGAGATCATAGCCCTCACCCGCAAGGGATACAGCCAGGGTTTCAGGACATTCGTACTCCAGAGCGGCGAAGATCCGGCTTTCGACGACGAGAGCATATGCCGGATCATAAGAGGAATCAAAACCTCGCATCCGGACTGCGCAGTCACTCTTTCCATAGGAGAAAAGCCGGAAGAATCATACAGGAAGTATTTCGAAGCCGGAGCTTCCCGTTACCTGTTAAGACACGAAACCGCAGACGAAGCCCACTACCGCAGGCTTCACCCTGAGACAATGAGCCTCGGGAACAGGAAACAATGCCTCAGGAACCTGAAGAAGATCGGTTTCCAGGTCGGTGCCGGCTTCATGGTCGGATCTCCGTACCAGACCCTTGACAACCTGGTCGCGGATCTGCGCTTCCTCCAGGAACTCCAGCCTGACATGATTGGGATCGGGCCTTTCATCCCTGCCAAGGGTACCCCTTTCGAGAATGAGCCGCAAGGTTCACTGCAAATTACCCTGAACCTGATTTCCATCCTGCGGATCATGTTCCCGTACGCCTTGATCCCGGCGACGACGGCCCTGGGATCCGTCGATCCTGACGGAATGATCCTCGGACTGAAGGCCGGTGCGAACGTCCTGATGCCGAACCTCACACCTCCGGATGTCCGGAAACTATACTCCATCTACGACAACAAGTCCAGCATAAAGGAAGAGGCCACCGTCACAGACGGCAGCCTCTCGGAACTCGTTCGCTCGGCCGGCTACAGGATAGTCATAGACCGTGGCGACGTGAAATCACATTCCTAAAGCTTCAGTTCATCTACAGGCTGCTCAGGCAAGCAGGACCTTGTGGTTTTCCAGGAATATGCCTTCCTGAGGTTCAGTTCCAACTCGGCTTCCGGATTGGTGCAGTCCGCTCCAACATGCAACTTGTAGGTTCCCTTGTCAGTCTGCCAGGCAGAAGCCTTCTCATTGAACGACGCAAGTGAATACGCTGTGAAATCCAGGTTCACCACCTCACTCTCCCCTGGCTGCAACAGACGTGTCTTCGCAAAGGCCTTAAGCTCAACTGACGGTTTAGCTATCACTCCAGAAGGAGCTGATACATAAAGTCCTACCACTTCCTTTCCAGCCACCTTGCCGGTATTCGTAACAGTGACACTGACCCTGAAGGCATTGCCCTCCTTTCCTCCTTTCCGGACTGGAGAGACCTTGGCATCCGAATAGCCGAACGTGGTGTAGCTAAGCCCGTAGCCGAACGGGAAGCACACATCGCGTGAAGCAGTGGTGAAATACCGGTAGCCGACATATATACCCTCAGAATATACGGTGTAGTCCTCGTTCCTGATCTGTTCCCGCGTGAAATCCGGTTTCAGGCTGCCGTTGTTGGAAAGTTTCCCGTGATAGTCATAAGGGAAATCCTTTGCCGAAGGAAGATCGAAATAATCATTCGGGAAGGTCATCGGGAGACGTCCGGAAGGATTGACCGTGCCGGTGAGGACATCAGCTATGGAATGGCCTGCCTCCATGCCCGGAAGCCACGCACAGAGGATGGCATCCACCTTGTCTTTCCAGGAGGCGACCTCTACAGGATTGCATACATTCAGGACTACCACCACCTTCTTCCCTTTCCCGTGGAAAGCGTCGGAGACATTCGCGATCATGTCCTTCTCGTCGGCGGTCAGGTTGAAGTCGTAGTCCAGGAGGCGGTCCTTGCATTCGCCGGAATTGCGGCAGATTGTTATCAGGGCGATGTCTGACGACTGGGCCAGGGATGTGATGAACTTGACAGACAGCGGGGTCTCCGGAACCAATGCCTTGCCCACATGGACCCGGATCCACTGATTGTAGTCCATATTCTTGCGTCCGAACCTGACATAGTCGGAATAAAGGTCTTCCAGGCGGCTTTCCACTCCGAAGCCGGCGGCCTCAAGGCCTTCCTTGATGGTGACCATATGCTCGGAGAACACGTTGCCTGCACCCCAGCCTGCCCCCTGGGTATCATAGGAACCCACACCGAAGAGGGCGACCTCCTGCTTTGCAAGCGGAAGCACACCGTCGTTCTTCAGCAACACGCAGCCGTCGGCACCGACCCCGCGGACCATCGGAGCAGCCTCCGGAGAAACCTTCTCCGAATACTCATTCCCCTTGAACGTCGGAGTCTTCACCACAAGTTCAAGCACCCGTTTTACTGCCTTATCCAACGCCTTAATATCCAATGCTCCTGACTTTGCCGCCTCAAGCAATGCTTCATATTCACCGCTGGTTCCAGGCTGGAAGATGTCGTTGCCGCTTTCGAGCTGGACAACCGGATGCCTGAGCCCGGTCCAGTCCGTGACCACGACATTCCGGAAGCCCCATTCGTCGCGGAGGATGGATGTCAGCAAGCCTTTGTCCTCCTGGGTCCAAGGACCGTTAAGGCGGTTATAGGATGACATCACCGTCCATGGCTGGGATTCCTTGACGCAGATCTCGAAGCCTTTCAGGTAAATCTCCCTCAATGCCCTGGCGCTCACCCGGGTATCGTTGATGATGCGCTGGGTCTCCTGGTTATTGGCGGCATAGTGCTTTATCGAAGTGCCGACTCCCTGGCTCTGGACCCCGCGGACATAAGCCGAAGCTATCTTGCCGGTTATGACCGGATCCTCCGAATAATACTCGAAATTCCTACCGTTCAATGGGTTGCGCTGAAGGTTCATGCCCGGTCCGAGCAGTACGTCCACTCCATGCTCCTTGACCTCACGGCCGAGCACCTGCCCCATCAAGTAGATAAGTTCCGTATCCCAGGTCGCAGCGACTGCCGTACCGATCGGGAAAGCCGTGCAATAATAGCTGTTCGGATCCCCTTCCCTCTTCGGCTCTATGCGCAAGCCCATCGGGCCGTCCGCCATGACCGTAGCCGGGATTCCGAGCCTTTCTATAGGAGCAGTCCTTCCGGCTATTCCGGGAACCGTGGTGGTTGAGCCGTAGCTGTGGTTCACACCCACGACAAGGCGTACCTTCTCTTCCAGGGTCATCGCTTTCATGACCTTGTCGATATTCCCGGGATTGAGCTTCGGCTGCGCCGGGAGGGAATGAGCTGCCAGCAAAGCACCTGCAAGCAACAATGCCAGCCTGATTCTGGTTGATGTCTTCATAAATATCTTCTGACTTTTATTGGGTAATCTGATTTCCGGTGTACAGTTCATAGTACTTCCCCTTCAGTGCAAGGAGTTCATCATGACGGCCGCGTTCAATTATGCGTCCGTTGTCCATCACCATGATGTAATTGGCGTTCTGGACGGTCGAGAGGCGGTGCGCTATCACGAATGTGGTCCTTCCCTTCATCAGGGAGTCCATGCCTTTCTGGATGAGTTTCTCGGTCCTGGTATCGATCGAGGAAGTCGCCTCGTCGAGGATCAGGACCGGAGGGTTCGCCACGGCAGCCCGCGCGATCGCAAGCAGCTGCCGTTCCCCCTGCGACAGGTTCCCTCCGTCCGCTGCAAGCACCGTATGGTATCCCTTCGGCAGGCGCCTGATGAACGAATCGGCATAAACCAATTTGGCAGCCTTGCGGCACTCCTCGTCGGTAGCATCGAGCCGTCCGTATCGGATGTTGTCCAGGACGGAAGCGGAGAAGAGCTTGGTCTCCTGAAGCACGAACCCGAGGCTCCGCCGGAGGGAATCCTTCTCGATATCCCTGACATCGAAGCCGTCATAAGTGATCGTGCCTTCCTGTATTTCATAGAACCGGTTGATGAGGTTCGTAATCGTGGTCTTGCCCGCTCCCGTCCCGCCGACGAAAGCTATCTTCTGGCCCGGGTAAGCGGTGAGCGTTATGTCGAAAAGCACCTGTTTTTCGGGCACATAACTGAAATCCACATCGGTCAGGGAGATCAATCCCTGCAAAGGAGTGAGTTCCTGTCCACCTTTCTTCATCCACGCCCATGTACCCGTCCTTTTCTCACTAACCTCTAGATTACCAGCCTTCGAAACAAATGTGTTTACAAGTGTAACATTTCCGTTATCAATCTCTGCCGGCTCATCAAGCAGACCGTAGACACGGTCAGTACCTGCCGAAGCCATTGCAATCGAGTTGATCTCGTTGGATATGCTGGAGATAGGTCTGGTAAAGTTCTTCTGGAGGGTAAGGAAGGCCACCAGGGTACCAAGCGTGAGGACCGAACCGTTGAGTCCGCAGAGATACCAGGCAGTCAGGCCGCCCAGTGCGATGAGGGCCCCTACCACGGCGGTCAGCACGTAGCCGAGATTGCCGATGTTACCGTTGACAGGCATGATGACGGAGGCTATCTTGTTGGCGTTGTACACGCTGTTCCTGAGGTTCTCATTGATTACCGCGAACTCCTCCACTGCCTTTTTCTCGTGGCAATATACCTTGACTACCCTTTGCCCGGAAACCATCTCCTCGATGAACCCGTTGACGATGCCGAGATTCTTCTGTCTCTGGACGAAATATTCCTTCGACATCTTGCCCAGCTTGGTCGTAACGCGCACCGTCAGCGCCGCCATCAGAATGGATACGAGTGTAAGGGGCAGCGACAGCACTATCATCGAAATGAAAGTGGACAGAAGCGTGATGAGCGACTGGAAAAGGTTCGGAACCGTATTCCCTATCACCTGCCTGAGGGTATCCACGTCATTTGTGTACACGGACATCACGTCACCGTGGGAATGGGAGTCGAAATAACTCAGCGGCAGGTCCTCCATATGCGCGAACAGATCCTCACGGAGCTTGAGCATGGTACCCTGCCCCACATGGATCATTATCACGTTGTATGTATAGGAAGCCACGACTCCCACCAGAAGGACCGCACCCAGCTTGACCAGGGCGACCGCGAGAGGAGAGAAATCAGGCATTGCCTGCCCAAGCATAGGAGTTATGTAGCTGTCAATGAGCGTTTTGGTAAAGAGCGAGGAAGCAAGGGTCGTCAGAGCTGAAACCACGATGCAGCCCAGCACTATCAGGAACCTGTACTTATAGTTCTTGAATATGAATCCGAACAGCCTCCATACGGTGGAGCCTTTCCCGAGACTTCTCTTGAGTTCCTCCCTTGACAGATGGGATGGCTCCCTCATCCCCCTGGCCTTGTTCGTACCGCCACCCGGGGCGAATGCTTTCTGTGCGTTCATCGCCGTCCCTCCTTATCGTCAAAGTCCGCCTCGGCGCCCGAGGTCTGCATTTCGTAGATGTCCCTGTATATCTCACAGGTTTTCAGCAAGTTCTCGTGGGTGTCGAAAGCAGCCACACGGCCGTTGTCCATCACGATGATGCGGTCTGCATCCTGGATGCTCAGGATCCTCTGGGAGATGATGACCTTCGTCAAGCCCTCGATCCTGCCGGAAATAGCCTTCCGGATGCTTGCATCCGTAGCCGTATCGACCGCAGAGGTAGAATCGTCAAGTATCAGTACCTTAGGCTTCTTCAGCAGCGCCCTGGCTATGCATATCCTCTGCCGCTGGCCTCCGGAAACGTTGGTGCCGCCCTGGTCTATGAACGTGTCGTACTTGTCGGGCATGCGTTCTATGAATTCGTCCGCGCAAGCCTGACGGCAAGCCTCGATGCATTCCTCCACGGTAGCATCCTCCTTACCCCACCGGAGATTGTCCAGGATCGTACCGGAGAACAGGGTGCTCTTCTGAAGCACCACAGCGACCTGATTGCGAAGGGCTTCCATCGAATATTCACGCACATCGACACCTCCTACCTTGACGCTTCCTTCCGAGACATCATATAGCCTGGATATCAGATATATCAGTGATGATTTTCCGCTGCCGGTCCCTCCAATGACTCCGATTGTCTCGCCTGCATCTATGTGGAGATCAATGTCTATAAGGGCGTTATCTCCACCTTTGGTATAGGCAAAATAAACATCGCTGAAGTCAATGCTCCCATCCTTTACCTCGGTCAGCGGTGACTCCGGATCGCTCATGTCCGGCTCCTCGTCGATGACATCCGCGATCCTCTTGCCGCTGGCAGCACTCTGAGTCAACTGGACGAAGATCATGGACAGCATCATCAATGATGTCATCACTGTCATGATATACGTAAAGAGGGACGTTAGCTGACCGGTCGTAAGTGTACCTCCTACAATATAATGGGCACCGAACCACGAAATAGAGATTATGCAGCCGTACACTACCAGGTTCATGACCGGATGGTTGAGTGCCATCAGGCTCTCCGCCTTTACGTTGAGCGTATAGAGCGAAAGGGCTGCCTTGTCGAACTTGCTCATCTCATGGTCTTCCCTTACATATGCCTTGACAACCCTGATAGCATCGATGCTCTCCTGGATCACTCCGTTGAGACTGTCATACTTCTCGAATATCTGGACGAAAAGCTTGGACGCCCTGCGGATGAGCAGGAAAAGGAAGGTGCTCAGGACAAGCATGGCAATCAGGAATACCACGCTGAGCCTTCCGTTGATGAAGAAGCACATGAACAGGCTGAAAAGCATGTTCAGAGGGGCCCTGAAACTGGTCCTGAGGAGCATCTGGAAGGCATTCTGGATATTGCTGACGTCGGTGGTCATCCTGGTGACGAGCCCTGCCGTGGAATACTTGTCGATATCCGAGAACGAGAAGGACTGGATATTCTCGTACATCGCCATCCTCAGGTTCGCTGCAAGTCCCGACGAGGAATATGCTGCGAATCGGGCCGCGAGGATGCCGAAGAGCGTACTGAAGCACGCCATCAGGAGCATCAGTCCCCCATACTTGTACACTTCCGGCATGCTGCCGGCATTTATACCCTTGTCGATCAAGGAAGCAGTGACATACGGAATCAGGACTCCCATTATCACCTCGGCTGTCGTCCACAAAGGGGTAAGCAAAGCAGCAGCCTTGTACTGCTTCACCTGAGACAGCAATGTCTTAAGCATCGACGGCTATGCACTCGATTTCCACAAGGGCTCCCTTAGGCAAGGTCTTCACCGCGAATGCGCAGCGCGCAGGGAAAGGAGCCTTGAAGAATTCCGAATACACCCCGTTCATCGCGGTGAAATCGCCCATGTCCGCCAGGAACACGGTAGTCTTGACAACGTTTCCGAGACCGGATCCTGCCTGTTCGAGGATTGCCTTCAGATTCGTGAGAGACTGCCTTGTCTGGGCCTCGATCCCTCCCTGCGGGAACTCTCCTGTCGCAGGATCGATTGGAAGCTGTCCCGATACGAATATGAATCCGCCATGTGCGATGGCCTGGCTGTACGGACCTATGGCCGCAGGAGCCTTTTCTGTACTTATCTGTTTCATTCTCCAATAGTTTTTTCTATCAGCATCTACAAATTTACAAAAAAAGCAGTCGACTGCAACGCCAGACGCTGCGTCATTATTCAAGAAATAATGCTAAATTTGAGACATGTACCGCAAAATCACAATCAGCATCATGGCCGCACTCGCGGCACTCCTTTCAGTCACATCATATGCACAGTCCGCAAAGGACCTTTACAAGGGATTCCAGGACCCTCCGAAAGAAGCCAGGCCCCGGGTCTGGTGGCACTGGATGAACGGAAACATCACCAAGGACGGGATCAGGAAAGACCTCCTGTGGATGAAGGAAGCAGGGATAGCCGGATTCCATAACTTCGATGCAGGGCTTGAAACCCCGCAGATCGTCAGCCACAGGGTAGAGTACATGACCCCGGAATGGAAGGACTGCTTCCGGTATGCAATCGACCTGGCAGACAGCCTGGACCTCGAGGTCACCATAGCAGCATCGCCAGGCTGGAGCGAAACCGGAGGCCCGTGGGTCAAGCCTGAGAACGCCATGAAGAAACTGGTCTGGAGGCAGATCGACGTCGTCGGAGAAGCCCCGAAGGCAGTCAGGGGCCGGAAGGCAAAGCCTGCCGAGCCTTCAGTCATCATACTGCCGGAAGGCTTCGACAACACCGGTAAATTCCAGGATGCGCCGATGGCTGTCACCCAGAAAGAGAAAGACAACCTTGAAAACAAGTTCCATTCGCTGAGATTCTACAGGGACATCGCCGTCATTGCCGTAAAGCTTTGCGACAGCGAAACCGACTTTTCCAAGCTCAATCCATCGGCAAGGACATCCGGGACAAGACCTGAAGACGGCGTGCCGGTCGAAGGCAAAGCCCTGTATGACCGGCTCAACGGAGACCGGGTCTGGAATCCTGTCAGGGTGTATCCCGACAAGGATGGCTGGAGCTGGATCGAATACGGGTTCGATGAACCTCAGACCGTGAAATCCGTGGTGGTTTCTGAAAAGAAGACAAGGGGCGGAGAGTACGACCTCACAAGGGAACTCCAGGTCAGTGACGACGGTGTTTCATGGAAGACAGTGGCCAGGATGGGTTATCAAGCCACGAGGCAGAAGACATATTCGTTCCCTGAAGTGACGGCAAGGTACTTCAGGATACGTTTCAAGGGCACCGGGGATAACCTCGACAGTCCGTTCGACGTGTCACAGTTCATCCTTTCTCCGGTCACCAGGATACAATCTGCGGGAGACAAGGCTGGCAACATGTTCTACAGGCTCCTCCAGTTCGAGACCACGCCCGAGACTAGCGAGGCAGCACGTTTGGAAGACGTGATAGACCTCACCGGAAACGTCAAGGACGGAGTCCTGACGTGGACGGTTCCTGAAGGTCGCTGGAGGATATTCCGTTTCGGCTACAGCCTCACTGGCAAGACAAACCACCCTTCGTCACCTGAAGCCACAGGCCTGGAAGTCGACAAGATAGACCCGGTGGCGGTATCCGACTATCTGGAAGCATATCTGGACACCTACCGTGACGCCAGCGGCGGCAGGCTTGGAGGAAGGGGCATCCAGTATCTCCTTACGGACAGCTACGAGGCCGGTCTGCAGACCTGGACCGAGAACATGGAGGAGGAATTCCTCAAGAGGAAAGGATACGGTCTGCTCCGCTGGCTGCCTGCACTCACGGGCATGATCCTGGACAACACGGCTGAAACGGAGCGATTCCTCTTCGACTGGCGGCGCACCATCGGCGACATGATTTCCGAATACCACTACGACATACAGAACAAGGTCCTGGCGAAGTACGGTATGGGACGCTACACGGAGAGCCACGAGAACTACAGGGCGAACCTTACTGACGGGATGGACTGCAAGCGCTACGCGGAGATTCCGATGTCGGCTTTCTGGATGATGTACAAACAAGGAAAGATATTCACCAGCCGCTTCGAAGCAGACATCAGGGAATCCGCTTCGGTCGCCCATATCTACGGGCAGAACATCGCGGCGGCAGAGTCTTTCACGGCAGATGGCTTCCGCGACGGAGCCTGGGTGTACTCCCCTGCCGTCCTCAAGCCGTCCGCTGACGCCGCGATGGCCGCCGGTCTCAACCGGTTCGTCATCCATTGCTCAGCCCACCAGCCTGTGGACGACAAGGTCCCGGGACTTGGCCTGGGCAAATACGGACAGTGGTTCAACCGCCACCAGACCTGGGCGGGACAGGCACGCGCATGGACGGACTACCTGAGCAGGAGCTGCTACCTGCTCCAGCAGGGCAGCTTCGTGGCCGACATCGCACTGTATTACGGAGAAGACAACAACGTGACCGGCCTGTACCTCAGCAAAGGGCCTGAAATGCCGGAGGGCTATGCCTACGATTACTTCAGCCCGGATGTGCTGCTTCACAAGGCCGAGGCACGGGACGGAATGATAACGGTCCCGACCGGAATGAAGTACCGTATCCTCTACCTCGATCCCAACGTACGTTACATGTCGATGGAGATACTCCGCAAGATCAAGGTCCTTGCAGATGCAGGGGTCGTCATATGCGGCTCGAAACCGGAAAAGATGGCTGGAAACCAGGGCGATCCTGAGGAATTCGATGCGATGGTGAGGGACGTCTGGGAATCCGGGAGGAAGAACGTTTCCTCCGGCATTCCGGCCGGGAAGGTCCTGAAATCCATCGGGGCTGAACCTGACTTCTTATTCTCTTCAAAGGATGATCCGGAGGTGAAGTTCGTTCACCGGAGGATAGGAGACGGGGATATCTACTGGATCACCAACCTTTCCGGCGATACCGTCAGGATGGAGGCTTCATTCAGGATGACCGGCAAGAAACCGGTGGTCTGGCACGCCGAAGACGGTTCCACCGAACCGGTCAGCTACAGCATAGGAAAGGACAGGACCAGCGTCGCCCTTACCCTGACACAGCACCAGAGCGTGTTCGTGATGTTCCTTGAAGACGCCGGGAAGGACGAACTGCAATCGAAACTGCCGAAGGAAGTTTCCAACCGGATCGCCGTTATCGACTCCCCTTGGAAGGTCACCTTCCAGGAAAATCGCGGAGCCCCTGCTTCAGCCATATTCAGTGAACTCGCTTCATACACCGAGAACGAGGATGAAGGAATAAGATACTTCTCCGGGACGGCCGTTTACCACAATTCCTTCAGCCTCAAGAAGAAAGATCTCAGGAATGCCGGAAAGGTAGTCCTCGACCTCGGAGAAGTCAGGGATATCGCCGTGGTGAAGGTTAACGGCATCGAAGCAGGGACATTATGGAACGCTCCTTATAAGGTCGATGTAACCGAAGCTGTGCACAAAGGCAGGAATTCACTTGAGATAACAGTAGTCAACGTTTGGCATAACAGGCTTGTAGGAGATGTCCAGCCAGGGGTTGAGAAGAAGATCACATTCACCCAGATGGATTTCTTCAAGCCGGATGAGCCTCTGCTTCCGGCCGGTTTGATCGGGCCTGTGGAAATCCTGGGTTTTGAGAATTGATCCTTTTGTCCTACCTTTGGAAAGGTTCTTGAGTCCAGCCGAAAACAAAGATTACAGATGATAAAGATTTTTTGCAAGAACACGGGTACCTTCGGGGAATTCAATGAAGGGACCGCTCTTCTGGAGATAGCAGAAGCCTTTGAATTCGACAAACCTTATCCGATACTTGCCGCAAAGGTCAACAACGTAACCGAAGGACTCCGGTTCAGGGTATATCACAACCTTGACGTGGAGTTCCTCGACTACCGTACATATGCCGGCCGCAATTTCTACTGCAGGTCACTCTGCTTCCTGCTTTACGAGGCAGTGCACAACCTGTTCCCGGAAAGCAGGCTCAGGATCCGGAGACCTATCTCAAAGGGGTATTACTGCAGCGTGGACAAAGGAGACGGGACCCCGATTTCCGAAGCCGACGCCGATGCCATCAGGGCAAGGATGCGGGCTACCGTCGATGCCGACGTCCCTTTCAGGCGCCACGAAGCCCAGGTCGGAGCTGCGATCGAGGAATTCAGGCGCCGCGGCAACCTTGACAAGGTCAAGCTGCTCGAGACCTGTGGCGAGGTGTACATCACATATTACACCCTCGGGAATACATACGATTATTATTACGACGAGCTGGTCCCGAGCGCGGGATATCTGCAGACTTGGAGCGTAAGCCTCTACAAGGGAGGTCTTCTACTGAGAGTCCCGGACCGCCATCACCCGGAGGACCTTGCACCTTTCTTCGAGCAACCGAAGACTTTCGAGGTATTCAAGGAGCTCGACAAATGGAACTCCATAATGAACCTGCGCAACGTGGGTGATGTCAACGAGTCCATCCTCAGGGGAAACGCCACGGACCTCATACAGATTGCCGAGGCTCTTCAGGAGAAGAAGATCGTCCAGATAGCCGAGGACATCGACCAGCGTCACGACGATCCCGACTCACCTGTCAGGCTGGTCCTGATAACTGGCCCTACCAGCAGCGGCAAAAGCACGTTCTGCAAGAGGCTGAGCGTCCAGCTTAAAGCCTGCGGTCTCCACCCTATCTCATTCTCGACCGACGATTACTTCGTCAACCGGCTGGATACTCCGAGACTCCCGGACGGCTCCTTCGATTTCGACAATTTCAACACGGTCGACCACGATTATCTCCAGAAAGACCTGGTCAAGCTGCTCCGGGGCGAGGAAGTGGAAGTTCCTGAGTTCAACTTCGTTACGGGACTTAGGGAATTCAACGGGAAGAGGTTGAAACTTGGCGAAAGGTCGGTTATCCTGATAGAAGGGATCCACGCCCTGAACCCGAAACTGACCGAACTGGTCCCGGAAAGGGAAAAATACAGGATATTCATCAATACCATCACTTCCATATCGCTGGACGACCACAACGGCATCCCTACCAGCGACAACAGGTTGCTCAGGCGCATCGTAAGGGATTTCCTCAAGGGAGCATTCACCGCCCAGGAGACCATCGCCAACTGGCCGAACATCCGCAGGGCGGAGGTGAAATGGATATATCCGTTCCAGGAAGACGCCGACGTACTGTTCAACTCTTCCTATCTGATAGAGTTCGCGGTGCTGCGCACCCATGCCGAGAGGATACTGGCAACGGTTCCGAAGAACTGCAAGGAATACAGCGAGGCGCACAGGCTGCTGAAATTCCTTCACTACTTCGTCCCGGTGTCCGACAAGGAGATACCTTCTACTTCCCTGCTCCGCGGCTTCATCGGAGACGGAAGGTAGTTATTATTCCATCAACTTCTTGTACTTGAACCGTTTAGGCTCCACGTTGCCCAGACGGGCTTTCTTGTTCTCTTCGTATTCGGAATAGTTGCCATCGAAGAAGACGACCTTGCCATCGCCTTCGAAGGCAAGCATGTGGGTCGCGATCCTGTCCAGGAACCAACGGTCGTGGCTTACCACCACTGCACATCCCGCGAAATTCTCCAGACCATCCTCCAATGCCCGTATAGTATTGACATCCACGTCGTTGGTAGGCTCGTCCAAAAGCAGCACATTACCTTCATCCTTAAGGGTGAGCGCCAGGTGCAGACGGTTCCTTTCGCCTCCCGAAAGGACTCCGCAAAGCTTTTCCTGGTCTGCTCCGGTGAAGTTGAACCGGGACACCCAGGCACGGGCGTTGATGTCCCGGTTGCCGAGGCGGACCCATTCGGAATTTCCAGCTATGGTCTCATAGACTGTCTTGTCCGGATCGATGCTGCGGTGCTGCTGGTCAACATAAGATATCTTGGCTGTCTCACCAATTGTGATCGTGCCTGAATCAGGCTTCTCCACTCCCATTATCAGCCGGAAGAGGGTCGTCTTACCGGCGCCGTTAGGGCCTATGACCCCGACAATCCCGGCAGGCGGGAGCTTGAAGGAAAGATGTTCGAACAGCAATTTGTCGCCATAGGCTTTGGAGACATCGTCGAATTCGATGACCTTGTTGCCCAGGCGAGGGCCGTTCGGAATGTAAATCTCCAGATTCTGTTCTTTCTCCTTGATGTCGGCGGCAGCCAGTTTCTCATAAGCACCCAGACGGGCTTTCTGTTTGGCCTGACGGGCCTTCGGTGCCATCCTGACCCATTCCAGCTCATGCTCAAGGGTCTTGCGCCTGCGGCTTTCCTGTTTCTCCTCGAGAGCGAGCCTCTTGGTCTTCTGGTCCAGCCAGGAACTGTAGTTGCCCTTCCACGGGATACCTTCCCCACGGTCCAGTTCCAGTATCCAGCCCGCCACGTTGTCCAGGAAATAACGGTCATGGGTAACGGCTATTACGGTGCCCTTGTACTGCCTCAGGTGGGCTTCCAGCCACTGGATGCTTTCCGCGTCCAAGTGGTTGGTAGGCTCGTCAAGGAGAAGGACGTCAGGTTGCCTCAGAAGCAGGCGGCAAAGCGCCACCCTCCTCCTTTCACCTCCGGACAGAGTCGAAACCAAGGCTTCCTGCGGAGGACAGTTCAGAGCGTCCATCGCCCGTTCCAGCTTCGAATCCAGTTCCCATCCGCCCATGTGGTCGATCATCTCGGAGAGTTCACCCTGGCGCTCGATGAGGGCGTTCATCTGATCGTCGCTCATCGGCTCCATGAATTTCATCGAGATCTCATTGTATTCATTCAGAACATCCACGACCTCCTGGACTCCTTCCTGAACAACTTCAAGCACGGTCTTGGAAGGATCCATCTGAGGTTCCTGTTCGAGGTATCCCACCGAATACCCAGGAGCCCAAACGACTTCACCCTTGTACGATTTCTCGACTCCGGCGATGATCTTCAGGAGGGTGGATTTTCCCGAACCGTTCAGACCGATGATACCGATCTTGGCGCCATAGAAGAAAGAAAGGTAGATGTCCTTCAGGATCACCTTGTTGTTGTTCGGGAGAGTCTTCCCTACCCCGCACATCGAAAAGATAATGGTCTCGTCTGCCATATTGTTTGGAATTGAAGCGTTTCTGGTTCAGGATCACTGCATCTGGCGGATACGTACTTCTATCGAAGAATCAGCAAGGGAATCAGCCACCTGGCGGACAGGAGTGTCGCTGTAATGATATGGATACAGTATGCGCGGGCGGATCAGCCTGGCTGCATCGAGGCATTGTGCCACCGTCATCGTATATGGCTGGTTCACAGGAAGGAAGGCAGCATCCAGTTTCTCATCTGCCAATGCCGCCATTTCCGGAATCAGTTCGGTGTCTCCGGCGACATATACCTTCAGGCCGGCAATGGTCAGGATATAACCGACACCATAACCCTTCGGATGGAATTTCATGTGGTCCTCTGTCGTGTTGTATGCCGGGACCACATCCACGCAGACATCGTCATCCACTTCGATACGGTCACCTTCGGCGACGACCTCCCCGAATCCCAGCTTTTCGCAGGAGCTCCGGGGCAGGATGATGCGGGTCCCTCCCTTCTGCAAGGTCTTGACCGCATCGGGATCAAGATGGTCGAAATGATCGTGGGTAACCAGTATCAGATCGGCCTTCGGGAATTTGGAATAATCGACTGTCATCCCATCCTGCTTCGATACGGGATCGATCTGGATATGGAAATCCTTGTAGTTCAGCGCGAGGGAACCGTGCTTGATGAACACGATCTCGACTTCGCCACCTTCAGGAGCGGCTATCTTGTCCGTTTCATACGGAAGGGCGGCTTTCTTGCCGCAGGAGAAAAACGGGAACATCGCAATCAGTATTATCAATATTCTTTTCATAAAAGACGAATTTCCTCTAATATACGAAATTCGTCCGGTTTTCAAAAAAAAGCTATTGCCGGAAAATGCGATTGTCCGTATCTTTGCATATCCCAACCTCTTGACAAATGCTTATCGCGCTGAAACTATTGGGCTCGATCGCCCTCCTCATCTACGGAATGAAAGTCATGAGCGAGGCTCTCCAGAAGATGGCGGGTCCGCAGCTCAGGCACCTCCTCGGAGCCATGACCACGAACCGGCTGTCCGGAGTCGCCACAGGTGCCCTGGTAACGGTAGCGGTACAGTCTTCGGCGGCTACCACCGTAATGACGGTATCGTTCGTAAATGCAGCCCTTCTTACCCTCGCCCAGGCGATCTCCGTCATCATGGGAGCCAATATCGGAACCACCATCAGCGCGTGGATCATGTCTGCCGGATTCTCCTTCAACATAGTCATGCTTGTATGGCCTGCGTTCCTCATCGGTATCATACTCATCCAACTGGGCAAGCACCGCTATGTGGGCGATTTCCTGTTCGGACTGGCATTCCTGCTCTTCGCCCTGGCGATGCTCAAGGACGCCGGCAATGAGATGGACCTGGCCAGCAAGCCTGCCGTCGTGGCGTTTTTCGCAAGCTTCAAGACGAACTACGGAACCATCCTTCTGTTCCTCCTGATAGGATCGATCCTTACCGCGATGGTCCAGAGTTCTGCCGCCCTGATGGCAATCACCATGGTCCTCTGCACCACGGGAGCGATAACTATCTTCCAGGGTATCGCCCTGGTCATGGGAGAGAATATCGGTACCACGCTCACTGCCAATTTCGCAGCCATGGGAGCCAACACCCAGGCCCGCAGGGCGGCACTCGCCCACCTTGTATTCAATGTGTTCGGTGTGATATGGGTACTCATATTCTTCTTCCCGTTCGTGAGACTGGTGTGCGGCGTCGTAGGGCTTGACCCGACGGCCACTTCCCAGGATCCTACCAGGCTGTCATTCGCCCTGGCTGCGTTCCACACCGGATTCAACGTCATCAATACAGCCATCCTGGTAGGCTTCATCCCGCAGATCGAGAAGTTCGTATGCAAGCTCATCCCTGCCAAGAAGACCGACATGGAAGACGAGTTCCGCCTCCAGTACATCCGTGCCGGTATCATGAAGACCCCGGAAATCTCCGTCCTCCAGGCACAGAAGGAAATCGTTGTCTTCGGAGAAAAGATGGAAAAGATGTTCGCCCTGCTGAAGGAACTCTATGCCACCACGGATGAGAAGTCGTTCCAGAAACTCTTCGAGCGTATCGAGAAATACGAGGATATGAGCGACAAGATGGAAGGTGAGATTGCCAGATATCTTGGAGACGTAGGATCATCACATCTCTCGGACGAGACCAAGGGGAAGATCAGGTCAATGCTCCGCCAGATCGGAGAATTGGAGAGTATCGGCGACAGTTTCTTCTGTATTGCCCGTATCCTCAGGCGCGGACGTGACAACAAAGTGGAATACACCGAAGAGCAGACTGAGGGCGGACGCGAGATGTACAAACTGGTGGAAGAAGCCTTGCACCAGATGAATTTCGCACTGGCCAACCGCAAGGAAGATGTCCAGCTTTCCGATTCAATAGAAATCGAAAAACGGATAAATGAATGCCGCAACCTCTGGAGGGCCCGCAACGTCGAGAATGTCGACAACCATATCTACGGATATAGCAGCGGAAGTGTATTCACAGACCTGATCAATGAGTGCGAAAAGACTGGAGACTACATCATGAACGTAGTCGAGGCCCGCCTCGGTGTCGTCCGAAACGGAATCCGCTTCAAGGGAATCCAGATAGACACCGACAACAAGCTGGTTACGGTAGGCAATACCACTGTTTCCCTCACCAGGACGGAATATGAACTTCTCAAGCTCATGGCATCGACCCCAGGAAAGGCATACTCCAAGGAGGAACTCCTCAAGGCGGTCTGGCCTGGAGACGCGGCAGCTTCCGAGCGCCTGGTGGATGTGACCGTCGCCCGCTTGCGCCGCAAGATCGGGCAGTCCTCCTCCTCCCTGACCTTCAAGGAAGGTTCAGGCTATCTTGTCCAGGAATAGTAACAGAACAATTAATCGACTCAATATGAAGAAAATAGTCCTTTTGGCCGCAGCCCTTCTCATGGGTGCGGCATGCTATGCCCAGCAGGCTCTCTGGGGCGGGGCGCAGATCGAATCCCCTACCATCAACGACAACGGTACCGTCACCTTCAAGTGCATCGCCCCGAAGGCGGTCAAGGTCCAGGTCACCGGCGACTTCCTCCCGACCAGGAAGGTTCAGACCGAATGGGGAGAATTCGATGCTCCAGGCATCGGTGAATTCACTGAAGGCAAGAACGGGCTCTGGGAATATACTACCCCTGATGCGGTAGCTCCGGAACTCTACCTGTACAACCTGATCATCGACGGAAATCAGACCCTGGATTTCAACAACATGTGGATCAACAGGGATGTAAGTACGATCAACAACATGTTCCTGGTTCCTGGCGGAAGGGCGGATTACTACGCTGTCAGGAACGTCCCTCACGGCACGGTTTCCAAGGTATGGTATCCTTGCACCCTGACCAAGAACAACAGGAGGATGACGGTGTACACACCGGCAGGATACAATCCGACCGGCAAGACTCGCTACCCTGTCGTTTACATCCTGCACGGCGCAGGAGGAGATGAGGATGCCTGGGTTACCGAAGGCCGCGCCACCCAGATCCTGGACAACATGATCGCGGAGGGCAAGTGCAAGCCGATGATCGCCGTATTCACCAATGGAAACATATCCCAGGAGGCTGCTCCTCTCGAGAATTCCACCGGATACGTAAAACCAGTATTCAGGCAGGACAAGCAGATGGAAGGCTCGTTCGAAGAGACTTTCCCTGAAATCGTCAAGTACATCGACAGCCATTACAAGACCATTGCCAACAAGAAGAGCCGTGCCATCTGCGGCCTTTCCATGGGAGGCTTCCATACCATGTATATTTCGCTGAACTACCCTGACCTGTTCAACTATTCAGGTATGTTCTCGGCCGCAGTCGGAGTGAACGACCCTGGTGTCTCTCCTCTGTATCAGGATGTTGACGCCAAGATTGCAAGGTATTTCAGCAAGAAGCCCGCCCTTCTGTGGATCGGAATAGGCAAGACCGACTTCCTCTACAAGCAGAATGAGGAATTAAGGGCCAAGCTCGATGCCGCAGGCTATCCATACACCTACATGGAGACTGAGTGCGGCCATATCTGGAAGAACTGGAGGATCTACCTTACCGAATTCCTTCCAAAGTTGTTCTAAACGTTTCTGATTATGCACATGGTCAAGAGATTATTCACCGTCCTGTTCGCAACGGTCGCCATCGCTGCGGCCTGCTCCGACGAAGGCAAGAACGTGCCTTTCACCGAGGCCAGGAACTATTTCGTAAGGAACGATGCCGTACTGCCACTCGAATCACCGGTAATCTGTTCGCAGGCAGAATTGGACAGCCTGTTCGGCATGGCTGCTGTCATGGGCCGGAACGGCAGGCCGACCGACATTGACTTCGACCGGGAATTCTGCGTCGCCTATGTAATCCCTCCGACCGACACCCTGACGGAAATCGTGCCTGTCTCAGTGACGTCCAAGGGAAAGGAACTCACTTGCAACTTCCAGATCAAGAAAGGAGACCCGATCACCTGGACAATCCAGCCGTTCAGCCTGATAGTCATCGACAGGAGCTACTTCAAGAAGCAGGTCAAAGTCAAGGTCAACTGATCAGGATCATGAAAAAAGCGGCTCTGCTATTCCTTTCCGGATTGGTATTCCTGACGGTTTCCGGACAGACCAAGCCATCTCCATCCGAGGTGACGGTTGCCAAGGATGGAAGCGGCGATTTCACGACCATCCAGGAAGCCGTTGACGCTCTCCGGTCTTTCAGGCCGGAGGGAAGGGCTACGATCCGGGTCCGGAACGGGGTCTATGAGGAAAAAGTGGTGGTTCCTTCCCACAAGACGGAAATCTCGATAATCGGCGAAAGCCGCGATTCCACAATACTCATCTGGCACGACCATGCTAACATGCCCGACGGCAAAGGAGGTACCATCGGGACATTCGGGACCTACACCCTGAAAGTGGAGGGGCCAGGGTTCATCTGCGAGGACATGACCATCGTCAACGATGCGATGACATTCAACAATCCCCGCTGGCATATCTCCCACAAGGACATCTACAACGTGGGCCAGGCTGTTGCCGTGCACATCGACGCCGACAGGGTGATATTCAGGAACTGCGCGCTGAAGGGATTCCAGGACACCTTGTTCACAGGGAATCCTGAAGGCCGGGAGTTCTTCGACAACTGCTGGATAGAAGGCACGGTGGATTTCATATTCGGTCCCGCAACGGTCTGGTTCCGGCAATGCCACCTCCACGCCCTTTCGGACGGATATTATACGGCAGCGTCAACCCCGGAAGGCCGGTATGGCTACATATTCGACGCCTGCACATTCACCGCCTCTGAAGGTATCAGCAAACTCTGGCTGGGACGTCCATGGCGTCCCTATGCCCAGGTCATACTGAAAGACTGCCTGATAGACGCCCCTGTCGACCCGCAGGGATGGAATGACTGGGGAGATCCCGCCAATCACAGGACCGCCAGGTTCTGGGAATATTCCTGCTCAGGCAAGGGTTCCGACCGTTCCGGAAGGGTGACGTGGTCCAAAAAACTCTCCAACGGCCACGCGCACAGGATAACAAAGGACAAGGTATTCACACGTCCTGCCGACATATGGGAAACTTACCGTTGACCCGTCCATCTTTCGCCAATAATTGCTAAATTTGTTGACTGAATTCCATACTATTTAATCTATGAGCCAATTGCATGTAATCAACCACCCTATGATCCAGCACAAGCTGACGATCATGAGGGACAAGAACACAGGATCCAAGGATTTCAGGGAGCTTCTCAAGGAGATTTCGCTCCTGATGGGTTACGAAGTGACAAGGGAGATTCCTCTCGAGGATGTGGAAATCGAGACTCCGATCTGCAAGATGACAGCCAAGGAAGTTTCCGGGCGCAAACTCGCCATCGTCCCTATCCTCCGCGCAGGAATGGGAATGGTGGAAGGACTGCAGACTCTCGTACCGGTTGCGAAGGTCGGTCACATCGGCCTTTACCGCGATGAAGAGACCAGGACGCCGGTGGTGTATTACTGCAAGCTTCCTGAGGATATCCAGGACAGGATGGTGATCGTCACCGATCCTATGCTCGCGACCGGTGGAAGCGCCTGCGATGCATTGTCCATGCTCAAGGAGAGAGGATGCACGAATATCCGCCTGATGTGCCTTGTCGGTGTTCCCGAGGGCATCGAGAGGGTCCAGAGAGAGCATCCCGACGTCGATATCTACCTTGCAGCCGTAGATGACCACCTGAATGAGAATGCCTATATCGTCCCGGGCCTCGGTGATGCAGGCGACAGGATATTCGGCACCAAGTAACGTCACAGGACAGACAGAACTAATAACCGATCATATATGAACATCAGAAGAATCGCGCTGATGGCTGTTTCCGCCATCACGGTAATGATGGCAGCCTCCGGATGCCTGGTTGGCAAATACATGTGCAATTACGCCCTGCTGCCGGAGGAGCACGGTGACGACATCGAAGGTGACAGGGCAAAGACCGAGTCCAGGTATCCGGGAATCATAAAGTGGTATGACGACCTGCATGCTTCCGGAGTATTCAAGGACACGTCCATGGTCGGAGAAGGCGGATTCAAGCTCCACGCCATCTACGCCCCCGCTTCGAAGCCTTGCAAGGCTGAAGGTACCGCCATCGTCATCCACGGCTACACCGACAACCACATCTGCTTCATGAATCTCGTGAGAATGTACAGGGACTCACTGAATTACAACGTCATGGTGCCTGACCTGCATTACCACGGTTATTCGGAAGGCAAGGCAGTTCAGATGGGCTGGCTGGACAGGCTCGACATAGAACGTTGGATTCCTCTTGCCCATAGCATCTGGAATAATGATTTCATGGTCATCCACGGTGTCTCCATGGGTGGTGCGACCACGATGATGGTCAGCGGAGACGAGCTGCCTGAATATGTCAGGGCTTTCGTCGATGACTGCGGATATTCCTCCGTCTGGGACCAGTACAAGCACAACCTGAAGGATCAGTTCCACCTGCCGGCTTTCCCGGTCCTGACCAGCGCGAACATCGTCTGCAAGCATCGTTACGGCTGGAGTTTCAAGGAAGCCTCATCCGTCAACCAGCTAGCCAAGTGCGAGCGTCCGATGCTTTTCATCCACGGAGAGAAAGACGATTTCGTACCGACCGAACACGTCTACAAGAACTATGAAGCCAAGACTAAAGGCTACAAGGAACTCTGGATAGCCCCTGGCTCTGAACATGCCATGGCCTATAAGGACCATCCTGCCGAATATACCGCCCACGTCCGCGCTTTCCTCGCCAAGGTCAAGGAGATGGAAGAGGGCCGGAATTAATGGTCGAATTGTTTCGTATTTCGAATTATTGACGTATATTTGCGGTCCGATATGATAGGGGCGTAGCCCAGCTGGTTTAGAGCGCTGCAGTCACATTGCAGAGGTCGTCGGTTCGAGCCCGACCGTCCCTACCAAATCATCAAAGCCGTTGACTTCCAACGGCTTGTTTTGTTTAGACAAGCGACCCACGACATGACGAGAAGAATCTTCCTGCTGGCAGCCATGCTGCTCGTTTCCATACACTGCACAGCCCAGTTCAAGGTAGCCACTTACAAGGACGGCAAGGAAGCCGCGCTGTCATTCACTTTCGACGACGGAGCCTCGGACCAGCTTACCCTCGCGATCCCACAACTCGAAGAAAGAGGCTGGAGAGGGACGTTCTATATCATCGGCAGCTTCATCCCTGAAGAAGGAAAAGCTTTCACATGGGATGTGATACGCGAACTTGCCGGCCGCGGCCATGAGATCGGCTCGCATACCATGACCCACAGGAACCTGGTCGAAATCCCTTACGATGAAGCCGTGCGGGAAGTGAAAGACTGCGACAGCCTCATCCTCGCAAGGACAGGAGTCAAGCCGCTCTCCTTCGCATATCCATTCAATGCAGCCAACGCCAGGATCAAGACGCTGGCAGAAGCCGGGAAAGCCGGCTCGAGGACAAAGCAGACCGTATTGGGAGGAAGGAGTACCATGGAAGGATTCACCGGGAAACTGGAAGAAACCATAGCCAAAGGCGGCTGGTTGGTCACCATGACCCACGGTATCGTGAACGGATATGACCATTTTACCAGCCTCGAGGCCTACAAGGGTTATCTCGACCTGATAAAGTCCCGCGAAAAAAGCCTCTGGATAGCCCCGTTCGCGGAAGTGAACTCATATATCAAGGAGCGGGACGACATCAGGCTGGACGTCAAGGTTAAAGGTCACCGAGTCTTGATAGACCCCGTATGCACGCTGGACCAGGACATATTCCATTCCACCCTCACACTGGAGACCCCTCTCTGTCTACGGAAAGCCAGACAGGCCGGGAAGGCCTTGAAAGTGAAGCGGATCGGAGACAAGACCTTCGTCGAATTCAATCCGTATGCCGGAAGGATCCTATTGAAGACCGACCGTCATTGAGAGACGGATGTCATTCGAGCTTGATCCGATCATGATGTCGAATTCCCCTGGCTCGAACACCCTTTCCAAATCCTTTCCTACCAGGGACAGGTCATCCATGGTAAGCGTGAAGGAAACCTTTTCAGATTCTCCCGGTTCCAGGAATACCTTTTCAAACCCCCTCAGCACGGAATCGTAGGTCACCACCGAACTGACCTTGTCACGGACATACAGTTGGACCACTTCCCCACCTGCACGCTTGCCGGTATTGGTGACAGTAGCCGTGACTGTCATGCCTTTCCCGTCTGAAGCCGAGACAGACAGGTCTGAATATGCGAACGTCGTATAGCTCAGGCCGTGGCCGAACGGATAGAGCGGTCCGATGACGCGGGATATTCCGGTGCCGTTAGGATCACCGCTGCGCCTCTGGCCGCCGTGAGAGCCCTTCTTGTATGGGAAATTATATTCAATCTGGCCGATTGACTTGGGGAAGGTCACTGTAATCTTTCCGCTCGGGTTGTTCTCTCCGAACAGGGTTTCCGCCAGGATATTGCCGCCTTCACAGTTAGGGAACCACATTTCCAGGATGGATGGCAGATTCTCATCTTCCCAGTTCACGGTGAGAGGCCGTCCGTTGACAAGCACCAGGACAACAGGCTTCCCTGTCTCCTTGAGTGCCATGAGCAGCGTCCTCTGCCGGCCAGGCAGATCCAGAGAAGTCCTGGAATGGCTCTCTCCGACACAATCAGTGTCCTCACCCATAACGGCAACGATGACATCGGCATCCGAGGCCTTAGCCACTGCCTCTCCGATCATTCCTGATTCGGTGTCATCGAGGGGATATGGGACGATTTCGCTCCGAGGCCAGCGGGCATCCTTGACCTCGCACCCTTTAGAATATTCAACCACGACCGGAGAGCCCTCGAGATAGTTGCGTATGCCCTCGAGCATGCTTGTGCAATGCAGTCCGTTCGGGCCGTACCTGCTCGTCATGTAACCGGTTTCCTCAGCCATCGGACCGGTGACCAGGATCTTCCTAAGAGATGTTTTATCCAGCGGAAGCAAATCACCTTCGTTCTTAAGCAATACCACTGACTGCCTTCCCATCTCCTTGACGAACAGCTCGTTCCTGACAGCCCCGACCTGCGATCCGGCCAGCTTGCCATCGCCGGGATATGGGTTGTCGAAGAGTCCGAGCCGGAATTTGACCCTAAGCACTTCACGGACCCTTTCATCCACGACTTCCTCCGAAAGACGGCCCTCACGCACAAGACGCCTCACGGCATCGATGAATACCGCCGGCATCGTGAAGTTGGTCCGGACATTCAACCCGGCCTCGATCACCTGGCGCACGGCTTCGTCATAGTCGGCGGCCACCTGATGCTTTGTCTGCACGAACTCGACCGCTTCGCTGTCGCTGACCACATAGCCATCGAATCCGAACTCCTTCCTCAGCAATTCTGTCAGGAAATACCGGGATGCGATGACCGGCTCTCCATTCCAGTCGTTGTAGCTCGCCATTACTTCCATCGGATGGGCTTCTTCAACCACCCGCCTGAAAGGATAAAGGAATATCTCGTGGAGTTCCCGCGGCGTGATATGCGGGTCCGTCCTGCAGTCAGCATCCCTGCCTCCCTTGGGCACTCCGTAGGCCACGTAATGCTTCAGGCACGAAGCCACGCCCTGGCTCTGTATTCCTTCAACCATCCGCACGCCGAGTTCGGATACGAGGAAGGGGTCCTCCCCGTAGCATTCCACTACCCTGCCCCAGCGCTGGTCGCGGGCGACATCCAAGATAGGAGCATATACGCTGTGGTAGCCTAGCAGACGGGCTTCATGCCCGGCGATCCGCCCGGCTTCGAGGACCAGGTCCCGGTTCCAGGTGCTTCCTATGGCGATCGGAGCCGGGAGAGGAGTTGCATTGGTATGGTTCAGTCCGTGTATGCCCTCGTTCGAGAACTCCACGGGAATGCCGAGCCTGGTCTGCTCCACGAACCATCTCTGGGTTTCGTGGAGGGCCTTGACATGGTTGGGGAATGGATATATCAAGTCGTAGTGTTCCCTGTATGCCTTACCGACGCCGTTCAACTGCTCATCGATGTTTGCGATACCCTGGGACCAGACCTCCTGCTTCCAGCCTTCGACCGGCAACGGATCAGGAAGGACACGGCCGCAGCCGTACAGGGTAGCCAGCTGGCAGCTCTTCTCTTCAAGGGTCATCTGCCTCAGAAGATCCTCGACCCTGTCCTCAAGCGGGGCGGAAGGGTCCTCATAGACATCCTTGACGCCGTTCTTGTTGAAATCGGTCCAGCCCTTATGGTATATTCCTTTGCCTCCAAAAAGGGTGAGGATGGCTAAAAGGATGGAAACCGTCAGTCTCATGATTGATTCTGCTGCCTTCGCATGATGACCAGCACATCCCCGCCTTGAAGGATGGTATGGCCCTTAGGAACAATCGCTTCGTCTCCGCGCCTGATCATCAGGACGATTGAATCTTCCTTCCTCGGATACTCCCTTAGGATATGTCCCGCCCACTTGGTGTCGGCAGGGATAGGGTGCTCATAGAGAATCATATCGTTCTTGGCCTGGTAGGACCTCGCACAGAAGACTATTTCATCTCCGGAGCGGATGACTGTCTGCCCGTCCGGGATTATCTCTTTACCATCCCTGATGATCATCGCGAGAAGGAAGCCGGGAGGAAGTGCCATTTCCTTTACGGTCAAATTATTCCAGGCGCTCTTATCATTGATTACAATATGCCCGAAATGCAGCTCGGCGTTTTCATTGTAGTCACTGAAGGTCTTCATGACATCGCTGTCCGCGTCGATCATGTCCAGCTTTTCTGCGACAAACGGGATCAGGGAGCCCTGGAGCAAGATGGAAATGACCACTATGCAGAAAACTATGCTGAATATATCCTTGTTCGGAAGCACGGCTCCCGTGATGACCATTATGGCGAATACGATGGAAGCCGCTCCTCTCAGGCCAACGAAGGAAACCAAGGCAGTCTGTTTGAGGGAATACTTGCGGAACTTGCCTGCAGGCCCGAGGATGCTCCCGACAGCGACCGGTCGTGCCACCAGAGTAAGGAAAATGAATATGAGGACGGCTGGGACTATAGCTTTCAGCAAAGTCGCAGGATGGGCGAGCAGACCGAGCATGAAGAAAATGATTATCTGCATCAGGCCGGTGACTCCGTCGAAAAAGTTGATCATCGGTTTCCGGTCTGGGAAGTCATTGTTACCAAGTATGATACCTACTATGTAAGCACTCAGGTACCCGTTTCCTCCAATGAGGGAAGGCAGAGCATACGACATCATCGCCACGGCAAGGATGAACAGGGTAAGGTTTCCTGAATTCGGAAACTTGACGCGGCGGAGCACATATACGGCTCCCAGGCCTATGAGGAGTCCGCAGGCGGCACCGAAAACAAGCTGGGCGAAAATAGTCCAAACGACATTCCCAACTCTTGCCGTGCCAGCAAGGACCGACATCATCACGAAAGTGAGCATGTAAGACATAGGGTCGTTGGATCCGCTTTCCACCTCGATGAGCGGGGCCGTATTCCCTCGGAGGCCAAGACGTTTCGTCCTGAGGATGGAGAACACCGAGGCGGCATCCGTGGAACTGATCACTGCTCCCATCAGGAAGCTTTCCGCCCAATCCCATTTAAGGGCGAAATGGCAGAACAAGCCGACCATTCCCGCCGTTATGGCGACTCCGAATGTCGCCAGGAAAGCAGAATCCTTGACCGCGGTCTTGGCTGAGGACCACCTGGTGCCGAATCCTCCATAGAACATGATGAATATCAAGGCAACGGTACAGAGGTCCCGGACAAACCACTGGACATCATCCCCCAATCCGGTCCGTGACACCGGGATGATCATTCCCAGCAGTAGGAAAAGCAGCAGGGCCGGAACCCCGATCTTGCCGGACACTTTGTTAAGGAACAGGCAAGCGATTATGATAAGCGCGAACGCTGTGAGAAGGACTATCATTTCTTCTTACTTATTGAACCTTCATATTCTTTCAAAGCTCCGAAAGCCTTGTTGGACAGCAGGATGATGGCGATGACATTGACCCAGGCCATTATTCCCACACCGATGTCACCCAGGGTCCATACGAGATTGGCCTCCTTCACCGCGCCGAACACAATAGCCGTCAACTGGGCTATCTGGAGCACCCTGATCAGGAGTATTTCAGTACGCTGGGAGCATTTGCCGTTCAGGCTGCAGAGATAGATGATGCTGGACTCGGAATAGAAGTAATAGGCCATTATCGTCGTAAAGACGAAGAATGCCAGGGCGATGCTTATGAATATGCTGCCGAATCCGCCCAGCACTGTATCGATCGCCGCCTGGGTGAAGCCCACGTAATTGGAGCCGAGTTCAGGAGAATTCGCCACAAGCATCGATGAATCCGGTCCGAGGATGTTGTATGTCCCGGCGGAAAGGATCATAAGGGCGGTGGCCGTACACACCAGGAGGGTGTCCACATACACGGAGAAAGCCTGGACAAGGCCCTGCTCCGCAGGATGCTTAACATCGGCAGAAGCTGAAGGAATGGCTCCGGTTCCCTGCCCCGCCTCATTGGAGAACAATCCACGCTTCACGCCCATCATGATGGTGGAACCGAGGATTCCTCCACAGACGGGATTGATTCCAAAGGCATTGGTTACTATCATGGACAGAAGCCCCGGAATCGCACGCCAGTTGAAGGCGAGGACCACGAGGGCGATTACGATATAGGCGACTGCCATGAAAGGAGTCACTATCGATGCGACCTTGGAGATCCTCTTGATACCGCCAATGACCACCAGGCCTATCAGGAAGGCCAGGAACAAGCCCGAAACCAATGGCCTGACGCCCAAGGAATTACTTGCAGCAGACGACATACCGTTTGCTTGGACGGTAGTAAGCATCAGACCGCATCCGATTATAGTGAAAAGGGCGAACACCACCGCCAGCCACTTCGAACGCAGTCCCTTGTCGATGTAACAGGCAGGTCCGCCTCGGAAACCATCTTCGTGCTCGAAATTGAACAGTTGGGCCAGCGTAGATTCCACGAATGCCGTGGAGGCACCCAGGAAAGCTATTACCCACATCCAGAAGATAGCCCCGGGACCTCCGAGGGCGATGGCCGTGGCTACTCCGACGATATTCCCGGTACCTACGCGTCCGGACAAAGCGATGCAGAAAGCCTCGAAAGATGAGACACCTTTCTTTTCCTTGGTCTTATCCTTCTTCCCGAACAGCAGATGAGTCATCACTCCAATCCGCCTGAGCTGCACGAACCGGGTCCGGATCGAGAAGTACAGGCCGGCTCCGACGAGGAGCACCACAAGCGCGGGACTCCAGACAACGTCGTTGATCGCAGATACTATCCGTTCCAAATCCTAAAGGTCCTTTTCGATGCGGTAGGAGCCGCTCTTGTAGTCATTGCTTTCTGTTTCTCCCGGGAGGGTCACGGTTGCGAAGGCTCCGTCCGGAACGGTGAACTCCCATACCCACTTGTCCCCCTTGAATTCCCAGGCACTCTTGATGAGTCCGGCAGCGGAAGGATATTCAGCCTCGAGGGAACCGAGGCGCTTGTCCGGTACAGGCTTCATGATGATATGCTTGAAGCCAGGGTCGGCGGGATCGGCAGCGATGCCCGCGGCAGTCTCCCAAATCCACTGGCAGACACAGCCGTACGCGTAGTGGTTGAAGCTGTTCATCCCCTTAGGACCCATTCCGTTCTCTATCGTATAGCTGTTCCAGCGCTCCCAGATCGTGGTCGCACCATTGTCGATCGAATACAGCCAACTCGGGTTCCTGCGCTGGAAGAGAAGTTCGTATGCAATATCCGACATTCCGTTGTCGGTCAGCGTTCCCATCAGGATCGATGTACCGAGGAAACCGGTCTGGAGACAGTTCTCGTGAGCTGCGAAATTCTCGCGCAGACGGGCGATCATGCTCTCCCTGGCTTCGCCTTCCACCAGACCGTTCTTCAGAGCGAAGAGAGCAGGAGTCTGCATCGTATTGAGGATATCAAGCTTGAAGGTACCGTCCGGATTGAGGAACTTTTCCTTTATGTAAGCTTTGGCTTCATCGACCATTTCCTGGTACCGGGTGGCATCACGTCCGGTGGAAGCGGCCATGTCCCGCATCATCCCTGCATCGATCACCCAATAGCAAGCCCCAAGGTAGCTCCAGTAGATAATAGCCTCAGGTAGAGGATGATACTTTCCGGAAGCATCCTTAGAGAACCCTCCCCTTCCGTTGCTTTCGAGAGCTTCATAGCTCAACCAGTCAGCCCACTGGTAATGGCCGTTCTCTTCGCCAAGGGTCTCGTGGTCATACTTGGTGTCGGCAATGTGGTTGATGAACTTTTCCATGGCTTCCCAGTTCTCATCCACCAGTTCCTTGTCGCCGAACTGTTTCCAGATGGTCCATGGGACTATGATACCGGCATCCGCCCATCCCAGACGCATCATGTTGTCAGGCGTAGCACCGTACTGTGCCATAGGGGCGACTCCGGGGAATCCTCCGACCTCGCTCTGGGTATCCCTCATGTCACGCATCCACTTGTGGAAGAACCTGTCGGTATTGGCGAAGAACGTACCTGTCTCGGTGAAAACCTGCGTGTCGGCCGTCCATCCAAGGCGCTCGTTGCGCTGAGGGCAATCGGTAGGGACTGAAAGGTAATTGGACTTCTGTCCCCACATTGTATTGGATATGAGCTTGTTAATCAGCTCATTCCCGGTCTTGATACGACCGGTCTCCATCTCCTTGGATATGGAAGTCACAGGTATGGATTCGATCGACTTGATCTCGACAGGTCCGTCAGCCGTTACGGAAACATAACGGTAACCGAAGAAGGTGCAGCGAGGATAGTAAGAAACGAAATCCTTGCTGTCGGCGAAGGTATATAAGATACGCATTCCGTTCACCGGGGTGCGCAAGTTGAGCCTGTGGCAGCTGCCTTCAGGGCCATCCATACCGCGGCTCCTTGCTCCGTTGCCGTCGTTCAGGATCTCGGAAGGCAAGCATGTCAGGACTGTACCGGCCGCCGCCTTGAATAAAAAGGAAGGAACTGCCGAGGCGTTCTGGCCGAAATCGACCACGAGGGTTTCACCTGGGTTGACGGTCATAGTCTCGCCGGCGGAGAACTCCTTGACTATCTTGACCTTGCCATATTCCTCTCCGCTTTCTCCCTCCACACCGTTCCAGGTATAGGCCTTGACAGGACGCATCGCAAGGTCCCTGCGGAGATAGATCTCAGCACCATCGGTCGGGAATATATTCCCGGAGAACTCGGTATTGACTTCCGGTTTGGACAACTTCTCAGGCGTTGCGAATCCCGGAAGTTCGCGGGCATCATATTCCTCACCGTCGAATATCGCCGCATGTTTCACAGGACCGGCGATCCCGGCTTTCCAATTATCGCAGTCTGTTCCGTAGAGTTTGACGGATCCGTCGGAATAAACGAGTTCCAGGACTCCCCTGAAGGCGCATTTCTTTCCGACCATACCTTCATGTCCTCCAGGAGTGAGGATCTTGTCGGCCCACCACCCCGGGGTCACTTGGACAGCCAGTTCATTCTTTCCACCGGCCTTGGTGACCAGAGCCTTGGTGACATCATAAGTAAAGGAAATCTTGGTCTTCTGGTAATGTGTGAATCCCGGCTTCAGGACCTCTTCCCCGATCGGAACCCCGTTGATATAAAGCTCATACACCCCCAGTCCGGTAGTCATCCACCTCGCGGAGCTGACCTTCTTGTCATTGACGACCGAGGAAACGAACCAGCTGGCTCCGTCTGCGGAACGGCAGTTGGTCTCATCACCGTTGACGACCTTTTCGGTCAGGACAGGGGCATTGGCGGCTGAAATCCACTGCGAGCAATCCCATGCCGAAGGATCGAGAGGTTCAGAAAGCTTGCAGGATACTTCTTTCGATGAGCCGCAGGACACTGCCACCACGGCGGAAGCGGCCAGGGCCGCCGTCAGGGAAATGATGCTTCTGAGTTTCATATATCCGTGTTATTATTAATGATTATCAAGACGACCCAAAACTTGTTCCGCTATAGATTCCATCCCCTTCACGGTTGGATGCCCCATACGCTTTTCTATTCCTTGGAGGTCTATGCAAGGGATGCCGTAATGGTTGCAGATCACGTGTACGGATTCGTTCAGTTCTTCCCTCAGCCCGTCGGAAAGGATGAACCATACCTCAGCTTCCGGATAAAGCTCGCGGGACTTCCGGAGCAAGGTAGCGAAGGCCGGGCGGAAGGTATACAGAGCCTTTCTTTCTACCGCACCGTATTCATATTCACCCATTTCCACTCCGGCCCAACTGTCGTTGATCGCGCCGAGGATGAGGATTATGTCAGGGTCCCCGAGCCTTGGGAGGCGGGTGATGAAACTGCGGTCCGAATAGTCCGCGGCGTCATAGCCGGTGTAGGAAACGGTGGCTCCTGAATAGGAATCGTTGACACCGAGCCGGTATCCTTCACTATGGGTAAGAGTCCACCACCAAGTCTGGGTGACGCTTGTGACGTCAGTCCTTTCCGGTTCCGGCTTCTCAGGGACATAATACCAATATGCATTGCCGTCAGGTATGTAACCCTGGAAGGTGGAATATGAATCTCCGAGTATTGCGACTGTCTTCACCTGATCCTCCGAGCAACTGCCACACGGACACTTGCCCCGACAATTTTCCTGTGAATATGCCAGGAAGGGGAGGAAAAAAGCAAAAAAGGTTAGAAACAGAGGTCTCATGTTCACAAATATACCAATAAATAAGACGAAATGATATCAGAAAACGACTTATATTCAGTATTTTTGTCATGTTTGAAACCAGCATGATCAAATTCGAAGGCAAACATATCCTCATAACCGGTGCCAGTTCGGGTATCGGGGCGGGTATTGCGCGTGAATTCGCGTCAAGGCATGCAAACCTGTACCTGACTGGCAGGAACAAGGAACGTCTCCTTGAGGTTTGTGAAGAATGCATGTCGGCAGGGGCGGCATCGGCCCGGGCATACATTGTGGACATGGCAAGCGAAGGCTCGATAACCGGCTTCTCCGCTTCATTCGATGCTCCAGCCCTGGACGTACTGGTCCTGAATGCCGGGATCTCACAACGTTCCACTGCTTTTGAGACCGATCCATCAGTGGACCGCGCCATAATGGAGACCGATTTCTTCGGCCCAGTCAGGCTTACCAAGGAGTTTTCAGGACTCATCAAGGCGCAGGAGCATTGCTCCATCGCAGTAACAACTTCCATATCAGGGCTTTTCGGATTTCCGCTAAGGTCTGCTTACTGCGCGGCAAAACATGCCCTTTTCGGCTTTTTCGAGTCACTCGAGCTTGAGAACGAGAACATCCGGGTCACCTTCCTGATTCCGGGAAGGGTCAATACTCCGATCAGCAAGAGCGCCCTGGACGGCAAAGGTGAGCGGCACGGAGTGATGGATGCAGGCCAGGCCAACGGTATCAGCGTGGAGAAATGTGCGAGGAAAGCGGTCAGGGCTATAGCGAGAGGGCGGCACAGGAAACTGATCGGCGGCATCGAACTGATCATGGTTTACATCAAGAAATGGTTCCCAGGCCTGTTCTTCAAGATTGCAGGCAGGGTAAAGGCAACATAACAAACGGAAATGGAAGGTAACAAGTCATTCCTCTGCGGAGTGCAGCAGGTCGGAGTCGGCATCGAGGATGCCGAGCAGGCATACAACTGGTACATCAAAGCTTTCGGTTGCGACATCAAGGTCGTCGACGACGACGGGGTTGCCGAAAGGATGCTCCCTTACACCGGGGGGAAACCTCGCGGGAGGCGTGCAATTCTGGCCTGCAACCTCAAGGGAGGCTCCGGCTTCGAAGTCTGGCAGCCGAAGGACAGTCCGATCACCAAGCCTTCCTTCCCTATCAAGCTGGGAGATTTGGGAATATCGGTTTGCAGGCTCAAGACGGACGATGTTTCCAGGGCATTCGGACACCTCGCGGCTGTGGATGGGGCCAGGATACTCTCAGAGATTGTTTCCTCCCCGGACGGGAACCGGCATTTCTTCGTCTCGGACCCTTACGGCAATGTCTTCGACATCGTCAGCGACAGCTACGTCCTGTTCCCTCTCAAGGATTATCCGATCGGAGGTGTGGACGGCTGCTGCATCGGAGTGACCGACATGGAGAGGTCAATGAAATATTACGATTCTTTCTATGGATATGACACCGTCATCTACGATGCCACAGGCGAGTTCCAGGACCTTGTCGGAACGCCGGGCGGCGATGGACGGTTCCGCAGGGTGCTTCTCGGAAGGTCAAAGCCGTTCGAAGGAGCATTGTCTCCGATTTACGGGACATCCCACATAGAGCTGCTCCAGGCCCTTGACAGAGTGCCTAACAAGATATTCGAAGGCAGGCTCTGGGGTGATCCGGGATTCATCCAGATCTGCTTCGAAGTGTGTTACATGGATGATTTCAAAGCCTTCCTGCACGAAGGCGGAGTGGAATTCGTGTGCGACAGCGGCACAGACTTCAAGATGGACACCACGGACGGACGATTCGCATATGTGGAAGATCCGGACGGGACCCTCATCGAACTCGTCGAAACCTATCGCATCCCGATCTCCAAGAAGCCGGCGATCTTCCTCAACTTCATGAAACGCAACCGCCGCAAACCTCTCCCCGGACTGGTCCTCCGCGCACTGAAGTTCCTGCGGGTCTAGGAGATGCCAAAGTACTCCCGATAGCGCTCATACAGGTTTCCTGCCTGCAAGTATGCGGACTGAGGACTCATGAAATGTGAAAACTCGAAAGTTATCGCCTTGTCATATCCGCAGCGCTTCGCGGCCTCCAGCTTGAGACGGAGCTTGTCGAACTTGATCGGGAAGAAATGGATCGGCATGTCCCGGTCGAAACTCTCCGCATTGGTCCAGCACTTCATCCCGTACTTGTCCGCAAGTTTCTTGTTCACAGTAAAGAAAGCATCCAGTTCGTCATAGTCGATATGCCCGTCCTGGAAAGCACATGCATCGACATATTCATGGATGCCATCGAATATCTCGTCCCACTCCTTCTCATGCTGCTGCACCGAGACAGCCTGCTCCTTCGTCAGCGAGGAACTGGCGGCACTGACAGCCTTCTTGCCATCTATCCATGGGGAGATGAACGTAGGAAGTCCTCCGGATACTTCCTTGCACTGGCGTCCCATCGTACGGAATGATTCGATGGCTCCCTTCGTGGCACGGGATATCTCTCCTGAGATATACCAGCCGCCGAAGCTGGAATACTTGCTGCCGTACCTTTCCCATATCTCGTCAATCACGTATTTGTTCGCCTCAACTTCGTAGCCCATGTCGCCAGTGTCCCAGTACTTTCCCGAGTCATACAGGCCGAGCATGAACTTCATTCCGTACTTCTGTGCAAGGCGGCAGAACATGTCGATCAGGTCAACCGATGGCATGTAGCATCCTTTTCCCAAGAGATAAGGCGAAGGATAGGTTATGAACTTGCGATAGCCGCAGCGAATGTCTATCACCGTGTCTATGCCGATATCCTTCATGTATCGGAAATCGCGGTCCCATTCACGCTCACCCCAATTCTGGTGCGGGATATCGTGTGATATCTCGTCCAGGAAAGTTCCGGTTATCGGCAATGCATCTGCCTTGGGGACCAGAATGGTGCTCACAACGTCGGGGTCGGCTTCAATCCCCCACTTGTCCCTGTCCTGCGGATTCTTGCATGATGCCAGAAGCGGGGCCGATGCGACTGCAATAGCACCCTTCTTCAAAAATGATCTCCTGTTCTCCATATATGTGAATATTAGTAGTTCAGCATACGGCTCTTCGCAAGCAGGCTGGCGCCGATCGCTCCAGCGGTCTCCTTCAGGCGCGAGGCCTTGATTATAGTGTCGTTGTTGACAAGATTGAGCGAATACTTGTTCACTGCATACTTCAGAGGAGGCATCAGGTAGCGCTCGGCAGCGGAAAGGCGTCCTCCGACGATCACCATGTCCGGGTTGAAGATGTTGATAAGGCCCGCCACTGCCCTGCCGAGAGTCGCCCCAACCTCCTCTATGCATTCTATCGCCACCACATCCTCTTTACTGATTGCATCGAGGATATCGTCAAGAGAAACATCCTCCCCCTTGTTGTATTTCTCCGTAAGCGAGGAGGCCTGTCCCTGGCGGATGCGCTCCATGACCAGCCGGTGCAGGGCAAATCCAGACGCTCCGGTTTCAAGGCAACCGATCTTTCCGCAACGGCACCTCTGGTTGTTGTCAAGCATCGGGAAGTGACCGACTTCACCTGAGAAGCCGGATTTTCCGTAGAACATTCCGCCATCCAGCACCATCCCCATGCCAAGCCCCCAGCCGACGTTCAGGAACAAAATGTTGCCGGCATCCCCGGCAATGCCGCTCATATACTCACCATAAGCCATTCCATGAGAGTCGTTCTCCACGGAAACCGTTTCCCCGAAACCTTGCTCGAGTATCTTGCGGATAGGCTTCTCCTCATCAATGAAATAACTGTAACTGACTCCGCTATTGTGATTCACACGGCCGGTAAGGTTCACTCCATAAGACCGGACCTTGGATATGTCCACATCCGACTTCCTGAGGGAATCCATGACTGTCCTGCACATTTCCAGCACCGATGCTTCGGTATTGACGAGCTTATACGGGAGAAGATGATCGATATGGACGACCCTGCCTGGAAAATCGGTCACCGCAACGGACAACGATGACTGCCCGACGTCAATCCCTACGAAATATCCGGCCTCAGGATTCAATCCATACATACTCGGGCGCCTGCCGGAAGAAGATTCAAACTTACCCCTCTCTGCAAGATAGCCCATCTCCACCAGTTCCCCGACGACACGGGATATCTTGGGAATACTTGTATCCAGTTCTTTCGCAAGGTCTGCGAGAGAGAAAATGGAGCCTTTGACACAAAGATTCAGGATAGCCCTTCTCTCCGAGGCATAATGGCCATTAATATCATTCAAAAAAGTTGTCATGTCATTGATTGTCACACAAAGATAAGAAAAAGAGTTATTAATGCAATGCGGGTTTTTAACAAATCGTTAAAAAGAATTGGATAATTAATAATGTTTTGTAAATTTGTCAAAGACAAGACAAGATACTTCTTTCGACAATTAACAGCACTATGACGGGAAAAGAATTCGAATTACTCTCGCAAAAGTACAATAATGAATTGTACTGCAGCGTTTTACCTTTCTGGTTAGAGAAGTCTCAGGACAAGGAGTATGGTGGCTACTTCACCTGCCTGGAACGTGACGGCAGCGTGTTCGACACGGACAAGTTCGTATGGCTTCAAGGCAGGGAGATATGGATGTTCGCAATGCTCTACAATAAAGTAGAGAAGAATCCGGACTGGCTTTCATGTGCCAGGCAAGGCGCTGAATTCCTGGAGAAATATGGCCATGATGGCAATCATGATTTCTATTTCTCCCTCACACGCGAAGGCAAACCACTGATATATCCTTACAACATTTTCTCAAACACTTTCGCATGCATGGCATTCGCTCAGTTGGCTGTGGCAACTGGTGACGGCCACTATGCTGAAATCGCCAGGAAGACCTTCGCCCGCATCCTGGAGCGCCGCTCGAACCCGAAGGGGGTGTGGTCCAAATCGGTTCCCGGGACACGACCGATGAAAGATTTCGCGTTACCGATGATCATTTGCAACATGGCGCTCGAAGTGGAGCCGATCATCGAAGACAAGGATCTGCTGGAGAGCACTATCCAAGAAGCCCTGCACGAAGTGTTCGATGTATTCTACCAGCCCGACCTTGGTGTAATGGTGGAGAATCTGGCTCCGGACGGAACCTTGCTGGACTGCTTCGAAGGACGCAAAGTCAATCCTGGACACGACCTGGAGGCCCTATGGTTCATGATGAACCTGGGCACGAGACTGGGACGGCAGGACATCATCGACAAAAGCATGGAGATAGCCCTGAACGTTATAGACTTCGGCTGGGACAAGGAATATGGAGGCATATTCTATTTCATGGACAGGAAAGGGCATCCTACACAGGAACTGGAATGGGACCAGAAGTTGTGGTGGGTCCATATCGAAAGCGCGATAACGATGATAAAGGGTTACCAGCTCACCGGCAACCAGAAAGCACTCGACTGGTTCCTCAAACTGGATGAATACCTGTGGTCCCGCTTCAAGGATCCGGAGTACCCTGAGTGGTTCGGTTATCTCAACCGCCGGGGAGAGGTACTCCTTCCGCTCAAGGGGGGTAAGTGGAAAGGCTGCTTCCACGTCCCTCGCGGTCTGTACCAGATCGGCACCATACTGTCTCAAATAGCCAACACATCAAAATAGCATAATACTGATGAAAGATTTTATCCGACTCTCGACGCTTGTCCTGGCTGGCTTCCTGCTCGCCACGGCATCCGTTTTTGCCCAGACAAGGCTCACGGGCAAAGTTACTGACTCGGATGGCCAACCCCTTGCAGGGGTCACCGTAATGGTGAAGGGAACGTCCAACGGTACCACGACCGGTGCCGATGGAACTTTCTCACTTTCAGCATCCGAAGGGAATATAATCGAGTTCTTCTGCCTCGGGCTCGCCACTGTGGAGCGTACATTCAGCGGTCAGGGACAGATGAACGTACAGATGAAAGAAGATTCCCTCTTCCTGGAAGAAACAGTGGTCGTCGGCTACGGTACGGTCAAGAAACAGACGATGACAGCTGCCGTCTCTGCCATAAAGGGAGAGGAACTGCTCAAGGCTCCTTCCACAAACATTTCACAGGTTCTCGCCGGCAAGTTGCCGGGAATATCATCCGTCCAGGAATCCGGAGAGCCAGGATTGGACCAGGCCTCGCTGCGCATCCGCGGTTCAGTCTACGGAGCCGCCTATGTGGTGGATGGATTCCCTGTCGACAACATCAATGACATAGATCCTGCCGACATTGAGAGCGTCTCCGTGCTGAAGGATGGCGCCTCTGCCGCGGTATATGGTCTCAAGGCAGCCGGAGGAGTCATCATCATCACCACCAAACGGGGTGCGAAGGGAACGCCCACCATCACCTACAACGGCAGCGGTGGTGTCTCGATGAATGCGAACTTCCCGAAGTTCATGAACGGGCCGCAGTTTGCATATTACTACAACCTTGCCCAGGAAATGGACCAGTTGGCAAGCGGAGCAATAAGTTCCGAAGAAGAATACGAGCCATATTTTACCCTGGCCAACGTTGAGGCGATGCTTAACGGCGACCCTTCAGACGGCTGGGACAATGTTGATTATATCAAGAAAGTATTTGGGACCGGCCGCACCGCCAAGCACAATGTCACCGTACAAGGCGGCAGCGACAACACTAAGTACTTCTTCTCAGCAGGCTACCTGAGCCAGAAAGGAAATGTCGAGGGATACAACTACTACAGGTACAATGTCAGGTCGAATATCGAGACGCGCCTTGCACGTCACCTGGTATTCAATGCCGGATTGAGCGGCGTAGTTTCACGCCGCGAAACTCCGCGTTTCCTCTCAGGAGGTTCAGACGGATCTGAATCAGGCACAACGTACGAAGTCGGCTGGTTCTCGGTGGCCCACCAAGTAATCGGCATCCACCCATACCTTCCGGAGATGTATGAGGGTTACTATACCGGTTCGATCGCGACCAACCAGTCCTACCCATACAGTCCGCTTGCAGCCCTGTACCAATCCGGATACAAGAAGACAAACGGCTTTGCCGGAACCCTGAACGCCTCCCTGACCTGGGAGATACCATGGGTCAAGGGATTGAGCGCCAAAGTCAGCGGCTCCTATGACCTCCACAATTCATACAACAAGAACCTGGACACTCCATATTACGTGATGGTACGCCGCAAGGATGCGGACGGTAACTGGGGCTGGACAAATCCAATGATCGATGTCAACGGTTCCGCTAATGGCATCAAGCTGGGAGAAGGCACTGTCTATTCGCAGTCGATGACCGGTCAGGCCAGCATGTCATACATCAACTCTTTCGGAATGCACAACTTGGAGGCTCTGGCTCTCTCCGAGGTACGTGACTGGCAGACGAACAATCTCAGCGCATATGCAAGGAACCTGCCTTTCGCGCTTCTTCCGGAGCTGAACAACGGTACGCCTACGGCCAGTCCTATTTCTGGTTCCAGCGGAGCGTCCCGCAGCGTGGGCTTTGTCGGCAGGATACGCTACAATTACGACGAGAAGTACCTTGCTGAATTCACCGGCAGGTACGACGGATCTTACAAGTTTGCGGGAATGAGGGATACCCGCTGGGGATTCTTCCCTTCAGCCTCTGTGGGTTGGAACATTTCCAAGGAAAGGTTTATGCAGGGCTTCACTGCCCTTGACAACCTCAAGCTGAGGGCGTCGGTCGGTATCCTCGGCAACGATGGTGTCAGTCCTTTCATGTTCCTGAGCAAATATGCCGCAGGAGGCAAGGTCGTCTATACGGGCGGATCCGGGGTTCCTTCATACTACACGTCCGGAATCCCGAACAAGGACCTCACATGGGAAAAGACACTGTCATACAACGTAGGATTCGACTTCTCGCTGTGGAACGGCCTGCTTGGTGGAGAAATCGACGCCTTCTACAATTATACTTACGATATCCTTTCCTACAACGGCGGCGGTCATCCGGACTCAATGGGAGGTTATTTCCCGACTTATGTCAACGGGAACGCAATCGACAGCAAGGGTATCGACATCCTCCTGACACACCGCAACCATTTCGACTTGGGAGGCAAACCTTTCATGTACGAACTGGCAGGAACGGTTACATATTCCAAGACACGCTGGCTCAAATATAACGATGAACCAAATATCGCAGAATGGCAGAAAGTCACGGGAACGACTTACGGAGCGATAGACGGCTGGCTGGCAGACGGTCTCTTCCGTTCCGAAGAGGAAATCGACAACTCGGCATGGTACGGCAATTCCCGCCCGAACATCGGAGACATCAAGTATGTGGACCTCAACGGCGACGGTGTGATCGACTGGACCGGAGACCGAGGCATATTCGGGAAGAGCAACCGCCCCGAACTTACTTTCGGACTGAATGTCAATACCTCCTGGAATGGGTTCGATCTCAACCTGCAGTTCACCGGAGGTGCCTTGTTCCAGGTGTCCATGCTCGGAAACTACTATAACGGGAATGACGACAACACTGTGTGGACACGTACTTTCAAGGAAGGAGGCAATTCGCCGTTATTCCTCGTGGAAAACGCCTACAGCTTGGATAACCCTGACGGCATATTCCCGCGCCTGACACTTGGAAACACGGGTCATGGCGGGCACAACGGACTCAATTCCAGCTTCTGGTGGAAGGACGGCAAATATGTGCGTCTCAAGACGGCCAGGCTGGGATATACCTTACCGCCTTCATTCACCCGCAAGTTCGGAGTGGAAATCCTCCGCTTCTTCATTGAAGGTAACAACATTTTCACGATTGACGGGCTCCCTGAGGGTATCGACCCTGAATCCCCTGGAGTCAACAATGGATACTATCCCCAGCAGCGCAACCTGATGGGCGGAATAACGATAACTTTATAAACCAGAATGCCTTATGAAAAAGATGATTATCGGACTTTCTCTCTGCTGCGTTCTGGCAGCCTGCAACGGTTTTCTGGATATGACCCCGCGCGACAGCATTTCAGACAAAGTCATGTGGGCAAATACAGAGAGTGCAGAATATGCCGTGAACAGTATATATTCATACTCCTACGACATCTTCGCCAATTGGCCAAGCCAGGTTGGAATGACAGAAGCATTTACAGATGAGTTCAAATACGGATCGTACAACAACTTCGCATATTGCTATATTCCAAGCCGCGTAGCTTACGGCGGAGCAGACCTTACCAGTAATTTCGTATCCGTCTACCTTGGTTGCTGGTCGTCCCTCTATACCGCCATACGCCGCACCAACGAGGCCATTAGCAACCTGGGATCGCTCGGGAGCGGGCTTCCTGAAGATGTCCGGATCCGCCTCAATGCCGAACTGAGGCTTATGCGAGGATGGCTCTACTTCGAACTGGTCAAGCGCTACAAAGAAGTCATAATCTATGATGAAGACCTCACGAAGATCCAGATTGACAAAGCCCTGTCAAGCGAAGAGGAAGGATGGGAGTTCATCCTCTCCGACCTCTCCTACGCTGCGGAAAACCTTCCTCCAAAAGCTTCCGCAAAGGGACGCCTTGACAATGGTGCCGCATATGCATTGATCGCGCGCAGCATGCTTTACGCAGAGCGTTGGAGTACTGTCGTCGAGGCTGTTGACAAACTGGAAGAACTTGGGTACGGGCTGCTGGATGATTACGCCAAAGTGTTTACCGCATCCGGCAACAAAGAGTCAATCCTGCAGTATAACTTCTCCTACAGCGATGCGGTTTACCATGAGTTTGATTTCTACTATACCCCTGGTGGAGACTATAAACTCGTCGACCAGCAGGGTGGCGGGTACGGTACTCCTACCCAGGAGATGGTAGAAAGCTACGAACTTGCGACAGGAGGCTTCCCTGACTGGACCCCTTGGCACTCTTCCACTACGGCAGATCCGCCATATGCGAAGTTGGAGCCACGTTTCCATGCGACTATCCTCTACAACGGAGCTTCCTGGAAGAACCGCAAGATCGAACCGTTCGTAGGCGGGACCGACGGCTGGTGCCAGTGGAACAAGGAGCCGCAGCCGCAGGGTCGCACGACTACAGGCTACTATCTGAGGAAAGGTGTCGATGAGACCCACGACCTCTTGGAACGCACCCAGAGTACCCAGCATTTCGTTTTGCTTCGCTACGGAGAAGCCTTGCTCAACAAGGCTGAAGCTTGCTACCGGATGGGAGATTCCGAAGGAGCCAATGCAGCCGTAAAGGCAATCAGGCAGCGCGTCGGCCTTCCATACAATAATCTAAGCGGCAACGGATTATGGAAGGCGATCCGTCAGGAACGCCGTATCGAGCTCGCCTACGAAGGTCTCTGGTACTGGGATCTGCGCCGCTGGAAAGAAGCGGCCGAAGCCTATCCTGTCGGTCTTAACGGCTACCAGGTCCATGGTCTCAAGATCGAGCCTACCGCCGTTGACGGTCAGTTCCTCTATACCTATGTGTCCGTGGACGACCAGGATCGCAATTTCCCGGACAGAATGTACCGATTCCCTTTGCCGGAGGGTGAATTGAGTTCAAATTCCCTTGTTGAACAATATCCTGAATGGAGGTAATCATGAAAAGGATCGTATCTGCTTTGATATTCGCCGCAGTGCTCGCAACTGCATGCCATCAGCCTGAATATGTCCTGCCGACGGCGGAGCGTCAGGGAATATCTTCACTTGTTGCTTATTTTACCTTCGGACCTTATGCTGACCAGGAAATGGGGCGGCTGGAAATATCAGATCCAGATTTGGACCGTTACATCATTCCGATCCCATGGTATTTTCCTGAGTCATCAGATGACATTACGACCCCTTACATGACAAAAGTCCGTGTAAGGGCGACATTGCAGCCCAACTGCTCCATCGACCCCCCTCTGACCATCTTGGACCTGACTGAGGAGAACCATTTCAGATATACTGACGCCACTGGAGCCAAGCGAGATATCATCATCTCCGGAGAAAGAGTAAGGTCTTCAAAATGTGAACTTATAAGTTTCACTATCCAGCATCCTATGATCAACGGGATCATAGACAAGAGCAAGGGCACCGTATCTCTGATCACGGCCAACGACCTTTCCGTTGCCCGTGCCAGTGCGACCGTCTCTGCCCACGCAACCATATCACCGGATCCATCGGAGGCGCACAACTACAATGAAGGATTCACCTACACCGTGACAGCGGACGATGGAGTCACGAAGGCTGAGTACTTCGTAGTTAAGAATGTCCCTGAGAAGATCGATTACGGCGTGAACGGTACCAGTCTCGAGAAGTTGTTCAACATGGATCCGTCTTCCGGACTCGGTCTCCCTGGCTACAAGGCAGTTGCCAATGTCTCAATGGCCGTGCTCGACAGCTGGCTTATCGTAAATATGGGAGACGGCAGCACTCCTCGTTATTATAATAAGATAGTTGCCACACTTGGAGGTACCATCAACATCGGAAGTGCCGATCCGTCAGGATCGATAGCCTCCGACGAACAGGACCACCTGCTCATTTGCAACCTTGCCCAGAAAGACGAGACCTTCAGCATCTGGACCACGTCTTCCGTAACGAAAGCTCCTGAACTGCTGCTCTCATTCACGAATGATATGGCGCTGCCTATCGGCCAGGAGATGAAGGTTATCGGTGACATATCCAAGGAGGCGGTGATCACAGTGACCTACCCTGGTGTAGCGGGAGTGACGACAAGCGGTTTCTTCAGGGCAATCCACATCGTAGGGGGCGAAATCGTGTCCAATGAAATCATCGACCTCTACTCTGCCAACGGATTCTGCTGGGGCGCCGGAACACCTCGTTCAACCTGCGTAGTAGCCGGTTCTCCACAGATGGACATGGGCTGGTACAGTATAGCATATTCCGAGAACACCCTGTATTGGTTCAAACCTGACCTAAGCATAGGAAGTGCTTCTCCTGGCGAGGGTGATGGTTCGATAGAGGATGCTCCGGGAGGAGGCTACTTCGTAAACGGGAACGTTGACCCTAACAATTTGGACACCAAGCAATTCAACAATGGAAGATTTCTCGCGTTGTTCGTATCCACACACTTCCCTCAGTGGTGGCCTGGACCTCAGCTGTACGTCTTCGACATAACCGGCAGCAGCATCAGCGGCAACATATTCAACAGCCCGCAGCTTGTATTCTCGGTTCCGTTCATGTTCGACCAGGAATACCAGAGCGGCGCGTCAGACGGCAACGGAGCCTGCGGAGATGTCATCCTTGCCCCTTCAGCCGACGGGTATATGCTGTACATTTACTACTACGACCACTATTGCCAGATGATCGGCGGTTACAGCATGGATTGTATCAAACGATGAGAAAATTGATTATCATAATGTCACTGTGCCTTGCTGTCTCGTGCAGCAAGGCAACAAGTACGGCGGACTATCCTCAATGGAGATGGAAGGATAAAGAAACACCGGGAAATGAATACGTCGAGCCGAATCCCGACCTGACGGCCAAAGGCTGGACCAATATCACCTTGGAACATGCCGGCCTTCCCGAGGGACTGGCAATTTACCGCAGTCCTGAGAAACTTCTGGATATCAATGCCGTAGCCTATCTTGCCGTGGCTGACTTAAGCAAAGTTTCCTGGGATGTCCGCAGCATAGACGACCCGAAACTGCAGGGCACCAAGGATGAATTGAAGACCCCTTCACAGTTCTATTCCGAGTCTCCGGCTCCGGTAATGGTCAACGGCGGCTTCTTCTATTCCGAAGGAGGCAAGCGCTACAACGCCAGCGTCGCGGTGAGCGGAGGACGGACCTATGGCGTCAACATCAACTACGCATCCCAGGATTGGGAGACAATCTATTACCCTACCCGCGGAGTGTTTTATGAGAAAGATGGGGCGCGCGGTACAGGATGGACATATTATATCAATGAAAACAATCACTATCTCTACGACACCCCGGCCGGGAACTCCTGGGATGCAAAGCCTCTGGCCAGGCCTGATGCTTCCTTCCCGTCAAAAGCGGAACCGTTCAGTGCAAGGACTGCCATCGGAGGAGGCCCGGTACTGCTGAAGGGAGGCGAGATACGGAATACCTTCAAGCAGGAGTTATTCGATGGACCGAACGGTATCTTGTGCGACAGCCGCCACCCCAGGACCGCGATAGGAGCTGCACCGGACGGCCGCCTGATGCTATTCGTATGTGAAGGCAGGAATATGACTAAGGATGTTCCTGGCTTTACCAGTGAAGAAGTGGCCAGGATATTGAAGGACGCCGGATGTGTCGAGGCGCTCAATCTCGATGGAGGTGGCTCCAGTTGCATGCTTATAAACAACAAGGAGACCATAAAGCCGTCAGATGGTGCGCAACGCCCTGTGGCCTCCGTGGTTTTGTTAAAAGAAATAAAAGAATAGAATGAAACGGATCTTAGCAGTTTTCCTGTTCGGCTTGCTGGTGTTGTCAACATCCTGCGAAAAAGATGACGGCACTTACAAGTGGAGGGAAGAATGGAACAAAGAGAATGGCGGTGGCACAGAGCCTCAACCGTTCAATCCCGACATAAAAGGAAATCCCCGCTATGTATGGATAGATGCTGCTGCCAATTTTCAATTCTATGCGAATGACGCTGAATATATTGCAGCCGACTGCGAACGCATTGCAAAGATGGGGTTCACGGACATCATCGTGGACGTCCGTCCTACGAGCGGAGACGTTTTGTTCTCCTCCGAAGTTGCACCAGCTTGCAAGAAAGTAGCAGCCTGGGTCAACGGCCGCTACCGCTGGGTCGAGCGCACTGCGACATTCGATTATCTGGCTACGTTCATTGCCGAAGGTCACAAGGCCGGGCTGAGAGTGAATGCAGCAATCAATACCATGGTTGGAGGTGCACACACCAGTATCGGAGATGTAGGGATGGTGTTCGACAAGCCATCGCTGCGTTCATGGTGCTCGGTGGATAACCTTCCTGCCGGCCTGACCAATGCCATGGACGACCCAGACACCGGGCCTCGGTTCCTGGATCCAGCCAACGGAGACGTCCAACAGTTCCTGCTTGACATGCTCGCTGAACTGGCTGCCTACCAGGGACTTGACGGAATAGTGTTGGACCGGTGTCGTTACGATGACAACAACCTTGATGCCGGCTACACGGATGCAGCCAAGGAAGCCTTCACCACATACCTGGGTACCGCACCGTCCTCATGGCCTATGATCCCGCAAGGACAGGTATTCCTCGACAGTCCCACGTCTTTGCAGCGCAACTGGCTCACGTTCAGGTGCAAGACCATCCATGATTTCGTTGCAAAGGCAGCGGACACAGTCCACAAGACTTCCCCTGACGTACGCTTTGGGGTGTATGTTGGAGCTTGGTTTTCCGAATACTATCGCAGCGGGGTAAACTGGACAAGCCCAGAGTACGAACTCGCGAAGAACGAATCCTCATACAAATGGGCAAACACGGCCTACCAGAAGACAGGATTTGCGAACCTGCTGGACTTCATTCTGTTGGGGGCATATGCAGGAGCCAGCAACGTCCACGGAAGCACTGAATGGACGATGGAAGGTTTCGCCAAGTTGGGAGCGAAACGTCTCTGCGGGGCAGTCCCTTTTGCCGCAGGACCCGATATCGGCAATGGAAGCGGTTTCACCAACGGACATCAGGAAGCCTTGATGCCTGATATCGTCAATACCATGTTGTCTTCCGGAGGCGGTCTGTTCATATTCGACTTATGCCATATCAGGATGTATGATTACTGGGATGCCTTCGAAAAGGCTATAGATACTTATATCAAGACACTTTAACATATCTCAAACTAGATGTTATGAAACACTTAAGATTTCTGGCGATTATTTCGCTCTTCTTGCTTGCCGCTGCATGCGAGAAGGAAGAGGAAGCTTACATCAATCTCAATTCGGAACCGGAGATGACCGTTTCCGTTGCAGGAGACAATGTAAGCATCAAGTTTACTACCAACTCTTCGTGGACTGCAACGTCCTCTGCTGCATGGCTTACAGTCTCACCTTCGAGCGGAGAAGGTGTCAAAGGTGGTACTGAAGTCACCATCAAGGCATCAGCCCTCAAGAATGATGAAACCGACAGCCGCACTGCTACGGTCACCATCACAGACAAAGCCGGGCACATCCAGACCGTAAAGATCATCCAAGGACAGAAAGACGCCCTTGAGGTTGACGTTCTTGAATACACTATCGGTGTAGAAGGAGGTGTGATCGATGTAGAAGTGAATTCCAATGTCGAGTACTCTGTCTCAATCCCTGAAGCCATCGACTGGGTTTCTGTCGCCGGCTCAAGGGCAATGGTAAAGTCCAGCGTCAGCCTGGCCGTGGAGCCTAACTGGGAAGAAGCCACGGAAGAGGCTCCGAACAGGGTTGCCAACATCACCATTACGGATGGAACGCTCTCGAAGACCATCAAGATCACCCAGGACCCATTCGTCCCGTTCTTCGAATTGCAGGGTGAATGGGCAGGCCTCCAGTGGAGTGCTTACGGTGACCCTACCATCATTCCTAGGGAAGGGATCTCAATCACTATCCCTGTGGAGACAAATCTGGATTGGAGGCCTTACTTCTCATATTGGAGCGATGAAATCGGAGCAAGCGTCCAGACCGATGACCTTGGATGGGTACATCTGAGCTATGACAAGGAAAAGGCTGAGATCTATCTTGTATTCGATGAGAATACCAGCAATTTCTCCCGCGAGCACTATTTCTACATCGAATGCTTCAACCATGATGGTTCCAGGAACGGTGCCTATGGCGGTACCGGCCACTTCATCCAGGAAGGCGTCAAGGTAGAAGGCGCCGCTTTCGAAAAAATCTGGAACAAGACGCTCAGCGAAGTCGGCATTCCTGCCGCTTATAACCGCCTGGCTTACAAGACAGCCGGAGGCTCTGCCCTGATTGTCTCAGATGGTGAGAAGATCCATGCAATGGGCCCTAACAACGGAGCATATTACAAGGCGATCACGTGGGGTACTGTCAAGCCAGGATCCATCTGCAGTGATGACGCAGGAAATGTAATTGTCGCAGAGCATACGGAGGTCGCTGTCGGTACGACCTACTCTGTCTACTATGCCTCCGACGTCAACGCCGAGCCGATCAAACTCTTCGACCATACCGCAGACTTCGGTGGCAATATCGGAGGCTGGAGGGTTCGCGGAGACCTTACTACAGGGGCAATCATCACTGCTGTCGTAGCCGGGGATCCGGCATACTGGGCAGGATGGGAGATCAAGGACAAGGCAATTTCAATGGACAACTACTACGTCACATCCACCCAGGGCCAGAACCGCGGTCCGGCTACCGGAACCGTGTGGTCCCCTGTCAACGCAGCCTGCATAGCACTGGGAACAAACGCCAACAACGGTATATTCTTCCGTGGTTATGACGGCACAAGGGCTGTCCAGTATCTTGCTACCGCAGCATATCCTAACTGGGTCACCGCCTATGAGTGGAAACCAGTCATCACCCTTGGCAACGGAGGAAACGAAAGCCAGAACAGCATGGCTGTCGTAGAATACAATGGTAAACGTATCATGGCAATCACACAAGGCTACCACTTCAACTATTCAAGCAACGGAGATATCTATATCCTTGATGTGACCAATCCAAACGATCCTAAGATGCTTCTGGACATCCCTCCGACCGAATGGATCATAACCGAAGGAAACGACTTTACCGGCCAGACTGGTTCCGACGTCCTGCTGCGTCCTGGCGACGGATTCCTGGAACTCTACGCAATCAACTCCGGAAGACCGACCCTGGCACGTTTCAACTTGATTATTCCATAATAGAGTACAATACACTGGTAACGGGGGCGCTGCGCCTATATCCGGGCCGGCGCCCCCGTTAAATATTATCAACAGGACATGAAACACTCCTCATTTCTACTGGCAGCCCTGCTATCGTTATGCCTGGGATGTTCTCCGAAGCCGGAAAACAAGATCCGAATGGTGTGGATAGAGGTCGGCGCAAATTTCAACAGATATGCGAACAGCAAGGAGAACATCGCTGAAGACTGCGAACGGCTCGCGAAGGGGGGATATACCCATCTGGTCGTAGAAGTAAGGCCGACAAGTGGCGACGTACTGTTCGAGAGCAAAGTCGCACCGCAACTCAAGGAGGTCGCCGTATGGAAAGACGGCGGGCTCAAGTTCGTGGGGCGGGAGGAGGACTTTGATTACTTGCAGGCTTTCATCGATGCCGGTCATGAATCAGGATTGAAAGTCCTCGCAGGAGTGAATATGATGGTAGGCGGCTTCCGCTGTGAAGCCGGCTGCCGTGGAATGATGTATGACGACCCGACCAAACGCAGTTGGGCAGCAGTAGACCACAAGCCGGAAGGACTTGTAAACCACCTGGACGACACGAGCACACTCGGTGGCCGTTTCCTCGACCCTGCGAATGCACAAGTCCAGGCTTTCCTGCTGGACATGCTGGCAGATATCGCGGCATATGAAGGATTGGACGGAATAGTGTTGGACCGCTGCCGTTACGATGACTATGCGATGGATGCAGGTTATACAGACGCTGCCAGGTCGGCTTTCGCTGAGTACATCGGCAAGGAGCCGGAGCGTTGGCCGGTTTTTGAAGAACCTGGGCACATATTCCTGGACAAGGAACCTGATGAACTGGAAACCGCTTGGTTGACTTTCCGTTGCAAGGTCATACATGATTTCGTTTCAAAAGCGGCGGAAAGGGTACATTCAGTCCGAAACAACCTCAAGCTAGGAGTATATGTGGGAGCATGGTTTTCAGAATATTACCGAAGCGGAGTCAACTGGGCGAGTCCTAAGTATCCACTTGCTCTGGAAGAGCCCACATATCGATGGGCAACTCGGGAATACCAGGCAACCGGTTTCGCAGACCTGGTGGATTTCATGCTGCTGGGTGCATATTGCCCTGCCGACAGCATCCATGGTGATGCCGAGAAAACCATGGAAGGTTTCGCTCGACTGGGAGCCAAGCGCCTCTGTGGGGAGACTCCTTTCGTTGCAGGTCCCGACATTGGTAATGAGCCAGGTTTCGAGAAAGGTGGCCGTGCCGGCATTCTGCCGGAGATAGCCCGGACGATGGACGCCGTCTGCGATGGTTGCTTCATCTTCGACTTATGCTATGTCCGTGCATTCGACTATTGGGAAGCTTTTAAGGAATGACATGGACAAGAGGAATCTGGCAATAGACATATTCAGAGGCTTGACCATTGCCATGATGGTCTGCGTAAATGATTTCTGGGCAGTGCATGATGTTCCCCATTTCCTGGAGCATTATGCCACGATGGAAGACGGTATGGGTCTCTCAGACTTCATCTTTCCGATGTTCCTGTTCGCAATGGGCATGTCGGTTCCTCTCGCGCTTGAGCGCAGGTTCATGAAAGGTTATTCCTTCGAATCCACCATCAGGCATATTCTCAACCGTACTTTCGCCTTGCTGGTCATGGGATCGTTCATCGTCAACGCTGAATCGGGCATAGCCTGGAACAAAGGCATCTACTGGCTCCTCATGCTTGCGGGGATCTTCCTTGTTTGGAATGACTACCGGAAAGACTACAAACCGGCAAGATGCCTGCGCGCGGCCGGCATGGTAATCCTTGTCGCCCTTGCCGCAGCTTTCAGGAGTCCGGACGGGGGCTTGTTCAGGACCAGCTGGTGGGGCATTCTCGGACAGATAGGCTGGATGTATCTCTTTGCCGCATCCGCATATATACTGTGCCGGAAGCGTTGGTGGGTTTTAGCCATCCTTTGGGCCGTGTTCTGCCTTGTCAACATGTCCGTCACACCGATGAGGGATGGCAGCGTGCTGGTAGGCGGCAATTTCCTCGCCGATTTCTCGGAATCTCTCCACCTAGGCAACGGGCACAGCATAATAATGGCGCTGGGGGGTGTCATTTGCGTGCTGGCAGGACAGAAACTTGAAAAGTTCAATCTGCCGGCGGGGTTAGGCGCCGCCGCCGTGATTGCGATTTTCGGAGCCTCCTCACATAGATGCTGGATCATTTCGAAGAATCTGGGAACCCTCCCTTGGTGCCTCTTTGCCTCAGCCGCATCCGTGGCATTGTACACCCTTTTCCGCACTCTGGAGAAAAAAGGCTTGACCGGTTGGGCAAAACCTTTCGATATTGCCGGAAAGGCCACCCTTACGGTCTATATGCTGCCATATTTCTTCTATAGTTTTTGGGTATTCCTCTCCCCTTCCGTCCCGGAATGGATGTCAGGATGGGTCGGGGTTGCCAAATGTGCTGCATTCTCCGCCCTCTGTATCGTTTCTGCATGGGGCCTCGGAAAAATAGGAATAAAACTGAAGATATGAAAAGTATAACCATCCTGCCATTACTGTTCCTGATGCTTGTTTCCTGCGCGAAAGAATATGATGTCGTGGTAGCAGGAGGAGGTACAGGTGGTTCTGCGGCAGCCATAGAGGCTGCACGGAATGGAGCGAAAACGCTCGTAATCGAAGAAACCGACTGGCTGGGAGGAATGCTTACCAGCGCCGGAGTCAGTGCCATCGACGGTAACTACCGGCTCCGGGGAGGCATTTTCGGTGAGTTTACCGACTCCCTTGCGGCAAGGTATGGAAGTTATGATACTCTTAAATCCGGTTGGGTAAGCAATATCTTGTTCAATCCTAAAGTCGGCGCTGAGATATTATCCAACATGGCGGATGACGCCGGAGTCAAAGTCAGGTTCGCTACGAGGCTCGTTTCCGCAAGCCATACCTTACGGGGCTGGAAAATCAGGCTGTCCGACGGGTCTTCCGTCAGAGCAAGGATGCTGCTCGACGGAACCGAATTGGGCGATGTGGCGGCGATGGTCGGTGCCGAACCACTTGACGACCGGCTCTACGTCCAGGACTTAACCTACGTGGCTACAGTGAAGCATTTCGGACATAGCGTGCTTATTGACAAGCCACAAGGCTATGACATCGAGAATTACCGCAACTGCTGCGACAATCCCATGGCAGATAACAAGGATGGCTTCAACCCTCTGGGACAGCAGCTCTGGAGTCCCAAGATGATGCTCTCGTACGGTTTGCTTCCGGATGGACATATCATGCTTAACTGGCCTGTATTCGGGAATGACTATTACGCTGAATATCTGGACATGTCGCTCGAAGAGAGGGAAGAGGTATTCCGGAAAGCAAAGGATAAGGTCCTGGGATTCATTTATTTCCTACAGCATGAGTTGGGCTATACCGACCTGGGTGTAGCCGACGACGTCTTCCCAACCAAGGACGGTCTCCCGTTCTATCCATATTTCAGGGAAGCACGGAGGGTGGCCGGACGAGACACAATGACCGTGGAAGCGGCCAGGAATCCTTATGATTACGACCTGTATACGCGAGCCGTGGCTGTAGGTGACTATCCTGTCGACCATCATCATGTGCAGAATCCCCACAGGGAAGAGCTGTCTCACCTATGGTTCGGAAAGATTCCTTCATTCAGCGTACCGCTTGGAGTCGTTATCCCTGTCAATGTCGAAGACTTGGTCATGGCGGACAAGGCTGTTTCGGTCAGTTGGGAGATGAACGGGGCTGTTCGCCTGCAGCCGGTCATCATGGGGCTGGGGCAGGCTGCTGGAGCCTTGGCTGCAATAGCAGCCAAGACCGGCAGGCATCCTTCTGAAGTTCCTGTCGGGGAAGTCCAGGCCATCCTTCTTGACGAAGATTGCTACCTGATGCCATTCCTGGACCTGAAGCCAGGCGATCCTGGTTTCAGAGAGTTGCAGGAACAGGGAATAAAAGGTTTGGTGAAAGGTACGGGCCGGACCGTAGGATGGGCCAACGAGACATGGGTCAATTTACCACAGAATGACTGATGAAACGGAGGACCTTCATCAAAGATGCTGGATTGGCGGCGGCTGCTGCTTTGGCAGGGCCATCTCTAGCTTCATGCGTCCGGAAAAGAGGAGGCGAAGCCGAAAATTCCATAGCGGGAAGTTTCAATTACAGGGATGACGGCAGTTTCACACTGCTTCAGTTCACCGACACCCACTACATCAGTGGAGACCCACGCTCCAAGCGAGCCCTGGATTGTGTAGAAGAAGCTCTCCAGGGTGTCAAGCCGGACCTGGTGATCCATACGGGAGACATATTGTTCGGGAAACCCGACATAGAGTCAGCCTTGGAGATACTTGCTCCAGTGTCCGAGAGCGGTATTCCCTTCGCCGTAGCATTGGGGAACCACGATTCCCAGTTCGGTTCATCAAGGGAAGAGGTATTCGCTGCCATAAGGTCGCTCAGAGGATGTATAAATCTTCCTCCTAAGGAAGGAGTCTATGGATGCTCGAATGACGTTATTACACTTGGTTCCGAAGATTCTCCTGAAAAGGTTCTCTACATTTTTGATTCCATGGACGCAGTAGTCCTGGAGGGGGAGGAAGACATTCATTCCTACGACTATATAAGGCATAGCCAGATATCCTGGTACCGTTCTCTCAGCCAACATTTTGCGAAGACAGGACAAGGTATGCCTCCGGAATCTCTTGCTTTCTTCCATATCCCCTTATGCGAATTCACCGAAGGTCGGAACTCTTCCGGCAGCGAAATCATTGGTAATGATTGCGAGCCTCCTTGTCCTTCAAGGCTCAACAGCGGATTGCTTGCACAGTTCAGGGAGAGAGGCGACGTGAAAGCAATAGTCACAGGCCATGACCATGACTGCGATTATGTGATGCGCTATGGCCCCATGTTCTATATCTACGGCCGCTACAGCGGATGCGACACAGTCTATAACAACCTCGGAAGGGATGGTATGTCAACCGAAAAGGTATCCGGCTGCCGTCTGTTCCGGTTCCGGAGAGGAGAAAGCGGTTTCCACACTTGCGTCCGTCTCTTTGACGGAGATATCCAGAATAAACTATATTTGCATAACGGAACAATAACAAAAGAGTAATGAAACAGAAAGTCAGTCCTTATGTTTTATTCCTTTCGATAGTTGCTGCTATCGGGGGTATCCTTTTTGGCTATGATACGGCCGTGATCTCAGGGACCACGGAGATAGTCAAGTTTCAGTTCGGGCTTTCCACAGGCATGGAGGGATGGTATGTCGGATGCGCACTGATCGGGTCCATAATAGGCGTTCTGACCGCAGGGATGCTGTCGGATTTCCTTGGGCGGAAGAAAACCATGCTGATAGCGGCGCTGATGTTCTCCATCTCCGCAATAGGTTGCGCTGCATGCTCCGGTTTCAGGGATCTCGTGGTCTACCGTATCATAGGCGGATTCGGGATAGGCATCGTTTCCATCGTGTCTCCAGTTTACATTTCTGAAGTATCTCCGGCACGTGTCCGCGGAACGATGGTGAGCTTCTACCAGCTCTTCATCACAATCGGATTCTTACTGGCTTATCTGGTCAATTATCTGATACTCAAGGGCGCTTCCCTAGACTCTACTGCCCCCGAGCTCGGCGTCAGGATGTTTAACAACGAATACTGGCGCGGTATGCTGGGCTGCGAAACCATACCAGACCTGTTGTTCCTGTTCGTCATATTCTTTATTCCGGAAAGTCCTAGATGGCTCATAGTAAAAGGTCGCGACGAGCAGGCATATTCCATCCTCAGGAGGATCTACGGATCAGAAAAGGAAGCTCAGGAAGGTTTGGCTGCCACTCGGCAATCTATTGCCGGAGAGGTCAAGACGGAGTGGAAGACCCTCCTCGAACCGGGTATCCGCAAAGCTGTACTTGTCGGAAGCGCCATAGCGATACTCGGCCAATTCATGGGTGTCAACGCTGTGCTATATTATGGTCCGAAGATATTCACCGACGCCGGCTTCTCCGATCCGCTCTTCTCCACGGTCCTGGTGGGTATCGTCAACATGTTGACAACGGTCATAGCCTTGCTTATAATAGACAAGGTAGGCCGCAAGAAACTGGTATGGTGGGGTGTAGGCGGAATGATCGTGTGCCTGCTGATGATAGGGTTGTATTTCATTCCTGGGACCAATCTTCCTAACTGGTTCATGCTCACTTTCTTCCTCCTATATGTATTCTGCACGGCAATCTCAATCAGCGCAGTGGTATTCGTACTCCTGAGCGAGATGTATCCCAACAGGGTGCGCGGTCTCGCGATGTCCATAGCCGGTTTCGCTTTATGGATAGGGACATACCTCATCGGACAATTGACGCCTTGGATGCTTGAAAATCTCACTCCTTCGGGAACATTCTTCCTGTTTGCATTCATGTGCCTTCCATACCTCTGGATCATGTACAAATATGTTCCGGACACTACAGGAAAGACCTTGGAAGAGATTGAGGATTATTGGACAAAAACGGCCTCCAACTTACGTTAGAGGCCGTTTTCGTGCTCTGTTAGGGACTCGAACCCTAGACCCACTGATTAAGAGTCAGTTGCTCTACCAACTGAGCTAACAAAGCATTTTAAAGAATCAGCTCCTTTGTGAACCGTTCGGGGCTCGAACCCGAGACCCCAACATTAAAAGTGTTGTGCTCTACCAACTGAGCTAACGATTCTTTCCAATCGTTTCGGTTAATTTCCGAATCGGGATTGCAAAGGTAGGGTGTTTTGATGAAAAAACAAAATATTTTCAAAGATATTTTACTCCTACGTCAGAATTCCGTCAGTTCTTTCAAGAATATGGGGGAAGCGGATCTCACCCAATCCGGAAAATCCGATGCCGGAACGAATCCATTCTCCGTGAAGCGCAGGAGAAGGTCCAGGTCGAAATGGTCGGAAGTACAGGCTGGACAGATTCCTCCGGGCCAGCATTCGCAGGCATCGTAAGCGTTGCATTTCTGCTCGATGTGCGACGGGACCATCAGAAGCGGCTTGCCAAGATACATCGCCTCGCAGATGGACTCGAACCCTGCCGTGGAAGCATATGCCCGGCATCCGGCCATCTTCTCAAGGAACTCATGGTCGTTCAGGTAATGGAACGAAAGGGTGTCGTCGATGACTTTCACCGGAGCTTCATCGGCTCGGTCCCAGAAGAAGTGGAGCGGGATTTCCGGATGCCTGGCATGCCATTCCATGACATCCTTGGAGAATCCGGCATTGAGCAGGTACCCGTGGATATAGTCTCCTGGTTGCGGATGAAGTTCCAGGACTTCCGACCGCAGCAGAGGCGGTACAACGTGAAGCTTTCCTTCATCGGGCATCTTCCGGAAACTCAAGGCAAGCAAACGGGAAGAACGGAAAGCGACCGCCTCCGACAGCATATTCAGCGCCACATGCCCTTCATAGCCGAAGGCAGGGAAAGAGAAGCCCTTGTGGGTGAAAAGGAACTGGTGCCCCACACACACCAGCGGGGCATCTACTCGGCTCAGATTGAACGCGTTGGTTCCGATCAGGTCGTAGAAGTTGACCACCACGTCAGGCCTGATGTCCTTCAGGCGCTTTACAATGGTCCTGACGGAAGGAAGATAAGCGGAGAGGTTGAAGAAGTTGTACAACCCTGTCTTGGCATAATCAGGCTTACGGTTGTTCGAAGACGGAACGAAATTGACGCTCTCGAACTGCTGCACTTCGGCCTTGACGCCTTCGCTGAAAAAAGCGGGGAGCTTGCGGGCCGGACTCTTCCCTACGAGCATCAGGGGAACCTCGTGTCCGGCAGCCAGGAGCAGGCGCTCCATGGTCATCGCCTGGGTCAGATGGCCTCGACCTTCCCCCTGGATGATAAACACGTAACGCATGCTATTCTTCAACCAAGTCCTTGTAATTCAATACCTTCCAGTTACCGTCAAAGTCCTGTGCAAGAGCAGTTAGCGACTCCACCCAGTCCCCGCAGTTGAGATACCGTATCCCGTGTTTAAGCATCTTGTCCTCGGGATGATGGATATGACCGCAGATTATTCCGTCGCATTTCTTCGCCCTGGCGAAGTCGGCAAGGTCCGATTCAAAGCCCGAAATGTAATTGACAGCCTTCTTCACCGAATGCTTGAGGACCTTCGAGAAGGAATACTTCTCCTTGCCCAGACGCTCGCGGGACTTGTTCCATCTGTTGTTGAACTTCAGGAGGGCGTTGTATGCCAGGTCCCCAAGTTTTGAAATCCACCTGAACTGGGCGGTGATGCTGTCGAAGGCATGCCCGTGGATAACCACAAAGCGTTTCCCGAAATCCTCGATCAGGTATTCATTCACCAAGGAAATGTTGAAGAGCTGGCAGGGTATGATGTAGTCCAGGAAATCATCATGGTTGCCGGTGACATAGACCACTTCGGTCTGGTTCTGCTCCATCATCTTCATTACCACACTGAAAAAAGCAGACTCCTGAACGGTCCACTTGTCGTCAATCTGCTTGAGCTGCCAGCCGTCGATGATGTCTCCGGCCATGATCAGTCGTTCGCAGGAGAGGCGGTTTAGGAACCTTGCCGCCTCCCCTACCTTGGAGAAGCGGGCCCCCATATGGACATCGGAGATTACTACCGTCTTAAACCGGATCCGCTCCATATTCCTTGACCTTCTGTTCGTCCTCAAGCGGGCATACCAGCACATTCGCGCCCTTGACGGCCACGATGTAATCCTTCAAGCCGGCCACGACGACCGTCCTAGTACCTTCCGCATGGACGATGCAACCCTCGCATCCGAAGACCCTTATGTCGCTGCCTATCACCTTGTTGTCTCCTTCCAAGGCCTGGGCTGCCCCTCCATCAGGGAGCGGGTCGTCTTCAGGCATAGGGATATGTTCCTTGATGGAGCTGAAACTACCCAGGTCAGACCACCCCAAATCACTTGCAATGACATAGATATCAGGAGATTTCTCCATCACGGCATAGTCGATGGATATCTTCTCGCAGGTCGGGAACAGCTCTTTGAGGGTCTCCTCTTCCTTCCATGTCCCGAATGAAGCAGCGATACGGTCCATAATACCTGCAATCTGAGGAGCGTATGCCCTCATCTGCGAGATAATTGTCTTAGCATTCCAGATGAATATTCCGGCATTCCAGAAATAATTGCCTGCCTTTAGATACTCTTTCGCTGTCCGCAGGTCCGGTTTTTCCTTGAATTCCCGGACTTTCACCAACTCATCCGGATTCTTCTCCTCGGCACAGATATAGCCGTATCCGGTATCCGGCCTGGAAGGTTCGACACCCACCGTCACTATCCGGTTGCTGCCATCGGTTGTATTCAGGGCCTTGCGGATGGCAGCGGCAAATTTCTGAACGTTGATCACCAGGGCGTCCGCCGGTGTGACCACTATATTCGCATCCGGGTTCACCGAATGGATCTTCCAGCAGGCGTAGGCGATGCATGGAGCAGTATTACGCGGCTCCGGCTCTACCAGGATATGGCTGGCTGGGATGTCCGGCAGTTGTTCCTTTACGATGTCGACGTAGCTTGCAGAAGTGACTACCCAGAAATTCTCCTTGTTGCATACAGGAAGGAACCTTTCAACAGTCATCTGGATGAGGGTCTTGCCTATTCCGAGAAGGTCTATGAACTGCTTCGGTTTCTGCGGAGTGCTTACAGGCCACAACCTACTGCCGATGCCTCCCGCCATTATCACAACGTGTGTATCCATATAGCTTATGCGGTTATATTCTTTCGTAAAAATAGGAAAAAACGTGGGATAACCGATAGAATTTCGTAAATTAGCGAAGGAATAAGGCAAATAACCCTATCATTAATTATTCAATATTATGAAAAAGTACATCGCAGAATGCATCGGAACATTCGTTCTGACATTCCTGGGCTGCGCGACGGCTATGTTCGTCGGCTGCGGCACGACTGCTGGCTTGTTCGCTACGGCGGCTGCCTTCGGTCTCTCCGTAATCGCCATGGCATATGCCATCGGTGGTATCTCAGGCTGCCACATCAATCCTGCCATCACGCTGGGAGTAGCACTCTCCGGGCGTATGAGCTGGAAGGATGCCTGCGGCTATTGGATCGGTCAGGTCATCGGCGCTCTCATAGCCGGTGCTCTCCTCCTTCTCTTCGCCAAGGTCATGACACCTTCCGTAGCCTTCCCAGGTGCCAACCCTGCCGGTCTCGGCTGTAATGGTGTCGCCGGAGCAGGCGGTCCTGGAGGAGCATTCCTCGTAGAGGTAGTGGCCACCTTCCTCTTCGTCCTCGTGGTTCTCGGAACCACCGACGGCAAAGTCGGAGCTGGCAATTTCGCCGGCCTCGCAATCGGTCTCTCACTCGTTCTCATCCACCTTGTCTGCATCAACCTGACCGGAACATCAGTCAACCCGGCCCGTTCGATCGGTCCTGCAGTATTCGCTGGCGGACAGGCTCTCAAGGATCTCTGGATATTCATCGTAGCTCCTCTGGTAGGCGGCGCACTCAGCGCTGTCGTCTGGGGCGCTATAGCACCGAAGGAAGAGTAGGAGCACCCCACAGACTGACAAAAAAGAGACTTGATCGCCCAAGTCTCTTTTTTTTATCCGTAACACCGGAACTTACATGTTGAAGCGAGCAGCCTGCTCCCGGATGAGGTCGAGGTCGTTGAAGTAGTCGATCTTCATCGCTTTCTTGACGTCGTCCAGGGTAGCGGCAGCAACTTCCTCCGCAGCGAGGGATCCCTTTTTCAGTATGTCATATACAGCCGGGATATCCTTCTCGAATTCCTTCCTGCGGGCCCTGACAGGCTCAAGCTCGGCATTCAGGATCTTCTCGAGGAACTTCTTGCACTTGACATCTCCGAGTCCGCCCTTGCGGTAATGCTCCTTGAGTTCATCGAGGTTGGCATATTCAGGCCAGAAAAGGCCGAAATGCTCGTCCCTGCAGAATGCATCGAGGTATGTGAATACGGTGTTTCCTTCGATATGCCCCGGGTCGCTGACATTGATGTGCAGAGGATCCGTGTACATAGACATCACCTTCTTGTGCATCTCATCAGCAGTCTCCGAGAGATAGATGCAGTTGCCGAGGGACTTGCTCATCTTGGCCTTTCCGTCAGTTCCCGGTAGCCTGAGGCATGCCTCGTTCGACGGAAGGACAGCCTTCGGTTCGACGAGGGTTTCACCGTAGATCCTGTTGAAGCTGCGCACGATTTCCACAGTCTGCTCTATCATAGGCTTCTGGTCCTCCCCTACCGGCACATCAGTCGCCTTGAACGCGGTGATGTCCGCGGCCTGTGAGATAGGATAGCAGAAGAACCCGACAGGGAGCCCGCTTCCGAACGCCTGCTCCTCGCCTTCGGCGGAGAATCCACGCATCTGGATCTCTGTCTTCACGGTAGGATTCCTCTGGAGCCTGGCCACGGTCACGAGATTCATGTAATAGAACGTAAGTTCCGTGAGCTCAGGTATCTGGCTCTGGAGGAACAAGGTCACCTTGTCCGGATCGAGTCCGACGGAGAGATAGTCCAAAGCTACCTCGATGATGTTCTGACGGACTTTTTCAGGATTGTCGAAATTATCCGTAAGCGCCTGGGCATCAGCTATGAAGACAAACATCTTCTCATAATCGCCGGCATTCTGGATGGCAACCCTGTTACGGAGAGACCCGACATAATGGCCTATGTGGAGACGACCAGTAGGGCGGTCGCCGGTAAGTATAATCTTCTTTGACATATCAGTTATTTGATAAGATTCAGGAATTCGTTTCTGGTGCGGGAGGAGCTCAGGAATATCCCCGAGAAAGCGGACGTGGTGGTGATGGCGTTGGATTTCTGCACCCCGCGCAGGGACATGCAGGTGTGCATGGCCTCGATTACCACTGCGACGCCGAGCGGATGAAGGGCATCGACGATGCAATCCCTGATCTGGACGGTAAGCCTTTCCTGGACCTGGAGCCTGCGGGCATACGTTTCAACGATGCGGGCTATCTTGCTCAGGCCTGTGATCTTGCCGTCAGGAATATATGCCACGTGGCACTTGCCGATGAACGGGAGCATATGGTGTTCGCACATCGAATACAACTCGATGTCCTTGACCAGGACCATCTGCTGATATTTTTCATCGAATATAGCAGACTGGATGATCTTTCCGCCGTCCTGCCCGTACCCCTGCGTAAGGAACTGCAATGACTTGGCCACCCTTTCCGGTGTCTTGAGCAGGCCTTCCCTATCGGGATCCTCGCCCAGAAGCCTCAGGATTTCTCGGACTCTCGCAGAAATCTCCAGGGTGACTTGATCATCGTATTTTTCAATCTTTTCGTAAGGCATCTTTTGGTATAGTTGTTGTTCGCCACAAACGCGGCATGCAAATTTAGGCAAAAAACGATTATTGTCACGTTTTTTTGCATATCTTTGCGCAAAATATGGGGCGGCCTTCGCTTCCTTGATTATATTTGATTGATTATCAACAATTTAATCGCACTGCAATATGTATTGGACTCTTGAACTAGCCAGCAGCCTGGACGATGCTCCATGGCCGGCATCAAAGGAAGAACTCATTGACTATGCAAACCGTTCCGGAGCACCGGAGGAAGTTATAGAGAACCTGACCGAGCTTGAAGAAGACGGTGAAATCTACGAATCGATAGAAGACATCTGGCCGGACTACCCGACCAAGGAAGACTTCTTCTTTAACGAGGAGGAGTATTAGGAGAGAGTTTCACTCTTAACATATTGATTTACAGCGAGATAAGCAAAAATAATTTGTTTGTCTCGCTGTCATTTTAGGGCGTTTGTTTGCCGAATTTGTTTGTCTAAATCGCTAAAAATCGCTAAAAATAGTAGTTTGTTTGTCTAAAAATCATTATGTTTGTACATCCTCGTGAGTATCGGGGAAAGGACAAACAATGGGCAGACCGAAACGAATATATCCCCTTGGGAAATTCAGGCTCCGGACACCGAAGAATCCGGAAAAGGAGAAGGCATATCCGATTGAACTGGAGTATACCTGGAATCGACAGATTGTACGGAAATCAACGAACGTCTTTGTCAAGGAGTGCGACTGGAATCAGAAAGGGAATCAAGGTCGTGGAGAGATCCGCGCCAGTTACGGCGAAGAATACAAGCGACTCAACAGGATGCTGCTCTCCCGCGTCGAGCGAGTCGATTCCCTGCTCGCCGAGTATAATGAAAAGCATCCGCACCAGATTACGGTGGCAGTTATCACCGACATTCTTGCCGACAAGCCTCTTCTGAGAAAAGACCAAGGTAAGGATTTCGTTGAATTCGCCATCGAGCGCCTGAATTCCGACTATGCGAGGAATCGGATCGGGCGGAGCCGTCTTGAGAACGGGAAAAGCGGAATGAACATCTTCCAGACTTTTCTACGTGCGAAGAAACTGGGAACCTATCGACCGGATTCCATCTATGTCGGGGATATTACCCCTGAGTTGGTTGACGCATACATTGAATGGAGAAGGGATGTCAAAAAGAACAGCGACGCTACCATCAACCATGCCCTGACTCCTATTCTCAAGGCTTGTTCTTATGCAAGCGACCTGGATCTTATCGACCCTGCCATCAATCTGAGGATCCAGGATATGCGTGTGATCACTAAGCTTTCGTTGACAGAGGAGGGTTTTGAAGGTACTTTTGACGGGAAGAGCCTTTCCAAAGATGAAATGAAAGCCCTTGTGGAGTATTATAAAACCTGTCCGGAACCTCGCCGTAAGGAATACCTTGAGATGTTCTTCTTTGCTTTCCATGCCTGCGGTCTTCGTGTTATTGACGTGATGACGCTTCAGTGGAGCAATATCAATTTCGAGAGGAAAGAGCTTCGGAAGATAATGATCAAAACGAACAAGCGTCACGTTATTCCACTCACGGACCAGGCAATCCGTATCCTTCGTCAATGGCAGGCAAAACGGCCTGACAGCAGATTCGTGTTTGATCTGGTCAAGGAAGATCTGGACCTGGATGACTCGGAAGCCCTATACAAGGCGAGGAATACAGCTACCAAGAACATCAACCAGTCTCTAGCTGTCGTCGGCGAGCAGTTGAAATTCTCCATTAATCTATCTATGCATGTTGCTCGGCATACTTTTGCGGTTTTCGCGCTGAACAATGGCCTGTCTATGTCCGTTGTCAGTCGCTTGTTGGGGCATGGAAGCACTGATATCACTGAAAGAGTATATGCGAAATTCCTTCCGGAAACGTTGGCCTCAGAAGTGTCTAAACTGAGTGCGGATACCGACTCTCTTGTCCTTATGTCAGAGTGAATAAAACTTGAGCAATATGACAATCTTCCAATTCACAGTTCTGTTTCTTGTATTCATTGTATTAGTCCTTATTGCCGCTCATTTCTTTCACAGGTATGAACGTGCCATTTTCTGGAGTGTCGCGTTGTTTTTGTTCATCGGTGTTCTAGTTTTATTGGGTACTGGAGTCCTGAAGATTATCAAAGATGGTCATGCCAATTCAGGTGCTTTATTTGTAGCTTTCATGTGCCTTATCACAGCTGGAATCCTTGTAATTGCCGCTCAGGAACCAGAATCATTAATTAGGAAAAGAAGAAAATCTATTTCCGAGAATTCTTCTTCTGCTCCCCAAGAACTAGAAGGTGTCGTCTTGACAAGAAAGTTGGACACCCCTCTTGCAAGAGAGGTTTTTGCGAAGGCTTTAAAAGAGGGATTGATGGAAGTTAAGGGATCTCATTATGAATGGAAGCGGTCAAAGATTCTGTTGGCTTATATGTGTGGCCGGATTTACTGTAATGACTGTCCTGTACCGGATCATGGAAAAGAAGGAAAGTTCATGTGGAATCCAGGGGACGACTCCTCTTTCCCTGATTTTGACTTGAACGCTCTTTTCCAAACAAAAGATATCGGGCAATCGAGAAACAATAGGAAATTCTGCCCTCTCCCGAATGACTTTGACATAATTGACAGATTCTTCGAGTAGGCCCCCATCTTATGTAAATACATTATTGTGAATCAAGCCGTTAGGGCTTGATTTTTTTTGTCGTTTACCTAAGGTATTAGGGTATTATACCGTGTTATATAACATGTTATAGTCAGACTCTATCATATTCATAACACCGAGCCTAACATGGTATCGCAAAAATCGAAGATATCTTTGCCCCAGAACCCGCGGGCAGAGTGCACTGCTGTCCCGCAAACACAAACAACGGCAAGGCGGTCAGAGAGTGCATCATGGTTGCCTGGTCACAAACGATTTCATTATTATGACAAAAAAACATCTTAACAATGAAGAACCTTGTGAAAAGGAGTTGCTCCAGAGGATCCTCCGTATTGTCGAAGGAAAGGATGGACAAGGCATCCATATCCCCCCTGGGCGGAAGGGCATCTATGATAACCAGAGCCTGATGAAGCTCCTGAATGTCAGTGGCGCCTATCTGAGGAAGCTGCGGGATAACGGGTATTTGGGATTCTCCCGCCATGGAGACAAGTATTGGTATACCCAGGAAGATGTCGACCGGTTCATTCGTCGCTTCCATTATGAAGCGTTCGCGATATCGGACGTGCTTCCGGAGCAAAAAGAAAGTATCCATGGATAGATTGTCTTTGATCAACGCTGTCAAGAGGGATCAAGTGGCCGTTCAGGAGACCTATTTCCCTCTTGACATCTTTCCCGAAAGGGTACAAGCTATCGTTTTCAACCTCTCCCATTACGAGAATTATAACATTGAATACTGCGCCTCCATCATGCTCTCCGCCATTGCATCGGCTCTTGGAAACTCTTACCAGATTCACATAAAAGGGGCCTGGTCCAACAGTCCGTCCCTTTATATGATGCTGGTTGGAAGACCGGGCTTGGGAAAGACACCTCCATTGGGATTTCTGTACAAGCCCATCAGAGAACAGGATGAAGAACGGTATTACCAGTTCTGTGACAAGATGCAGGAGTATGAGAGTCAGTCTGCCTGCGAAGGGAAACAAAGCGACGGCTCGTCATCGCGCAAATACCCGAATCTGATAAAGACCGTAATCAGTGATTTTACGGCCGAAGCAATGCTGAATGCCCACAAGAACAACCTCCGGGGTATCTCTGTCGTGGTTGATGAGATTTTGGGCTTGTTCAAATCGGTCAATCGCTATACCAACAAAGGAAACCTCATTGAGCTTTTGCTGACTTCGTATAGCGGGCAGCCGTTGGATTATATCCGCAAGTCCGAGAGGTATCCGATTCATATCAAGCGGCCCTGCATCAACTTGATTGGTTCAATCCAAACAAACCTGCTGGGGAATGTCTTCTGTGATGAATACTCCTCCAACGGTCTTCTGGACCGGTTCCTTTTCGTTTACCCAAATAACCGAACTATTTCGGAATGGAAACGAACGGCTCCCGGCGAGAAGCGTCCTGACATTGAACAAGACTGGGAGGCTTTAATGAAGAAGATCCTGAATCTGCCGTGTCCTCTGGATGATAGTGGGAATAACATTGAACCTCAAGTTCTCGAGTTCTCGGACGATGCTGAAGAATACTTCTATGACTGGAACAACCAAATTATCAGAGATGTGAATGCTATCGAGAATGACCTGGAAGTAGATAGTCGCAAGATAAAGCTCTGCAGCAATGCCGGTCGTTTGGCTCTTATTCTACAGGTGATGAAATGGGCAACAGAAGAAGGGGGCCTCCAATTCGTTGACCTAGAATCAGTTAAAGGGGCTATTAGTCTCATCGATTACTATGAAGATACCTATCAGCGTCTTAAGGTTGCGCTTCAAGAACACAATAATGTTTCGAACGATGATTGGATAGAGGAGATGGGTGACACGTTTACCACTGCTGAAGCAGAAGCGGCTCTTAAGGGGAAGGGATATTCTAAACGTTTTGTCTTCAAGAGCCTGGGACGCTTGACACAGGGCCCTAACCCTCGCCTGATGAAGCCTAGTCGAGGATGCTACACAAAGACTTTTACGAGTGGGTGTGCACCGTGCAGTAGTGCACAAGATGAAGGTAAAACACAAGGTGAAGTGCACACTGCACAGGTGCACGACGTTGTTAAAGTTTCGTGAAGGATATGGCAGACTATCGTTTTCATTTGCAGAAATACGGGCCTGGTAGCAAAACAAGTTGCCCGTCGTGTGGGAAAAAACGCTGCTTCACTCGCTATGTTGATGAGGAGGGTCTTATCACCTTTCCGGCCAATGTTGGAATCTGTGACCACATCAACAGCTGCGGCTATCACTACACGCCCAAACAATTCTTCCAGGACAATCCGGAAGCATTTCCGGAGAAATCAGACTGGAGGAATGCGATACCAGTTCATACGAGAGTCCAAAAGAAGGAGGAACCGACACCTTCCTTTATCCCGTATGACATTATGAAGAAGACACTTGGCCACTATTCTCTTAATCCCTTGTTTAACTATCTTAAGGGAATCATGGATGAAGAGTCCCGGATGCGTCTGATGGAGAAATACAACGTTGGAACCTCCAAGAAATGGGGTGGGTCAACGGTTTTCTGGCAAGTGGATGTCCAAGGACGGGTAAGAACTGGCAAGATCATGTGTTATGACCCGGAAACCGGGCACCGTGTCAAAGAGCCTCACAGTCGCGTCTGCTGGGTCCACACGGAGCTGAAGGAGAAAGACTACCATCTAAAGCAGTGCCTTTTTGGGGAACACTTATTACCCTCTAATCCAGCCTTGCCTGTGATCTTGGTAGAAAGTGAGAAGACCGCATTGATAGGATCTTTCTTTGTTCCCGAGATGCTTTGGCTGGCAAGCGGAGGCATAAATGGGTGCTTCAACCCCGAGACGATGGAAGTCCTGCGGGGAAGAGATGTAACCCTTATGCCGGATCTAGGGGCCATGGAAATATGGCGCCAGAAGGCAGAAATACTATCATCCATCTGCCATACCGTTACCGTGTCGGACGTCCTTGAAAGAGAAGCCGAAGACTGGCAGAGGGAGAAAGGTTGGGACATCGCTGATTTCCTTTTGGCCGAGCCAACTAAGCGGCAGATGTTGCAAATCCTGTGCTCCCGTAACCCCGAACTTCCAAAGCTGATAGAGGATCTCGGACTGGTGTTGATCGAATGATTGACTGCAGTTCTTTCCGATACATTTGGAAAGAATGATGATTCCCGGAAATATGCTAGAAGTACAATGTCAATTCTAATTACCCCTAAAATAGGCACACTTGCAAATTTCCGTGTCTGATATGATGTAAATATATGGCCATGGAGGTAGATTCGCCGGAAGGATGTACCTTTGTGGTCATGGACAAGGACACTATACAAGCCAAGCTTTACGAGCATTA
>Ga0208297_1000173_pt1 | contig 166478 bp, 142 predicted proteins | sample LMS_cellobiose_e_FD_187367 | JGI IMG/M metagenome (GOLD analysis project Ga0208297, IMG submission 187367) | Rumen-fistulated moose microbial communities from Alaska, USA - LMS_cellobiose_enrichment (SPAdes) (version 2) | ecosystem: Host-associated > Mammals > Digestive system > Stomach >... | reverse complement strand
GAACCTGCTGACGAAGAAGGGGCGCACCTTCCTCACCGCCTTTGCCGGGAGCATCGGCATCATCGGCATCGCCCTCATTCTCTCCCTCTCCAACGGCATACAGAATTACATCGACCGGGTGCAGGAGGACGCCCTCAGCACCTATCCCCTCACCATCACCGGGGAGACGGTGGATATGTCCAGCCTGGTCTCCACCCTGGCGGAGCGAAACTCCGGCGAAGCGGAACACGAGCTGGACGCGGTGTATTCCAGCACGGTCATGTCCGACCTGGTGGACAGCATGATGAACATGTCCTTCCGGGCCAACGATTTGAGTGCTTTCCTGGAATACCTCCGCAGCGACGAGAGCGGGGCCATGGAACACATCGGCAGCATCTCCGAGAGCTACGGGGTGACCCTGCACATCTACGCCTCCGACACTGCCGACGGCGTCATGGCGGTGAACCCCAGCCCCATCTTTGACAGCATCATGGGCACCTTCTACAACACCGACACCCTTACCTCCATGGCCGGCTTCGGCAGCGCCTTCTCCAGCGGCATGGACATCTGGCAGGCCCTTCTGGAGGACGAGGAGCTGATGGAGACCCAGTATGACGTCATCGCCGGCCGCTGGCCGGAGCGCCCGGAGGAGGTGGTGCTCCTGGTGGACGAAAACAACGAGGTCAACGACATATACCTCTACTCCCTGGGCATCAAGGACCCGGCGGAGATGCAGCGCCTCCTCACCGCCCGGCTGGGGGGCGAGGACCTGAACGCCGAGGTGGAATCCTGGAGCTACGATGAGCTCCTCGCCATGGAGTTCCGCATGGTGCTCCCCGGGGACAGCTACATTTACGATGCTGCCGCCGGCGTTTGGACAGACCGCAGCGGGGACGAGAGCCACATGAAGTCCGTGGTGGAGGGGGGCACGCCTCTGAAAATCGTGGGCATCATCCGCCCCAGCGAGAACGCCTCCGCTTCCGCCGTTTCCGGCGCCATCGGTTACCGCAGCGACCTGGCGGAGCTCTATCTCGACATGATTGAAGAGAGCGAGATCGTTCAGGCACAGCTGAATGATCCCACGGTGGATGTCTTTACCGGTCTCCCCTTTGACGACGGGAGCTACACCGCCCCCACCGGGGCCGAAAAGGCGGAGGCCTTCCTCCGCTGGGCGGGCTCCATCAGCCCCATCGAGCAGGCAACCATCTATTCCGCCATCGCCAGCACCCCCTCGGAGGAGGACATCGCCGCCATGGCGGAGAGCGTTCTCGGAGCCATGACCCGGGAGCAGCTCACCGCCCAGGCGATTTTGGGGGCCGGGAGCATGGGTCTCTCGGAGGACGTCATCCGCCAGTATCTGGACGGCATGAGCGACGAGGACCTGCTCAGCTATATGAAGGAAGCCACCATGGAGCAGCTGCGGGAGACCTATGCCGCCTCCGCCTCCGCCGGGCTGGAATCCCTCAGCACTGCCGAGCTGGCTGCCCTCTTCCAGCGGCAGCTCACGGTGATGGAGGAGAGCGAGCTGGCAGGCCTCTACGACCGGTATGTCCCCGCCGTCGTCTCCCCCGCCACCCTGGAGGAAAACCTGGAGAAGCTGGGCTACAATGACCGCAGCCAGCCCAGCCTCGTCAGCATCTACGCCCCCACCTTTGAGGACAAGGACGCCATCGTGGACATCATAAGCAGCTACAACCGGCGCATGGCCGCCGAGGGCCATGAGGAGAAAATCATCCGCTACACGGACTATGTGGGTCTGCTCATGAGCTCCATCACCACCATCATCAACGCCATCTCCTATGTTCTGGTGGCTTTCGTCTCCATCAGCCTCATCGTCTCCAGCATCATGATTGGCATCATCACCTATATTTCCGTCCTGGAGCGCATCCGGGAAATCGGCATCCTCCGGGCCATCGGCGCCTCCAAAAAGGACATCGCCCGGGTCTTCAACGCCGAGACCGCCATCGTGGGCTTCGGGGCCGGCGCCATCGGCATTCTGGTGACGGTGCTGCTGAACATCCCCATCAGCCTTGTGGTGCAGCGCGTCACGGGCATCCACTATCTCCGCTCCTCCCTGCCCTGGCTGGCGGGGCTCATCCTGGTGGTCATCAGCGTCGGCCTGACCCTCATCTCCGGCCTCATCCCCTCCCGCATCGCCGCGAAGAAGGACCCGGTGGAGGCCCTGCGGACGGAGTGATGCTCCCCTTCCACCATGCAGCAAAAAGGGGCTGCCGCTTTTCGCGGCAGCCCCTTAACTATGTATTCTTACAGCCCGGCGAGCTTGATGATGTCGGGAATCTTGGACTCCCAGCCCTGGGCCATGATGTGCACGCCCTGGCAGTAGGGCTTGCAGGCCTTGATGAGGCGGGCGGTGATCTCCACGCCGGTGATGCCGGCCTTGGTCTTTTCCTTGTCCGCCTTCAGCTCCTCGATGATGTCATCGGGGACATGGATGCCGGCGACATTGGCATTGAGGTAGCGGGCCATGCCCACGCTCTTGGGAATGACGAGACCCAGCTGGATGGGCTTTCCGAACTGCTTGGCCTTCTCCATGAAGGAGATGAACTTTTCCGGCTCGAAGACGGCCTGGGTCTGGAAATACTCCGCCCCGGCCATGACCTTGCGCTCCATCTTGGCCAGCTGCGCGTCCAGGGAATCGCTGCAGGGGGAGACGACGGCGCCCTTGGCAAACTTCGGGGGCTCGCCCTCCAGGGCGTTGCCCGCCAGGTCTACGCCGGACTCCAGCTGGCCCACGGTGTACAGCAGGGAGGCGGAATCCAGATCGAACACGGGCTTCGCGCCGGGATGGTCGCCCAGCTTGGTGTGGTCGCCGGTGAGGCAGAGGATGTTCTCGATGCCCAGCATGGCGGCGCTCAGCAGATCGGACTGCAGGGCGATGCGGTTGCGGTCGCGGCAGGTGAGCTGATAGATGGGGGTGAGGCCCGCCTCCTTCAGCTTCACGCACATGGCCATGGAGCCGAGACGCATGACGGAGGACTGGTTATCGGTGACGTTCACGGCGGTGATGCCGCTGAGATATTCCTTGGCCTCTTCCACCAGGCCGTCCACATGGATGCCCTTCGGAGGGCCGACCTCAGCCGTTACGACAAATTCACCGCGTCCAAACAGTTCAGTAATTTTCATTACACATTGCTCCTAATCAATATATTTGAAAGAATCAAAGCTCGGTTACTGTTTCGCTTCCATATCGGTGGCGTAGTTGCGGACCTGGATGGGGCACTTGAGGATGTCCAGCCGGCCCACCTGCTTCAGGCGCCGGTAGATGCGCTCCCAGCCGCACTCCATGTCGGGGTCCACCTCGCACTTGCCGTCCTTGGAGCCGCCGCACTGGCCGTTAACGAGGCTCTTGGAGCAGGCGGTGAGGGGGCAGATGCCGCCGGTGATGTTCAGGTAGCACTCGCCGCACTGGTCGCAGTCCACCTCCAGGGGGGTGACGCCCTGGTAGCCGGGGAGCGGATAGGTATCGCAGCAGGCATAGACCCGCTTCTCATCCAGGTATTCGGAGACGGTCTGCACGCCCACGCCGCAGGAGAAGACCAGCACCGCGTCCGCCGCGGCAATCTCGGAAGCGTGGCGCTCCAGCCGGAGCTTCATGTTCTCCGGATTGCAGATGTAATCCGTGGTGATGATGCCGGTCACGCGCCCCGCATCCGCCAGCTCCTTCTGCAGCTCCTTGGCCTCCTGCTCGGGGAAGCTGACTTCCTTGCAGCCGTGGCAGTTGACGATGAAGACCTTGCCGCTTGCCAGGGACTCGATGGTTTCCTTGGATTTCAGTTTCGTAATCAGCATATCACTTCATCTCCATTATCGCTTTTTTCCCGGCCTTGATCTTGGTGACCAGCGGGATCTTGGAGGAGCAGATGTACTCGCAGCTCCTGCACTCGATGCAGTCGCGGACGTTGCGCTCCAGCATGCCCTTCCAGTTCTCCTCGTCGGCGAACTTGGCGAAATAGAGGGGGGAGAGCTCCATGGGGCACACATCCACGCAGCGGCCGCACTTGATGCAGGACACCGCCTCGGTATGGTCCGTGTCATAGGCGATGATGCCGTTGGAGGACTTGATGATGGAGACGTTCAGATCCGTCAGGGGGATACCCATCATGGGGCCGCCCATCTTGACGGTGACATCCTCGGCGGTGAGGCCGCCGCAGTAGTCGATAATCTCCTTCACGCTGGTGCCCACCTTCACCACGAAGTTCCCCGGGCGGGCGACCCGCTCGCCGGTGACGGTGCAGACGCGCTCGATGAGGGGCATGCCGGTGCGGATGGCATCGGCGATTGCCTTCACGGTGCTGATGTTGCTCACCACCGCGCCCACGTCGGCGGGCAGCCCGCCGGAGGGCACCATGCGGCCCATGACCCGCTTGATGAGCATTTTCTCAGCGCCCTGGGGGTACTTGGTGCGGGCGGTGACCACCTCGATGTTGTCGATATCGGCGGTCTTGGCCTCCAGCAGGGCCACGGCGTCGGGCTTGTTGTCCTCAATGACAATGATGCCCTTGGGGGCCCCCACGGCCTTGATCATGGCCTTGAGGCCGAAGATGATGTCGTCGGCATAGGCCAGGAGGGCCCGATGGTCCGCCGTGAGCATGGGCTCACACTCGCAGCCGTTGAGCAGGATGGCGTCGATGGGCTTGCCGGGCTTCAGCTTCACCGCCGTGGGGAAGCCGGCGCCGCCCATGCCGACGATGCCCGCATCCCGGACGATCTCCACGATCTCGTCGGGAGTCAGCTCCTCCAGGCTCTTGTGGGGCTTCACGGTCTCGGCGATCTCGTTCTTCCTGTCGTTGCGGATGACCACGGAGAGGCCGCCCCGGGTGGCGGGATGGACCCGCTCCTCAATGGCAATGACCTCGCCGGAGACGCTGGAGTGGATGTTGCTGCTGATGAAGGCAGCGGCCTCGCCGATGAGCTGACCCACCTTCACATGGTCCCCCACGGCCACCACGGGCTTCGCCGGGGCGCCGGAATGCTGGGACAGGGGGATGACCACGGTGTCGGGCTCGGGGAAGCGCACCAGCTCCAGATGCTCCGTGGGCTCCTTCCGCTCGGAGGGATGGACGCCGCCGTAGTAACCGGCAAAGCGGCTGTCCCGAATGGACTCCACATACTCGTGGATGGTTTTGAAATTGATCTTGGAGTAGTCCCTGAGCTGGATGGGCTGAGCGGTGAGCTCGCCCAGGCGGCCCTGCTTGCCGAGGCGCTGCTGGATCTTCTCCCAGGCGCAGTCCTTGGCGGGATCCACCTCGCACTTGCCGTCCTTCGCGCCGCCGCACTGGCCGTTAATGAGGCTCTTGGAGCAATCCACCACCGGGCAGATGCCGCCGGTGATGTTCAGGTAGCACTGGGCGCAGGCATCGCAGGCCTTCTTGGTCAGCGCCATGCCGTGGCGGCCGCGGTAGTTGATGGAGTTGGCGGCGGCAAACACTTTTTTGTCCGCCAGCCCCGCCACGGTCTGGATGCCCAGGCCGCAGGAGACCACAAAGACGTTCTCCGTGCCCTCGGGAATCATGTCCCTGAGCTTCTTTTCCGTCTGTACCTGGTTGCAGAGGAAGTCCACCCGGGCGCTGCCCGTGACGGTCTTTCCCTGCTCCTTCAGCAGGGCGACAAATTCTTCGCAATCCGGCTCGTCCACGGTTTCAAATTCCTTGAAACACTTGTTGCAAGCGATGACGAAGATCTTGTCCGTACCGGCCAAATACGGAGCGAGCTCATCGATCCCCTTCAGCTTGTACTTGGTATAGTTCTCCAATTTCTCACCTTCCTCAACGAATTGGTTCCGTTTTCGATTGCTTTTATCAATATATCATAGGCACATAGAGGCGCGCAAGCAGTAATTTGTTCCCGGAAAGCGATTTAGCGAGATGCTGTACCTCCTCTTGAAATAGGCAGGTGAATTTGGTATAATGCCGACAACAAAAAACAACTGAAGGGATGGATCCGGTATGATTTACAAGGACTACAAGGGCGAACCCATCTCCCGCCTGGGCATGGGGGCCATGCGCCTGCCCACCAAGGGCGACGTGGGGCGGGGCGGCCCCATCGATTACGAGCGCTCCGCCGACATCATCGACTACGCGCTGAAGCACGGCATCAACTACATCGACACCGCCTATGTCTACGGCGGCAGCGAGGAGTTCCTGGGCTCGGTCATCCCCAAGTATGACCGTTCCTCCTTCAAGATCGCCAGCAAATACATGTCCGGCGCAAATCCGGACTACAAGGCGGTTTTCGAGGAACAGCTCAGGCGGCTGCACACCGATTACATCGACTTCTACCTCATGCACGGCATCATGAACGAGCAGGGCGTCAGCGACTACATCGGCCGGGGCTGCCTGGAATACTTCATCGAGCAGAAGAAAGCCGGGCGCATCAAACAGCTTGGCTTCTCCTCCCATGCGCCGATTCCCGTGCTGAAAAAGATGATTGAGAGCTACGACGGCTGGGATTTCGCCCAGATCCAGCTGAACTATCTGGACTGGACCATGCAGGACTCCAAGGGCCAGTATGAGGTCCTCACCGAGGCGGGCATCCCCGTCATCGTCATGGAGCCGGTGCGGGGCGGCCGCCTCGCCAGCCTCTCCCCCGCCGCGGACGCTCTGCTGAAGGAGGCCCACCCCGACTGGTCCATCGCCTCCTGGGCCTTCCGCTGGCTCCTTCGGCTGGACAACGTGCAGGTCATCCTCAGCGGCATGAGCACCATGGAGCAGATGGTGGACAACGTTGCCACCTTCGATAACGGCGGCCCCCTCAGCGACGAGGACGCCGCCATCCTGGAGAAGGCCTGCGACCTCTTCCGGAACGAGATCAACGTGCCCTGCACCGCCTGCCGCTACTGCTGCGACGACTGCCCCATGAACATCGAGATTCCCGAGGTGCTGAAGGTCTACAACCGCATGAAGCTGGACGGGCCCATGTCCATCTTCGGCCTGTTTGCCATCAACCCCGGCCCCAAGGACTGCGTGGGCTGCGGCGCCTGCGCCGGCCACTGCCCCCAGCACATCGACGTGCCCCAGATCATGGCGGAGCTGGCGGACCAGCTGAACAAGATGCCGCCTCCCCCTCCCATGCCGCCGAAGCCTTAAATACATAATGCACCGGGGCGTGTCCAAGCGACATGCCCCGGTTTTTTGCGTTTGTCAGACCCGCTCCTGCTTATGGGTGCGGTTATGGGCCCTGCTGGACAGGGAATAGAGCCAGTCCCCAATCCTTCGAAACAGCTTGGGAAGCCCCTTGTAAAGCGCCTTTCTCCCGAAGACCCAGCCCACAGCGATAGCCGCGACGGCGCAGAGGGCGGGGACGATGAAGAAGAGGAGGGCAAGGAAGGCCAGAAGGGCGCACCAATCCTCCACATACCGGGCCGCATTCTCCCAATAGGGGAGGATAACGGCGCTGGTCTGGGCCCCGCGGGTGCCGAAGGCGCGCATCTGCTGCCAGGAGGCGGAGAAACGGAAGCGCCCGGAGTTCACCTGAAGGATGCCGTTCCCCACGGGGAAATAGGTCTCCAGCAGTGTTTCGGCATAGCCGTCCACCGGTTCGGGAAGCACCGCCTCATAGCAGTCCACCCCGCTGTGGCCCATGCTCTGCCAGGCTTCATAGGGCAGGTAGAGCACGGGGCCGTCCTCGGCAAATTTGCTGGTGGCCTTGTCATCTTCCCGGGCCACGACCCCGGCGATTACATAGGGCAGACCGCCGATCTCCACGCCCATCCCGGCGACGTTCACGCTGCCGAAGAGCATCCAGGCCAGGTTTTCATCCAGGATGACCCGGTCCTTCATCAAATCCTCCTGCCGGAGGTAGCTGCCGCTGCGCAGGGGCAGGGGATGGAAGTCAAAGAAGCTGCCCCCCACAGCCACCACGCCGGTACTCACGCTGCCGTGCTCGGAGTAGACGGTGACGCTGCCGGTGGTGCTCCAGGCATCCAGATAGAGGCTCCCCCCTTCGGGGGTCTCCAGGTCATCCGTGAGGAACCGGTCCGAGCAGCGCTGCCGCAGCTCATAGATCTCCTCCAGGCCCTTCACATTGTCTCTCGTGAAGAAGCAGCTCACCTGCCGGAAGGGAAGCCCGCTGTCCCCCGCCCACCGTTCGGCGGCGTACTGGCTGAGCTGGGTCTTCGCCAGCCCGGGCCGGATGAGGAGACAGACGATTCCCAAAAGCAGGAGAAACCCCGCCGGGATGAGGAGGAATAACCACTTTTTCTTCATGACTCAGTTGGCGTCCGCAAGGCGCACCTGATCCCCGCTGGAGATGGGGGTGTTGCGGCTGGCGGTGGTAATGACGCTGTCGTAGCTCTCAATGGCGCCGTTGATGGCGGAATACTGGTCATCGGAGGCCAGAACCTCCACGTTCACCCGGGTGGCATAATAGCGGTTGCCCAGGGGGCTGTTCTTCGCCGTAATCATGAGGACGAAGCTGCCGTTGGTATCGCTGCGGATGGCGCTGTTGGGCACCACCATATCGTAGGTGGCGTTCCTCGCCCCGATGGAGATGGTGAGGCTGTTGCCCGCGGTCACATCGCCGGTGAGGTCAAACTCCAGCAGACGGCTGCCCTGGGGGTTCTGGGGGTCGGTCTGGATGGAGGTCAGGGTGGCGACGATCTGGCTGCCCCAATAGAAGTTGGAAACGGTGGCGGTGTCCCCCACCCGGAGGCGCCGGGCCTGCTCGGTGGTGACGCTGAAGCTCATGCCGTAGCCCAGGTCGGGCACCTCAATGGTGGCCAGGACGTTTCCGGCCTCCGCCTTGCGCCCGGCGCTGACGGAGAGGCTGCGCACCGTGCCGGCGACATTGGCCTTGACCTCGGTACCGTCATCCTCGCCGCTAAGCTCCTCCACGAGAGCCCGCTGCTCCTGAATCTGAAGGAGCTGCTCCTGCAGATCCAGCGCGGTGAGCTGGGCGCTCTTATTGTCGGAGAGCTTCTGCTGGTCCAGGTTGAAGATGAGGTCCTCCAGGGTGTTCTGGGCGTTTTTCACGGCGGCGACCTTGTTCTTGTATTCCGCCTCTCTGGCCTCCATATCCCCTTCCAGCGTCTTCAGCTTTCCCTCGGCGGTGCTCAGGCGCGTTTCCAGCGTGGTCAGCAGCTCCTGAGCCTCCTGGAGGAAGCTCTGCTGGTCGCCCAGCTCCTCGCTGGTGGCGCGGCTGATGGTCTCCTGCAGCTCGCTGATGTCGGCATTTACGCCGTCCACGTCGCTGTTTGCGGCGGCCAAGTCCTTCTTTGCGGCATTCAGGGGCTTGTTTGCCTCGTCCAGCGCGCTTTGGGCCGCGCGGACATCCCGGTTATAGGCGGCATATTGGCGATCCTCCGCCACGGAATCATAGTAGGTGTTGTATGCCCGCTCATAAGCGCTGTAGGCCTGGGTGCGGATTGTCTGGGCACTGCTCACGGAGTTCTCGGCCGCGGAAATTGCGCTGTAGGCGTCGGCCATATCCGTCCCGGCAAACTTCACGGCGGCGACGCCGAGGTAGACATTGAGTTCCGTGGCGGAGTAGTCCGCGCGGCTTCCCAGCGCCGCCTTGGCGGAGGCAATCCGGACGGCCAGCTCCGCCTGCTGTTCCGCAGAGAGCACCGCGGTGCCGCTCATCCCGCGCTCGGCGCGGTAGCGGGCCTCCGTATCATCGGCCACATGATACATCTTGTAGTCATACTCCAGATAGGTCGCTTCCTGCACAAGCCGGTCGTATGCGTCGCCATAGAGCACGCGGGCGACCTCCAGCTGGGTCTGGGCGTTGGTGAGATTCTCCTCGGCGGAGGTCACCTCGTTCCAGGCCGCGGTGACCGGGGCGTAGCTGGGGTCCTGGGCGCTGTATTCATCCCGCTTTTGCTTGGCGGTGTTCAGCTTTTCCTGTGCCTCATCCACGGCGACCTGCTTCTCATCCACCACCGCCTGCTTCTCGCTGACGACAGCCTTCTTTTTCGCAAGCTCGTCCCTCAGGGCGCGGAGCTGCAGCTCCAGCTCCCGGAGGTTGCCGTTCTCCGTCTGCACATCGGCCTTCCGGGCGTCCACCACCGCCTCCTGGGCTTTAATCTCCGCCTCCAGGGCGGCGATATCGGCCTCCAGCGCGGCATGGTCGGCGTTATACTCGGCAAGCTCGGCATCGGTGATGACGGCGTCATCCCGGTCGGCTTCCGCCTCCTCCAGCGCCTCCCGCGCGTCGGAGATGTTCCGGTTTTCCCGGGCATAATCGGAGCTGGAGGCGTTGATGAGGGCGCGCTGATAGGACAGCTCCATGCTGTGGAGCTGCTTCTGGGCGTTTTCCAGCTCATCGCTGTCCCCGGCCTGGAGGATGAAGAGCACGTCCCCCGCGCTGACTTCGTCCCCCACCCGCACAAGGACGCTCTGCACCGTTCTCGTGCGGTCCAGCACCACGTCGTAGTTCTCCCGGGCGGTGACGGTGCCGGTGCCCCGCACCTGGGAGGTAATCTGCCCCTCCGTCACATAGACGGTGGCGACCTCCGGGAGGGAGCGGTTGAGAATCGTATTGGAGAAGAAGGTCAGTACCAGCAGGACCGCGAGAAAGATGATTGCGGCGTCCTTGACCCAGCCTCTCTTTTTCTTGTTTGTTTCTTCCATAGCTGCTTACCCCTTTATGCTGCCGGAATGGGTGATGCCCTCCATAAGATACGCTTCCCCGGCAAGGAAGATGAGGAGGGAGGGGAACATATAGACCGTTGCCATGGCGAAGGCCAGGCCGATCTCCCCGGAGTTGATGGTGGAAAGGTAGACGCTGAGCGGCTGCATATCCGCGTCGTTCAGAAGCACCAGCGGCTGCTCCACCATGTTCCAGTAGTCGATGAACACCAGGATGGCGATGCTGCACAGGGAGGCGCGGCACTGGGGGAGGCAGACCCTGGTGAATATCTGCCACTCCCCCGCCCCGTCAATCTTGGCCGCCTCGATGAGGGCATAGGGGATGCGCCGCATATACTTGGTCAGCAGGAACACGCTGAAGGGGGCGAACATCCCCGGCAGGATGATGGACCAGCGGGTGTTGAGGATGCCCAGGCGCTGTGCCACCAGGTAGTTGGGCACCAAAGTGACCTGATAGGGCATGAGCATCAGAATGACATAGAAAAAGAAGATGCCGCTGCGAATCTTTCCCCGCCATCGGGTGAAGCTGTAAGCCGCCACGGAGGCCACCGCCACCTGAAGGAACACGATGGGCACCGTGAGGATTACGCTGTTCCAGAACTTCATCAGGTATTCCGGTGAGCGGACGAGGCCGGTGATGTACTGCTGGATGCTCACCTTGTCCGGGATGAACTTCAGGTTCACATGCTCGGAAACATAGCCGCCGGTGGTGGTGGAGAAGATCATGCCGTAGTTGGAATTGATCTCCGACTCCGTCATGAAGGAGTTGGTGATGGTGAGCACCGTGGGGGCGAGGAAGAGGATGGCGAAGATGGCGCAGAGGAGAAACATGACGCCCCGGCTGAAATACTTTTTCTTTTTTCTCTTCATCCCTCCACATCCTTTCCGAACCAGTTTTCGATGACGAACAGGAGGGCGATGAGCACAATCATCACCAGGGCCATGACGATGGCCGCGGCAGAGAGCTTCTGATAGTCCAGGGCGTTGAACATGTTGTTCATGAAGTGCTGGAGCGTATAGAGGCCCTCATAGGGATAGTTGCCCGCCAGCAGGTAGACTTCCCGGAAGATCTTGAAGGAGTTGATGAGGCTGAGGATGGTGACGAAGAGGATGGTGGGGCTCAGATACCGCAGCTTGATGGCCCGGAACTTGAACCACTCGGAGGCCCCCTCCACGTCGGCATACTCCAGCAGATCCTTCGGGATATTGTGGAGGCCGGCCATGAACAGGATCATGTTGTAGCCCAGATTCTTCCACAAAAACAGGAGGATGACCACCATCTGGGCATAATCGGAGTTCAGCCAGTCGATGGCCTTGGCTCCGAAGAGGGAGAGGAGCACATTCGCGCTGCCGTTGAAGTTGAAAAGCACCTGCCAGATGAGGACGATGGAGGCCACCGGCACCATCATGGGGCTGAGGAAGAAGGAGCGGAAGGCGCTTTTCAGGGGGATGCGGCTCTCCAGCATCACCGCGAGGGCGATGGCCAGCAGCACCGAGAGGGGCACCGCCAGCGCGGAGAAGGTGAGGGTGTTTTTGGCAGCGAGGCGAAAGGCCGCGTTGGTCATGAGCTTCTTGAAGTTGTCCAGCCCCACAAAGGCGGCGTCCGCCGTGGAGGAGTCCGTCAGGGCATAGTGGATGACCACCCCGAAGGGGACGATAAAGAAGAGGCAGACCCCAAAAAAGCTGGGACAAAGGAAGCAGAGACTGCGGAGAAAATCCTTCCCTCTTTCGACTCGGTGTTTGTTGCGCATGCTTTCCCTTCTCTTACCGCTGCTCGTTGACGTAGATGGTCATCTTGCTCTGCACGAGGCGGGCCACCTCCTGGGCGGACTTCTGCCCGGCGAAGAAGGCCTCAGCCTCCGTGGTGATGACATCCATGAGTTCGGAGTCGGAGTTCCAGACCCGGTCCGTCCCCTTCACCAGGGCGAGGACCTCGTCCCCCTGCTCCTGGGTCAGGGCGTAAATCTCCGCGCCGCCGCCGAAGCCCCAGCCGAAGCCGTTATTACGGGGAACCTCGATGCGCTCGCCGTTCTCATCCAGCAGATAGTTGCCGTTCTCGTCCTTCTCATACTCCGGCGTCATGGCTTCGGTGAGCTTCTCCATGAAGAGGTCGGTATTGGTGGGGAAGCCGCCGAAGGAGGTGAGGCCCTCCTGGTAACCCCGGGTAAAGAGGGTACGCACGAACTGCCAGGCGGCCTCCTTGTTCTGGCACTTCTGGCTGATGGCGTAGCCGCTGTCCTGGAACCAAAGGGCGTTGCCCACGCCCTCAGAGGTGGGGAAGCCGATGAAGGTGGCGTTGCCGCCGAACATATCGTTGTAGGTCTGGAAGCTGTCGAAGCTGCTGAGCCAGGTCAGGGCCAGCATCTGCTGACCGGCGGCGATCCGCTCCTCCTCGGTGGGGCCGCTGCTGCCGCCGAACCCCCAGCCGAAGCCGAAGCCGCCGCCCTCACTCTCATAGGTGGCGGGGAAGATGGAGGCAAACTCCAGGATATCGGTGAAGGTGGTGCTGTCGAAATTGCACTCGCCCGTGTTCCAGTCGATGAGGTTCCCCATCTCCATGTTGAGGCAGGCGTTGAGGATGGTACTGCGGGTGATGCTCTCGGCGAAGGGCGAGCAGCCCTCGGGCATGGTGGCCAGGGCGGCGTTGAAGTCCTTCAGCGTCCAGCCCGGGGTATCCCCCACCACGCTGGCCGCGCCGGTGACGGCGTAGAGGTTGTAGCTGGAAGCGGTGCGATAGAGCTTTCCGTCGCTCTCCAGGGCCTTCAGAACATTGTCGAAGATATGACCGCTGATCTCGCTGTCCGCGTTCAGGAAGGGATAGAGGTCCGCCAGAAGTCCCCGGGCTCCCAACTGGTCTCCGTTGAGGCCGGAGAGGTCCAGGATGTCCGGCACATTGCCCGCAAGGATCTCCGTGTTCAGCTTGGTGACGCCGGCGCTGGAATCCGCTTCCGTGTTGTACTCGGCATAGTCCAGCACCTCGATGCGGTAGTCGGGGCTGGTGCGGTTGAAGTGCACGATCTCGCTGCGGATGTTGTAGCTCAGGTTCTGGGTGGCCAGGGTGAGCACCGTCTTCTGCGCCAGGCTGGAGGCGGGCACCTTGGTGAGGATTACCAGCTCTGTGTCGGAGGAGCTGAAATCGCTGGCCCAGGTGGTCTCCACGGCGGCGATGCGCCCATCGGGCAGCGGCACGGCCGCGCCGATGCTGCTGGGGTCCACGTCGGCGTTGATCCAGTTGAGCACCTTCTCTGTCTCTCCGGTCTCCAGGGCACAGCCCATGAAGTTGGAGCCGTTGGTGTAATAGAAATCGTATTCGCTGTCCCCGCTGCCCATGGACATGTTCACCGCGCTGATGACGCGGTAGCTCTCGGTCTTGCTGAATTCCATGCTGGCGAGGTCGATGACCGTAAGCTGGTCGCTGCCGCCGGTGTTGTAGGCGGCGGCGATGCGCCCGTCGCCCAGGCGGACGACATCATAAATCCAGGCAAAGCCGCCGCCCTGCAGCGCCACCTCGCCCAGCTTCTCGCCCTGGGAGTCCATCACGGTGATGGAGGAGCCGGTGTTTATGTAAATGTTCCCTGCCTCGTCGGCGGTGAAGCCGGAGATGCCGAAGCCGCCGAACATACCGCCGCCGCCTCCGCCGAGGTCGCTCAGGTCGATGCAGTTCAGCTCCGCGCCGTCCTTGTCCAGGGTGCGGAGGAAATAGTGCTCCTCGCTGTGGAGGTAGGTAACATAGCCCGCGGCATACCACTCGGTGGAGTACATCTCCAGATCATCGGGCCCGTCATACCAGCTGACATAGACCGTTTCCAGGTTGTACAGCGTCCCGTCCGGCATCAGGTCAAAGCCCACGGAATAGCTGGTGACGTTCCGGCCCTCCTCCATCTCGCCCAGATCCATCGGCTCGTACTTTTCCATCTTTTCGGTGGTGCCGTCCAGATTGATCCAGTAGAAGACGGTGCCATAGACGTCGTACTGCCCCTCATACTCCGGCGTGACGCCCTCGGGGGTGTTGTTGCCGACGACGCCGAAGGTGCTGGTGAGAAGGCGTCCCTCACTGTAATTCAGGGTGGAGACATAGCCTATGTCCCCCTGGATGGGGAAATACTCCGCCGTGTAGACATAGGTCTCCGGCGCGGGGGTACCGCCGGCGGCGGCAGTACTGGTGCCTTCCGCCTGACGGTCCCCGCCGTTGTTTCCTCCGCCGCCGCAGCCGGCCAGGAGGCCCAGGCAGAGCAGAATCGCCAGGACCAGGGTGAGGGCTCTCTTCACATTCTTCATCTTGATTCATCCTTCTTTTATATTGTTTCTTCCTTTTTTCGTTGTTTAAGGCCAATTTCAGGAGACGTTTTCCCGGCTGGTTTTGTTCCCACTTTCACCAAAAAAGGGCGATTTTCTTCCATTTGTTTTGATGCATTATACCATGGCATTGGTCATGGCCGCAAGATGACAATGGTCATGGATCGCCCGATTGCAAGGCAAAACGGCCCCCGGACAAACCGTCCGGGGACGCGCACTGAAATGTATCATCTCCCCAGGCCCAAGTCCGCCGGGTCCATGGGCGGGCAGACATTCTCCAGGGTCCGGAGCACCCGGGCGGCGAGGGCCGTTCCGAAGCGGCAGGCCGCGGGAAGCCCCTCCCCCCGGGTCAGGGCCAGGGAGACCCCGGCGAAGAAGGCATCCCCCGCACCGGTGGTATCCGTCACCGCCACCTCTTCCGGGGGAACATAGCCCGTCTCCCCCGCCCCGGAGGCCCAGACGGCGCCATCGGCGCCCAAGGTGACCACCATGGCCCGCAGCCCCTCGGCCCGGATTCGCTCCATAAGCCGGAGGGCCAGATCCGCCGGGGGGAGGGCCGTATCCTCGCCGGGAAAGAGGATGCCGTATTCCTGCCGGTTGCAGACAAAGCAGCTGAGGCGCGGGAGAAAAGCCCGGTGCGCCCGGGCCAGGGTCATGTTGCTGACGGCGGCGAAAATGGGGACATTCCCCTTTTCCGCCAAGGCGCAGGCCCGCCGGAGGGTCTCCTCCTCCAGGTCCAGCTCCAGAAGAAGCCCCTCCGCATCGGCGAAAATCTCCGGGCCGCACTCATCCAGAATGTCGTCCAGGGCCCGGAGGTCCGGGCGCTGGGAGATGGCAGCGGCCACATCCCCCTTTTCGTCGAAAACGGCGAGCCAGAGGCCCATGCCCCCGGGAACGGTGCGGAGGAAGCGGACATCCACCCCCCGGTCGGAGAGGCGGCGGCGCACATCTCCGCCGATGCCGCTGTCATCCACCAGGCCGACGAAGCGGGAATCTGCCCCGCAGTTGGCCATGTCCTCGGCGATGTTCCGGGCGACGCCTCCATGGCTCTGGATGACATGGCCCACGGTGCGCCCGCCGGGGGCAAGCGCCTCATCCGGGCAGCCCTTCACATCCACGAAAACGCTGCCCACGGTGACCATGCTCACGGCTTCTTCCCCGATTTCTTCTGCAGCCGGATATCCTGCCCGTAAAACCGCAGGTATTCGAAGCTGCCGGTCAGGCGGGAGGCGATCTGGGGGCTGTAACGCCGGGCCAGCTCCTCCGGGTCGAGGTTGGAGGAGACCACGGTGCTCCTCCCCTCCCGCAGACGGGTGTTCAGGATGTCATAGATGACGCTCACGCTGAAGGAGGTGCTCATCTCGGTTCCCAGGTCGTCCAGAATCAGCAGATCACAGCGCAGGATTCTGCGCACCTCGCTCTCTGCCTCCTCCTGTTCTCCCCGCCGGCCAAAGCGGGCCTCCTCAAAGTTCGCAATCACGTCCCGGACCGTGTCATAGACCACGCTGTAACCTTTCTCCGAGACGACAGAGGCGATGCAGGCCGAGAGAAACGTTTTGCCCAGCCCCGGAGCCCCGGTGAGGAAGAGGCTGCCGCCGGTGCCGTCAAAGCGTTCGGCATAGCTGCGGCAGATGCGCAGCACCATCTCCATGTTCTTTCTGGTGCTGATGCCGGGGGCGGGCACGGGTGGGTCGTCATAATAGCTCAGGTCGAAATTCTCAAACCGCTCCCCCTGGAGGTCCAGCAGGCGGCTGAGCTCCCTCCGCTGCTCCTCCCGGTAGGCCGCCATCAGACAATGGCAGGGCCGGGCGCCCACATAGCGCCGGTCCCCGCAGTCCGGGCAGGCAGGCTTGTCGTCGATATAGTCCGCCGGATGGCCCAGGGCTGTGATGCGCCTTTTCCGCTCCGCCTGGAGGGCCAGGTTCTTCTCCCCGATGGCGGCAACGGCCGACACAGGGTCATTCCCGCCGCTGACGGCGGCAGCCGCCGCCTCCGCCACGCTGACCCGGAGCAGGTCGTCCAGCTCCCCGATTCGGGGATCGGCGGCGTAGACCTCCCGGCGGCGGCGGCGCAGCTCCTCGCCCCGCCGGCGGTCCTCCGCCTCGCAGCGGTCCAGAGCAAGCCGCAGAATCTTTCCGTCAAGCGCCATCGTTCCCGCCTCCGTTCAGTCTGTTCAGGTAATCCTGCATCCGGTCATATTCCGAGGCGTCCGGCCCCGTCCGGGTCTTTTTCTCCGCCGAGGGCTTCTTCCCGCTTTTGGGCGGCTTGTCCCCTGCCTCTATCTCCGCCGGGGTATGAAGCCCCTGGCTGTGCCAGTTTTCGATGATTTTGTTCAAATAGCTCCATCTCAGCTCGCCGGTCTGGATGACCGTGCGCTCATAGGCAAGGGCGATGGCCCTCACTCCGAAACCCTTGGCGAGCCAGCTGCCGATATAGTTCAGTTCCTTCTGGGCAATCCTGCGGCCCTGGATACCCAGCTCCCGGGCCACCGCCGCCACATCCCGGTTATACCTCTTGTGCTCCCGGATGTAGCCGTCCGCCAGTTCCAGGGTAAAGAGCCCCTCCCTTGCCCAGATATAGGCTTCCTTCTCGATCTGCCGGAGGGAGGGCTTTTTCCCCGCCCCGTAGAGGCGCTCCGTCTCCTCCATGCACCAGCCGATGAGCAGCAGGATGACCTCCGCGGGAAGCCCCCGGTCATTATAGATGCCGAAGAGGATCTTCATATCCGCCCCGGAGAGCACCCGCCCCAGGCGGTCCGAGGTCTCCGAGAGGAGCATGCGGAAGCTCTCATCCGTATCCGCCCTGGCCTTTACTTCCGCCGCCGTATATTCCGGCAGCTCCGGCTGCTCCTTGGGCTCCTCCGGCGGGATGCCCGCATCCCCCAGGATGAGGCCGACGCCTCGGAGCTGCGCGGCGGCGGCCCGGAGGCTGCCGGAAAGGTGCAGCTCCTTCGCCGCCCGCTCGGGGTCAAAGCGGCCCGCGTTCCGGAGAATATAAAGGTAGAGCAGGGCAGCATCGCCGCTGCCCAGGTCGAGCAGCCTGTCCGTCTCCTCCGCGCTGATGGTGATGGGCGCGGGCCGGGCCAGGATATACTCCTCCGCCATATTCTTCCCCCTCTCTCCGAAAAAGCGGTGTGGAATTCATTATAGCCCTCCCGGCCCGACCCTGCAAGAGCAATTCCGTATTGTAAAGAATTTGCGGAATTTCCCCCTATGAAAATCCGGAATTCCATGATAAGATATCAAGATAGAATCAGAATGCCGGAGATTGCCGGAAAAAGGAGGTGGCAGCATGGAGCTCATGGTCTGTGTATCTTCTGCGGAGGCGCTGCGGGAAGCAGTGACCGCCGGGGCGGATGCGGTGCGCGTCGGCCTGAAGGGGTGCAGCGCGTCCGGCATCACCGCCGATGAAATCAAAAAGGCGGCGGTATGGTGCCGGGTCCGGGGCGCCCGTCTCAGCGTGAGCATGGATGCCCCCCTCAGCGGCAGCTCCTTTGCCGCCGCCCTGGACGCCGCGACGGACCTGGCCCGAGGCGGCGCGTCGGCAATCTGCGTGGGGGACGTGGGCTTTCTTCGCGCCCTGCGCCTCCTGCTCCCTTCCCTCCCCCTGGAAGCGTCGGAGCGCCTGGGCATCAGCGATGCCGCCGGTACCCGGCTGCTGGAGGCCCTGGGGGCCAGGCGGCTGCTGCTGCCGCCGCAGCTCAGCCGGAGCGAGCTGAGCTATCTCTGCGCCAGGACAAAGCTGGAAACGGAGGCCGTGCTCTGCGGGCGGGTCTGCCCCGCTTTGGGGGACTGCCGCATCAGCGCCTTCGTCGGCGAGGGCGGCATCTGCGGAAAAGAATGCCGGGAACGCTATGTCTGCCTGGGGCAGAACGGGGAAAAGCGCCCGGCCATCAAAAGCATCCTCCTCTCGGAGCACCTGGAGGAGCTGACGGATTTCGGCCTCACCGCCCTCAGCCTGCGCTGCGAGGGGCAGCGGCCGGATTGTGCCGCCGCCATGGCGGACATCTTCCGCCGGGCGCTCATGGAGGAAAAGCCCCCCTCCCAGCGGGACCTGCAATATCTGGAGCGGCATTTCTTCCCCGAGGGCGGCACGGACGCCCTGTTCCGGGGCAGCCCGGAGGAGGCCCTGCTCCCGCCCCAGGGGGAGCGGCACTGGCCCGGTCTGGGCAGGGGCAGCTACGAGCGCAGCGCCGCCGAGGGGGAATTCCAGCGGGTGCCGGTGACCATCACGGCGGAGCTCAAGCGGGGGAATTTTTCCCGCATCGTGGTCACGGACCCTGAGGGCAGGAGTGCCGGGGCAACCGGTCCCATCCCCCAGCCCGCGGGCGACGGGAAGCGGGAGCTCACCTCCACGCTTCTGCGCAGCCAGCTGCTGAACACCATCGGCACGCCCTTCTACTGCGCGGAGGTCACCGTTCAGGCGGACAGCGGTCTCCACCTGGGCACCGCCGACATCGGCCAGATGCGCCGGGAGGCCCTGAACCGCCTCTCCGACAAGCGCTCCGAACTGCCGCCCCTCCGCCTGGGGGAGCTGCCGCCCCTGCTGCGCAGCGAGATTTACCACGCCGCCCCGGACATTTCCGTTTCCGTAAAACGCGCCGCCCAGCTCTCCGAGGCGCTGGCTGCCCTGAAGCCGAAGGTCCTTTATGTTCCCCTTGGGGAGCTGCTGCGATTCGGGGCCTCCGTGACCCCCTTCTGGGAAAACGGGGTCACCTCGGTCTGCGCCGTGCTGCCGAAGCGGTACAGCGCTTCCGAGGCCGCCGGTCTCTTTACGGATTTGAAAAACCTGAAAGACCTCCACATCACGGATGTGCTGGCGGAAAGCTGGAACAGCCTGCTCCCGGCGGGGATGATGGGCTTCCGCCTCCGCTGCGGCCTGGGCCTGCAGGTGTGGAACGACTGGAGCCTCCGGGTACTCCGGGAGCTGGGCGCCGTTTCCGCCATGCTCTCCCCGGAGCTGTCCCTGGGAGAGATTGCAAAAATTGCCAAATGCATGGACACGGAGCTGTTTGCCTATGGCCGCCTGCCCCTGCTGACCGGGGAGGCCTCCCTTGCCGCCGACGGGGAGGAGAGCGACACCCTGCGGGACCGGCGGGGCCGCCAGTTCCCCGTGCTCAATGAGCTGGGGCGGAGCACGCTCTACGCCCCGGACAAGCTCTTTCTCGGCGACCGGCTAAAGGAGCTGCAGGGGCTGGGCATCTGGTGCCTGCACCTGAGCTTCACCACGGAAAACGCCGGAGAGTGCGCCGCCGCCGCGGAGCGGTATCTGGGCATGGGCAGCTATGTGCCCAATTTCAAAACCAAGGGTCTGTACTATGAAAACGAAACTCATTCTGGCCTCCGCCTCCCCCCGCAGAAGGGCTCTGATTGAAATGCTGGGCGTCTTCGACCTGACGGTGATTCCCGCCGGGTCCGAGGCCCCCTGTCCGCCGGAGCTTACTCCCGCCGAGGCGGTGTGCTTCGTCTCGGAAGAAAAGGCGAAGGATGTCGCCCGCCGTGTGCCGGGAGACAGCCTGATCCTGGCCGCGGATACCGTGGTCTCTCTGGAGGGTCGGCTGCTGGGGAAGCCCCGCAGCCCGGAGGAGGCCCATGCCATGCTCCGCAGTCTCTCCGGGCGGAAGCATACGGTGTACACCGGCATGGCGCTCCTCCGGGGGGAGCGGCGCCTCACGGACTGGGCCAAGACGGAGGTATGGTTCCGGGAGCTCTCCGACGGGGAGATCGACGCCTACGTCGCCACCGGCTCCCCCCTGGACAAGGCCGGGGCCTATGGGGCCCAGGACATGGCTGCCCTCTTCGTGGAACGGGTGGACGGGGAGTTTTACAACGTGGTGGGCCTGCCCCTGTGCAGGCTGGGTCAGATGCTGCGCGCCTTCGGCGTGCCGGTGCTCACCCATGCGTAAAGCGGTGAAAATTGCGCTGCTGGTTGTGCTGGCGGCGCTGGTGCTGGTGGTGGCCTTCACCCTCGTCGGCCACTTCACCGGGCAGGGGAACGTTTTTACCCGCGCCTTCCAGACCGCCGCCGCCCCCGTGTCTGCGCTGCTGGACAAGGCAGCCCTCCGCCTGGAGGACTACCATGCCTACATCCACGACTTTGACGAGCTGAAGGCCGAGAACGAGGCCATGAAGGCCAGGATTGCAGGCATGGCGGCGGAAGTGCGGCAGAGCCAGGGCGCCAACGCCGAGAATGAGCGGCTGCGCACCCTCCTGGGGCTGAAACGCAGCCATACAGACTATGTCCTGCTGGACGCCTCCATCATCTCCTGGGGCTCCTCCAACTGGAGCAGCGTTTTCGACATCGACAAGGGCACCTTCTCCGGCGTGGAGGTGGGGGACTGCGTCATCACCGAAAACGGCGAGCTCGTGGGTGTGGTGACGGAGGCGGGGCTTTACAGCTCCTCCGTGCGCACCCTCATCGACCCCCAGGCCGCCATGGGCGCAACGGTGCACTCCTCCGGCCTGTCCGCCGTGGCGGAGGGGGACTTCGCCCTCATGGGCTCGGGGCAACTGAAGCTGACCTATGTCTTTGAAAACTCCGCCCTGGACCTGGGGGACACGGTACTCACCTCCGGGGCCGGGGGCGTCTACCCAGCCGGGCTGGTCATCGGCACCCTCAGCGGCATTGGCGCGGAGGAGGGGGGCTACGGGCAGTACGGCGTGGTCACCCCCGCCGTGGGGCTCTCCAGTCTCAGCCAGGTATTTCTCATCCTGGACTACGGGGAGACGGAAGATGAAGGGTGAAACGCTGCGCAGCGCCCTGGGGGTGGCCGTGACGGCGGTCATCTGCTGGTTTTTGCAGGCGGCCTTTTTCTCCCGGCTGCGCATCTTCGGGGCAGCGCCGCTGCTGCTTCCCCTGGTGGCCGTGGGGGCAGGGCTGCTGGGCAGCCCCGGCTGGGGCGGAGCTGTCGGGCTCCTCTGCGGCATCCTCTGCGACGCCGCCCTGGGGAGCGGTGGCCTGCTCTTTACCGTGGCACTCACGGTCATCGGCTTTTTTGTGGGCTTCCTGGGGGAATACGTGCTGGCAAGGGGCTTCCCCTCCTATGCGCTCCTCTCCCTGGGGACCCTCATCATCTCCGCGCTCCTGCAGATGTTCCGCCTGCTGGTGTACAGGCACGCAGGGGCCGGTCCGCTGCTCCTCATGGGGCTCCGGCAGACCCTTGCCTCCATTTTGTTCGTGCTGCCGGTCTATCTCTGCGTCCGCCGCTCCCTCCGGGCCTGGCGGCGGATGAAGGAAAGGAAAGTCCGTTGAAAGCCTTTATCCGTCCCTTCCGCGCCGTCCTTCTGATTGTTATCCCCCTCCTGCTGGCCTGTGCGCTCCTGGTGAAGCTCTACGGGCTGCAGGTGGTGGAGGCGGAGTCTTACCTTGTGGAGAGCCAGAACACCATAACGCGCACGGAGACCGTCTCTGCCGCCAGGGGGGACATCCTCGACCGCTATGGCCGGGTGCTGGTGACCAACCGGGTGAGCTATGAGCTCACCATCGACCGGGCCACTCTCGTCACGGCCCCCGAGCCCAACGGCATTCTGCTGGAGCTGATTGACATGGTGGAGGCGGCCGGTCTCAGCTATGCCGACAATCTCCCCGTCACCCCCGACGCCCCCTTTGCCTTCACCGAGGCGGGGAGCACCGTGGCGGGCCGCATGGCAAACTACACCGCCCACTTTGAGCTGGAGGAGCTGACGGCCCCGGAGCTCATGGACTGGTTCCGCTCCCATTATTCCATCCCCGCGGACTGGTCGGATCGGGATGCCCGCCGGGCCGCCGGGGTGCGATGGGAGCTGGAGCTGCGGACCCTCTTCGGCATCGCCGACTATGTTTTCGCCGCCGGACTGGACCAGGGGCTCATCGCCGCCGTCTTCGAGCGAAGCTATCCCGGCGTCGGGGTGACCGTCGGCTCCGAGCGGGTGTATCAGACCCCCTACGCCGCCCATCTCCTGGGGCGGGTGGGCCGCATGGACGAGACCGAAATGGAGACCTACCTTGCCCTCGGCTACCCCATGAACGCCCTGGTGGGCAAGGATGGGGTGGAGGCCGCCTTTGAGGAATACCTCCACGGCGCGGAGGGCAAGCGGGTCACGGTCCGCAACGCCGCCGGGGAGATTCTGAACTCCTACTATACCCAGGAGCCGGTGGCGGGCTCTGATGTGACCCTCACCCTGGATCTGGACTGCCAGCAGGTGACGGAGGAGGCCCTTGCCGCCGAGATCGGGCGCATGAACGAGAGCCGCCTGAAAACCGCCAAGCCCGGGGAGACGGTGCAGCTTGCCCAGGGCGGGGCCGCTGTGGTCATCCAGGTGGGCACCGGGGACGTGCTGGCCTCCGCCTCCTATCCCAGCTATGACCTCTCCTCCTTCTCGGAAAACTACGGGGCACTGCTCAGCGACCCCACCCTCCCCATGCTGAACCGCGCCCTTCAGGGGCGCTATGCCCCCGGCTCCACCTTCAAGGTCGTCACCGCCACGGCGGGGCTCACGGAAGGGGTCATCACCCCGGAGACCACCATTTATGACCGGGGCATCATCGACGAATACGAGGGCTACACCTACACCTGCTGGGCCTACCCCAATTCCCACGGCACCATCAACGTGATGGAGGCCCTGCAGATGTCCTGCAACTACTTCTTCTACGTCACCGGGCGCAGCGTGGGCATCGACGCGCTGGATCGCTACGCCGAGGCCTACGGCCTGGGCCAGAGCACCGGCATCGAGCTGTATGAGAGCACCGGCGTCCTCGCCTCCCAGGCCTACAAGGAGTCCGTCATCGGGGAGAACTGGTACACCGGGGACACCCTCCAGGCCTCCATCGGCCAGAGCTACCACCTCTTCACGCCCCTGCAGCTGGCCTCCTACGCGGCCACCATCGCCTCCCGGGGAAACCGCTACGCCGCCCACCTGCTCTACGGCGTCTCCGGGGAAAAAAGCTTCCTCTATCAGCCCAACGTGCTCAGCAGGGTGGAAGCCTCCGACAAGACCTTTGATGCCATCCACCAGGGGATGTACATGGCCTCCCGCTACGGCTCGGCCTCCTATGTATTCGGCAACTACGCCATCCCCGTCTGCTCCAAGACCGGCACCGCCCAGGTGAGCGAGGAGACGGTGAACAACGCCGTTTTCATCGCCTTCGCCCCCATGGAGGAGCCGGAGATCGCCGTGGCGGTGGTGGTGGAAAACGGGGCCAACGGTTACTCTCTGGCCGAGGTGGCCAGGGACATCTTTGACTGGTATTTCTCCCGGGAGCCGGAAAGCGGCACCATCCCCGAGAACACCATTCTCCCCTGAATAAGGACGGATTCTCTCTTGTCACCGGTCAAAAAACGGTGTATAATACTATATCTGATTGTATCCTCTCTACTTTCTGGAGGTGTTCATATGGGTATCGTCATCACTCTCCTCTCCGGCAAGGGGGGGACCGGCAAGACCACTACCGCCGCCGCTCTGGGCTGTGCCTTGAGCGAGCTGGAGCACAAGGTCGTCGTCGTGGATGCGGATGCCGAGCTGCGCAACCTGGATTTGAGCCTGGGCATGGAGGGCGTGGGCAAATGGACATACGCCGACGTGGTCAGCGGCAACTGCCGTCTGGACGAGGCCGTCATTTCGCCGCCGGGCTTCCCGGGCCTCCATCTTCTGGATGCCCCCCTCGAGCCCACGGAGGAGGGCCTGACCCCCATCATCCCCATGCTGCGGCACTGCTACGATTACTGCATCATCGACTGCCCCGGCGGCATGGGCCGGGAGGTCATGGAAGCGGCGCTGGGCGCCGACCTCGTGCTGGTCGTCGCTACGGCGGACCCCTCCAGCCACCGGGATGGCGCGCGCATCGCCCAGGTACTGCGGGACAATGAGCAGACGAAGATCCGACTCATTCTGAACCGTGTCAGCCCCCGGCTTCTGAAATACCAGCGGGCCACGCTGGACGACTCCATCGACAAGCTGGGTCTGCAGATCATCGGCTACGTGCCGGAGGACGACGACGTGGTCCTCTCTCTCAGCGCAGGCACGCCGCTCCTGGCCGGTCCCGGCTTCCTCAAAAAGCGGGGCAAGAAAAAGGGCAAGGGGGCTGCCCCCGCCTTCCGCCGCATCGCCCGGCGCATCACCGGGGAGCGGGTCCCCATCCTGTAAAGGAGCGAAAGACGCATGAATATCGCCCTAATCGCCCACGACAACAAGCAGGAGCTGATGGTCCAGCTCTGTATCGCCTACTGCGGCATCTTTGCCTCCCATGAGCTCTGCGCCCCCAATCCCACAGCGCAGCTGGTCTCTGAGGCCACGGGCATGAAGGTGGAGAAATATATGACCCGCAGCCAGGGGGGCATCCAGCAGATTGCCTCCCGCATCGCCTACAACGAGATTGATTTGGTGCTCTTCCTCGCCGACCCCCAATGCCCGGAGTACAGCGAGGACCTCACCCTCATCTCCCGCCTCTGTGACCAGTACAGCATCCCCTTCGCCTCCAACGTGGCCACGGCGGAGGTCCTGATTCTCGGGCTGCAGCGGGGCGATTTGGCCTGGCGGGACATCGTCAACCCAAAAAAGAAGAACAAATAAAGGACGAAACCAATGGAAAAGATCAAACCCAGGACCCTGTCCGGCTTCATGGAGCTCCTGCCCGGTGCGCAGAGCAGCATGGATGCCGTGATGGCGGTCCTGAAGGAAACTTACGCGCTCTTCGGCTTTACCAACATCGACACCCCCATCCTGGAGGCCAGCGAGGTGCTCCTGGCCAAAGGCGGCGGGGAGACGGAGAAGCAGATTTACCGCTTTGAGAAGGGCGACACGGATCTTGCCATGCGCTTTGATTTGACGGTGCCGCTGGCAAAGTACGTCGCCATGAACTACGGGCAGCTCACCTTCCCCTTCCGGCGCTGCCAGATTGGCAAGGTCTATCGGGGTGAGCGGGCCCAGCGGGGGCGCTTCCGGGAATTTTACCAGGCGGATGTGGACGTCATCGGCGACGGGAGCCTGGACCCCGCCAACGAGGCGGAGATCGTGGCGGTCATCTGCGAAACCTTCCGGCGGCTCGGGCTGAGCCGCTTTGTCATCCGCCTCAACAACCGGCGCTTCCTCAACGGTCTCTTTGAATACCTGGGCCTGGGGGACAAGTCCGCCGCCGTACTGGGGGCCATCGACAAGCTGGACAAGATCGGTCGGCAGAAGGTGGAGGCCATCCTCACGGAGGATTTGGGCCTGGAGGCGGCCAAGGCCGCCCAGCTCATGGACGTGGTCTCGGCGGAGGACCCGGCGGCCATGCTGGACGAGCTCAGCGGCAAATGCCAGGCGCTGGACACCGGCATCTCCGAGCTGCGGCAGGTGACGGGGCTCCTCCCCGCCTTCGGCGTGCCGGAGGACAAGTGGAAGCTGGACCTCACCATCGCACGGGGCCTGGACTATTACACCGGCACCGTGTATGAGACGACGCTGCTGGATTATCCCGAGGTGGGCTCCGTCTGCTCCGGCGGGCGGTACGACAACCTGGCGGAATATTACACGGACCGGAAGCTCCCCGGGGTGGGGGTCAGCATCGGCGTGAGCCGCCTCTTCTTCATTCTGCAGGACCAGGGGCTGCTGCGCCCCGAGGCCGCCAAAGGCCCCTGCGATGCCCTCATCATCCCCATGGGGGATGTGCTGGAGGCCGCCGCCGCTGCGGGCACCGTCCTGCGCAGTGCCGGCGTGCGGACCCAGCTCTATATGGAGCCGAAGAAGGCAAAGGCGAAGTTCGCCTACGCGGACAAGCTGGGAGTTCCCTTCGCCGTCATTATCGGCGAGGATGAGAAGAACTCCGGCACCGTCTCCCTGAAAAACCTGGGGAGCGGTGAGCAGACCACCATGACCCCGGTGGAAGCGGCGAATACCATTCTCGCTGCCCTCCCCGGTGAATTGCCCCCGGTGCGGGAGAAGACGGAGGAAACGAAATGACACAGATGCGCACACATACCTGCGGAGAGCTGCGGCTTTCCGACGCGGGCAAGGAAGTCCGCATCGTCGGCTGGATGGAGAACATCCGCATTGTCAGCGCCAGTCTCGCCTTTGTGGTGGTCCGGGACTACTATGGCACCACCCAGGTGGTCATCGAGACCGCCGAGATGATGAATGCGGTCAAGGCCCTCAACAAGGAGACCACCATCGCCGTGGCGGGCGTCGTCCGGGAGCGGGACTCCAGGAACCCCAAGCAGGCCACCGGCGACATCGAGATTGTGCCCAGCGACATCCAGGTTCTGGGCAAGTGCCTGCACAACGAGCTGCCCTTTGAAATCAACCGCAGCCGGGAGGCCTCCGAGGACACCCGGCTGAAATACCGCTATCTGGACCTTCGGAACCCCGCGGTGAAGAAGAACATCATCCTGCGCAGCCGCGTGGTGGCGGAGCTGAGGCGTCTCATGACGGAGCAGGGCTTCCTGGAGATTACCACCCCCATCCTCACCGCTTCCAGCCCCGAGGGAGCCAGGGACTACCTGGTGCCTGCACGGAAGCACCCGGGGAAGTTCTATGCCCTGCCTCAGGCACCCCAGCAGTTCAAGCAGCTCCTCATGACCGCCGGGTTCGACCGCTATTTCCAGATCGCCCCCTGCTTCCGGGATGAGGACGCCCGGGGCGACCGCACCCCCGGGGAGTTTTATCAGCTGGACATGGAGATGGCCTTTGCCACCCAGGATGACGTTCTGGGGGTGCTGGAGGCCGTCATCGAGCCGGTCTTCCGGGACTTCGGCCTCTACGAGCGGGTCACCCCCGCTCCCTTCCGCCGCATTCGCTTTGAGGACGCCATGGAGCTTTACGGCACCGACAAGCCGGACCTTCGCATCGACCTGACCATCACCGACGCCACGGAGCTGCTGGGCGGCATCGGCTTCGGCCCCTTCGAGGGCAGCACGGTCAAGGCCATTGTCGTCACCGATTTCAGCGCCACCCGCAAGCAGATTGACCAGCTCTGCGCCGACGTGGAGGTCCAGGCCGGGCAGAAGCCCTACTGGGTGCGCCTGGACGAGAGCGGCGAGCTGGTGGGCGGCATCGCCAAATTCCTTCAGCCCGTCAAGGAGCAGGTGATCTCCGCCCTGGGGCTGACGCCAGGCTGCTTTGTGGGCCTCACGGCGGGGAAAAAGTCCGTTGCCCAGAAGACCGCCGGCGTCCTGAGAACAAAGCTGGGGAACCTCTGCCCCGCCCACATGGACAGGGAGCAGTATCAGATCTGCTGGATTGTGGACTTCCCCATGTATGAGATCGGGGAGGAGAGCGGCGAGCTTGAATTCTGCCACAACCCCTTCTCCATGCCCAACGGCGGGCTGGAAATCCTGGAAAAGGCCGAGAAGGGGGAAGTGGACCCCCTCACCATCACCGCCTTCCAGTACGATCTGGTCATCAACGGCTATGAATCCGCCTCCGGCGCGGTGCGGAACCACGACCCGGAGATCATGGTGAAGGCCTTTGAGCTGGTGCGCCTGGGAGAGGCGGAGGTCAAGGCCAAGTTCCCCGCCATGTACAACGCCTTTACCTACGGTGCGCCCCCCCATGCCGGCGCGGCTCCGGGAGTGGACCGGATGATCATGCTCCTCTCCGGCGAGGAGAGCATCCGGGAGGTCATCACCTTCCCCATGAACCAGAAGGCCCAGGACGTGATGATGGATGCCCCCACCACGGTCTCTCAGAAGCAGCTGGACGAGGTGCACATCGCCATCACGGCGCAGGAAGAAGAATAAATCCATCCGCAAATGAATGTTCCCCGGGGCTGTAAAAGCCCCGGGGAGCATTCATTTGTTTTCAGTGAATCATGGCTGGGAGGCCCTTACTCTGGAAGAGCTTTAATGCCTCCTCCATGAACTCATTGCTGGGGGCCTCCACATTGGTGAGCTTGTACTTCTCCCCCAGGCGGGTGTACTTCATCTGCCCCATTTTGTGGTAGGGAAGCAGCTGGACGACATCGATGCCGTCCTTAATTTCCACGCAGAAGTCGGCGGTGGCCTCGATGTTCTTCTGAGAGGCGTTGAACTTCGGCACCATGGGATAGCGCACCTGGAGGCGGCCCCCGGCCTTCACCAGCTCCCGGGCGTTAAGATGAATGAGCTCATTGGGTACGCCGGTGAAGCGGCGGTGCATCTCGGAATCCATGTGCTTCAAATCGTAAAGAAAGAGGTCCACATAGGGCAGAATCTCCATGTACCGCTCTGTGGGGGCGAAGCCGGTGGTGTCCAGGGCGACGGAGATGCCCTCCTCTTTGCACTGCCTGGCAAGAGCCAGGGTGAATTCGAACTGGCTCATGGGCTCGCCGCCGGAGATGGTGACACCGCCGCCGGACTTGTCATAAAACTTCTTATCCTGCCGGACGGACTTCATGACCTCCGCTACCGTCATGGGCTTTTTGGGGTCATAGAGAGCGGTGCTGGGGCAGGCGGAGACGCATTTCAGGCAGAGGTCGCACCTTAAGCGGTCGATGCCGGGCATGGTGATCTCCTTCTCCCCCTTGAGGTCCGGCTTCTTCTCCCCGTGGGTGATGACGCCCCGGTCGCAGGCCTTTTCGCAGAGACCGCAGTCCTCCATGCCCACGCACTTGATGTCCATGAAGGCCAGGTTGGAGCCGAAGCTCTGGCTCTCGGGGCTGTGGCACCAGAGGCAGCTCAGGGGGCAGCCCTTCAGAAAGACATCCGTCCGGATGCCGGGGCCGTCGTGCACGGAGAACTTCTGTATGTCATAAACGTTGCCGGTGAGTCCCTTTTCCATGGTCCTTCTCCCCTTCCTGTTCGCAGCAAAAGTATATCGGTTCCGGGGACCTGTGTCAACCTTCCCCGAGGGCGGCGGCAAAGGCTGCCAGCTTTTCCCGGCGCGCTTCGCACTCGGCCCGGGTCTCCCCCCGCAGCAGCAGATAGCACTTGATTTTCGGCTCCGTCCCGCTGGGGCGGATGAGGAAGGAGGAGCCGGATGCCAGATCAAAGGCGAGGAGATTTGCCCCCTTCAGCGGCAGCTCCTCCCTGCTTCCGTCCATGCCCAGTGCCTCTCCGGACTGATAGTCCCGCAGGCGCAGCACCTTTTCCCCGCTCAGCTCCCGGGGCGGCTGTCGGCGAAGGCGCTCCATCAGGGCGCGCATTTTCTCCAGGCCGTCCACGCCGGGCATGACGAGGCTGACGGTCTCCTCGGCATAATGGCCCAAGAGGGCATACAGCTCCTCCAGGCGGCCCAGGAGGGTCTTTCCCCGGAGGGCGTGGTAAGAGGCCATCTCCACCGCCATGACGGAGGCCGTCACCGCGTCCTTATCCCGCACGGCGGTCCCGAAGGCATAGCCGATGGCCTCCTCAAAAGCGAAGACGACGGTTTTCTCTCCGTTTTCGTATTGCTTCATCCGCTCCGCCAGGAACTTGAAGCCGGTGAAGGTATCCTCCGTCTCTGCGCCGTAGTGGGCCGCGACGGCCCGGGCCATCTCCGTGGAGACGAGGGTCTTCAGCGCAAGGGGGCGCTTCGGAAGCGTCCCCGCTTCGCCCCCGGCGAGAAAGACATAGTCCAGAAAGAGGACCCCTGCCTGGTTTCCCGACAGGAGCCGATAATCCCCCGCTTCGGTCCGGACCATGATGCCGATGCGGTCGGAATCCGGGTCGGTGCCGATGATGAGGTCCGCATTCTCCCTTCCGGCGTATTCCAGCGCCCGCTCAAAGCCGACCTCGAACTCGGGGTTCGGGTTCCGGGTGGTGGGAAAGCGTCCGTCCGGGGCCATCTGCTCCTCCACGCAGAGGAGTTTTTTCAGGCCCAGGCGGCGGAGGGCCTCCGGGACGATTTTCGCCCCGGCGCCGTTGAAGGGGGTGTAGACGATGGTGAGGTCCGCCCTGGAGACGCATTCGGGCAGCAGGGACTGCCCCAGGACGGCGGAGAGGAAGGCCTCGTCCGTCTCCCCGCCGATAATCTCGATGTCAGGATTCCCCGGCTCCGCCAGGGGGATGGGTGCCAGGATGTCGATGCCCGCCATGGCGGATGCCATCTGCGCGGCGTGTTCCGGCGGAAGCTGCGCCCCGTCGGACCAGTAGACCTTGTAGCCGTTGTACTCCTTGGGATTGTGGCTGGCGGTGATGTTGACGCCGGCCATGGCCCGGTGATGCCGGATGGCAAAGGAGAGCTCCGGCGTGGGACGCAGGGCTTCAAAGAGGCGGACGTGGATGCCCATGGCCGCCAGAACCCGGGCCGCAGCCTCGGCAAATTCCCGGCTGTGGAGGCGGCAGTCGCAGCACACCACGGCCCCCGCGGCGGCGGCTTCCGCTCCCTGGGCCAGAATCAGCTCCCCCAGAGCCCGGGTGGCCTGGCAGACGACCCGCCGGTTCAGGCGGTGAAGCCCGGCGCCCATCAGCGCCCGCAGCCCGGCAGTTCCGAAGCTCAGGGGGGCGAAAAAGCGTTCCCGTATCTCCCGCTCGTCGTCCCGAAGGGCCTCGAGCTCCTCCCGTTCCTCTGCTGTGAGCGCATTGGAAGCCATCCAGCGCTCATATTCCTCCCGCCAGCTCACTCTTCATCCACGGGCTTCAGCAGCTCCAGGGCGATGTCCGCCATGGTCTCCGGCACCACCACGTCCATGCCGCTGCCCGCAAAGCCCAGGATGAGCTTGGACAGCGTCCCCTCGGCGGTGAAGGTGCCCACAACGGGGATGCCGTAGCTGCGAAGCTGGGCGATGGTCATCTCATAATCCAGCTGGCTGCCGGTAACGGTGAGGATGCGCTTCGGCTTGACCGGGCTCCCATCGTCATAGCTGGGCCAGATATCGGTCTCGCAGTCGGCGCACTCCTCCTCCGAGCAGCCGAGGGCGCAGGAGGCACAGTTGCCGTCGCAGCTCTCCGGCTTCGGGTCGTTCTTCTCCAGCAGCTCCCCGCAGTCGGGACAGACCTCCGTTCCCGCCGGGAAGCTCTTTTTGCAGTCGGTACACCAGGCCATGGTGCTCCCTCCTTCCTTCTATTTGTGGTATTTTGTCCCCGCCTGGATTTGGAAAGCCCGGTACAGCTGCTCCAGGAGCAGAATACGGGCGAGATGGTGGGGAAAGGTCATTTTCGACATACTCAGGCGCAGATCCGCCTTCTCCTTGATTTCCTCACTGAGCCCCATGGAGCCCCCGATGAGGAAGCAGATTTTGCTCCGGCCCCGCAGGGCACAGACGGAAATGAATTCCGAAAAGCGGGGACTGTCCAGCTGGCTGCCCTCGATGCAGAGGGCCACCGTCAGCGCCCCGGAGGGGATGCGGAGCGCGATGCTCTCCCCCTCTTTTTTCAGGGCGGCGGCCACCTCCGCCTCCGAGGGCTCGGCGGGCAGGCGGCTCTCCGGCAGCTCCTCGATCTCCAGGCGGCACAGGGCCCCCAGGCGCTTGACATACTCCGCCTCGGCGGCGAGGAAAAACTTTTCCTTGAGCTTACCGACGCAGATGAGCTTTATGTTCAGCATATTTCTCTACTCCAAATCCACGCGGCGGCTGTACTCATCCCTGGGAGAAGCGGAGAGGCGAAGCTCCTCCCCCACCCGGGCGCGGACTGCGGCCAGGGCCAGCTCCGGGCGGTTGTTCTCCCGGCTGAGGTGTCCGAGGAACAGCTCCTCCGCCCCGGACTCCGCCAGAAGGAGGGCCAAAGCCGCCCCCGCCTCGTTGGAGAGGTGCCCGTAGTCCCCCAGGATGCGCCGCTGGAGATAGGGCGGATAGGGCCCACGGCGGAGCATCTCCACGTCATGATTGGTCTCCACCACGGCGAAGCGGCAGCCCCTGGCGGCGCTGGCCACGCTCTCCGTCATCCGCCCCAGGTCCGTGAAAATACCTACGGCGCACTTCTCCCCCTCGATACGGTAGCCCAGGGGCTGGGCGGCATCGTGGAGCTGGGGAATGCCCAGGACGCGCAGCTCCCCCAGGTGGATGTCCAGATCCTCCGGAAGGGAGCGGAGGTTCTTGGAAAGGCACTTTCCCTCCCGGCGGAGTGCCTCCACAGTTCCGGCGCTGCCATAGACGGGAATGTCCGAATATTTGGAGAGCATGGCAAGGCCCGAGACATGGTCCGAGTGCTCATGGGTGACCAGCACCGCCGTCACGTCATTAAGCTCCAGCCCCTCCTCCCGAAGGCCCAGGCGGATCCGCTTCAAGGAGATGCCCGCGTCGATGAGCAGGGTCACGCCCCCGCCCCGGAGCAGGGCGCAGTTCCCGCTGGAGCCGCTGGCAAAGCTGCGATAGTTCATATATCACGAGAGAGGCGCTTCAAACGCTGAGACAGCGTTTTAAGGCGCCTCTGACCTTTCAGTACAAATCCCTCACGCGAGGGTCTTGATGAAATCGGATTCCTCCGGCACTTCCTCTTCCCGGATGTCCGCCCCCAGCCCGCAGAGCTTGGCGACAATGTCCTCATAGCCCCGCTGGATGTGGTGGATATCCTGGATGCGGGTGACGCCCCTGGCGGCGAGGCCGGCGATGACCATGGCAGCCCCGGCCCGCAGGTCACAGGCCTTGACCGAAGCGCCGGTGAGCTCTTCGACTCCCTCCACCACGGCGGTCTTCCCATCCACCTGAATCTTCGCGCCCATCTTTGTGAGCTCCGTGACATACTTGAAGCGGTTGTCCCACACATCCTCCGTGACGATGCCGGTGCCTGAGGCGAGGGCAAGGCAGGTGGTGATCTGGGGCTGCATATCCGTGGGGAAGCCGGGATAGGGCATGGTCTTCACATTGGCGCTGTGGAGCCGCCCTTCGGAGCGGACCCGGACCGCGTCCCCCAAATCGATGATCTCCGCCCCCATCTCCGCCAGCTTTGCCGTGATGGAGAAAAGATGGCGGGGGATCACGTTGCGCACCACGATATCCCCCCGGGCGGCCACCGCCGCGGCGATATAGGTGCCGGCCTCAATCTGGTCGGGGATGATGGTATAGGTTCCGCCGTGGAGCTTGTCCACGCCGTAGACACGGATGACGCTGGTGCCGGCGCCCCGGACATCCGCCCCCATGGAGTTGAGGAAGTTGGCGAGGTCCACGATGTGGGGCTCCCGGGCCGCGTTCTCAATGACGGTCTTGCCCCGGGCGAGGACAGCGGCGATGAGGATGTTCATGGTGGCGCCCACGCTCACCACATCCAGGTAGATATTGGCCCCGTGCAGCCTTCCGCCCCTGGCTTTGGCGCAGACATATCCGCCCTCCACCTTGACTTCCGCGCCCATGGCCCGCATGCCCTTGAGGTGCTGGTCGATGGGCCGGACGCCAATCTCACAGCCGCCGGGCATGGGCACCTTCGCCTCCCCGAAACGGCCGAGAAGCGCGCCGATGAAATAGTAAGAGGCGCGAATCTCCCCGATGGCGGGGCCGGGCTCCCGATAGCCGAGGGCCGAGCAGTCAATATCCATGGTGGTGCGGTTTACCGTGCGGATCCTTGAACCCATCTCCGCCATGCTTTGAAGCAGCAGCGTCACATCGCTGATCTGAGGAATATTCTCAATGCGGCAGACATCGTCCACCAAAAAGGCGGCAGGCAGAATGGCCACCGCGGCGTTCTTCGCGCCGCTGATCTCGATTTCGCCCCGCAGCTTCCTGCCGCCGTGAATTACAAACTGTGTCAAAGCTGATCCTCCTTCGGCGGCGAAAATGTGTTTTCCGCTGCCGACAAGTCCCTGAATTCACCGGACCCTTTTGCAAAACATAATTATACAGATATTCCCTCAACTTGTAAAGACCCAACCGCGGGGAGCCTAGCCGGAAACGGTCAGGAGCCGGTCTTCCCGGTAATCGTAATACCAGGCGCCCCCATCGGTGGCAATCTGCCAGACGGGAATCAGCTCCATGCCGGAGGCGGAGAAGCCCAGGACATAACCCGGCTGTATCCCCTCCACCCGGCTGAAGATGCCGCCGGAATCCCGGATGCGGTCATAAAAGCGCAGGAGCAGGGTGGAGACATCCGCCTCCCGGGTGCTCTCCTCCGACTGGGGCTGACCCAGGAGAAAGCGCCCGGAGATATAGACACCGCCGGCGCGCTGGCTCAGGGAAAAGCGGCAGTTGAAAACCGCCGTGTCCCCGCTGAGGCAGAGATAGTTGTCCTCCTCCCTGCGGAACTGGAGACCGCCCCGGGAGAGGGCATCCTCCAGAGATCCGAGGCCGGAGAACACCATGATTTCAAAATTGCCGCCGCCCCGGCACCAGGCCCAGCCGTTTTCGTTTTCGTAGTACCAGATGTTCCCGCCCTGGTCCCGTGCCTGCACATCCCCCAGCAGCGCCCGGACAAAGGCGGCCTCCTTCTCCGTGTCCCGAAGGATGGTGCCTCCGGGGAGAGCGGCGGAATCCGGAATCTCCTCCGCCCCGATTTCAATGCCCAGGGAGGAGAAGACGGCGATGAGCTCCGTGCGCTGCTGGGAGGCCAGCTCGGCGCTGTCCGCCCGCTCCGAGAGCAGAATGCCCGCAAATGCGAGGTTCACCCCCAGGAGGATGAGCAGAACGATGGTTTTCAGTCGTCCGCTGTCCATAGTATCCTCCCCTCTGAAGTGACAATCCATACCGGGGAGAGTCTGTCTTCTCCGCCGTCATAGAGGATCAGCTCCGCCGCGGAACCGGCTGCCAGGCTGCCTGCGGCGGCCGCCGCCTGCTTTTCCGGAAGCTGCCGGGCCGCTGCGCCCGAGACCTGATAGCTCCGTGGCGTGAAGCTCAGCTCCGCAAGAGCGCCGTCCCGCCACACGGCCCGGGCGGCGCTGCCGGAAGGCAGGATGAGCCGCAGTCCCTCCACCTCATAATCAAAGGTGAGCACCAGCTCGTCCCCGGACTCAGCACCGGTGAGGATGAGAAGCTCATCCCCGGCGCAGGAGGCCCGGACCTGCTCCAGCAGCTTTCGGACCGCCTCGATCTGCGCTTCGGGGCTGTCGGCGGTGAGGCGCCGCCCCCCCTCCGCCGATGCGTATTCGATGCTCCCATCCGCGCTTAAGCGCAGAACACCGTCATCCCCGGGGTAAACGACGGTGCCGTTTTCCTCCGTAAACCGGCTCTGGCCCGCCAGGTGGATGCCGAAGGCCTCCGCCAGGACCGCGGCGGCGGCTTCCTGCACCGGGCTGCCCTGCACGAGATACAGCTGGGGAAGGGTCTCCAGCACGAGCTCATAGGGCTCGCAGGCCTCCAGCCCGCGGATGCTGAAAGCAAAAGCCGCCCCGTTGGGAAGGTTCTCCTCCAGAAGACTGCGAAGCGTCGGCCAGGAGGCGGCGGTGCCGCAGCTCCGGCAGTTTCCTTCCCCATCCCGAAAGCTGAGGCGGACGCTGCTCCCGTCCCTGTCCAGCAGAAGGGCGCTGCCCTCCAGCTCCCCCGCCCAGGGGGCCTCCACCCCCATCCACGCGGAGAGGACGGAGATGGGAAGGGAGAAGCCGTAATCCAGGTAGAGGCTCTCCCCGAAGAGGCGGCTGCGCCACTCCTCCTCGGAGATGGCGGAGGGCTCCTCCGCGCTGCCCAGGGCTTCCGCCAGCAGGGGGGTGAAGCTCTCCATCAGGGCCTCGGAAGCAGCGCGGTCATATTTCACGCCGTAGATGAGACCTCCCGCGCTGCTGACCGCCGCGGTAACGGGCAGGGCAGCGGGAGACACCCCATCCCCGGGCTGCCGCTCGGAGACGGGAAGGGGCAATTCCTCCGCCGGGGGAAAGAAGGCGGCAAAAATCTGTCCCCGCCAGGCGAGAAAGGCCGCGCTCAACGCCAGGAGCACGATGAGGACGCTCTTGACAGGTTCCTTAAACCGCTTCATCGATCTCCTCCGGGCGATAGGGCAGATGAATCGTCATGGTGGTGCCGACGCCCACCTCGCTCTCAATCTCCATGCGTCCGTCGTGGCGGCGGACAATCTCAAAGGCAATGCTGAGGCCGAGGCCGGTGCCCCCCATGGCCCGGGAGCGGGCCTTGTCCACCCGATAGAAGCGGTCAAAGATGCGGGGAATATCCTCCCTGGGGATGCCGATGCCCGTGTCCCGCACACTGAGCAGCACTTCGCCGTCCCGCGTCTCCGCGGACATCTCCACGCTGCCCCCGGAGGCGGTGTATCGCACGGCATTGGTGGTGATGTTGATGATGACCTGCTCGATGCGGTCCCGGTCCCCCCAGACCCAGGCGGGGGAAGAGGGCAGGCTGATGTCCAGGCTGAGCCCGTGCTTCGCCACATCCAGGCGCATGGCTTCATAGACGCTGCGCACCGACTGTGCCGCGTCGAAACGGGCCATGCGGAAGTCCACCTCCCCGGCGTCGAATTTGCTAAGGGCCAAAAGATCCTGAACAATCTTCGTCATGCGGTCGCTCTCGGAGAGGATGACGCCCAGGAAGCTCTGCACCGTCTCGGGGGGCATCTCCTCCCCGGCGTCCACCAGGGTTTCGGCATAGGAGCGGACATTGGTGATGGGGGTGCGCAGCTCATGGGAGACGTTGGCCACGAATTCCCGGCGCTGCTCATCGCTCTTCCGCTGGGCGGTGACATCGTGGATGACGGCCAGGATGCCCCCCTGCACGCCCTCACCGTAGAAGGGCGCGAGGAAGATATCCAGGCTGCGCCCGTCGATTTCCTTCTCGCCGGTGATGACCTCGTCGCTCTTCATGGCCTGTACCTGGCCAATCTCCGCCACATCTCCGAAAATCTCAGCATAGCGGAGGGTACGCCCGTCAAAATCCATGCCCAGCAGCCTTTCGGCGGCGGGGTTGAACTGGATGACCTCCCCCTCTCCGGAGATGGCCACGATGCCGTCGGTCATATGGAGGAAGACGGTGGCCAGCTTATTGCGCTCGGATTCAATGTCCAAAAGGGTGCTGTGGAGCCGTGCGCCCATCTCATTGAAGGTGCTGGTGAGAACGCCGATCTCGTCCTTTGCCCGGCTCTCGATGGCCTCGGAGAAATCGCCGGAGGCCATGTTTCTCGCCGCGGTGGTGAGGCGCTGGATGGGCTGCACCATGGTCTTTGCCAGGAGGAAGGAGAGAAGCACCGAAATGAGAAGGCCGATGATCAGGGCTTCCAGAACGACGGTGAGCATCTCCCCGGTGAGGGCGGTGGCCGTCTGCCGGTTGTCCCGCACGCAGACCACATAGCTCCCGGTGCTGCCGGAAATGGGCAGCGCCACATCCATATAATCCGCGGAGGTGCTGCTGGCATAGCCCTCGGTGCCCGTGAGGGCGGTGACGATGTTGGGGGTCAGCTCCAGCTGGTCCAGCCCGTCGGAGGCATACAGGAGCCGCCCCGTATCCCCGGAGAGGATGTAAAAGGCACGGGTGTTCTCCTCGATGCCCAGGGAGCCAGAATAGGCGTTGAGCACCTCCGCCATGGGCTCCGCCCCCTCCCGGTCGGCGGCCCGGCGGAGCTCCTGCACGAATTCAGTCTTGGAAAAGGCGCTCTGCATCTGGTCATAGAACTGCCCCAGGTAAAAGCGGGTGACCCCCCGGATGAGGAAGGCGCTGACCACCAGCATCAGAGACACGATGAGCAGCAGCATGATGAGCACGACCTTGATGTGCAGGCTCCGGCGCATGGATCAGCACCTCCTTTCTTCGTTCTCAGTCTTACTCTCCGCTGAGATAGTAGCCCCCGCCCCGGCGGGTGCAGAGGAGCGCGGGCACAGCGGGGTCATCCTCCAGCTTCTCCCGGAGGCGGCGGACCGCCACATCCACGGCCCGGGTATCCCCGTAGTAATCATAGTTCCAGACCTGATTCAGGAGCTGTTCCCGGGAGAATACGGTGCCGGGGGAGGCAGCCAGGAGGCGGAGAAGCTCAAATTCCCGCTGGCTCACATCCAGGCCTTCCCCGTCCTTCTGCACCGTCTGGCCCCGCAGGTCCACGGTGATGCGGCCGCAGCGCAGCAGCTCGGGGCCCTCGGTCGCCTCCTCGCTGAGCACCGCCTGGCGGCGCATGTTGGTCCGCACCCTGGCCAGCAGCTCCCGCACGGAGAAGGGCTTCACCACATAATCGTCCGCCCCCAGCTCCAGGCCCATGACCCGGTCCCGCTCTTCCTCCCGGGCGGTGAGCATGATGATGGGGGTGAGCCGATCCGTCTTCCGCAGCTCCTCGCAGACCCGGAAACCGTCCATCCCGGGCAGCATGACATCCAGAAGGATGAGGTCCGGCGCCTGGGTCAGCGCCTTGTCCAGACCGTCCGGCCCGTCGTAGGCCGCGATGACCTCGTAGCCCTCCCGCTGAAGATTGAAGCGGAGGATGTCCACGATGTTGGCCTCGTCGTCCACCACCAGGATTCGTCTGCTCATTCCCGCACCTCCCCGTCCAGCCTGGCCCTGGCCCGAAGAAGGATTGCCAGGGTCTTTCCGTCATGGATGCGCCCGTCGGCTGCCATGGCCATGGCCTCTGTGAAGCTGTACTTCTCCGCGTTGAGAAACTCTCCGTCGTCCAGCTCCTGCTCTCCCTCGGTCAGCTCCATGGCCAGGAAGAGCCAGAGCTTTTCCGTGAGGAAGCCGGGGCTGGAGGCGATATAGCCCAGCTCCACCCATTTCTTCGCCGTGAGGCCGGTCTCCTCCCGGAGCTCCCGCCGGGCGGCGGGAAGGGGCTCCTCCCCCGCTTCCAGCTTGCCGGCCACAGCCTCCAGCAGCGCTTCCCCCTGGACGTAGCGGAACTGCCGCACCAGGGTCACCCCTCCGTCGGCATCCACCGGGAGGATAACGACCCCGCCGGAGGAGTGCACCACGTCCCGGCGGGCGCTCCGCCCATCGGGAAGGGTCACCTGGTCCACCGTGACCTCAAAGACCTTGCCGGTGAACACGGATTCGCAGCTGATCTTCGTTTCCTTCAGTTCCATATTTCAGCCTTTCATGGCTCCGATGAGCCGCGTCACTGCCAGCCGCGTATTGGCCCGGGAGGTGGCGAGGTTCAGGCGGATATGGGCATCCCTTTTCCCTGCCGCCGCCGCAGCCTCGTCCCCGCTGCCCGTGGCCCCGGAGGGGAAAAACTGGTGGCCCCAGTCCACCGCGAGGCGGCACTCATCCTGCACCACCCGCTTCAGCTCCTCCGGCCGGAGATAGGCTGAGAGGTCCACCCACTGGAGATAGGTGCCCTCGAGGGGGCTCACCGTGACGCCGGGGAGGGCGGCGGGCAGGGTCTCCGATACATACCGCGCGTTTTCGCGGATGAGCTCCAGGCAGCCGGAGAGCCACTCCGCACCGCCCCGGTAGGCCGCCTCGATGGCGACATAGCCGGTCATGTTGGCGCTCATGCCGATGAAGGGTCGGCAGTAGTCGTCGAACCGTTTCCGCAGCCCCTCGTCGGGGATGACGGCAAAGGAGTGGGCCAGCCCCGCAAGATTGAAGGTCTTGCTGGCGGCGGTGAGCATGACGGTATATTTCTCGCAGGGGCAGGCCGCGAGGGTGGGGATATGCTTCCCGGAGACCTCCAGGTCGTGGTGGATCTCATCGGAGATGACATAGACCCCGTATTTTTCGCAGATGCGCAGCATCTCCCCCAGCTCCTCCCGGGTCCAGATGCGGCCCACGGGGTTGTGGGGGGAGCAAAGGATGAAGGCCTTTACCTTCTCCCGCTGAATGACGGCCTCCATGTCGGCGAAGTCCGGGGTATAACGGCCTCCTTCGTTTTTCAGCAGGGAGCAGACCAGCCTCCGGCCCGTGTCCGCCACCGCGCTCATAAAGGGGTAGTAGGCCGGGCTGAGGATGAGCACGGCATCCCCCGGCTCCGTCAGTGCCCCCAAAAAGCGGTAGATGCCGCAGACCACGCCGGGGGTATAGCGGATCCAGGACTGCTCCACGGCGTAACCATGCCGCTCCCGCTCCCAGTCGATGAAGGCGTCATAGTAGCCCTGGGCGGGAAAGGTGTAGCCATAGGTATTGGCGCTCACCAGCTTCCCCATGGCCTCCTGCACGGAATCCGGGCAGCGGAAATCCATGTCCGCCACCCACATGGCGAGAAGGTCGCCGTCTCCGAACACGGCCTGGAGGCCATCCCATTTCGAACAGCCGGAGCCCCGGCGGTCCCAGTAGTATCTTTCCTCGAAATCCATGTCTTCTCCCCGGTTCAGCGAATGAAATTGGTCATTTCCCGCTTTTCGGAGGACGCGGGATAGGAGCAGCCGGCGGCCTTTCCCGCCTCGATGCAGCGCAGGAGCCAGGCCATGTTGCGCCCCAGGGTGCGCATGATCTGCATCCCCTCCAGGTCCTGCCGGACCTCCTCGGGGGTGTTCCCGTGCACCACGTTCCAGTACTGGCTGCTCACCACCGGCATCCCGGAGATGGTGAAATACTTGTTCAGCACGTCAAAGGAGGCCGTTCCGCCGCTGCGGCGGCAGGAGAGCACCGCCGCCCCCGGCTTGCCGGCATAGGTATGGTGGGCATAAAAGACCCGGTCCAGCAGGCTGTGGAAATTACCGGCGGGGCCGGCATAGTGCACCGGAGAGCCGAGGATGACGCCGTCGGCGGCGTCCAGGCGGTCGATGAGCTCGTTGACCCCATCCTCCCTGCCGAAGGCGCAGTAGCCGGTCTTTCCGCAGGCCCGGCAGGCGATGCAGCCGTTGACCGCCTTGTTCCCCATCCACCAGATTTCCGTCTCCACGCCCTCGGCGTTGAGAGCGCCTGCGACCTCCTGCAGCGCGGCGTCGGTGCAGCCGTGCTCATGGGCGCTGCCATTGACCAAGAGAACCTTCACGATGAGTTTTCCTCCATACTGTTCTTCAGAAAAGAGGGGCGCTTTTGCGCCCCTCTTCCGATGGGTTGTGTTTTAGCCCTTATAGCCTTCCCAGATGGCGTCCAGGAACTTCGTGGCATCCTCCACGGTGAGCTCCTTGTCGGCATAAACGGGGCACTTGGGCCACAGATGACGGGCGGCCACGATGAGGGGCGCGCCGGAGAGCACCTGCTCCTTGGTGGCGCCGTAGCCGGCCAGGGTCTTCACGCCGCAGGCATGCATCATCTCATGGATGACATCGCCGATCTTGAGGGCGACTTCCATGTTGCTCTCGGAGCCGGTGAGCTCCACACGCATAGCCTCGGCGATCTTCTTAATCTCGCAGGGCACGGCGTCCGCCATGATCTTCAGCAGCTCGGGGGTGACCCAGGCGCACTCGATGCCGTGGGGGGTGTGGCAGGTGGCGGAGAGGGCATCGCAGGTGGCGTGGCCCAGCTGGATGTCGGTGTCCACGAAAGCGAGGCCGGCCCAGTTGGAGGCGAGGGCCATCTCGCTGCGGGCTTCCAGATTGCTGCCGTTGTTGTAGCACTCCACCAAGTTGTCCCGCACGCGGCGCAGGGCGCTGAGAGCCAGCAGCTCGGAGTGGGGGTTGCGGTCACGGCCGGTGATGGACTCGATGCAGTGGGCCATCACGTCGAAGCCGGCCTGGGCGGTGACGGAGGGCGGGCAGGTCAGGGTCAGTTCGGGGTCGATGATGCCGATGGTGGCATGGATGAAGATGGCCTGCTTCTGACCGGTGGTGTCGTCGGTGATGACGGAGACCATGGTGCCCTCGGAGCCGGAGCCGGAAGTGGTGGGGGCCAGCAGGATGGGGACCTTCTCAGGCTGCATGGTGGGAGGAGGAGGCGGCAGATACTTCTCGATCTTGGTCTCCTTCAAATCCAGGAGCAGCGCAACGGCCTTGGCCAGATCCATGCAGGAGCCGCCGCCGATGCCGAGGACGGAGTCGCAGCCTTCCTTGATGGCGAAGGCGGCGGCCTCGTTGATGAGGGTGCTGGGCGCATCGGGCTTGACATCGTTCCAGTAGACATAGGAGATGCCGTTGGCCTTCAGGCTCTCCTCCGCCTTGACGGTGTTGCCCGCCTTGGTGACGTTGGGGCCGCAGACGAACAGCAGCTTCTTGCAGCCGAGCTTGGCCAGCTCGTCACCGACGCAGCCGATGGCGCCTGCCCCGAAAATCACGGGGTTGAGCTGGGTGTACTTAAAGATGCCCATGGTAGTTTTCCTCCTTCTGAATTATGGGTTCCGGAATTATAAAAGACTTTCGTCGATTATACAAAGACATCGATGAACCGGTAGCCGGTGCAATTATAGGCGATGCCGCCGGGGATGGGGTAGCTGGCCTGGCTGCCCGGGATGGGGCTGACGGTGGAGTGGACATGGCCGAAGAGGTGCACCCCTGGAGCGGAGAGCCTGTACAGCTCGTGGAAGCACCAGAAGCCCCCGTGAAAGCCCCCCACATCGCCGACGCCGGCGGCCGGGGCATGGGAGACGAAGATATCAATCTTCTTGTCCCGGCGCAGCTCGCTCTGCAGCTTCTTCACCCGCCGCGCCATCTGGGGTTCGGTAAACTGGTAGGGATTTGTGGGGTCGCTCCCCAAGCAGCCCCCCAGCCCGGCGATGCGCAGCCCCTTCACCTCTGCCGCCCGGCCGTCGATGCACTCGCAGCCCTGGGGCGGGTCCCGGTCATAGGCGCCGTCATGGTTCCCGTGGACATAATAGAGCGGCACGGGGAGCATGGTCACCAGGTAGCTCAGATAGGATGCCTTCAGATCACCGCAGGAGAGGATGAGGTCCACGCCCTCAAAGAAGGAACGGTCAAAATGCTCCCAGATGAATTTGCTCTCCATGTCGGAGACGGCCAGGATGCGGAGCTTTTTCCGCGCTCCTCCGGCGGGCGGCACGCCCCCCCATCTCATTTGCATGGGCAGCTCTCTCCGTCGTCTTCGTCGTGGTGATGGTCGTGCTCATGGTGGTGGTCGTGGTGGTGATGGTGCTCATGCTCACACTCGTGGATATAGGTGCACCAGTCCCCAAACTCGCCGCAGAGCGCGGCGGAAAGGCCCTCCAGCCGGTCCTCCGCATCCTCCAGCTCACCGCCGAAAACGATGAGGGTGACCCCCACCTCCGTATCCCGGAGGCCGTCCGGGAGCTCGCTGCCCTTCACCTCCACGGCTCCGCCGGTGGTGGAGAGCATCCGGGCCTCCTCCGTGCCCCAGGAGAGGTATGCCTTGATATGACCCACCAGCCGTTCCGTCTCCTCCGCCCAGCGGACGGTGACGGACAGCTGCCGGATAAGCCCGGCTTCCACCCGGGAGACCGGAGCGGCGGGGATGCGCAGCTTTGCAGAGGCGACATGGGCCTCCTCATGATCCCGGGCATTGATGTTGACGGTAATCATTCACGCGCCCCCTTATCGGTCCAAAAAAGCCCAGACGGCATCGTCCATGGGCTGATTGGCAACGACCTTGTGGATCTCTGCCCTGGAATTATAGGCCCGCAGCTCGGAGACGATGGCATCGGCCTCCTCCCCGGAGACCAGATCCACCTTGCTCACCAGGATGCAGTCGGCGGAATCCACCTGGGCCTCGATGAGCTGGGCCATGTAGGCATGCAGCCGCTTCCAGCGCTTGGCATCCGCCATGGAGAGGATCTTCACCGGGATCCCGAAGCAGCCCTCCACGCTGGTTTTGATCTGCAGGGGGTAGGCGACGCCGGTGGCCTCAATGATGATCCAGTCCGGGTCCATCTGCCTCTGAATGGTGCGGATGTCCGTCAGCAGATCGGCGCCGCCGGTGCAGCAGGCACAGCCGGCGAAGAGCTCCTTCACCTGGAGCCCCTCGGCCTTGAGGACCTTGTCGTCCACCCCCACCTCGCCGATCTCATTCTCGATGATCATGACGCTGGTGCCATCTCTCCGGGCGCCGCGCACCAGGTATGCCGCCATCTGCAGCAGTGCGCTGGTCTTTCCCGTTCCGAGGAAACCGCTCAGAAGCAAAATTTTCAAAATTCCTGCCTCCATTCCACTATGGAATTTTACACCTACGGGCAGCCATTGTCAAGAAAAGGCGGCACCGCCCCGGAGGCCCTTGCGGCCCTCCGGGGCGATGAGAAAAAGGCGAAATCACCAGGCCTGCAGATCGCCGGAGGAGGCGGTGGCCTGCACGGGCCGCTGGTAGTTCAGATTGCTGGTGAGGTAATTGCCGGAGACCCAGCCCAGGTCATCCCCATACTGCACCAGATACCAGCCCCCGTAATTCGCAACGGCGCCGACACGGGCCATGCCGGGGATGGTGGTGATGCGCTCATAGCGGGTATCCGGGCCGGCGCGCATGTTCAGCGTATCCTCCGCCGTGACGACATAGTACACGTAGTCGTCATAAAGCTGGTCTTCGGTGGGCTTCAGCTCCAAATCGGGGTATTTGCTCAAATCCAGCCAGTGCGGCTCCGCGGTGGGGGTGGGGCTGGGCTCCGCAGTGGGGGTGGGCTCCGGCGTCGCCGTGGGGGTAGGGGTAGGCGTCGGAGTGGGCCGGGCCGAGGGCGTGACCTCCGCCACGGCGGAGGGCGTGGGTGCGGGGGGAACCGTGTTCCGGTCCCGGTTCATGCGGAAGAGGAAAATGAGAAGCAGGATATTCAGCAGCAAGCTGATGATGAGCATGCAGAAAACGACGATATTGGTGGTGCTGGAGAAGAACCTCTCCTTCTGCCGGGGCGCGGAAGATACCTGCCGGGTGGAGGTCACGGCCCTTGGCCGCTCCTCCGGCTTCTTTTCCTCCGCCGGAGGGACCGCCGCCGAAACAGCGGCGGCGGAGGGCATCTCCCGGGTATCGCCGCTGGGCTCGGAGATGTTGGAGGTGCTTTCCATCACGGCGGCGGCCACGGCCGCGGCCGTCTCATCATCCGCCCCCGGCTCCGAATCCGGCTCTGAATCCGGCGCCGGAGCCTCCGCCGCTTCCCGGGCGGGGGCGGAGGGGCGGACCTCCAGCTCGCTGACCGCCTCCATGGCAGGGCCATAGCCCTGCTGGGCGGACTTTTTCAGCCAGAGCATGGCATCCAGGGAGTATTTATAGATTTCCTCCTCGTCCTCGGTCTCCTTGAGGAGCTTTCCATAATATTCGGCAAGGTCATACTGCGCGACCATATTGCCGTTTTTTGCCTCCTGCAGCAATTCCTCCAGGTTCATATCCACACCTCCGCCGAGATTGTTACGAAGAACCCCGTCCCAATTCTCAATTCGATTTATTATAAGAGTATTATACAACATCTTGTAGTAAAGTCAAGAAACGGGGACTAGAAAAGGTGGATTTTCTTTTCCAATCAGCCCTTGCAGGCCGGGGGTGCCGGTGGTATACTGCATGAATAATATACAGTATGATTCACAGGAGGGAGAAGCATGGGCCGAAGACTGCCGGAGGGCTATCTTGTGCTTGGTTCCGCGCTCCTCCTGGCGGCCCCCTGGTTCTTGGGCGAAGGGGGTTATACCCGCATCACCGCCTTCAAGGCCCTGAGCTATACCCTGCTGACCCTGCTGTTTGTGCTGGCGGGGTGCCTGACCCGCCCCCCGCTTCGGGGCTTCTGGCGGGTGCCGGAGCGGAGCATCGCCCTGGGCTACCTGCTGTGCTGCCTTCTCTCCGCTCTCTGCTCCCCCTGGCCCCAGGCAGCCTTCCTCGGGGACAGCCGACGGGAGGGCTTTATACAGCTGGCGCTGTATGTCCTCAGCTTCCTTCTGCTGAGCCTGCGCCGATTGGAGACAAAATGGCCCCTCCTGGCCTTTGCCGCCGCTCTCGGGCTGAATGACCTCATCTGCTGCCTCCAGCTGGGTGGGTGGAACCCTCTGGGGCTCTATCCTGCCGGGCTGGGCTGGGGGGACGCCAACCTCCGCTACGCCGGGGCATACCTGGGCACCGTCGGCAACGCCGGGCAGACCGGCGCGGTGCTGGCGGCAGCCTCCGCCCTGTTCTTCCTCCTCATCCTCCGCCGGGGGGGAAGGTGGTGGGCCCTGCTGCCCCTGCTGCTGCTGAATGCCGGGATTCTGGGGAAGATGTGTATCGCCGCCCCCATGCTGGCCCTCACGGTCACTGCCCTCCTCTCCCTGCCCCTGATGGCGGGCACCCTCCGCACCCTCTGCCGCTGGGTCATCCTCGCCGCCCTCACGGCCGGGGCCCTCTACGTTGTTTTTCTGCCGGGGGCGGTCTCCCTTGCCCTTTCCCTCACGGCGGCGGCCGCCCTGGCTCTCCTGCGTTTTGCCCCGGGGGAGACGCCGGTCCGGCCCGCAGCCCTTGGAATCTTTCTTCTTCTGCTCCTCGGGGGACTGGTGTTCATATTCTTCTATGGGGGGAACTTTGCGCCCCTGGCGGAGCTCTCCGCCCTCCTCCACGGGCATCTGACCGAAGAGATGGGCTCCGGCCGCATCGGCATCTGGCGGAAGGTGCTGGCCATCGTCCCGGAGCACCTCTGGCTGGGCACCGGGCCGGACACCCTGGGTCTCCGGGGGCTGGAGCCCGGGGTCTGGACAGCGGAGGAGGCGGGCAGGACCGTGGTGCTCTCCCTGGACGCCGCCCACAGCGAATACCTCCACACCCTCGTCTGCTGCGGTCTGCCCGCTGCCCTCTGCCACCTTGCCCTGGCGCTCTGCGGGGCGTTCCGCTTCATAAAACGCCGCAGCGTATGCGCCGGAGGCGCCCTCTGCTACGCCATCCAGGCGCTGTTCGGCATCTCCATGTGCGCTTCCGCGCCCATCTTCTGGGTGCTGCTGGCGCTGTCTGTCAATGAAAGGGATGAAGACCACGGCCTCACAGATAAATAGGGGCGATTTCGCCCATGGGAGCCTCGCGAGGAACATCCTGCGCCTGGCGGGCCCCATGACCCTCGCGCTGCTGGTGAACACTCTGTACAGCATCGTGGACCGGATCTATATCGGTCACATGGCGGAGGGGGGCAAGCTGGCCCTCACGGGCATCGGCATCGCGGCGCCCGTCATCATGGTCATCAGCGCCTTTCAGGCCCTCTGCTCCACCGGCGGCTCTCCTCTCTTTTCCATCTCCCGGGGGGAGGGGGACGAGGAGCGAGCCGGGGCCATCCTGGGCAACGCCTACTGTCTTCTCCTCATCTTCGGCCTGAGCCTGACCCTTCTGGGCTATGTCTTCAAGGGCCCCGTCCTCTGGTGGACCGGGGCCAGCGCCGAGACCTTCGGCTATGCCGACGATTATCTCTCCGTCTACCTCATCGGCACCGTCTTTGTCCTCACGGGGGTGGGGATGAACCCCTTCATCAACGCCCAGGGCTTTGCCCGCACCGGCATGTGCACGGTGCTCATCGGGGCCCTCCTCAACCTGGCCCTGGACCCGCTGTTCATCTTCGCCTTCCACTGGGGCGTGCGGGGGGCCGCGGCGGCCACCGTCCTCAGCCAGGCGGCATCCTCCATTTGGGTCTTCCGCTTCCTCACGGGGAAAAGGGCCCTCATCCCCCTGCGGGCGGAAAACATGCGCCTGAGGCGGGACATCGTGGGCAAAATGATGGGACTCGGCGTCGCGGGCTTCGTCATGAGCTTTACCAACTCCGCCGTCAGCTTTTTCTACAACAACGGCCTTGCCCGCCTGGGGGGCGACACCTATGTGGCGGTGATGACCGTCATCAACTCCCTGCGGGAGCTGTCCTTCATGCCCGTCTCCGGGGTGACGGAGGGGGGCAAGCCGGTCCTGGGCTTCAACTACGGGGCAAAGGAATTTGTGCGCTGCAAGCAGTGCATCCAGGTGATGACCGGCCTGGTAGCGGCCTACACCTTTGCCATGTGGCTGGCCTTCATGCTGGCCCCGGGCTTCTTCGTGCGCCTGTTCAACAGCGATTCGGAGCTCCTCGCCGTGGGGGTCTACGGTGTGCGGCACTACTACGCCATGTTCTTCTTCATGACCTTTCAGATGGTGGGGCAGAATGTTTTCACCTCCCTGGGTCTTGCCCGGCGGGCGGTGTTCTTCTCCCTGCTGAGGAAATTCATCATTCTGCTGCCCCTCATCCTCCTCATGCCGGCCATCACCGGCCTTGGCGCGGAGGGCGTCTTCTGGGCGGAGCCCGTGAGCCAGCTGCTGGGGGGCAGCGCCTGCTTCATCACCATGTACTTCACCGTCTACCGCCGGTTGGGAAAAACCAAAATCTAGGATAAGGAAACCGATTCTATGAACCTTTCTTCCAGCTTTCTGCCCGGGGAGATCCTGCTCCCCAGGGGCGTGGACCTGAGCCGGTGGGCCTCCATCGCCTGCGACCAGTTCACCGCCGACCCCGCCTACTGGGCGCGGGTGGAAAAAACCGTGGGGGACTCCCCCAGTACCCTCTACCTCATGCTGCCGGAGATCTATCTCGGTCGGGAGAACACGGAGGAATTGCAGGGGCGCGTCCTTCGGCACATGGAGGAATACATGGCCCGTGACCTCTTCCGCGCCTACCCCGACAGCTATTTCTACATCGAGCGCACCCTCTCCGGCGGTGGGCTCCGGCGGGGTCTGCTGGGGCTGCTGGATTTGGAATACTATGACTACCGCCCCGACTCTGTCTCCCCCATCCGGGCCACGGAAGGCCTGGTGGAGGACCGGCTGCCGCCCCGGCTGAAGGTGAGAAAAGACGCGCTCCTGGAGCTGCCCCACCTGATCCTCTTCTTCGACGATCCCCAGCAGAGGGTGATGGCGGAGGCGGCGAAAAGCGCCGGGGAGCCGCTCTACGACACGCCCCTCATGGAGGGGGGCGGCTCCGTCCGCGCCCGGCGCATCACCGGGGAGGGCCTCCGGCGGGTTCGGGAAGCCCTGGCGGCGCTGGGGGATGAAGACAAGCTGCGGGAGAAATACGGAGACGCTTCCCCGGTGCTCTACGCCGTGGGGGACGGGAACCACAGCCTCGCCACCGCCAAGCGCATCTGGGAGGAGCTGCGGGAGCAGCTGAGTCCCGCCGACCGGCAGACCCACCCCGCCCGCTACATTCTGGCGGAGCTGGTGGACCTCCACGAGCCCGCCATCGAATTCGAGCCCATCCACCGCGTCCTCTTCGGCACCGACCCTGCAGATTTTCTACGGGCAGCCAGGGAGCGCTTTCCAGGCATCGACGGCCGCCCCTTCACCTGCCTCACGGCGGCGGGGGAGGTCACCCTCACTGTCTCCGGCACCATCGGGGAGTGCATCGGGGCCTGCGAAGCCTTCATGGAGGAATACGCCGAGGAGCACGGGGGGACCGTTGACTACATCCACGGGCTGGCGGAGGCCCGCACGCTGGCCGCCGCCGGGCCGGACCGGGCGGGGCTGCTGATGCCGGAGATGGACAAGGCCGACCTCTTCCCCTCCATCGTGTACAGCGGCCCGCTGCCGAAGAAGAGCTTTTCCATCGGCCCGGCGAGAGACAAGCGGTACTATCTGGAGTGCCGCAAAATCCGATGAGCGGGGCGGGCAGGGCCGACCTGCACATCCACACGAGCTATTCCGACGGGGCCTTCTCCCCCGCCGAGGTCATCTGCACGGCAAAGGACGCCGGGCTCTCCGCCATCGCCATCACGGACCACGACACCATGGAGGGGCTGAATGACCTCCCCGAAAACCCCGGCATCGAGGTAATCCCCGGCATCGAGCGAAAGGCGGACTGGCGGGGCACGGAAATCCACATTCTCGGCTACAACGCCGACTGGGAGGCCCTGCGCCGCTTCCCCCGGGTGGAGCGGGAGCGGCTGGAGCGGAACCGAAAAATGGTGGAAAAGCTTCAGGCCGCCGGGGTGGACATCACCATGGAGGAGCTCTATGCCACCAAGAAAGGGGTCGTGGGACGGCCCCACCTTGGGGCGCTGCTGGTCAAGAAGGGGTACTTCCCGGATGTCCGCACCGCCTTTAATGAATGGCTCAGCGAGGGAAAGCCCTATTTCGTCCCCATTGACTGGCAGACCGTTCCGGAGATCGCCGGGGAGCTCTTGTCCAGCGGGGCGCGGGTGGTTCTGGCCCATCCTCTGCAATACAAGCTTTCCGATGAAGACCTCCGGGCGCTTGTCCGCCTTTGCGCCGACAGCGGCTTCGTCGGCATGGAGACGGTCTACTCCGGCTACACGGCGGAGGAGACGGCCCATCTCCTCGCCCTGGCGGAGGAATTCGGCCTTCTCCCCAGCGGGGGCAGCGATTTCCACGGCCCCCTCCGCCCGGAGCGGGTCATCGGCGGGGCTGCCATCCCCTATGCGTGGGCGGAGGCCATACTGGGAAGGGAGAACACATGAGCGAATTTCGGGAAATGCGGCGGCTGAAGCAGCAGCTCTCCCCGGAGGAGTGCGCGGAAGTGTTGAAAACGGAGCTTCGGGGTATCCTCTCTGTCCTGGGGGAGGGAGGCTACCCCTACGGGATGCCCATGAATCACTACCTCCACGAGGACGGGAACCTCTATTTCCACTGCGGCCGCGGCGGACACCGGGAGGATGCCCTGAAAAGCCGTGATAAGGTCTCCTTCTGCGTTCTGGATAAGGGCTGGCAAAGGGAGGGCGAGTGGGCAAGGCACATCCGCAGTGTCATCGTCTTCGGCCATGTGGAGTGGGTGGAGGACCGGAAGACCGTCTATGCCCTCTCCCGGCTACTCAGCCGGAAGTTCACCCACGACGAGGGCTATATCGAGCGGGAGATCGCCCGCTCCGGCCCCGGAACAAGGATGTTCCGCCTCGTCCCGGAGCACATCTCCGGCAAGCTGGTGGAGGAGAGCTGAGGGGGGAAGCGGCCATACGGTTATGGGCGGTTGTTTTTACACGGAAACAGTGATATACTACGAACAGGCAGAAGGTAATCCGTTATGCGCTGTTTACAGGGAGGCGATGGCAAATGGCTTTGGATTTGCTTTTAAAGGAAGCGCAGGACTTATCCGAGGATTCGTTGATGGAAGTCGTCCGCTTTGTGAGGTTTATCAAGCTGGAAAGTCAGCAATCGGAAGAAGTGAGTTCTGGAACTGGACATCGTAGGCTCAGAATGGCCGGAAAATATCGGAACCAAATCTGGATGTCCGACGATTTTGATGCTCCTTTGAGGGAATTTGAGGAGTATAGGTAATGTTTCTTCTTGATACCCATGCCTTGTTGTGGTTTTTGAGTGATGACCCAAAGCTCCCGGCAGTGGTGAAAACCACAATTGAGAGTGAGCAGGTGCTTGGCGTCAGTATCGCCTCTTTTTGGGAAATTGCCATCAAGGAAAGCATCGGAAAGCTTTCTCTTCCGGCACCAATCATGGTGCTGATGGAAGACTGCGAAAAACTAGGATTCTTTATTCTTCCAATCAGAGCGGTACACCTTGCTCTTTTGAATTCGCTGCCGAAAATCCACGGGGATCCCTTTGATCGTCTGCTGATTTGTCAGGCTAAAGCAGAGGGCTTCACCCTGATTACAGCGGATGAAAATGTTCTAAAATACGATGTCCCAACATTATGGTAATCTTTGAGGATGATTTAACACAAAACGTCCATTACATCCCCTACTATGAGGAATCCTGAGGAGGAATGCGAAAACACTCCGATGAAAAAAATGGCGGCGGGCCTTCGGCAAGCGGAGCTTGCACGGAGGCCCGCCGTTTCGTCGGCTGGGGCGGGGAGGTATTGGATAGTTTTCGGACTTTTTTGCGAAAAAAGCTTGCAATCAGTTCCCCTTTTGGTTATTATTGGGCACAGAAACATAAAAAGCGGCAGGATATGGCGGGTGGCACCCCGCCACATCCCTATGCTGAGTGCGCATACCACTCAACACAACAGACGTTCTCGTCTGCACCGTAGGCTCATTATATCCGTCCCTCTCCCCTTTTGCAAGTGGGGGTGTTCGGTCGGCTATTCCGGGCTCCTTTGTGTTATGCTCTGATTTCATCAGGCGGTGTTGAGTTTTGTGCTCGACACCGCTTTTTATGTTTCCGGATAAGTCCTGCGGAGCGCCCCGGCGCTTCGCGGGGCGACGCCGGAAATATTTTATTTGAAGGAGAGAAACACACATGAGCGGAACACTGAAAAGAGGAGCGGCGGCACTGCTGATGCTGGCCCTCCTGCTGGCCCTGCTGCCTTTGGGGGCGAGGGCGGATGGTGCAGTACATCTCTCACCCAGATCCACGGACATTCCTTATCCCGTCACTGGCGGAAACATCTATTTTGATGCTGAAACAGGAACCATCAGGACCAGTGATGAAAGCGTTACAGAAGTTGATATTCCGGAAGAAATCAACGGCGTCAAGGTCACAGCGATTGGAGACTTTTCTTTTGGCGGCACTGATATCCGCAGTATTTTGATTCCGGAAGGCGTTGTCTCTATTGGAAGGCAGGCATTTGACCGCTGCACCAACCTCACCTCCGTTTCCATCCCAAGTAGCGTTACTGAAATTGGCAGCGCGGCTTTTTTTAGGTGCGACCGTCTCTCTTCCATATCTCTTCCAGATAATTTCATTTCCATCGGCAGCGGCGCGTTTCTCAACTGCACCGGCCTCGTTTCTATCTCCATCCCTAACAGTGTCACCAGTATCGGCAGTTACGCTTTTTCCGATTGCAGCAGCCTGACGAGCGTCACGATTCCGGACGGTGTGATGAGCATCGGGGATGATGCGTTTTCCGGTTGCAGCAGCCTGACCAGCATCACGATTCCGGATAGCGTGACGAGCATCGGAAATCGTGCGTTCTACTGGTGCAGCAGCCTGACCAGTGTGACAATCGGGAGCGGCGTCACCAGCATCGGGGATGATGCGTTTTCCGGTTGCACCAGTCTGACCAGCATTGCAATCGACGGGTCCACCCCCAGCTATCGGTGCGAGGGCGGTGCCCTTTTCTCGAAAGATATGACCACCCTAATCCAGTATCCCGCCGCAAAAGGGGATACTTCCTACGTAATCCCGGAGGATGTCTCCGACATCGTTAGTGGCGCATTTTCCGGCTGCAGCAGCCTCATTTCTATTTCCATCCCTAACAGTGTCACCAGCATCGGCATAGCCGCTTTTGTAAACTGCAACCTCACGGATATATATTACGGTGGCAGTGAGGCTGACTGGGCCGCTATTGACATTCAATATGGCAACGACCCTCTCCTGAAAGCCACCATCCACTACAACAGTCCAATGCCTGAGGGCGCGGCTCCGGCCACAGCCCCGGCGGAAGAATCCGCTCCCGCCGCGCCTGCGGAGGAACCCGCAGCGGTTTCCGAAAAGCCCGTCGTGCAGGTATCCACCCAAAAAGTCGCCGTGGACGGCGTGGAAAAGGTCATCGACCACTACAACATCGACGGGGACAACTATTTCAAGCTGCGGGACCTGGCCTGCATCCTCATGGGCACGGACTACGCCTTTGACGTGGGCTATGACGCCGCGACCCGCACCATCGCCGTCACCACTGGCGGCGTCTATACCCCGCTGGACACGGATATGCTGGTGGGGGCCGACATGTCCGACACCGCCGTGGTGAGCACCCAGGCCCTGACGGTGGACGGCGCTTCCGTCAGCCTCACGGCCTTCAACATCGACGGCAGCAATTATTTCCGCCTCCGGGATTTGGCACCCTACATCGGCTTCGGAGTGGATTATGACGCCGCAACCCGCACCGCCCTGATTATCACGAAATAACTGCTCGTATGATTGGAAGAAACGGACACGGTTTTCTGGACCGTGTCCGTTTTCGCATCCGCATAGACGGCCGCATTGACTTTTAGCGTAATTATGTATATAATAACGCTAAAAGGAGGCGATTTTCATGCCGAGCATCCGGCCCATTTCCGACTTGCGCAACCATTTTGCGGAGATTACGAAGGAGGTCCAGGCAAACAACGAGCCGGTCTTTCTCACGAAAAACGGCGTTGGCTCCATCGTCGTCATGAGCATGGAGGCCTATGAAGCAAGACGCTATGACAGCGAGGTATACGACAAGCTCAGGGAGGCTGAGCTCCAGGCGCGGGAGACGACGGAGCGCCGCAGCCACGAGGCCGTGATGGCCGGGGCCAGGAAGCGCCTTCTTGAGCTCAGGGAAAGGAACGGCGGCGGTGTATAGGGTCGTCTATCTGACGCTGGCCGAGGCCGACATCCTCGACGCGGTGGACTATATCGCGGATAAGCTTGCAAATCCCGTGGCGGCGGAAGCGCTGCTTGACGAGCTGGACAGAATGGCGGAGCAGCTTGCCCGTTTCCCCTATTCCTTCCAGCTCTACCGCACCGAGCGGCCCATGCGGGATGAAATCCGCATGGCGCCGGTCAAAGGCTTTGTGCTTTACTACACCGTCAGAGAAAACACCGTGGAGGTCCGCCGCCTGCTCCATGGGCGGAGGGACCGCAGCCGCCCGGAGGACTGACCTGCCCGGACGCCCGCTTTCAATCGCCCCCGCCGGAGATAACTCCCCGGCGGGGGCATCCTGTTTCCTGTCTCCCCGCCGCCCCCCGGCGCATAGGATGGGCCGAGGTGATGTCGCATGACCATCGCGCTGCTGCCGGGGGACGCCCGGCAGGAACTCATCGGGAAGCTGCTGTCCGGGGCCGGATATACCGTCGTGCCCTATGAACCCGGGGCGGCTGCGGACGCCTGGCTCTTTCCCCTCCCCACCGGGGGGCACCCCGCCCTGAAGGAGCTGCCGGAGGGGGCTTTGGCCCTGGTGGGCAAGGCTGCCGGGCTCTATCCCGGCCTTCGCCTGCGGGACTACTTCGCCCCGGAATCGGTGCAGCTCAAAAACGCCGCCATCACTGCCGAGGCGGCCATCGCCCTGGCACTGGAGCGGCGCTCCCGCTGTCTCTTCGGCTCGAGAACCCTCATCACGGGCTTCGGGCGCATCGGCCGGGCCCTGGCTTCCCGCCTGCGGGCGCTGGGGGCGGAGGTGACGGTCTATGCCCGCTCCGGGGAGCAGCGGGCCCTGGCGGAGACCATGGGCTGCCGTGCGCTCTCCGAGCTGCCGCCGGAAATCCGCGGCTATGATATTCTTTTCAACACCGTCCCCGCCCCGGTGATTCCCGGTATGCCGGAAATGCTGTGCCTGGAGCTGGCCTCCCCGCCCGGCGGCTTTGTCCTGCCGGAGGCGGCCGTCTCCGCCCGGGGACTGCCGGGGCGCATGGCCCCCCTCAGCGCGGCGGAAGTGCTCTGTGCCTCCATCACGGACATCCTACAGGAGGAAAAAACGCCATGAAACGTCTGGGGCTCGCCGTATGCGGCTCCTTTTGCACCTTTGACGAGCTCCTGCCCCAGGTGGAAAGCCTGGCGCGGGAATATGAGATTACCCCTATCCTCTCCGAGGCGGCCAATCTCACGGACACCCGCTTCGGCCTCGCCGCCGCCTTCGTGAAAGCCCTTCGGGAGCTCTGCGGGCGGGAGCCCATCACTACCATCGAGGCCGCCGAGGCCCTGGGGCCGAAAAAGCTGCTGGACGCGCTGGCGGTGGCCCCCTGCACGGGGAACACCCTGGCAAAGCTGGCCGCCGGCATCGCGGACAGCACCGTGACCTTCGCCTGCAAGGCCCACCTGCGCAACGCCCGCCCGGTGGTGGTGGCCGTTTCCACCAACGACGGCCTCGCCGCCGCGGCGAAGAACCTGGGGGCGCTGCTGAACCGGAAAAACTACTACTTCGTCCCCTTCGGGCAGGACGACCCGGCGGGAAAGCCCAGCAGCCTGAAGGCGGACCTCCGCCTGCTGGGGGACACGGTGGCCGCCGCCCTGGAGGGCCGGCAGATACAGCCGATACTGCTGAAATAAAACACTGCCCCGTGCCGAAGCACGGGGCAGCAGCCGTGTCTGAAAGAACTCAGAACATGACGTTGTGGGGCATGCGCAGCTTCTCCTGGTCCGCCACGGAGATGCCGAATCTCTCCTCATTGACCTTGTCAATGTACTTGCACAGGGAGAGATACACGCCGGGGAACACGGAGCCGGGGCCGCCCTGCACGATGCAGGGGAGGTAGCTGTTGGGGGTCATGCCGTCCAGCGCCCGCCGGATGACCTTCTCGTTGTTCTCGTCGGTCCACTCGGTGAAGTCGCAGGACTTGTTGTCGATGTTGCCCATGAAGGCGATCTTGTCCCCATACTGCTTGACCAGCTCGGGCACGTTGTTGACCTCCATGGCGCCCTGCCACACGTCGATGCCCATCTCGATCATGGCGGGCACGATGTTGGCGCCGTAGGAGTCGGAGTGGTGGAGGATGAACTCCACGCCGTGGTCATGGTAGTAGCCGTAGACTTCCTTGTAGGCGTCCACAAAGAAATCCTCGAACATGCTGGGCCGCAGGAAGGAGTTGGTGCCGCTGCCCCAGTCGTCGTGGTGGAGAATCATCTCGGGATGGAGGTTGGAGCAGATCTTCTCCGCCAGCTTCAGCTCCCAGTCCTTGATATACTTGATCATGTCCATGATCTCGTCGGGATAGGTCAGGTAGTATTCCAGAGCGGCGGTCATGGAGCAGAGGTAGTGGACCTGCTCGAACATGCCGGGGGCGACGAAGGAGCAGGTGAAGGCCTTGTCGTTCCGGGCGTTCTTGTACATCTCGCCCCACTGGGCCCACTCTTCCTGGGTGTACTCGATGTCGGGAGCCTTGACATAGTCCTGCCAGTGCTCGATGTCCTTCACGACAATCTTGTCCTCGGTGTGCACGGGGAAGGCGCCGGGCACGTTGTCGGGCCAGGACATGGTGACGCCCCATGCATTGAGCTCGTTGACGATGCCCTTGGCGGGCGCGCCGCCGTTGTGCATCAGCTGGGGATGCATCATCAGGTTGACGGCCTCATACTGGTTGACGAAACGGTCGGGCTTGCCGCCCTTGATGATGGACTGGCGCATGTTTTCTTTCGCGGTCAGCATTCGGTGAAACCTCCTGTTATAAGAATAATTAGTGACACTTTCCTAATTAGGTAATATATCATATCCTCCCGAAAATGTCCCTTGCTGTTTTGCACAAATCAAGGAGGAAAACTTGTGTATTATGCCGAAGTCAGCGGTGGTTTTGCCGTCTCACAGCGCCACATAGGCGGCGCGGAAACCGATGTCCGGGTAGATGAAGGCCCGGGTCTCCCGGAGGTAGAGCTCCCAGATGCCGCCGAAGGGGCCGTCCAGCCAGCTGCCGCCCCGGGCGGCGATGCGCTCCCCGTAGTTCCGCAGGAAGAACACGCTCATATCCCGGTATCCCCCGGGGATGGGCATGGCCCCCAGGCGCTGGAGCACCGGCGGCACCGTGACGCCCTCGGCGGCAGGGATGTCGGCAAAGACGTTCCAGCTGTACGCCCGGTGGGCGGTGTCCTCCTCCCCGCCGGTGTAGTTGAGGTTTTCCAGCTTCGTGTTCAGCCGGTAGCCGCCGGGGACGCCGATATCCTCCGGGGAGTCGGTGCCGGGGGCCGCCCCGTCATATTTCAGTGTGCCGGGGGTGCCGGGAGGCACCAGGCTCCCATCCTCCAGGACCGCCCGCCAGAGGGGGCTACCCTCGCTCTCGTCCACGTTCATGGCGCTGTCGTTATCCGGGATGAACTGGATTTCCCCGTCCATGGTGCGGAAGCCGGAGACCCAGTCCCAGGCGTTCCCGGCGAGGTCCGCCACGCCCCAGGGCCCGCCGTCATGGTTCCAGCTGTCCGGCCCGGTGCCCCCCAGGGTGCGCATCTCGTCCTCCAGACCCCGGCCCCGCTTCTGGATGGAGAGGACGCCCCGGTCCCAGGGCCGCTCGGGATTCGAGCCGAAGGAAGCGTTGCCCCTGGGGACGGTGCCGTTCTTCACGCTCCAGTGCATGAGGGCGCACCACTCGGCGTTGGTGAGCAGGTGCCAGCCCTTCCCCTTGGCAGCGCAGGCGGCCCGGGCCTCATCGATGCTCAGGGTGTTGGCCGGGTCCCGGCCGGGGAGACTGTAAGCCCTGCCATATTCGATGACGTTCATGAACTTGCTGATCCATATGGAATCCTGCACCCTGCCGCCCACCACAAAGGCGGAGCAGGGCTCCTCCGGCGCCCCCTCCAGCACATCCGACCACAGGAACATGGGAATGCGCACCATCACGGAGGGGCGGCCCAAATCATCGAAGAGCAGGGTGTTCTTCCCCCCGGAGGCGGCCTCCAGGGCCAGCTTGGCCCCCTCATAGCGGGCCATGACCTCTTTCGGGTCCTCCTCCGGGAGCACCACCGGCTCCGGCTCCCCCACCTTTTTCAGCACGGGATAGCCGAAGTCATCCTTCACGCCGGTTTTGATGATTTCCATGGTCATCGCTCCTTTTCAGTTGATACCGTAAGCCTCGCGGGTGTTTTCGGCAAAGATGCGCCGCTTCTCCCCCTCCGTGAAGAGGTCGCTCTCCAGATAAGGCCGCAGAAGAGCGGGATAATCCGCCACGCAGAGGGCCCCGGGGGCGTCGCTGCCCCAGAGGAGCCTGTCCTCCCCGTAGTCGTCCATGAATTCCCGCACCAGCCGGAGAGGGGTGGGAAAGGCCGGGGCCTCGGCCCGGCAAAAATCCGTGAGGGCGGCAAAATCGAACCACACGTTTTCCCGCTCCGCCAGGGCGGCCATTTCCCGCCACAGCGCCCGGCGCCCCGAATCCGGCATGGGCACGTCGGGAAAGCCCAGGTGGCAGATGACGAAGCGGGTATTCGGAAAATCGGCGGTGACGGCCCGGAGGGCATCGGTCTGATAGGTTTTCCCGCCCACCGGCCCGGGGTCCACGGCGACGGTGATTCCCAGCTCCCCCGCCCGGGCGTAGACCGGGGCCATATCGGGGTCATCCAGCCGGAAATCGGGATACCAGCCGGGATTCGTGTACCCCAGGCCGGAGGACATCTCGAATTTGACGGCGGTGAGGCCCCGGCGGCGCCAGCCCTCCAGCTCGGGGACAGCCCCGGCCCCCTGGGAAATAGTCATGGCGGCGGTGAAGCGTTCCGGCCAGGTATTTACTGCCCGGACGTTTTCCTCCAGATCCGTGAGGGAATTGCACATCAGCACCGCTCTGGAGACCCCGGCGGCGTCCATCTCCTCAAGCAGCGTCTCCGCCGGAAAGGAGGTATCGGCAAACCGCTCCGGCATGAGGGCGACCACTTCCCCATCGTGCCTGCACACCCTGCCCCCGGGCAGGATATCCGTGCCGCTTCGCTCGTCCCGGCGGCCCGCAAAGCCCACCGGGAACAGATGGGCATGGGCGTCGATGATCTCCACGGTCTCCCCTCCTCTCCTGGCCATTGTACCCCATGGCACAGTGCCCGCGCAAGAGTCCCCGATTGACATTTTTCCCGCGCCGTGTACAATGAAGAAAAAAGCGGAGAGGGGCGCTGGGAATGGAAATCACCGCTGCCGTCGTCCGGGAAGCCGGCGGAGAATTTCGCATGGAGAACCTGACCTTGGACGGGCCGAAGGAAAACGAGGCCCTGGTGAAGATTGCCGCCTGCGGAGTATGCCACACGGACGATGTGGCCCGGAACCAGATCATCCCCGTGCCCCTCCCCGCTGTTTTCGGGCACGAGGGCTGCGGCGTCATCGAGGCGCTGGGGCCCGGTATGGGGGATTTTCACCCGGGGGACCGGGTGCTCTTCTCCTTCGGCTACTGCGGGGTCTGCGAGAACTGCCGCAGCGGGCATCCCTACGCCTGCCTGGAAAACCGGCGGCTGAATTTCTCCGGGGAGCATTTTGACGGCACCAAGCGGCTGCACAAGGGGGAGGAGCCCGTCTCCGCCTTTTTCGGGCAGGGCGCCTTTGCCACCTACGCCGTGGTGCACCGCAATAATCTCATCCCCGCCCCCAAGGACCTGCCCCTGGAGCTGCTGGCCCCCCTGGGCTGCGGTATCCAGACCGGGGCCGGGGCCGTGCTCAATTATCTGAAGCCCGAGGCGGGCAGCGGCATCCTCATCACCGGCTGCGGGGCCGTGGGCCTCAGCGCGGTGATGGCCGCCGTCATCGCCGGGTGCCGCCCCATCATCGCCTGCGATTTGAACCCCGACCGGCTCAGGCTGGCGGAGGAGCTGGGGGCAACCCACGTCCTCCGGGGCGATCTGGAAGCGGACCTGCCCGGGGCGGTAAAGGCCCTCACCGGGGGATACGGCGTCCACGCCGCGGTGGACTGCACCGGCAGCGGCAAGTGCGTGCGTACCTCCCTGAACTGCGTCCGCTCCCGGGGCATCTGCGCCGTAGTGGGGGCCACCCAGGAGCTCACCATCCACGTGGAGAATGAGCTGATGGGCGCCGCCAAGACCTTGGGGGGCGTGGTGGAGGGATGCTGCGTGCCCCAGCTTTTCATTCCCCGGCTGCTGGACTTTTACCGGGAGGGCCGTTTCCCCTTTGACCGGCTCATCGAATACTACCCCTTTGGGGACATCAATCGCGCCTTTGCCGACACGAAGGCGGGCAAAGCCGTGAAAGCTGTCCTCACCATGAAATAATATTTCTTGATTCACAAAAACTGCTTGACATCCGCCGCAAGCGTGGTAGAATCACGCTGAAAACCGAAGAAAACTGTCAGAGTAGGCAGATTGCATTAAGTGCCGCCGGGATGGGAAGTCGCCCGCGGACGAAAAACCCCGCGAGGGTTTGTGACAGGCTGCCGCGTCCGCTGACACAGGATTGTGATGTGCCCGTTTTTTCGGGCTGATTCGCCTTTCTCGTGTGCCTCGGGCGCACAGAGAGAGGCTTTTTTGTTATGAATTATCAGGAATCACTGGACTACATTCTGGGCACTCCCAACCCCGGCGGCGTCTATGAGCGCAACGTCATGGAGGCCCTGCTGGAAAAGCTGGGGAACCCCCACAGGGGCATAAAGTACGTCCATATCGCCGGCACCAACGGCAAGGGGACCACCTCCGCCTTTCTCGCCGCCATTCTCCAGGAGGCGGGCTATAAGACCGGGCTGTACACCTCCCCCTTTATCCAGCGCTTCAACGAGCGCATCCAGGTAAACGGAGAGCAGATTCCCGACGAGGACCTGGCCCGCATCACCACGCGGATTGCCGAGGCGGTGCCGGAGGTCATGGCGGAGGGCCGCCGGCGGCCCACCATCTTCGAGCTCATCACCGCCCTGGGCTTCTGCTGGTTCAGCGAGCAGGAATGCGACATTGTGGCCCTGGAGGTGGGCATGGGCGGGCGGCTGGACGCCACCAATTCCATTCTCCCGGAGGACAGCGTCGTCTCCGTCATGGTGAACATCGGCTTCGACCACATGGAGTTCCTGGGGGACACCCTCCCCCTCATCGCCGGGGAAAAGGCGGGCATCATCAAGGAGGGCGGCGACGTGGTGGTCTACGGACAGAGCCCGGAGGTGGAGCAGGTCTTCATCGACAAGGCCGCCGAGAAGCACGCCACGGTCTCCCGTTCCAGCAACGAATACGCCATCGTCCGCCATATGGACATCCACGGCACCACCTTCGACTTCGAGGGCCGGAAGGACCTGAAGATCTCCCTCCTGGGCCGATATCAGGTGCGCAACGCCTGCACCGCCGTCTCCGCCTGTGACCGGCTGATTGCCCACGGGTATCACATCACGGAGGAGCAGCTCCGTGCAGGATTGGAGAAAGCCCACTGGCCGGGCCGGGTGGAGCTTCTGCGGGAGGAGCCCGCCGTCATCGTGGACGGGGCCCACAATCCCCAGGGCTTCGAGGCCCTCATGGAGACCATGGAGCTCCTTTATCCCGGAAAAAAGCTGAACATCGTGCTGGGTGTCCTGGCGGACAAGGATTTCCGCTCCGGCATCGCCGTCGCCGTCCCCCACGCGAAAAAGTTCTATGCCGTGACGCCCCCCTCCTACCGGGCCCTCAGCTCGGAGGAGCTGGCGGAGGACATCCGGGAAGCATCGGAGGTCCCCGTTGCCCCCTATGACAGCATTCCCGCGGCCATCGAGGCCGCTTTAAGCGAATCCGAAAAGGACGACGTCATCTGCATCCTCGGCTCCCTATACCAGGTGGGCGACGTCCGCCGCTATTTTGGGAGGAGTTCATTTTGAAGAAGCGTACCACCTTCAAGGAAGACCTGAAGCTCTTCGGAAAAGTTAAGGTCCTCACCCTTACCGCCATGCTCATCGCCATGAGCGTGGTCATCGGCATCCTGTGCAAAAACTTCCTCACCTGGAACATCTACTACCGCTTCACCCTGGAAAACCTGCCCATCTTCTTCGTGAGCATCGCCTTCGGGCCCTTCCTGGGGGCTGCTGCCGGCGTCATCGCCGATCTCATCAGCTGCCTATGCTCCACGAATCCCGCCGTAAACCCTCTCATCTCCCTGGGCGCGCTGGCGGTGGGCTTTCTGGCGGGCCTGATCTCTCACCACTTCAGCTTTAAGCGGGATAACCTCCGTATCGGCTGCGCCGTGTTCTTCGGCCACCTCATCGGCCAGGTGGGCATCAAGAGCATCGCCAAGATTATCTTTTTCGGTATGCCCCCCATCGGCATTCTCCTGGGGTTGGGCTTCTCCATTGTCGCGGGCACCATCGAGTTTTTTGCCCTTCGGGCTCTCTTTGCCAACAGGGGCATCCAATCTTCCTTGAAGGGGATCTATGAATGACACCGCTTGAATTCCTATCACAGGAAAAGTTTCAGAGCTTCAAGCCCGGCTTTGACCGGGTGGAAGCCCTGCTGGCCGCTCTGGACCACCCGGAAAGGAAGCTCCGCTACGTCCACGTGGCGGGCACCAACGGCAAGGGCAGCGTCTGCGCCTGCATCTCCTCCATTCTGAAGGAGGCGGGCCATACCGTCGGCCTCTATACCTCCCCCTATGTGGTCCGCTGGAACGAGCGGGTCCAGGTAAACGGAGAGGACATTTCCGAGGCGGACCTCCGGGAGGCCATCGTCATCGTGGGCGGCATCGCGGAGCGAATGGAGGACCCCCCCAGCCAGTTTGAGCTGGAGACTGCCCTGGCCCTGTGGTACTTCGCCCGAAGGGGCTGCGACTTCGCCGTCATGGAGGTGGGCATGGGAGGCGCCTGGGACGCCACCAACGTCATCCCCGCCCCGGAGGTCGCCGCCCTCTGCGCCATTGATTTGGACCACACCGCCGTGCTGGGTACGACCGTGGGGGAAATCGCCGAGGTGAAGTCGGGCATCATCAAGACCGGCTGCGACGTGGTGAGCTACGGCAGCGGTCCCGAGGCGGAGGCCGTCATCACCCGGGTCTGCCGGGAGAAGGACTGCCGCTGCTTCCGCCCCGACTTCAGCCGCATTTCCGTCCGGGAACGGAGCCTCACCGGGGTCACCTTTGACTACGGACGCTTTGAAAACCTCTCCCTGCCCCTGGCTGCCACCTACCAGCCCAAAAACGCCGCCCTGGCCATAGAGATAGCGGAGGCGCTGCGCACGAGGGGCAATCATATCTCCGATGAAGCCATCCGCCGGGGGCTGAAAAACGTCTACTGGCCGGGGCGCTTCGAGCTGCTGCGCCGGGACCCCGTCTTCCTGCTGGACGGCAGCCACAACCCCCAGGGCATGGCCGCCACGGTGGAAAGCCTGAGGGAATTCTTCCCCGGAAAGAAGCTGTGGTTCCTTATGGGCATCATGGCGGACAAGGACGTGCACGCCGTAGCAAAGCTGCTGGGGCCCATCGCCGCCGGCTTTGCCGCCGTGGAGCCCCCCAACCCCCGGGCCATGAAGGCCCCGGAGCTGGCCGCCCTGTTGGCATCGGACACCGGCGTCCCCGCCAGGCCCTTTGAAAGCATCGACGCCGGGGCCGCCTGGGTCTATGACCAGGCGGGGAAGGACGGAATCTGTGCCGCCCTGGGCTCCCTCTACTTCTCCTCCCAGGTTCGGGCTGCGGTGGCGGCCCTGGGCGAATAAAAAAAGCTGCCGGCGGCCCCGTCCCGGCTCAGTCCGGGGCGGGGCCGCCGGCATCGGGGAGGACGCGGAAGCGCCCGGGAGGGCGGCTTTGGCGGGAAACGAAAAATATTTTTCTCTCCCGCTTGACAAAGCCCCCGGCAAGCGCATATAATGCCTGTGCAAAAAAGGAAGCAGGCGGCAATCTGCCGTCTCACCCGGCCGGAGCACCGCGCCGCGGTCAACATGGTGTCCACTCACCCCTGGGGGAGTGATGCTGTCGTTGCGCGGGCTGTCGGCCTGCGCGGTTTTATTTTTTGGAGGTGTTTCAGCATCAGCAACGCAGCACATCAAATCAATGAGGACATCCGGGACAAGGAAGTACGCCTCATTGGCAGCGACGGCGCCCAGCTGGGCATCATGTCGAGCGCGGCGGCGCTGGAAATCGCCGTGGAACAGGATCTCGACCTTGTGAAGATTGCTCCGGGCTCCAATCCGCCGGTCTGCAAGATCATGGATTACGGGAAGTACCGCTTCGAGCAGTCCAAACGGGAAAAAGAGACAAAGAAGAACCAGAAGGTCATCGAGATCAAGGAGATCCGCATGTCTCCGGGCATCGGCGTCAACGACTTCAACACGAAGCTGAAAAACGGCCAGAAGTTCCTTTCGGACGGCGACCGGCTGAAGGTCACCGTGCGCTTCCGTGGCCGCGAGATGACCCACACGGAGATCGGCGAGCAGCTCCTCAACCGTTTCGCGGAAGCGTGCAGCGAGATTGCGACGGTGAGCAAGCCATCCAAGCTGGAAGGGCGGCACATGACCATGTTCCTGTCCTCCAAGATCAGCAAATAAGTTCAGCAAATACAGGTTTACGGAAGGAGAAGCACTATGCCTAAGCTCAAGACTCACAGCGGGGCCAAGAAGAGATTCCGCCTCACCAAGAACGGGAAGGTCAAGCGCGCCCACGCTTACAAGAGCCATATCCTGACCAAGAAGGTCACCAAGCGCAAGAGAGGTCTGCGCCAGGCCGCCTATGCCGACGCCACCAACGTCGCGGCTATCAAGCAGATGATCCCTTACAAGTAAGAATCTTCGACAGTTCATATAGGAGGAACACAAAATGGCAAGAGTTAAGGGCGCAATGATGACCCGCAAGAGAAGGAAGAAAATCCTTGGCCTGGCCAAGGGTTACTGGGGCAGCAAGTCCAAGCATTTCAAGATGGCCAATCAGGCCGTCATGAAATCCGGCAACTATGCCTATATCGGCCGCAAGCAGAAGAAGCGCGATTTCCGCAAGCTGTGGATCACCCGCATCAGCGCCGGTGCCAAGCTCAACGGCATGAACTATTCCACCTTCATGCACGGCCTCAAGCTGGCCGGGGTGGAGATGAACCGCAAGATGCTCTCCGAGCTGGCCATCCACGAGCCCGCCGCCTTTACCGCCCTCGCGGAGAAGGCCAAGGCCGCCCTGTAAAACAGAAATGATACCGGCGCCCCCGAACCTCGGTCCGGGGGCGCCGCTCTGTATAGGAGTGGTACGATGATTCTTCCCATTGATGGGAGAGCCGTTGAGATCTCGGATGAGCCCGGGGCCGGGGCGGAGACGCCCCTGATTCTCCTCATCGGGGAGGAGGGCTGCGCCCAAATCCTTGCGGAGACGAGGAAGCGGACTTCCCTCCCCTTCACCCTCGCCGCCGTGCCCATCCCGGACTGGGATGCCCAGCTCTCCCCCTGGGAGGCCCCCAGGGTTTTCCGGGGCGGGCAGGACTTTGGCGGCGGGGCGGATGAAACCCTGCGCTGGCTGACGGAGGAAGCGGTCCCGGCCCTGCGTGGGGCCGTGGGGCGGCCCGGGGCGCCCTGCTTTCTCGCGGGCTACTCCCTGGCGGGGCTCTTCGCCCTCTATGCCCTGTGGCGCAGCCCGCTGTTTTCCGGCGCGCTCTCCGCCTCTGGCTCCCTCTGGTTTCCCGGCTTTTCCGATTACGCGGCGGCCCAGCCCTTTCCCGGAAACCCGGAGAGGGTCTATCTCTCCCTGGGGGACAGGGAGAGCCGGACGAAAAACCCCGTGATGCGCACCGTGGAGGAGCATACCCGGCGGGTGCATGCGCTCCTCCGGGACCGGGGCGTGAATACCGTTTTTGAAATGAACCCCGGCAACCATTTTCAGGAGCCGGAGCTTCGCCTCGCTAAAGGCATCGCCTGGCTGCTGGAGGGCGCTCCCGCCGGCGAGTAGGCCCCATTCCGCAAGCGCATGAACAGGCCCCTCCGGTCTTGCCGGAGGGGCCTGCCGATTATTCATCGTTCTTTTTTCTCTTTCGGGCGCGGGCGCCCAGGGCGATGCCGCCGATCAGCACCGCTGCGCCTCCCGCCGCCCCCAGGTAGATGGGCAGGCGGCTATGTTGCTCCGCCGGTTCAAAACTGAACCGGCCTCCGTTGGGCATGGTGAACACGATATAACTGCCGTCCCGGGCATAGTCCGTTTCCGTCCAGCTGCCGTCATCGTTCTGAAGAGCAAGACGTCCCTTTTCCGAAGTGCGGTAGCGGACGGTCAGTTCCCCGGCATAATCACTCACCGTGAGGCAGACGGGCATTTCCCCGGCCCCGGACGAGGTGACGGCAGAGAGGGTCTGCCCCTCCCGGAAATCCCCCTCCACCAGATAGATGGGCGGCTCCCCGCCGAAGGAGAGGGTGGGGATGCTCCGCTCATAGCTGCCGGTGACGGCGAAGCTGCGGTAGATGGCGGAGGCGTCGAATACCTCCCAGCGCCACCGCTTCCCGTCCTTCTCCGGCACGGTGGGAAGCTCCTCGATGCTCCCGCCGAAGGGGACTGTCAACTCCGCCACCGTCTCCCCCTCCGCGAGGAAGGTGACGGTGATGCTGCGGAAGAGGTCGCTCTCCCCCGCCAGGTCCAGCAGCTCCTCATAATCCGCCGGCTCGGTCTCACCGGCGAAGCTGAAGCCGTTTATGCCCCCCACAACGCTTCCGGCGTAGCGGTTGCCGCTGAGGGTCCCATCGGCGTCTCCCGCCACCGAGCCCTGATATTCTCCGCTGACAAGGAAATCCGGCATGGCGAGGCAGTCCCGGATATCATGGCCCAGCCCGGCGATGCCGCCGATATAGCTCTCGCCCCGGAGGCTCACCCTGGCGGAGCAGCCCTCCAGATGGCCAGCGCTGTATCCGGCGATGCCGCCGATGTAGCTTCCGGCGGCGGTCACGGTGCCGCTGGCTTCGCAGCCGGAGACCGCGCCGTAATCCATGCGCCCCACGATGCCCCCGGCGGCGCTTTTGCGGGCATTTACAGATGCGGTGCTGACGCAGTTCCGAAGGCTGGCGGAGATGAAGTACTTCGCCCCGCCGGAGAGAAGGTCGGAGAGGGAGTATTCATCCTCCCGGTCAAAGGAGAGGTCCACGGAGATGGCACCCACCACGCCGCCGACGTTGGTCTCCGCATCCACGGCGGCGTTGTTCCGGCAGCCCGTGACGATGGCGGTCATGCCGCTGTCCGCGGCGGATATATCCTCCCAGAACTCCGTTTCCGCCTCCGCCTCTGCCCCGTCCAGGGCGCCAAAGAGGATGTCGAACAGGCCGAAGAAGCGGTCGGTTATCCCCTCCAGCTCCTGAAGGGGTGAACCCTCGTCGAGGCCGGTACTCATGGCGGAGAGGGCGGCATTGGCGTCCTCCAGGGAGCGGAAGAGCTCACCTGCGGCGTCCCCCGACGCCAGCGGGACAAAGTTCAGCGTCGGCAGCTCCCCCAGCTCTCCCAGCAGGTCCCGGAGCCGGGTAAGGGCATCCTGCATGGGACCGGCAACGGACTCCAGCGCCTGGGAAGCGGAGGCAAGGGAGAGGGCCGCTTGGGAGACGGCGCCGCCGCTCTCCTCAAAGGCGGAGAGGGCAGCCCGCAGATCCTCCCCGATGGGCGAAAGGTCCCCCAGCGCATCCCCCAGGAGGGAAACGGCGCTCTCCATCTGCCGGACAAAGAGGGACAGCTCCAGCGCGTTCGGCAGGGCGGCGGCATCGGTCAGGCCGGAGAGGATTTCCCCCACCCCGTCGTCCATACCTCTCAGGTCGGCAAGGAGCGCGCTGCCGGCGTCCAGATAACGCCCCAGCGTCTCCCTCAGCAGCTCTCTCAGCTCTTCCCCGGCGGCCGTCAGGCCGATCTCGCTGACATCGGCGGCCACAGAATAGATGTCAAACTCCCGAAGACTCTCCCGGTCCCCCCGCAGCATGTCCAAGAGCGCCTGAAGGTCAGTATGCAGGGCCCGGTTCCCCCTTGAAAGGTCCGAAAGGCCGGAAGAAAGCTCCCACCACGCCGTCTGGATCGCCTCCGGCGCGCCGATTCCCGCCCGGAGGTGGCTCAGTCCTGAGCTGACGGTAGAAGCGGCCAGGCTCAGCTCCGCCGCGTCGGTCTCCACCTTCTCAATAGCGGAGGAGAGGGCTTCCGCCCCCGGGGCGGCCAGATCCGCCGCCTCGGCTGCCGCCGTCAGCGCGGCGGCAAAGAATTCCAACGCCTCGGGCAGGGCCGCGAAGGCGTCGGACAGGTCTCCCCCCGTCTCGGAGAGCCCCTGCAGCAGAACCTGAATCCGGTCGGAAAGCTCGTTGACGGTGCCCAGGTTTTCATTCAGCCAGTCGGTGCCCGTACCCATGAGGGTCTCTGCGGCGGAGCCGGTGCGCCCCAGGGCAGAGAGGAGCTGCTCCGTCTCCTCCCGGAGGTGGCCGCTCTCCTCCCCCACGCTTACAGTAAAGGCCGACACATCGGCCCGGAGGTGCTCCAGCTCCTCCCGAAGCTCTGCAAGGGTATCCTCCGTCAGCAGCCAGCCCGTCTCCGGGTCCAGCTGGCCCACGATGCCGCCCACATCCTTGCGGCCCAGGACCTTTCCGCTGCTGCGGCAGTCGGACACGACGCCGCTGAGGCGGCCCACGATGCCGCCCACATTGTAGCCCACCCGCAGGTAGCCCACCCGGCCCTCGTTTTCACAGCCCGTCACCAGGCCGGAGGAGAGCCCGGCGATGCCGCCGATGTCGGTCACGTCCAGCAGTTCCTCCGCCATGAGGCTGAGGTCGGCAAGCTCCGGCTCCACCTCCCCCGGGTCGGCGGTGTTCACCTCGGCCCGGTTGAGGCAGCCCTCGATATCGCCGCTGTTCTCACCGGCGATGCCCCCCGCCCGATGCTGGGCGCTGACAAAGCCGGAGGCGGCACAGTCCCCGATGTGGCCCTCGTTGAGGCCGCAGATGCCGCCCACGCTCCGAAGGCCGGTCACGGTGCCGGAGAAGGTGCAGCCGGAGAGGGTGCCCCGGTTGAGCCCCGCGATGCCCCCCACGGTCTGGGCGGTGCCGCCGGGGGTGATCTCGGCGGAGACCTTCAGGTCCCGCACCGTGCCCTCCGCCGTCACTTGGCGAAAAACGCCGGTCACGGAGGCGGCATCGGAGAGGCGGATCCCGGAGAGGGTATGACCGCCGCCATCAAAGAGACCGCTGAGCAGGGGGACGGGCGTGAAATCCGCGCCGGAAAAATCCAAATCGTCCGTCAGGCGGATGGTTTTTCCCAGGGACCAGGTATCCAGCACACAGTTTTCCGCCAGGGCCTCCCAGTCGGAGACCGAGGCGATGACCACGGTTTCCCCCTCGGCAGATGCGGAGAGGGGGCAGAACGCGAGAAGCAGCCCGAGGGACAGCAGAAGCGCAAAGGCCCGTTTCACTCCTCCTCGCCTCCTTCCGTGAGCGCGATACTGAAACGTGTCTTTTCGATGGCCTTGTCAAAGATGAGAATGAGCTGGGGCAGCGCCGTCAGCACAACGATGACGGAGATGAGGGCGCCCCGGCCCACGGCAAGCCCAATGTGGCCCACATAGGCGTCGCTCACCCGATAGGCGATGAGGAAGGGGGCGATGGTCAGGATTGCCCCGGAGGTGATTAACGTGGGGAAGCTCTCTTTCACCGCCTTTACCATAGCCTCCTTTTTGCTCAGCTCACCCCGGAGCGCCAGGTAGTGGTTCATGAGAACAATGGCATAGTCGATGGTGGCGCCCATCTGAATCGCGGAAACGATGAGATCTGTGATGAAGCATGGCCGGGCGCCGCTGAGATATGTCCAGGCGAAGTTGATCCAGATGCTCCCCTGGATTGCAAAGACCAGCACCGCCGCCCCCACAAAGCTCTTGAAGGTAATCAGAAGGATGGTGAAGACGAAGGCGATGGTAAGCAGACGGATCAGGAGGCTGTCGCTATGGTAGCAGTCCCGCATATCTCTGGCGCCGGTGATGTTCCCCACCACCAGCACCGTTCCCTCGCCGTAATGGGCCTCGGCGATGCCCCGGACGGTCTCAATGAATTCGTAGCTCCCCTCCTCCTCCGGCGCCACAGCAAGGGTCAGCACCAGGCGGTCCCAGTTCTCGCCGCAAAGCTGGCCGGCAGCGGTCTCCAGGCCGCCCCGGAGGGACAGCACCGTTTCCTCCTGCTCCTCCGTAAGGCTGACGATACCCTGGTCAATCTTCTCAAAGAGATAGAGAAGCATGTCGAAAAGGGGCACCTCATAGCCGGCGGCAGAGCCGAAAAGGGGCTGATACTCCCCGTGCTCCACCCCATAGGCCTGGTAGAGAAGCCTCGCCTCCTCCATGTCAATGTCCAGGAGCTCCGCAAACATCCGGGGCGTGTACCCATCCGTAAGGGACCTGCCCTCCTCGATTTCAACGCTTGCAAGGCCCATGGCGTTCTCCACCTCCGGGAGCTCCCCAAGCTGGGCGAGGATGTCCTTCTCGGCGGCGTAGTTCCCGGCGGGAACCAGCACGGCGGCGGCGGTATTGGGAGAGAAGGTCTCCCGTATTCTGACCTTGGCAATGCGATCCTCAGAGAGAATCAGCGGTGTGATCCCCTCATCGGAAAAAGCATAGTCCACATGCGTGAAGCCATAGAAGGCGAAGGGCATCAGCAGAAGGAACAGCAGGGCAAAAAGCACCTTTGATTTCACCAGGAAGCGGCCCCAGCCGGAGATATCCGGCACCAGGCTGCGGTGGGCGGTGCGCCGGAGCGCCCCGGGAAACAGAAGAATCAGGCCCGGCATCAGCAGAAAGACAGTGAGCATGCTGCACACGATACCCTTTGCCAGGACAGCACCCAGGTCACGCCCAAGGCCGAACTGCATGAGCATCATGGCAACCAGCCCGGCGATGGTGGTGAGGCTGGAGGAGGCGATCTCCACGATGGACCGGGCCAGGGCCCGAACAAGTGCCTCCCGCTCCGTCCCGCCCAGGGCGGTCTCCGCCTGATATCGGTGGGCAAAAATGATGGAATAGTCGATGGCGAGGGCAAGCTGCATGATGACGGCGATGGTCTGGCTGATAACGGACACCGTTCCCAGGAGGAAGTTGGTGCCCATGTTCAGCACCGCCGCCACGGCGAAGACGATGAAGAAGATGACGACCTCAAAGTAGCTGTTGGAGGTAAAGAGCAGCATGACCAGCACCACCAGGAGCGAGATGATGACCACCTGCGTGACCTCCCGGGCAAGCTGCCCGTAGTAATCCTGGCCCACATCGCTGACGATGTAGCAGTCATAATCCCGCAGGAGCTCCCGGATCTGCTCCATCGCCCCCACCGGCCCCTTGTCGGCGACATCTCCGTCGAACATGATGGAAAAGAGGGCGGAAGCTTCCACATAATGCTCGGGAGTATCGTCAAAGCTGAGCTGGGAGACATCCTCCATCGCACGGATGCGCTCCGCCAGCTCCTCCGCCCGCTCATATGTAATGTTGGAGACCATGACAGAGGCAGTGGCATAGGGGGTGAATTCCTCCGACATGATGGCAACGCCCCGGCGGGTCTCCGAGCTTGCCGGCAGCATGAACTGCATATCGGAGGTGATGATCACCCGGTTGACGGAGAGGGCGCAGTACACCGTCAGCACCGCGAAAAGCAGGAAAATCAGATAGCGGCAGCGCACAATGACGGTCGCGATGGCGGTCATCACGCTGCCGGCATTCTCTTCTCTCTTTTTCACCGTGCTCTCCAACATGTCTCTCTCCTGTGGATGGTGGATTAGGGCGTCTCTGCGGGTATCTTTTTATTTTATGCTGTCCGGAGGTCCAAGTCAATGGATAAAAGTGGACTGCGCCGTTTTTTGCAAAAAAGCTGCCGGGACGTCCGCCCCGGCAGCTTTTTTGTTCTGTTCAGCCGTTCTCTTGGCTTTCCTTGGCGTTCTTTCCCTTTGCGCCGTCAATCACCAGCTGGATGGTATCCATCAGCAGGAGAATCGTCAGCTCCGCGAAGCCGATGAGGCACACAAGGGCGAATGGCCACTTGGGAAGATTCAGCACGTCAGTGGTGGTGCCCGTGGAAAGGAAATTCTGCAGCTTCAGGAACTGCCCATAGCTCAGCATCCCGCAGACAACCACCTCGATGAGGTGAATCACCGCAAGCCAGAAGCTGCGCATCCTGGACGGGAACATATCCACGAACATGTTGACCCAGATGTGCCCCTTCTTCACCTGGAAGGTGGGGATGGCCAGCAGGACGACCACCACGAGGAAATAGGAGGAAAACTCGTTGCTCCCCTTGATGGAGACCTGTGCGCCGCTCACCTTGCGCAGGATGACGTCGATGGCCACGACAAAGACCATCACAAAGCAGGCGGCAAGGCCGATGGAGTTCAGCCAGCTGACGAATTTTCCGAAAGCGCTGCGAATCTTTTCCAAGGGAAGCTCCCCTTTCTTATAGGCGAAGTGGGATTACCAGTTGAACTGGGCGTTGTACTGATCGACGAGGGTCTTGGCCTGGTCGTAGATGCGCTGGGCGACAGCGGGGTCGGCCTGCTCGGAGATCCAAGTGGCGGCCACATTGGCGTAGGCGGCCTGGAACTGAGCCTCCAGCTCGGCGGAGGGAGCGTAGATGTCGCCGCCGTTCTCAACGGCGCCGTAGCGGCCGGAAGCCTCCCAGAAGCTCCAGATATCCACGAGGTTCAGCAGATAGTCGCCGGAGACGGACTTGATGGCATCCTGGATGTCGGCGGGAATGATGGACCAGATATCCGCATTGGCCATGAGGGCGTAAGCGGAGCAGCCGATGTTGGTGTCGATGTAGTAGTTCAGCACGCCGGGGTCAGAAAGGGCGAAGGACTTGATGCCGTGCCAGTCGGTGACGAGGTAGTTGATGATGCTGTTCTGAACGTTGCTGTAAACATCGCCGATGGGGCAGCCGAAGACGGAGGCGCCCACTTCGTTCACGAAGGTCTGGGCAGGGCCGTTGTTGGCGCGGATGTTGCCGGTGACGGAGCTGATGTCGCTGATCTCACCGCTGCCCTTGTAGGACAGGGGGCTGGTGCAGTTGGTCCAGACGAAGAGGAGCTCGCCGTCATCGGCAAACTCGGCCTGAATCTCGGGGTTGGTCTTATACAGCTCCCACATCACGTAGGAACCCACGGTGCCGTTGTTGATGCCCAGGCCGGGGTTCTGGATGACGTTGGTGAGGGGCATGTAGCCCTTGAAGTAGCAGGGCAGGGTCCAGTCGAAGTCGATGGTGCCGGACTTCATATCGTCCAGGGAGGCCATGGTGCCGGACATGGAGCCGGACCAGCCAATGTTGAAATCGACCGCGCCCTCGGTGGCGATGGTCACGGCGTTGGCCCAGGCGGTGAGGAACTCACCGGGGGCGGACTCGGCGGGGTCATGGCAGGCGAGGGAGAAGGTATAGGTGGGGACCACGCGGTCATAGGCCTTGGCCTGCTCGGCCAGCGCGTCAATCACGGCGTAGGACTGGGCCCAGGGGCCGTTGGTCTTGTCAGGCTTGCTGTCAATGGTCCAGCCGGGGCCGGCGGAGAAGTCGGCCTTCAGGGGAAGCGCGGCGGACTCGGCGGGCTGCTCGGCGGGCTGCTCGGCAGGCTCGCTGTCGCCGGAAGCGGCGGGGGCCTCCGTCGCGGGGGCATTGGTAGCCGGGGCCTGGGTGTTCGTGGTGCCGCCAGCGGTGTTGCTGCCGGCACAGCCCACCAGCGCCAGGATGAGTACCAGCGCCAGGACGAGGGCAATCAGTTTCTTCATGGTGTACCTCCTAATAAATTATAGATAATTTTATATGCCACAGACCGGGGCAAAGAGCTTCGGGCCGCTTTGCCCCCGGCCCGTCAGCCGCGCATGAGGCCGGGAAGCCAGGTCGCCAGGTTGGGGAAGAGCATGACGATGATGATGGCGATGGTGATGCCGATGAGGAAGGGCGCCGTTCCCTTGAAGATCTGCTGGAGGGACGTGGTGCCCTTGGTGATGCCCGCCATGACGTAGCAGCACATACCGACGGGCGGGGTCATGAGGCCCAGCTCCATGAGCATGACCATCAGAACGCCGAACCACATCTCGTTGAAGCCCATCATGCGGACGACCGGGAGGAAGATGGGGGTCAGCAGGCAGATGAGGGGCAGGGAATCAATGAAGCAGCCCAGAATGCCGTAGATCAGCAGGAAGATGATGAGGATGAACCAAGGGCTGGCCGCCTGCCCTGCGATTCTGGTGAGCACGGAGGAAATGCCGGTCATGGTGAAGAACTGGCTGAGGATGTCGGAGCCGATCATGATGAGGAAGATCATGGCGGTGGTCTCCGCCGTCTCCTTCAGGGCATCCACAACATTTTTATAGGTGAACTTCTTCCGGATGGCCAGGAAGATGAAGGCGCCGAAGGCGCCGACAGCGCCGCCCTCAGTGGCGGAGCACCAGCCGAAGAGGATGCCGCCCAGCACCATGATGAAGAGGATCAGCACCGGGAGGATGCCCAGGAGGGCCTTCAGCTTCTCCTTCATGGGGAACTTCTCGCCCTTGGGGCCAGCCTCCGGGTCCCGGAGGCAGATGACCACCACGGTGGCGGCATAGCAGACGGTCAGAATGATGCCGGGGATGATGCCGGCGATGAACATCTGCCCCACGCCGATGCCGGCATTGATGGCATAGAGCATGAAGCCGGTGCTGGGAGGAATGAGGATGCCCAGGGTGCCGCCGGCGGAGATGGCGCCGCAGGCAAGGGTCCTCTTATACTTATACTTGTCCATCTCGGGGAGGCAGATCTTGCCCATGCTGGCGGTGGTTGCCGTGGCGGAGCCGCAGATGGCGCCGAAGAGGGCGCAGGCGACCTCCGTCGCGATGGCGAGACCGCCCCGGATGCGGCTGACCCACTTGTAGCAGGCGGCATACAGCTCCTGGCTGATGCCCGCCCGGGCACAGACGACGCCCATGAGCGTGAACATGGGGATCACCACAAGGGAATCCTTGTTTGTTGACGCGAGTGGCCCGTTGGTGAAGGCCCCCAGCGCCATTACAAAGGCCTTGGCGAACTCAAGGCCGCCGGCAATCCGCATGTACAGGATCCCGAGAAATCCCACCAGTGCCATTGCAATGCCGATGTGCATCCCCGCGAACAGGAAAATCAGCAGAAGCAGCAGCCCGATGATGGCGATCAGGACGGGACTCATCTACACATCACTCTCCTCTGTCTTCGCCGAAGGACACGACGCCCCTCCGGCATACATAAATACCTACGATTACTTTACCACCCGCAAGAGTAAAGAAGCAAATGCGCATTTGACATATTTCCATGCATAAAAAGCATGGACTCCACGGGCTTTCGGTCTTGCAAAGGCAACGAAGGTGATATATAATTCTGTCGTGTTAAATTACAGTGCAAAGATGTGCGTGATTCTTCGACATCTCCCGAAACATTCACCGGGAACATGCCTCGGTCATCCCCGTTTTCCCCTGCTTTTGTACCGTAATAATACACGGTAATTTCAGATTTGTAAACCCATTATTTCAATTATATGAAAGGAATATGAATCATGGCTTACGAGAAGAGAAAAGTTATCCTGACCGTCGCTCAGACCGGCAACTTCCAGGGCAAGGAGCAGAACCCCAACCTCCCCGAGCAGCCCAACGAGATCATTGACTCCGCTTATGACTGTTACAACGCCGGCGCCTCCATCGTGCATGTCCACGCCCGCAACAAGGCCGGCAAGAGCTGCAACGACGGCGAGATCTTCGCTGAGATCAACTCCGGCATCCGCGCCAAGTGCGGCACCCACGGCATCATCATCCAGAACTCCTCCGCCCCCGCCACCCGGGACAATGCCCAGACCGACGACGGCCTCGGCGTCCTGGATATGAAGGACCCCAACTGCTGGCCCGAGATGTGCTCGCTGGACTGCTCCCTCATGACCACCACCTGGGGCGACCTGGAATTCATCTACATGTGGACCCGCAAGTGGCTGGTGAAGACCGCCCAGCGCATCAAGGACATGGGCATCAAGGCCGAGATTGAGGTCTTCGACCCCACCGCCATCGAGGACGTCTTCAAGTACCTCTACCCCGCCGGCGTGCTGGATGACCCCGTCTCCCTGACGCTGGTCATGGGCATGGACAAGGTCTCCCAGGGCGCCATCAGCTGCACCCAGCAGAACATCGATTATATGTACAACCTCTGCCTGAGCTGCGCCGCCGCTGCGGGCGTGAAGAAGCCCATCGACGTGACCACCATGGCCATTGGCGCCCAGCAGCTCCACGGCACCGTGTACGGCATGCTCCGGGGCACAGGCATCCGCACCGGCATGGAGGACAACATCAACTATTCCTACCATCAGCCCGCCAAGTCCAATGCCCAGCTGGTTGAGCGCATCGTGCGCATCATCCATGAGCTGGACATGGAGGTCGCCACCCCCGACGAGGCCCGGGATATGCTGGGCATCGCCCGCCTGAAGGACACCGCTCACGTCCGGGGCAACATCTGAGCCCTCCGGCCCTGAGAGGAAAGCGACATGAAGAAATACGTTATCGGCATCGTCGGCCTGGGGATGATTGGCAACAGCACCGCCGTCCTCAGCACGATGCACGGCATGAAGACACTCTGCTATGTCCGCAACGAGGCGAAGATCCCCGGCTATAAGGCCGCCTTCGACAAGATGTACGATGAGATGATCGCCCAGGGCGTCATCACGAAGGAGCAGGCCGCCATTTGCGGCACCTACCTTAAATACGTCACCAGCTATGCGGATATGGCGGAGTGCGAGGTCATCTTCGAGGCCATCGCCGAGGATTTGGAGCAGAAAAAGGTCTGCTACAGCGAGATCGAGAAGAATTGCCCCAATGTGAAGCTCATCGGCTCCTGCTCCTCCTCCATCCTGCCGGATGCCCTGGCTTCCGCGGCGGACAAGTATGCCGACCGCATCATTGTCACCCATCCCTTCTTCCCGGTGCACATGGTGCCCTACTTCGAGCTCTGCGCCTCCGCGAAGACCGCCGACGGCGTGCTGGACTACGCCAAGGAGGTTTTGGCCGCCCTGGACCGCAAGCCCAGCACCCTGAAGAAGCCCAACCCCGGCTTCATCGGCAATTACCTGCAGTTTGCCCTGTGGGCGGCGGCCCTCAAGCTGGTGGAGGACGGCGTCTGCGACCCCAAGGACATCGACAACTGCCTCAATTACAGCTTCTGCCCCCGTTACAGCAGCATCGGCATCTTCGACCACTTCGACAACGGCGGCTACAAGCTGAACATCACCACCTGCAACAGCGTGTTCCCCATCCTGCCCCGCTATGAGGAGGCCCCCGCGGCAATCCGGGAAAAGGCGGAGAGCGAGGATGCCTGGGGCGCCAAGTCCCCCACCAAGAGGGGCTTCTACGACTGGAACGGCGTGGACATGGTGGCCTATCAGAAGAAGGTCAACGCCCCCTACTGGAAGTTCATCAACTGGGAATTCCCCACCGAGGAATGCAAGTAAAGGAGTCTGACCCATGGTATACGACAACAACAACGGCGGCGAATACGGCAAATTCTTCGTCCAGAACAGCCCCGGCCCCGGGATGGACCCCGAGTTCAAAAAGATTTACGACAAGTTCGCCCACCGCATCCTCTGGATGGATGGGAACGTCGTGCCCGGCGCCTTCCAGATGAACACCGCCTGGTACTGCCACGTGCCGGAGCGGGACCCCATCTTCACCGAGCACTGCCACGATGACACCAGCGAGCTCATCGGCTTCTTCAGCAGCGACGAGTCCAACCCCTATGACCTGGGGGGAAAGATCGAGTTCTCCATCGAGGGTGAGCCCCATCTCCTCACCCGGAGCACCATGATCTATGTCCCCGCCGGCCTCCGGCACAACCCCATGCGCATCCTGGAGGTCAACCGCCCCATCTTCCACTTCTCCATCGTCATGAAGGACAAGTACGACGGGGAGAACGTCTACAAGTAAACCATTCGGACACGGAACGCCCGGGCCTCAAACCCCGGGCGTCCCGCGGATTTTCCACGAAAGGAAACAGACTATGTCCAAATTCGTCTCCCTCGAAGAGGCCATGTCCCACATCAAGGATGGCTGCGCCGTCGTCAGCGGCGGCTTCGGCTCCCTGGGCAGCCCCGAGGAGCTTTACAGCGGCCTTGCCGCCCGGTATGAGAAAGAGGGCCACCCGAAGAACCTGACCTTGGTGTGCAGCATCACCCCCGGCGACAAGACCGACAGCATGGAGCCCTATCAGGGCTTCAACATCGGCCCCAACAAGCTGCGGGCCCCCGGCCTGCTGGACCGGCTGTGGGTGGGCAATTTGACGGACGCCCACGCCCTGGCCTACATGGCCGACGAGAACAAGATCCTCTGCTACATGCCCCCCATGGGCGTCATGTGCAACCTGCTGCGCTGCGCGGCGGCGAAGCGCCCGGGCCTTCTCACCAAGGTGGGCCTCCACACCTTCGCCGACCCCCGGAACGAGGGCTGTGCCTTCAACCAGCGCTCCCGGGAGGAGGGCAAGGTGGTGGAGCTGATGGAGATCGACGGAGAGGAATACCTCTTCTATCGCACGCCCCCCACGGATGTGGCCTTCATCCGCGCCACCTACGCCGATGAGGACGGCAACCTCTCCATGGAGCACGAGGCCATCATCGGCACCGAGCTGGAGGTGGCCGTGGCCGCCCATAACCACGGCGGCATCGTCATCGCCCAGGTGGAGGCGGTGGTCCCCCGCAACAGTCTGAAGGTGCGCAACATCCGCATTCACAACAAGCTGGTGGACTACATCGTGGTGGCCCAGGACCCCATGAACAGCCGCCAGTGCTACGCCACCACCAAATACCGCCCCGAGCTCTCCGGCGAGCAGAAGCTGGCCGGGAACGCCACCAAGGTGCTGCCCCTCAACATGCGCAAGGTCATCGCCCGCCGGGCGGCCCTGGAGCTGGTGCCCGACACCATCGTGAATATCGGCTCCGGCCTTCCCTCCGGCATCGGCAGCATCGCCGCTGAGGAGGGCATCACCTCCGCCATCACCTGCTCGGTGGAGTCCGGCCCCATGGGCGGACAGGTGCAGGAGGGACTGAGCTTCCCCGGCGTTGCCAACGCCGAGTGCATGTATGCCCAGACGGACACCATCGATATGTACGACGGCGGCATGCTGGACATGGCCTTCCTGGGCGGCGCCGAATTTGACGAAAACGGGGACGTGAACGTCTCCTACTTCGGCGGGCGCTGCATCGGCGCAGGGGGATACATCAACATCTCCCAGAACGCGAAAAAGGTGGTGCTCATGGGCAACTTTACCGCCAAGAGCGCAACCACCGGCAAGAAGCCCATCATCGAGTGCACCGGCTCCGGCCTCTCCATCAGGGAGGACGGCGACCCCAAGCTGGTGAAGAAGGTGCAGCAGATCACCTTCTCCGCCGACTACGCCCGGGAGAACGGCCAGGAAGTCATGTACATCACGGAGCGGGCGGTCTTCCGCCTGGCGGAGGACGGGCTGGAGCTCATCGAGATCGCCCCCGGCATCGACCTTAAAAAGGACGTGCTGGAGAAGATGGAGTTTCGCCCCAAGGTCTCCCCGGAGCTGAAGCTCATGGACGCCCGGCTTTTCAATGAGGCTGTTATGGGCATCAGGGATGAAATCCTGAGCAAAGCATAAACAGCGTTTTCCTTCCCTTTTTACACGGTGGCGCCGCCGGTCCGAAATCGGACCGGCGGCGCTGCGTCGTCGGAGCTCAGGGAAACGGTGAGCATCCGTCCTCCGGACGAATGCCCACATGGTTTCCCCGGCTCCTCCTCTCCAAATCGAAGGGGGCTTCGATTTGGTTTATGTATGCTCTAAAAAGGCTATCCTTCGATTCTTTCCCGCTCCCTCACCTTCTGCTCCGCTTTGTTGAGCACGTAGCGGGCCAGGACCGCCGAGAGGACAAAGGCCAGTAGCTCCCCCACGGGGATGGCCGGCCACACCCGCCCGAGGATGCCGCCGCGGGCGAGGAGCCAGGCGATGGGCAGGGGGAACACCACCTGGCGGCAGAAGCTGCCCAGGAGGGTGAAGCCGCTGTATCCCAGGGACTGGCAGGAGGAGCCGCAGAGAACACAGAGACCGCCGAATACGAGGGACAGGGACATGATGCGCAGGGCGGGAATACCCATGGACAGCATAAACTCCGAAGCGTCAAAGAGGCCCAGAAGCGGGCCGGGGATCAGCTCATATAAAACGGCCGCCAGGAAGGTAAAGCACCCGCTCACCAGAAGGGAGAGCCGCAGGGTGGCGCGCACCCGGTCCATCCGCCCGGCCCCGTAGTTATAGGAATAGATGGCAACGGTGCCGTTATTGAGGCCAAAGACGGGCATGAAGGCGAAATACTGCAGCCGGCTCCACACCCCAAAGACTGCCGCCGCCGTGGTGCTGAAGGGGAGGATGATGGCGTTCATACCGTAGGTAATGGCACTGCCGAGGCAGACGGTGAGGGCGGAGGGGACACCGATGGCGGCGATATCCCGGATGATGGGGAGACTCGGGCGCATCTGCCGGAGGGCAAAGCGGGTGGCCCTGTTGTATTTCAGGCAGTACGCAAAGGCCATCAGCGCCCCCACCACCTGGCCGATGACGGTGGCCCAGGCGGCCCCGGCCACCTCCAGCCGGGGGAAGGGGCCGATGCCGAAGATGAGCAGCGGGTCCAGAATGATGTTCACCACGGCCCCCACGGCCTGACAGACCATGCTGAGAACGCTGCTGCCCGTGGCCACCAGCAGCTTTTCCAGCCCCTGCCCGTAGAGCATGCCCAAGGCGCAGAGGCTGCATATGGTGAGGTAGGTGGTGCCGTAGCCCACGATGACCGGGTCCTCCGTCTGCATAGTGAAGAGCCTGCGGGCCAGGAGGCCGCCCAACAGGGCGAAAACAGCGGCATAGCAGATGAGCAGGAAATTGTGGACATTGGCGATGCGCTCTGCCGCAGCCCGGTCCCCCTTTCCCAGATAGCGGGAGACGAGGGCCGTCATGCCGATGGAGGAGCCCACCGCCACGGCAATCATGACGTTCTGAAAGGGCCAGGCCAGGGAGACTGCCGTCAGCGCGTCCTCGCTGAGGCGGGCCACAAACATGGCGTCCACGGCGTTGTACAGCGCCTGCACCAGCATGGAGACCATCATGGGCAGGGACATGACCGTGAGCAGTTTGGGAATGGGCATGCTGCCCAGCTTGTCCTGGGTCTGCACGAAGCATCAGCTCTTTTCTCTTCTATTTCAGTTCCTTCAATACGGCCCGGATGGCCGCCTCCGCCGCCCGTACCTCCGCCTCGAAAGCAGAGGCGGGAACGCGCAGAGCCCCGTGGCCCAGGATGATGACCTGCTCCAGGGCATCCGAGGTGGCGACCCGCACCCGGTGCTTTTTTCTGAGGTCATAGGTGGCCTTTTCGATGTACATGTCGGCGGTCTCCGCTTCCCTGGTGTACACCACGTCCAGGCCGCCCAGGTGCTCGACGGAGCCGGGGTTCCCCTTCACCTTGTAGGCATCGAAAACCAGGATTACCGGGCTCTGCTTAAAGCCCTGGTAGTTTCTCATAATCTCGATGAGCCGGAAGCGGGCGGCATCCAGGTTGTCCTTCGCGATGTCCCGCAGCTCCTCCCAGGCATGGATGATGTTATAGCCGTCCACCAGGAGGTATTCCGGCCCCTCCGCCTGCGCCCGGAGGGTCCAGGGCCGCTCCGACGCCGGTCGCACCGGGGCGGATACGGCCCGCCCCCGGTCCCTCCGGATGGGGCCGTAGGTGCGCTCAAAGATGGCGGTGAGCTGGTCATCCAGGGCGACCCGGGCCACATATCGCTCCGCCGCCTCCCGGAGGGTCGGCTCCGGCTTTTTCGCCCGGAGCACCGGGGGAAGGTGCATGTGCTGCTCCACCTCGTCCCAGGGGACCACATAGCCCGCCCCGTGGGAGCAAAAAACGCTGTGGGGCGGGTTTTCCCGGTCGGCAGCAGGGTCGTAGCCCGCTTCCGCGACGATCTCCTCCTGACTTTTACAGACATCATAGCCCCGGGGGACAAGACTGATGCGCCCCAGGCCGTGGGTGAGGGCGGCCAGCTCCGTGGGAAAGTCCCGCAGGGCCGCCACGCTGCCGGAGCCGGTGATAACCGCCCACTCCCCCGCCGTCTCCGGCGGCACCGTCTCCGCCCCCAACCGGGTGAGGCTGCCCAAAACCTTTCCCAGCAGCTCCTGGGGAACCTCGATGCGGCAGTCATACCAGGGCTCCAGGAGGATGCTTTTCGCCTGCATCAGCCCCTGGCGGATGGCCCGATAGGTTGCCTCGCGAAAATCGCCCCCCTCGGTGTGCTTGAGGTGGGCCCTGCCGGAGACCAGGGTGACGACGAGATCCGTGACCGGGGCCCCGATAAGCACCCCCAGATGGCGCTTTTCCAGTACGTGGGAAAGGATGAGGCGCTGCCAGTTCAAATCCAGCGCATCCTCCGAACAGTCGCTTTTCACCCGTATCCCGCTCCCCCGCTCCCCGGGAGAGAGGAGGAGATGCACCTCCGCGTAGTGCCGCAGGGGCTCATAGTGCCCCACCCCCTCCACCGTGTCGGCGATGGTCTCCCGGTAGAGGATGGCAGGGGGGCTGAAGCTCACCTCCAGCCCGAAACGGTCCAGGATGAGCTGACGCAGGATCTCCAGCTGCACCGGCCCCATGATCTGCGCCCGAATCTCGCCGGTGCTCTCCTCCCAGCGAAGGCGAAGCTGGGGTTCCTCCTCCTCCAGCTGCCGGAGCAGGGTAAGGGCCCGGTGGGGGTCGCAGCCCGCGGGAAGGATGATCCGGCTGTCCAGCACCGGGGCCAGGAGCGGCACGCCGCCCCTTTCCTCCGCCCCCAGGCCCTCGCCGGGGAAGGATGCGCTGAGGCCCGCGGCGGCCACCACGTCCCCGGGGTGGGCCGCCTCGACGGTCTCGTACTTTGCCCCGCTGTACACCCGGAGCTGGGTGATCTTTTCCGCAACGCCCCCGGCGCTCACGCTGTCCCGCACCCGGAGGGTGCCCCCCGTGACCTTGAGCCAGGTGAGGCGGGTGTTCTCCTCCCGGGAGATCTTGAACACCCGGGCAGCGAAGTCCGGGCGCCCGGCGGGGGCTTCCGGGGCATATTTCTGGAGGTCCCGCAAAAAATCCCCGGTCCCCGTGAGGCGCAGGGCCGCCCCAAAGCGGCAGGGGAAGAGCTTTCCCGCCGCTACGGCAGAGCGGATGCTCTCCTCCCGGAGAGCGCCGGTGGCCAGGTATTCCTCCAGAAGAGCGTCCTCCGCAAGGGACATGGCCTCATAGTCCGGGGCGGCGAGGTCAAAAATCCCGTCGGAGAGCTCCCGGCGCAGCTCCTCCAGAAGGGCCGCCCTCGGCGGGTGGGGGAGGTCCGTCTTGTTGACAAAGACAAAGGTGGGGATGCGCCGCTGCCGCAGGAGCCGCCAGAGGGTGAGGGTGTGACTCTGCACCCCGTCGGTGGCGCTGATGACCAACACGGCGCAGTCCAGCACATCCAGGCTGCGCTCAGTCTCGGCGGCGAAATCCACATGGCCCGGGGTATCCAGGAGGGTAGCCTGCCACTCCGGAAGGTGGAGCACCGCCTGCTTTGCGAAAATGGTGATGCCCCGCTGCCGCTCCAGGGCGAAATGGTCCAGATGGGCGTCCCCATGGTCCACCCGGCCCGGGCTGCGGATGGCACCGGATTCATAGAGCAGGGCTTCCGAAAGCGTCGTCTTGCCCGCGTCAACATGGGCCAGCATCCCGATGACCGTGCGGCGCATTCCTTCCCCTCCTCTCTGATTGGTCGGCATAATATAAAAGTATATCACAGCCCGGTCGGAATGACAATCGCGGGCTGTCGGCAGTGCCGACAGCCCGCGGTCATCACTTTTGGGAGGTATCGCTCAAATCAATCTCCAGGGGCGGGTCCAGATCCTTCGGGGGCCCTCCCCCCGTTTTTCTCCGCTGCCGGACGCACTCGGTCAGCAGGTACTCTATCTGCCCGTTGACGGAGCGAAAATCATCCTCCGCCCAGGCGGCGATGGCGTCATAGAGCTTGGGAGACAGGCGCAGCGGGACCTGCTTCTTCTGTCCTTCGTTCATCAGTAGAGGCTGCCCGAATTCACCACGGGCTGGGCATCGTGATTGCCGCAGAGCACCACCAGGAGGTTGGAGACCATGGCGGCCTTCCGCTCCTCATCCAGCTCCACGGTTTTGTTTTCGCTAAGGCGCTCCAGAGCCATTTCCACCATGCCCACAGCGCCGTCCACGATCATCTTTCTTGCGTCGATGATGGCGGAGGCCTGCTGCCGCTGGAGCATTACGGCGGCGATCTCCGGGGCGTAGGCCAGATAGGTGATCCTCGCCTCGATAATCTCCAACCCCGCTTCCGCGACCTTGCTCTGGATCTCATCCCGGATGCGCCGGGCCACCACCTCGCTGCTGCCCCGGAGGGAGCCCTCATCGGCGATGCCGTCCCCGGTGGTGTCCACGTTCTGGGCCACGTCGTAGGGATAGAGGCGCACGATGTTCCGCAGGGCGCTGTCGCACTGGAGGGAGAGGTACTCCTTGTAGTTATCCACGTTGAACACCGCCTTGGCCGTGTCCACCACCCGCCACATGACCGCAATGCCGATTTCCACGGGATTTCCCAGGCAGTCGTTGATCTTCTGCCGGGAGTTGTTGAGGGTCATGATCTTCAGGGAGATGCGCTTGTTGACCGCCTCCGTCGCGGGATTGTGGGCAGAGGGGACGGCAATCAGGGTCGTGCCCTTGCCGGAATCCACATCGCCGCTCTGGTTCAGCCGGGTCTTCCAGGCAGGGTTCACCGCGCCGCAGAAGGGGTTCACCGCATAGAAGCCCTCCTCCTTGAGGGTGCCGACGTACTTGCCGAAGAGCGTCAGCACCAGGGCCTCCTGGGGCTTCAGCACCCGCAGGCCCAGCAGCGGGAACCAGCCGATGCAGAGGTAAAGCACGCAGATGACGGCGACCGCAGTCCCCCACCCGCCGAGAGCCGCACCGAGCACGCAGCCGACAGTGGCGGCGATATACAGCAGAATGGTGATAATCAGCACCAGCATGCCGTTTTTCTTTCCGTTCAAAACAGTTTCTTTCATTGTCTTCCCTCCGTTCTCTTTCCATCCGGATTTTATTTGATATCATTATGATATCATTATGCGGTTTTGTCAAGAGGGCAGCGCAAATTTTTCTTTCACCGGGCTATTTTCCCGGCTCACTACTGTATATTGACAAAAAAAGGCTGCTGCTATACAATATTTATTATTTCAAATGGGGAGGAAGGCTTGTGGCGGGAAAGCTCGGCGGATGGAGGAGGGGCACCCCAGGCAGGTTTCCGGGGCGTCTCCTGCCGCTTCTCTGTGCCCTGTGCCTGCTCCTGAGCGCCTGCGCGCCCACGGTGACCCGCGAAACCACCGCCGGCGGACCGCTTTTCGAAGCCGCAGAGGCCGCCCTCCTGGCCCGGAACGGCTATTGCCTCTCCGCTGCCGTTCTCTATAACCCCGAGGGGGCGGGAAACGCCAAAAGCGTCCACTATGCCCTGGAGCAGTCCCTGCAGCTGAATCTGTCCGCGGAGCTGGTTGACATAACATCTTCCTTCGACTGCGGGGACTATGACATCCTCTATCTGGACGAGAGCATCCATGACACCCTGACGGAGGACCTCAAGGCGCGTGTCATGAGTTTTGCGGAGGCGGGGGGTACGGCGGTCTGCGCCAACGCGCTCCACGACGCCTTTCCCCCGGAGTTTTTCGGGGTCTCGGATTTCGTGGAGTTTGACGGCTACCCCTGGCAGCTGAGCTACCCCGAGGTGGAGGGGGACCTCTTTCCCCTGCGGGAGATCATTGAAGATTTCCACGAGCTGCTCTGGGGCTTTGCCGATTTCGAGGAGCTCACGGAGCGAAGCTACGGCTGGGGCGCCCACCCCACCACAGCGGTCTCCCTGGCGGAGCGGCATGGGGCCTCGCTCTATACGGTGAGCGACTACGGGGCGGGCCATGTCTTCTTTCTCAGCCCGCTGCTCCCCAACTTTTTTATGATTTCCGGCTTTGATATGCTGCCGGAGGGGCGGGAGCAGCTCCCCTTTGCCCCGGCGGCGGCCAGCGCGAACCAAATCTTCCTCAGCCGCATCTGCGCCTATGTCTCCAAGTGCATCTACGGTTTCTCCGCCCAGCGGGTGTTCGGTGTCTACGGCTCTCCCTCGGTGGCCTGGGAGCTCCACTATGAGGAAATCGGGGCCATGGAGAACGCCGCCCTCATCACCTTTTCGGAGCTCTGCGAGGCTGCAGGGCAGATCCCCTCCTACACCGTCGTGCGAAACCCCTACCACTGGTTCGCCCAGTCCGAGACCATGAGCTATCTGCTGAACGGCAGCGGGGAGACCGATACCCTCTCCTTCTCCATGGACCTCTATGAAAATGCCTATTCCTCCGGCACCCACGTCGCTGCCGGGGATGGCTGGGTGGAGCTGGGGCGCAGCGCCGATGCCGCGAGCTACTTTGTGGAGCAGCCGGGGGAGAACCTGCGTCTCTTTCCCTGCGCCGCCGACTTAAACGGCGACGGCATCACGGACTTTCTCTGCGGCAGCGCCGACGGGGCGGTATATTACTATGCGTCCCGGGGCTTCACCGGCCTGGATGGCCGCCTCGCCCTGGACGAGCCCGTAAAACTGCAAATCTCCGCCCCCTCTTTCTCGGCCCCGGCGCTGCTGGATGTGGATTTGGATGGGGCGGACGACCTGATTCTGGGGGCCGGGGACGGCTCACTCACCTGGTATCGCTGCACCGGGTTTCTGGATTATGAGCCCATGGGGGCCCTCATGGAGACCGGCCTTCCGGGGCAGGTGCTCCCCGCTGTCCGGGATACGGACGGGGACGGGGTGCCGGAGCTCCTGCTGGGCTCCGACTGCGGCGAGCTGACCCTGTATCCCGGCACCCTCGCCGGGGGGCGATGGGCACCGGGGGCGGCGGTTTCCCTCGGCATTCTCACGGAGGCCGACTTCCCCTACGGCTGGGTCTCCCCCTCCTGGGGGGACGTGAACGGAGACGGGGAAGCGGACATTATCTGCGGCTCCTTTGACGGTTATGTCTATCTCTTCACCGCTTCGCCGGAGGGCTATGTCCCCGCCGGGGCGGTGACGGTGCCGCAGCTTAACTACAAGGGCAATCCCAAGGCAAAATTCGGCACCTACGCCACTCCCCTGCTGCTGGATTTGGACGGGGACGGGGATCTGGACCTTCTCTGCGGCTATGAGGAGTATGGCCTCAACTGCCCCATCGACAGCCCCTATTTTTCCGCCCCGGCCGCCCTGCAGGAACAGCTGGACTACTGCGCATCCCACGGCTATTATGTGAGCGCCCACACCATGACCACGGCTTATTCCGACGAAGCGCGGGAACGCTATGAGCTCGCGGCCCACAAGGAGGCCCTCCTCAGCTATGGCCTGGATGTCACCGGTCTGGGCACCAACCAGCACACCTGGTTCGTCTCCGCCCTGGACCCCACCCAGACCCTGCGTCTGGAATATGAGGCGGGCTACCGCTGGAATTCCGGCTTCTCCCCGGCCCACGCCGCCCGCCGCAGCCCCGAATCCCAGTGGGAAAATGCCCTCGCTCTCCCCTACTTCCTCATGGTGGACGGAGAGAGGAGCATCTTTGTCCAGAACGTATCCGTCCTGACCCACCTGGGGCCGGAGGCCACGGCATACAGCGGGAAATACGCCATGCCCGTCTGCGCCTATCATCACTGCGACATGATTTATCGCTACGGCCCGGATGGCTACCTTTCCGCCATTGAGACCGTGGGGGATTTTCAGGCGCGATTTGACTATAATTTCCTGCGGGAGGACCAGCTCATCTATGCCTCCGCCGCGGAATACGACCTGACCGTCGCCGTGACTGCCCGGGGGGGCAGCCTGCGCATCACCCCGGCGGTTATCGGAGAGGACCCCTTCTACCCGGAGAGCTACCGGGGTTCCTGCTCTCTGCGCTTCGAGCCCGCCTCCCGCTTTTCCGGGGAGCCCCTGGGCACCGATGCCGATGTGTGGAAGCGGGAGGGGGATGTCCTTCTGCTGGGCCTGGACAGCGCCGTGACCCTCCGCTCCGAAGTTTCCGGGCAGAGCCCGCTGCGGCGGGTCAATCTCCCGGCAGAGATCACCCTCGCCCAAGGGGAGGCCACGGTCGCCTTTCTGGAGGGGGGGCTGATGCAGGTCTCGGTGGAGGGTCGGGCCGCCGCCCGGGAGGCGGGCTGGACGGCGGACTACTCCGACGGCCGCACCACCTTCTCCCGCTTCGGGGTTGCCGAAACGCTGCACATCACATTTTCGGAGGTGAAAGGATGATCCGAAACTCCGCCGTCTGTCTCCTGGAGGAGGCCTGGGCCCGGAATCCCCGGGGAGAAGCCCTCTCCGACGGGATTGGGAGCATCTCCTATTCCCAGCTGCGCACTTCCGCCCGCCGGGCCGGGACCGGCATCCTCCGCCTTGCGGCCGGGCCGGGGCCGGTGCTGGTCCTGCTCCCGAAGGGCATCGCCATGGTGACCTGTATGTTCGCCGCTCTCTATTCCGGCCGGGCCTACGTCCCCTCGGACAGCGCCTCACCCCTGAACCGGCTGGCCACCATCGTGGGAAACCTCCGCCCCTCCCTCATCATTACGGACGAGGGGCACTGCGCGGATCTCAGCTTCGCCGGGAATACCCCGGTGGTCACGGCGGAGGCGCTCCTTGCCTCCCAGGCAGAGGAGGCCGCCCTGGACGCGGCGCTGGCCGCCGTCACGGACGAGGACCCCGCCTATATCATGTACACCTCCGGCTCCACCGGGACGCCCAAGGGGGTCACAATCCCCCACCGGGGCATCCTGAACTTCGCCCTCTGGGCAAAGGACACCTTTTCCTGGGACGAGCGCACCGTCATCGCCAACCAGGCGCCGCTGTACTTCGACGTCTCGGTCATGGACGTATATGGGGCCCTCGCCTGCGGGGGGAAACTGATTCTCACCCCGGAGGCGCTGTTCCGCTTCCCCGCCAAGCTGCCGGAGTTCTTGCGGGACAACAGCGTGACCTCCATCTACTGGGTGCCCACGGTGATGATGCGCGTCGCGGAATCCGGTGCCCTGGAGGAGTATGAACTGCCAAGGCTGAAAAGCGTCGCCTTTGCCGGGGAGGTCATGCCCAACGGCACCCTGAACCGCTGGCGGAGGGCCCTGCCGGGGCGCGTCTTTGCCAATCTCTACGGCCCCACGGAGACGGACGTGTGCACCGCCTACCTGGTGGACCGGCCCTTTGACGACGCCGACCCCCTCCCCATCGGAAGGCCCATCCGCAACATGCGGGTGCTGCTGCTGGATGAGACGGGGCAGCCCGGGACGCAGGGAGAGATCGTCACCGCCGGGTCCGGCATCACCCTGGGCTACTGGAACGACCCGGTGCGCACCGCCGACTCTTTCGTCGAAGTCGAGCTGGGCGGGCGAAAGCGGCGCTTCTACCGCACCGGGGACCTGGGCTCCCTCAACGAGCGGGGGGAGATCATGTTCCATGGCCGCCGGGACGGGCAAATCAAGCTGGGGGGCAACCGCATCGAGCTGGGGGAGGTGGAGAACGCCGCCCGCCTGGTGCCCGGCGTGAAAAATGTCTGCGCCATGCTGGATGCCCGGAAGAAGGAGATCGTCCTTTTCGCGGAGGCGGAGGAGGACATTCCCCTGCGCGTTTTTCAGCGGAGCATGCGGAAGCTGCTGCCGGGCTACATGATCCCCGCCCGGGCGGTCCTCCTGCCGGAGCTCCCCCACAACGCCAATGACAAGATTGACCGGGCGCTGCTGAAGCGCCGGCTGGAGGAAGAAAATGACTGAGATTACTGAAAAAATCGACGCCTATGTCCGGGAGCTCTGCGAGATCGGGGACGACCCGGATTATTCCCCGGACGTAAACCTTTTTGACGAGGGCTTTTTGGATTCCGTGAAGGCCGCCGAGCTCATGGCATTTGTGGAGAACACCTTCGGCATCACCATCTCCCAGAAGGACATCGTGCTCTATCCCATGAACACGGTCAGCGACTATGCCGCCCTGGCGGAGCGGAAGCTCCGGGAAAAATAATGTGGTTTCTTGAGACGGAAACCGCCCTCCGGCTGCTGGGGGCGGGGGCGGTCTGGGCAATTTTCGCCCTCCTGGCCGCAAAGCTGGGCTTTTCCGGGAAGCTGAACCGCTGGCTGCTGCCGGTGGATATCCTCTTACTCAGCCTGATAAGCCTCCGGCTGACGGCCTTCTACCTGCTGTACACCCTGGCGGTATGGGCCCTCGGCCTCATCGTGGGCGGCGTGCGGGGGGATGCGGAGAAGCCCGCCGGCGCCGGGGCAAAGCTCACCTTTGTCCTGGCCTGCCTCCTCTGCGCCCTGCCCTTTTTCTACCTCCGGGCTCAGGAGGTCTTCTCCGCCCTGCCCCTGCTCTTTGCCCTCACCGGCTTTGCCTACAACATGCTCAAGGCCGTGGACAGTCTGTATTATGTCTACTACACCGGGGAGCGTATCGGCCTCATCGACCTGGCGGGTTACCTGCTGTTCTTCCCCACCTTCACCGCGGGGCCCATTCTCCGATGCCGGGATTTCCTCCGGGACCTCCGCTCGCCCCGACCCGTCACCGGGGAGACCCTCTTCTTCTCCGTGCGGCGCGTCATCATCGGCTATTTCAAGAAAGTCGTGGTGCTGGTCTTTGTGAGCATCCTCCTCAGCCGCATGGCCGCACTCACCCCGCATTTCTGGCTTTCCCTCCTCACCTGCCTTGTGAGCTACCTTCTCCTGTGGCTGGACATGTCCGGCTACGCGGACATCGCCATCGGACTGGGCGGCGCCATGGGCTTTTCCGTTCCGGAGAATTTCAAGGAGCCCCTGCGCGCCGCCTCCTTCACCCAGTTCTGGCGGAACTGGCACGTCTCCCTCACGGACTGGATCCGGGAGCACATTTTCGTAGTGCTGAACGGGAAGAAGCTCACGAAATACCAGGGGGCGGCCATGGGCTTCATCACCATGATGGTGATGAATTTCTGGCACGGCCTCAGCCTCACCTACCTGGCCGACGGCTTTCTCATGGGCACCATGCTCGCCCTGGAGCACCTCCTGGGCATCACCACCGTGAACAAAAAAAAGGTCAGCAGGGGCTATTTCTTCCTCCGCTGCGCCATCGTGACCCTGCTGTTTGGCTTCGACACCATCTTTTACACCCTGACGCCGGAGGAGCTCAGAAATGTGCTGCTGGGCTTCATCCGGCTGTGAAAGGGGGCTGGACATGGGCTTTCTTCGCTTTTTGAAAAAGGGGGGCTTTCTCCTGCTCCTGCTCCTCCTCTTCGCTGCCGGGGACCTGCTCCTGTGGCGCTCCGGCTGGGTGCAGAGCTCGGGCTATTTCTGGCTGGACGACTTTGAGATCACCCGAAAGCACCACCCGGAGGAAGTCTGGGAAGGGGTGGTCTTCGGCTCCTCGGAGCTCATCAGCGGTTACCGGGAGGACCTTTCGAACACGAATTATGTAAACCTCGGCATGGACTATGGCACGATGGAGGATTTGGAGCAGCTGCTGGAGAAGGGCCTGATCTCCGTCTCCGGGGAGCTGATTCTCGCCCTCAACTGGAGCGCCCTATGCGACGATTTGGACACGAACCCCACCTACATCTGGCACAAGGGGGCCCTGGAGCCCTACTGCTATTTCCAGCGCGCCCGCCTCTCGGCCTTCCTGCTGGACGAATTCTCCGCCCTGCTGGGGGATGGAGAGCCGCGGCAGCGGCTCTTTCTTGAGCAGGACAAGGAATTCTACCACGGACACATGACCCCGGAGGAGCTCTCCGCCCGGGTGGAAAAGCTCACGGACCTCTACCTCTGGCGGGGGGATTCCGCCTTTGACGGGAACCTGGCCGCCCTGGGCCGGGTGCTGGACTGGTGCCGGGAAAAGGGTCTCTCCGTCCGCTGCCTGTGGATGCCGGAAAACCCGCTGGTCTCCCTGGGCGCAGTGAATGACCGGCTGCGGGAGGACGCGGGGGCGGTATGCGCCGCCGCCGGGGTGGCGTTCACCGATATGACGGACGTGCTCCCCGCCGACTGCTTTTACGACACTGGACACATGGACTATGAGACGGGGGCACCCGTTTTCACGGAGGTGCTGGAAGCATGGATAAGCTCAAAAAAAGCCTGAAGCGGTTTTTCTCCGATACCGTCGGAGGCGTTCTGCTCTCCGCCCTCCTGTGCGCGGTCATGCTGGCCCTGGTGCTCATCTTCTTTGAGAGCGGCGGCGAATTCATCTACGAGGGATTCTGAAAAAAGATTGCGCCCCGAATGCGTCTGCATTCGGGGCGCGGTTTCCCTTCGGACTTTTCAGCGGGACAGAGCCACAAGGGCAATCTCCCGACCGGGTTTGGAGAGCTCCTTCTCCAAAGCGTTGATTTTCGCCAGCTCCTCGGACGTCAGGGCGGCAATCTCAAACTGCTTCTCCATCGCCAGCAGGACGACCTGCTTGTCCCCGGTGGAGAGCTTGGCCTGCAGCCTGTTCAGCTCTTCCAGCTCTTCAGGGCTGATCTTCGCATAATCGTACTTCATCCGGACACCTCTCTTTCTTCCGTAAACTCTCATTTCTCCAGCTTCAGGCGGATGTGTCCGCCTTCAGTATACCCAAAGCAAAGCCATTTTGCAAGCACAGGATGAAGAATCTTCCGATTCCCGGCTCAGGGGCGGCGCGGGCACTTGTTTTCCCCGACAAAATGCCATATAATGTCTTTTAGCAACACCGCACAAAGGAAGGGAAAGGGGGGCCGGAGATGCTGTCGAGTGCTGAGATTGTCAATCTTTCCGTCGAGATTGCCGGTCTTATGCTCTGCCTGCTGGGCATTCTCCTGCTGAGTGTCGGCTCCCGCATGGATGGGCTGACGCGCCACTATGTGTTCTGGGTCTTTCTTGACCTGACGCTGGCCATCGTCGCCTATCTGGTCAGCCCGTTCCTCTCCCTGCAGGCCATGCCCCAGTGGCGGATTGCCGCCGTTGTCGTCTACCTGGCGGAGTTTTTTGCAAACTATACCCTGTCCTTCCTGATTTTCCTCTACATTCTCGCCCGCATCGATCCGCAGCGGCAGCGAAAGTGGGCGTGGAGAATCATTTATATTGCGTATGTCCTGGAGCTGATCCTCCTCGTCATCTCCCAATTCACGGGCCTCTATTACTCCATCGACGATTCCAACCGGCTCCAGCTCGGTACCTGGTATCCCCTCTCCCTGGGCCTTCTCGGCTTTGTCTATGTCTTCATTCTGGACCATCTCGCCACAAATCAGCATCTGCTGTCCACCCGGGAGAAAATCGCCTTTTGGATTTACTTCTTTGTCCCGGTCATCGGAATGCTGCTCCAAGTCTTCATCGCTGAGCTTCACATCCAGCTCTTCTTTGAAATCGCCGCCGCCGTAGCCATGTTCGTCTTTATCCTGGTGGACCAGACGGAGACCTATTACCGGGCGGAGAAAGAGAACACGGAGCTGCGGGTGGCCGTCATGCTCAGCCAGATTCAGCCCCATTTCCTGTATAACTCCCTGGCGGTCATCAAGGAGGTCTGCCACACGGACCCCCGGACGGCGGAGGAAGCCATCTCCCAGTTTTCCTCCTATCTCCGCCACAACATGGATTCCATCACGGTGGCAAAGCCCATCCCCGTCTCCCAGGAGCTGCGCCACGCCCGCTGCTACCTGGATTTGGAAAAGCTCCGTTTTCAGGACGCGCTCCAGGTGGAGCTTGAGCTGGGAAGCACCGAATTCATGGTGCCCACCCTTTCCCTTCAGCCGCTGGTGGAGAATGCTGTCCGACACGGGGTGAGGAAAAACCCCGGTGGCCGGGGGACCGTGCGCGTCGTCACCCGGGAGCTGGAGGACCGGTATGAGCTCAGTGTCAGCGACGACGGCCCCGGTTTTGACCCCGCCGTTCTGGAGGAGGAAACCGGGTGGGAGACCCATGTGGGCATTCGGAACACAAGGGAGCGCATCCGCCGCCTCACCGGCGGTGACCTCACGATTGTCTCCGCCCCGGGGCAGGGGACGGTCGCCACCATCTCCATCCCGAAGGCAGATACCGCTGTCCGCAGCGCAGCAAGGAGGATCAGATAATGACCATTTTCGTATTGGATGACGAGCCCGTTCTGCTCTCCGGCGAGAGCCGCACCATCCGCGAGGTTGCCCCGGATGCCGAGGTGCTGGGCTTTTCCGACGCTGCGGAGGCGCTGGCGGCAATCCGGGATAAGGGGACTTGCCCGGATGTGGTGTTCAGCGACATCGAGATGCCCGGAATGAACGGTCTCGAGCTGGCAGCCCAGCTCAAGGCCCTCTGCCCGGAAGCGCGCATCGTCTTCGTCACCGGCTATTCCGAATACGCGGTGGAGGCGTTCCGTCTCCATGTCAGCGGCTATATCCTCAAGCCCCTGGACCCGGAGCGGGTCAGGGAGGAGCTGGAGCAGCATGGCAGCAGCGGCGCGCCCGAGCCGGGCGGGGACTTGTTTTTCCGCTGCTTCGGCTATTTCGAGGTGTTCTGGAAGGGAGAGCCCCTGATGTTCGCCCGGCGGCAGACCAAGGAGCTGCTGGCCCTGCTCATCCACCGGGAGGGTGCCGCCTGCACCGCCGAGGAGGTCGCCGCCATCCTTTGGGCGGAAGAGAAGGACATGAAGAAGGCCAAGCCCCGGCTGCGGAACCTGGTGCACGACCTGCGCAACACCCTCACCGAAATCGGGATGGGGGACCTGCTCATCCGCCGCAGCGGCGAGATTGCCATCCGGCGGGACGCGGTGGACTGCGACTATTACCGGATGCTGAACGGGGATATGGACGCCGTCAACGCCTTCCGGGGGGAGTACATGGCCCAGTATGCCTGGGCAGAGCTGAACGCCGAGAAGCTCCGCTTCCGTAGCGGCCAGAACCTCTGAAAAAACAAACAGGCGGGGCAGGGCATTTCGAGTGCCCTGCCCCGGTTTTTACAGTTCCAGGTTGTTGGACGGCGGGAAACAGGTCCCTCCCCGGCAGACATAAAAGGTGGTTTTCCCTTCCATCAGCGGCTTTTCCCCGGAGGGGGCCATGGCGCGATAAGGCACCTCCGGCGGAATCAGGAAGCCTGGCTCCGCCCCCTGCGCCTCCGCCGGGAGCACCACTGTGACCGTGGGGGGCGGCTCCAGGTGGTCGGAGACGGCCAGGAGCGCCACGGCATGACCGGTGGGCGCCAGCTTTGCCTCGGCACAGAGCCAGCCCAGGAGCTTTCGGAGGCGCTGCTCCCGCTCCTCCGAGGGAAGCAGGGCGCTGAGCCGCGTCAGCGCCCAGGCATAGAGGGAGTTCCCACTGGGCATGGCCCCATCCTCGCTCTCCCGCAGCTCAAGTACCAGCGCCTCGCCGCCCCGGTCTGTGAGGTAATATCCGCCGCCCTCCGGCGCGGAAAAGCGCGTTTCGATCTGCTCCTCCAGGCGGCAGGCATCCGCCAGATACTCCTCCGAGCCCGTGGCCCCATGGAGGGCCAGCGCGGCCCAGAGAAGGGCGGCCCAGTCCGTGAGCACGGCCCTGCCGCTGCCCATGCCCAGCCGGAAGGCGGAGAAAAGAGCATCTCCATCCCGGAGGTTATTCTTCACAAAACCATAGGCCGCCGCTGCGGATGCCAGGTATTTTTCCTCCCGGCAGGTTCGATACAGCTCGCAGAGGGCCCAGACGGCAAGACCATTCCAGGCGGTGAGCACCTTATCGTCGCAGCGGAGGGACGTTCTCCGTTTCCGGTACTGCCGGAGGAGGGAGAAGTCATCCTCATATTCCCCCGGCGAGACATGGCTGCGGAGGCGGTTGGGGATGCTCTTCCCCTCAAAATTCCCTTCCGGGGTGATGTCGAAGCTGCGGCAGAAGGCCGCGCCCCGCTCCTCCCCCAGCAGCTCCCGGAGCTCTTCAGGGGTGAAGAGGTAGTATTTCCCCTCCTCCCCCTCGCTGTCCGCGTCCTGGGCGCTGAAGAAGCCGCCTTCCGGCCCTCGAAGCTCCCGCAGGAGGTAGTCCGCCGTCCGAAGGGCGGTATCCAGGAAGCGCCCGTCGCCGCTGAGGCGGTATGCCCGGGCATAGGCCAGGATGAGCAGGGCATTGTCATAGAGCATCTTTTCAAAGTGGGGCACCAGGAAGGCCCGGTCCGTGGAATAGCGGCTAAAGCCGCCGCCAATCTGGTCGAAGATGCCCCCCTCCGCCATGCGCAGGAGCGTCGTCTCCGCCATTTCCGTGAGCCGCTCGTCCCCCCGCTTCTCCCCCTGCTGCAGGAGGAAGAGGAGGCTGTGGGCCATGGGGAATTTGGGGGCCCTTCCAAAGCCCCCGAAGCCCTGGTCATAGTCCCGGAGGTACAGCCACAGCGCCCCCTGGAGAAGGCTGTCCTCCGGCTCCCGGGGCTCCGTTTCCGGCTGACGGGCGAGGGCGGAGACGATGTCCCCGGCGCTGCGGATGAGCTCCTCCCGGGCTGTGGCCCACTTATCCCGCACCAGCTCCAGAAGCTGCCTGAGACCCGGCTGACGGTCCCGGCCCTCCTTTGGAAAATAGGTGCCGGCGAAGAAGGGCTTTCCCTCCGGGGTGAGGAAGAGGGTCATGGGCCAGCCCGCAGAGGGGCTGAGGGCCCGGCAGAAGGCCATATACACGCTGTCGATGTCGCTGCGCTCCTCCCGGTCCACCTTCACGGAGATGAAGCTCTCGTTCAGCAGGGCCCCAATCTCGGCGTCCTCAAAGCTCTCCCGGGCCATGACATGGCACCAGTGGCAGCTCATATAGCCGATGCTGAGAAACACCGGCTTGTCCTCGTCTTTCGCCCGCTGAAAGGCCTCCTCCCCCCAGGGATACCAGTCTACGGGGTTCTCCGCGTGCTCCAGGAGATAGGGGCTCGTCTGCCCCAAAAGATGATTGGACACGGTCTTCACTCCTTCCGTGAAAAAGCCCCTCCCCAGCACCGCTGCGGAGGGGCTCCCCGTTATTCTGTCCCGAGAGCCTTGAATTCTTTCAGCAAAAGCTGATATTTCCGGCGGCTGGGGCTGCCCCGGAAGCGAAGCTCGATGTTGCCCTCCGGGACGGTGAACACCATCGTCTCCCTGCCGGCAAGATGGCACAGCTCCGCATCCCCCATGTCCCCCAGGGGAAAACTCACAGGCCCGAGCCGCAGCCCCGCGGAATCCAGGGTAACCCGGCCCTCCGCCAACAGCTCCTCCCGGAAGCCCTCGTGGATCTTCCAGAGCTCCGCCCCCTCGTCGGAGAGGGTGATGCCCTGGGCCGCCAGCGCCGGGAGACGGCGGAGCTGCCAGTCGTTCCAGGCGGCTACGGTGCGGAAGGGCGCATCTCCGTGCAGAAAGCCGAATTCATCGTAGGTCGCCCGCAGGCCGCAGGTGCAGCAAAAGTCGTTTCCCTCCCCCCGGAGGGTGCCAAGGCCGCCGCAGGAGGGGCAGAGAAACAGCGCCTCCTCCAGCCCTTCGGCCATACGCTTCCCCCGGAAGGAGACCGGCTCCTTCTCCTGCCCGGCGGCGGCATCCACCCACAGATCCTCCGCTATCCGGGCGGAGATCTCCTCCGGGCTCATCTTTTTCAGCTCCTCAGGGGAGTAGACATTCACGGTTTCACCGTGGATCTTTCCCCGGCGGAGGGATTTGGACCAGCGGGGGTCGGAGAGGTAGCCCCCCTCGATGCGATAGGTCATCACCGGCACACCGGCAGCCCGCAGGAGCTTCGCGGTGGTGGGATGCAGGGGGCCGGTGCGCCCGTCCCAGGTGCGGTTCCCCTCCGGAAAGATGCAGATGGGCACCCCCTCCTTCAGCCAGCGAAGGAGGGTCTTTGTCGTCCCGGCGGCCAGGGTGCCCTTGGCCCGGGGAATGGGGCCGAATACCCAGCGCATCAGCGCCCCCATGAGCTTTTTGCGGAAGGCGTGCTCGCTGGCGACAAAGTACATTTGCTTCCGGGGAAAGGCCACGGCGACAAAAAACTGGTCCCCCCCGCAGGTGTGGTTGGGCAGCACGATATAGGCCCCCTCCAGCTCCGGGGCCCGCTCCATGCGCATGGGACCGTAGTGGAGGCGCATGATGAGGCGGATGGGCCCCTGAAGGAGCCGCCAGAGGAAGCGGTGCCGATGAAGGGTCCGCCGCTGCTTTCTGTCCATTCCGCGCCTCTCAGTTCAGGAGCTTTTTCAGCTCATACAGATAGTTCATGGCCTCCAGGGGCGTAAGGGTATTGAGGTCCAGGTCCCGGAGTCTGTCCAGGGCCTGCTCCGCCCCCACGCTGCCCATGGTAAGCTGCTTTTCCTCCGGCTCCTCCAGGGCCGCCTCCGAATCCACGGGGGCCAGCTCCGCCTGCGCCTCCAGGGCTTTCAGCACGGCCCTGGCCCGGCGGATGACTGTGTCCGGCACCCCGGCCAGCCGGGCCACCTCCACGCCGTAGCTGCGGTCCGCCCCGCCGGGAACGATGCGCCGGAGGAAGATGATATCCTCCCCCCGCTTTTTCACGGCGGTATTCAGGTTGCGCACCCCGGGAAGGGTGTGCTCCAGCTCAGTGAGCTCGTGGTAGTGGGTGGCGAAAAGGGTGCGGGCCCCCAGCCTCTTCCCGTCGGCGCAGTGCTCCAGCACCGCCCGGGCGATGCTCATGCCGTCGTAGGTGGAGGTGCCCCGGCCGATCTCATCCAGGAGGATGAGGCTGCGGGAGGTGGCGCACTTCAGGATGTCGGCCACCTCCGTCATCTCAACCATAAAGGTGCTCTGGCCCCCCGCCAGGTCATCCGAGGCGCCGATGCGGGTGAAAATGCGGTCGGCGATGCCGATGTGGGCGCTGCGGGCAGGCACGAAGGAGCCAATCTGGGCCAGCAGCACGATGAGGGCCGTCTGGCGCATATAGGTGGATTTTCCCGCCATGTTGGGGCCGGTGATGAGCAGGACCCGCTCCCCCGACGCATCCATGCGGGTGTCGTTTGCCACGAAGGGGGCGTCGGTGAGCATCCGCTCCACCACGGGATGCCGCCCGTCCCGAATGTCGATGACGCCGGAGACATCCACCTCCGGCATGCAGTAGCCGTTCTTCACCGCCGTCTCTGCCAGGGCGGAAAGGGCATCCAGGGCGGCGACGGAAGCCGCCGTCTCCCGGATGGGCACGGCGAGGGCGGCCACCCGGTCGTTCAGATCCTTGAAAATGCGGTACTCCAGCTCCCCCAGGCGTTCCCGGGCGGTGAGCAGGTCCGTCTCCAGCTGCTTCAGTTCCTCGGTGATGAACCGCTCCCCGTTGACCAGGGTCTGCTTGCGGATATAGTCTGCCGGGACGGTCTCACTCTGGCTGCGGGGCAGCTCGATGTAGTAGCCGAAAATCTTGTTGTAGCCCACCCGCAGATTTTTGGAGCCGGTGCGCTCCTTCTCCTTCTGCTGGATGGCGGCCACGGCGGCCTTGGCGTTATCCGTGAGACTGCGGAGCCGGTCCACCTCCGGGCTGTAACCGGGGCGAATCATGCCCCCCTCCCGCACGGTGACCGGGGGCTCATCCCCGATGACGGCCCGGATATCGGCGGTGATCTCCTCCAGGGCGTCCAGGGCGGCGATCTCCCGCAGACAGGCGCTCTTCATGGGGGAGAGCAGGCTTTTCAGAGCAGGCAGCACCTCGGCGGAGGCGGCAAGGGAATTCAGGTCCCTGGCCCCGGCGCTGCCGTAGACGATGCGCCCGATGAGCCGCTCCATGTCCTCCACACTGCGCAGCTCCTCCCGCACCTCGCCCCGGAGCACCCCGTTGTCAAAGAGCTCGGAGACGGCGTTGAGGCGGCGCTTGATGAGGGCGGGGCTGAGGAGGGGCTTTTCCAGCCAGGAGCGCAGCAGCCGCGCCCCCATGGAGGTGCGGGTCCTGTCCAGCACCCAGAGGAGGCTCCCTCTCTTCTCTCCGAAGCGGAGGGTCTCCGTGAGCTCCAGGTTGCGTCGGGTCTGCCAGTCCAGCTCCATAAAGTGGCCGGAGGTGTATTTCGTGAGGGCGTTTATGTATGTCAGGTCCGCCTTCTGGGTGCGGTGGAGATAGGTGAGCAGCGCCCCGGCGGCGGCAACGAGAGCGGGGCTGTCGTTCTCCGAGAGGCCGAAGTGCTGCCGGAAATACCCGGCGGCCTCCTGGGTGCCGAAGAAATCCGCCGTCTGCACCATGCACTTCATCCGCTTGGTGAGAAGGCCCCGGATCCCGTCATCCGCGGCGGCAGCTTCGCTGAGGAGCACCTCGCTGGGCTGATAGCGCACGAGCTCACTGATGAGGTGCTCGGAGGCACCGGGGCCGGGGAACTCGGCGGCGAGGAACTGGCCGGTGGAGAGGTCGGCAAAGCAGGTGACGCCCCCCTCCTCCGTAAGGTAGACGGAGGCGAGATAATTGGCCCGCCGCTCCTCCAGCATACTCTGCTCCACCACCGTGCCGGGGGTGATGATGCGCAGCACATCCCGCTGCACCAGGCCCTTGGCCAGGGCAGGGTCCTCCATCTGCTCGCAGATGGCCACCTTGTAGCCCTTTGCGAGCAGCTTTGCCACATAGCCCTCGTAGGCGTGATAGGGCACCCCGCACATGGGGGTCTGCTCCTCCTTGGGCCGGGTGCGGTCCCGGGTGGTGAGGGTCAGGTCCAGCTCCCGGGATACCGTCCTGGCATCCTCGTCGAACATCTCATAGAAATCCCCCAGGCGGAAAAAGAGGATGCAGTCCGGCAGCCGGTCCTTGATTTCATGGTACTGCCGCATCATGGGGGTACCTTCCGCCATCAGTCTCCCTCCTTGTCTTCCAGCACCGCGCTGAGGCTCCAGGTGGTGCTGTCCGTGATCCGAGCCTCCCGGAAGGAGCCGATGAGCCCCTTCTCCCCCTCCAGGTGGATGAGGCGGTTGTGGCTGCTGCGGGCGGTGAGCCGGCCCGGCTTGTCCCCCTCCCCGTCGATGAGGACCCGGTAGAGCTTTCCCACGTGGGCGGCCTGCATCTCCGCGGAGATGGTGTTCTGCGCCGCCAGCAGCCGGTCAAATCTGGCCTGCTTCTCCTCCTTGGTAAAGGGGTCCGCCATGGCTGCCGCCGGGGTGCCCACCCGGGGAGAATAGAGGAAGGTGAAGAGCATGTCGAAGCGGACATCCTTTACCAGCTGCAGCGTGTCCTCAAACTCCCCGTCCGTCTCGCCGGGAAAGCCCACGATGATGTCGCTGGTGATGGCGATGTCCGGCATGTTCTTCCGGGCATAGGCCACCTTTTCCCGGTACTGCTCCCCGGTGTAGCCCCGGTTCATGGCCCGGAGCACCCGGTCATTCCCCGCCTGGAAGGGCAGGTGGATGTGCCGCTCCACCTTTTGACAGGCGGCCATGGTATCAAAGAGCTTTTCGTAGGCGTCCTTGGGGTGGCTGGTCATGAAGCGGATGACGAACTCCCCCTCCATGGCGTCGATTTCCCGGAGCAGCCAGCTGAAATCCTCCCGGCCGCCCAGGTCCTTTCCATAGGAGTTGACGTTCTGCCCCAGAAGATAGATCTCCTTATAGCCCTCGGCAATCAGCTTTTCCGCTTCGGCGAGAATGGTCTCCGGGCGGCGGCTCCGCTCCCGGCCCCGGACATAGGGCACCACGCAGTAGGAGCAGAAATTGTTGCAGCCGGACATGATGGGGAGCCAGGCCCGCACGGTGCTGTTTCGCAGCACGGGGAGGCCCTCATAGCGCTCGCCGTCAATCTCCCGGGCCTCAAAAATGCGCCCCTTGTGGGGACTCAGCATTTTTTCAATCAGCTCCGGCAGCCGCCAGATTTCGTTGGTGCCAAAGACCAGATCCACATAGGGATAGGACTTCTGAATCTTCTCCCGCATATGCTTCTGCTGCACCATGCAGCCGCATAGGGCGATGCGCTGGCCCGGTCTTGCCCGTTTCGTGTGGCTCAGGGCCCCCACGTTGCCCAGGGCCCGCAGCTCCGCGTGGCCCCGCACCGCGCAGGTATTGACAATGATGAGGTCCGCCTCGGCCTCTGATTCGGTAAAGCCATAGCCCATTTCCCGGAGCTGGCCGCGGATGACCTCGCTGTCCGCCTCGTTCTGCTGGCAGCCGTAGGTATCCACCCAGGCCAGGGGTTTTTCCGGCAGATTGGCGTTTCGCTCCGCGAGGCGGGCGGCGATGGCGCGCTGGGCTGCCAGCTCTTCCTCCGAAACGTTCCGTATCTCCGCCAAGGCAGACCCCTCCCTTGCTCATAAAATGACGGATTATTATACCATCCGTCCCCGCCAAAAACAACAAAAAATCCACGGTCCGGCGCGCCGGACCGTGGACGTGGAGGCCCTTACTTTTTCGTAAGCCGCTTTTGCAGCCAGTCTCTCCCGTCGCAGAAGCGGGAGACGATGAATCCGGCGACATAGTCCCCGGCAGCGTTCACCATGGTGGCCGGCGGGTCCACCAGGTTGCCCAGGGCGATGGCAATGGGGTAGGCCACTGCCAGCTGCTGGGGGAAGAACACGGTGCAGAGCACCAGCTCCCCCACGCCGCCCCCACCGGGGATGCCGGACATGGCCACCGAGGAGAACACCGCCACCAGAATGGCGAGGATGGCTCGGCCGGTGCCGAAATCCATGCCGAAGATGCCGAAGAGGAAGGCCACCTTGATGATGGCGGACATGGCGGAGCCATCCATGTGCATGGTGGCCCCCATGGGGAGGACGATATCGCTCACCTCATCGGAGATGCCGGTCTTCCGCGCGGCCCGGAGGTTTACCGGGATGGTGGCCACGCTGGAGCAGGTGCCGAAGGCGGTGACGGCGGGCTCAAAGAGGTGCCGGAACATGACCCTCGCCGCCCCCTTTCCGCCCCCGAAGCGGGCATAGAGGGGGAAGGCGGCGAAGAGATAGACAAAGCAGAGGACATAGTAGACGATGAGGGTGCGGCTGTAATCCCCGATGAGCTCCGGCCCAAAGGTGGCCACCAGGTAGGCAAAGAAGCCGAAGAAGCCGATGGGGGCGTAGTAAGTGACCAGCTTTACCACGTTCAGCAGGGCCTGGGTGAGACTCTTCAGCCCCCTTGCCACCGGCGTCTCCGGGCCGCCGGACATCTGCACGCCGAAGCCGAAGAGCACCGCCGCCACAATGAGGGGCAGCATGGCCCGGCGGCTCAGGAGCTCCACAAAGTCCGGCTTGGTAAAGAAGTTCACGATCAGCGTTCCTGCGTCGGCGGTGACCGGCTCCTCCGGCTCCAGCTCATAGCTTCCGCTCACGATGGGGACGATGCGCACCACGATGTACATGACTACGGCGGCGATGGCCGCCGTGACGAGGAAGGTGACCACCGTGACGGCGATGATTTTTCCGGCCCGTTTGCCGGAGCCCATGTTGGCGATGGCGGAGGAGATGGAGACGAACACCATGGGGACCACCACGCAGAACATGGCGTTGATGAAGATGGTGCCCAGGGGCTCCAGACAGGTGGCCCCCGGCCACACCGCCCCGGTGACGCAGCCTCCGGCGATGCCGATGAGCATGGCGATGAGGAACCAGTTGCGCTTTATAAAGTTCTCTTTTTTCACGGCAGAACGCTCCCCTCATGTTTTTCTGCTTCCATTATACGGGAGAGCGCTTGCACGATATACGCATTTTGTGCTATAATCTGCGCAAATCCTGCGAAAGAAGGGTGAACGATGGCCTATTCCCTGCGGGGCTATCTGGAGGAGGACTGGCGGCTGTTCCGCCTGAAGGACACCGTCTCCCTCTCCGAGATCGACTGGCATTACCACAGCTTCCACAAGCTCATCTTCTTCCGCTCCGGCGCAGCGGGCTACGGCATCGAAGGGCGGCACTGGCCCCTGGAGCCGGGGGACATCGTGCTGGTGCCCCGGGGCTGTGTCCACCGCCCGGAGGTGGGCACGGGGGTCCCCTACGGGCGGGACGCGGTGTATATCTCCGCCGCCTTTGCCGCCGAGGGCGGCCTGGACGCCTGCTTTCGCCGCGCCGGGGAAACGGGGCAGTATGTCCTGCGCCTGCCGGAGGAGGCGCGGCACCCCCTCTTTCATCTCGCCGATGCTCTGGCGGAGGATGCGCCGGAGGCCTTCGCCGCGCCGATGCTGGGGAGACTGCGGATACAGGAGCTGCTCATCGCCCTCACGAGGGCGCAGATATCCGGCCCCCTCTCCCCGCCGGCGGAGTGCAACGAGAAGGCGGCGGAAATCCTGAAATACATCAGCGACCACCTCACGGAGGATGTGAGCGCAGACGCCCTCGCCGGGCACTTCTATGTGAGCAAATACCACCTGATGCGCCTTTTCCGGGAGGAGACGGGCCATTCCATCCACCGCTACGTCTCCGGCAAGCGGCTCCTGTACGCAAGGGAGCTGCTGGGGCAGGGCCTCAGCCCCACCGAGAGCTGCTTCCGCTGCGGCTACCGGGATTACAGCGCCTTTGCCCGGGCTTACAAAAAGCAGTTCGGGACATCCCCGAAGGGATAGAAAAACCGCTCCCCTGTGCGGGGAGCGGTCCTTTTTCAGTATCAGATGCAGCAGAAGGCGCCGCGGCACAGGAGATTGGCGACGCAGAGGCCCGCCAGCACCTTACCCAGGTTCATGCCGCCGCCGGAAAAGGGGCTGGCCTGCCGGTAGGCGGCGCTGCCGCCCTGCATCCGGTTGAGGAAGGACTGATACCGGAGGTTGTTGGGGTCCATGCGCACGGCGGTGCGGGCATGCTGCTGGGCGGTGATGCGGTTGCCCACATTGTAATTGGCATTGGCGCTGAGAAAGTACCACTCGGGGCTGCGGTTCGGCTGGGGAACGCCCTCCAGGGCGCGGATGGCCGCGTCAAAATCCCGGGCCTCGATGAAGCTGCGGGCGTCGTGGAGGACCGTGTCGTAGCTGGCGTTGTAGGTGTAGCTCTGCTGCTGCTCCTGCTGCTGCCACGCCCCGCCGAAGCCCCCGGTAAATGGGTTCCAGCCCCCGGAGAAGGGGTCCGCGTATTCGGCGTAGCCCGCGCCCCCCGCCGTGCCGGAGGAGCGCTGCTCCCGGGCCTGTGCCTGCCGGTAGGCATCGGGGTTCTTAATCATGTCGTAGGCGGCGTTGATCTCCTGCATTTTCTTCGCCGCCGCGGCGTCGCCGGGGTTCAGATCCGGGTGATATTTCTGTGCCAGCTTTCGATAGGCCGCCTTGATCTCCTCGTCGGAGGCGTTTCTGGACACGCCCAGCACTTGCCAGGGGTCGTTCATCGGCGGTCCTCCTCTCTAGTGGAATCCTGTCAGGTCTTGCGCTGGAAGCGCTCGCCGCACTGGCGGCAGGTGATGTTCAGAGTACCCTTCCCCCTGGGGACCCGCAGCCGGGCCTTGCAGGAGGGGCAGACGAAGAAGCGGTAGTCCTTTCGCTGGCGGAAGCGGCTCAGGGCGCCGGAGACGGGCGCACGAATCTTCCCGGTGAGCCGGAGATAGGCCGCATTCTCCGCCTGCCGCCGCGGAATATTCCTGGAATAGGTGCGGAAGGTGCCCCAAATGAGGCAGAGGATGGCCAAAAACCAGGCGAATCTCACGCCGAAAAAGCTCAGCGCCAGGAGCGCAAAGGTGAGTATATTCAAAGCGCGGCCCAGCTGGTCCAGGCCGTAGCGGCCCGCCATGAACTGCCTGAGTCTGTCCCGAAGCTTCATATCCATCGTTCCTTCCCATGTTTCTGAAGCGGCAGTATACCCCGGAGTTGTGAATTAGTCATGAATAATCAGGCATTGATGAAAAAAAAGCGAAAACACCGGGAATTATACCCCGGAAGCCCCGGAGATACAAGCCTGAATTTGCCCCGGCTCAGTCCTTCTCCAGGGCGGAGAGGGGCTGCGTGCCCCGGACCCGGCACCACATGCGCAGGGCGGAGACGATGAGCTCCACGCTGGCGGCGGTGCCCAGCATGCTGCTGTCCACGCTGAGGTGGTAGTATTCCTGCTTGCCGTAGGTTCGCCCGGTGAAGCGCCGGTAATGCTGGGAGCGGGAGAGGTCGGTGTTTTTCATCTGGCGTTCCGCCTCGGCCCGGTCCAGGCCGTATTTCACCATGGTGCGGTCCACCCTCGCCCGGGGAAGGGCGTGGATGAAAATGCGGAAGCAGTTGGGGTCCTCATAGAGCACATAGTCGGCGCAGCGGCCCATGATGACGCAGCTCTCGTCCGAGGCGGCTATCTCCCGGATGACGGCGGTCTGGGCGACAAAGAGCCGCTCCTCGGGGGAGAGCCCGTCCCCGGTCATGGCGTAGCTCGCGGTCTTGAAGTCATAGACCAGCTCCCGCTCCATGTGGTGCTCCAGCTCCTCCACCTTGGCGAGGCTGAGGCCGCTCTTCTCCGCCGCCCGCTCGTTGAGCTGGGTGTCGTAGAAGGTGATGCCCAGCTTTTTGGCGAGAAGCTGCCCGATTTCGTAGCCCCCGGCGCCGAACTCCCGACCAATGGCGACGATGACCTTGGGCCGCCCCTTCCCGTCCGTCCGGTAGCCGCCGGAGGCCGCCCGGAGCGCCCGCTCCACCCTGTCCTCCCGATGGACGAAGCGCAGAAGGCCCTTCTGCCACAGCTTCTGGAACTGGCGCATGACGAGGCCCACCAGCAGGGCGCAGATAACCGTGCCCTCCCGCACCCCCACCAGGGCGTGGAAAAAGAGGAGGGAGACCGTGGCGGAGATGAGCACCATGGAGCAGTCAAAAATGGTTTTGCTCGTCCCCAAATCCTTTCCGGACTTCCGGGAGATGGCAAGGCTCATGCCGTCCCCCGGGGTGGGCATGATGTTGGGGGCCAGGTACATCATCACCCCCAGGGCCACCAGGGGGACGCTGCACAGGAGATAGCCCATGCGCACGGCATAATTCGCCGGCTCCGGCAGGAAGCCCAGGAGGATTCCCGCCAGGTTCACCAGCTGCCCGAAAAGGATGGAGGCCAGGAGCTGCAGGAGCATTTTCAGCTCGAAATCCCGGCGCAGGATGATAAGCTCCGTGAGAATATAGAGGCAGTAGACCCCCGTAGTGCAGTTGCCCAGGTTTACCCAGGCGGGGAGCTCCAGCGCACGGGCAATCAGAAAGAGGACGTTGGCCAGCGAGCCCACGGGACTGACGCCCAGGCCGCTGCGGGCGGAGAACACCACCCCCATGGCCATGAGCAGCAGACCGGCCAGATAGATGAGCACCCGCCGCAGCCACAGCCGGAGCGAAAACGGTTCCCTCATTCTTCCCCGCCTTTCTCCGTCAAATTATTCAGAATGTATTCCGCCATGGGGCTGCGGCAGATATTCCCAGGGCAGACGAATAGTATTTTTGTCATCCTCGAAAAACCTCAAAAAAGCCCTAAAATCAGCCATTTTCCGGCTAATTCCTCACTTCGTTTCGTGGCATCTGGTGGCACCTCGTGGCATGGAAAAGTGCAAAATAGGTGTAAAATAAGGTGTAAAACCATTGCGTTTACACCTCGGCTTTTTCAGTCTGCACTCATGCGCTTCACTTCTGCCTGTGCGTCTTCGAAGCTGACATGGGTATAGGTGTTCAGCGTAACGCTGATGTCGCTGTGGCCCATGATGTATTGCAGCGTTTTGGGATTCATCCCGTTTTTTGCCATTTTGGAGCAGAACGTGTGTCTGCAAACATGGGGCGTGATCTTCGGCAATTGCACCTTATAGATCTTATTGTACTTCTCTACGATATGCTGGAAATACTTCTCCCAATGGAGCGCGACCATCGGCATCCCGTTCTTATCAAGGAAAAGGAATCCGGAATGTCCGTCAATGATAGGCTCGATCTTCGGCTTTGCACGCGCTTCCAGGATCCTGCGGAAGCAAGCCTCGACCTCCGGCGTCATAGGCACCATGCGCTTTCCGCTTTCGGTCTTGGTGGATACATATCTTTCGACCAGCTCCAACACGGTATAATTCCCGCCGTTGGAAACGATCTGATCGAACAGATCCGCCTGGATCTTACGCTCTTTTTCCCGCAGGGGAATGTCGTTCTTCCTCCCGTCGGGCGTGCGGTCATTCTTATCCAGTCTCCAGCTATAAACATATCGTACCTGTCCCGTGTGATCCAGATACTTGAAACGATACCTCCCATCTGCAAGCTGCATCTCGCCGTTGTGCAGGATGCGTTTTCTGCCGTCTCTTCTTTTTTCACTCACGTGGCGGCTCCTTTCTGAAAAAAGCAGCCCGCCATGACTTACTAACTATATCACATGGCGGGCCGCTTGTCACGACTCAAAGTGCGCTGGCATTGTCCAAATACGCTTCAAACTGACGGCGCTTTATCAGGACGTGCCTGCCGATCTCCAGAAAGAAATCCCCGCTGGGATTATCCGCGATGATCTGACGCAGTTTTTTCGTTCCGATCCCGTAATAGCGGGCCGCCTCGTCAATCCCGATCGTGTGCTTCCGATAGGTCGGGACACGGACGCCTTTTACTTCTTCAAAAAAATCCCCGCTCTCATCCATACCATTTATCTTGCAATTATTGACGATCTCCATCAGCAATCTCTTCCTTTCAAATCATTCTCTCTGCTTTCTTTTTTCGTGTCGCATGCGTTTGGAATATGAAAAATCCGTGGCCTCCGGCAGTGCTTCCGGTGGTCACGGATGAATTTTTTGTTCAAAAAAACCTGCAGCACATTTGCTAAAATGGGCTGCGGCTGTGAGATTTTTATCGAACCATGCGGGATTGGGGTGCGTTAACCCCAACAAGTGCCGGAGGACACAAATTCATTTTTGGCGGCCGCGGCGAAACTTGCTCTAAGCAAGAGATGCCATCTCCGGACATAAAAAAGAGCCGGCTTCACAGAAGTCACTCTGTAAAATCGACATCCCTTGTGCTATAATTTAACTTGTGATTTTAGACGCTGTGCTCGGTTCCACACCGACAATGCACGTCATCATGAACCATTCACTTAGGGGACAAAGACCGTACTTCTTAGGGCAGCATGTTGGAAACGCGCCAAAAGAATGGGTTAAAAAGCGAGAGGGGTTAAACCGTATGCCGACGCTTGAATGGATCGGAAAAGATAAAGTCATCAATCATCATCTGGATGTTCCATACCGGGTGCTGGAGCGGAAGTACAGCTATGATGAGGCCGGGCAGCATGACGAGGACAACGGCAGCGAGAACATGATCATCCACGGGGATAATCTGGACGCGCTGAAATCTCTGCTGCCCCGCTATGAGGGCCGGGTCAAGTGCATCTATATCGATCCGCCGTACAACACCGGCAACGAGAAATGGGTCTACAACGACAATGTGAACGATCCCCGTATCCTGAAATGGCTGGGGCAGGTGGTCGGCGCTGAGGGCGAAGATCTCTCCCGGCATGACAAGTGGCTGTGCATGATGTACCCGCGGCTGAAACTGCTGCAGCGGCTGCTCTCCGATGATGGAGCGATCTTTATCAGCATTGATGATAATGAACTTTATAACCTGAAAGCAATTTGTGATGAGATATTCGGTCTGAACTGTTTCTTAGCTAAAATTGCGTGGCAAAACAACTACTCTCTTCGGAACGATGCCAAAGGTATTCCTTATGAAACTGATAACATATTAGTTTATTCCAAAAAGCCCGGCTGGAATCCCAAGCGGCTCGCGCGAACCAAAGAAATGGATGCGCGATATGTCAATTACGACAATGATACTACCGCGTATAAGGTTACACCTATTCATGCACCCGGAGCAGGAACCCACAAAAGCATGGTGTATGCGGTTCAGCACCCTATTACAGGTGAATTGATGTACCCACCTCAGGGGAGACATTGGAAGGACGGGCAGGATAAATTGCTCGAAATAATGAAAGAATGGGCACCATATGAGCTTCGTGTAATAGATGATTCTGAAACACGTCAGCAAATATGCGGAGGTGAAGTCCCTGCTGATATTCCAGCCATCATGCTTTCTGTTCCATTACAGGAATCGAAGATAATCGCCATGAAGAGGTATAATACTCAACCGTGGCCAGCATATTTCTTCCTTTCTAAGGGATTGGGTAGTATACAAGCGAAGACATATTTGGACTCAACAAAGGGCAAGGTCGTCTCAACTCTTTGGAAGTATGATGAGGTTGGGACAAATGTTGAGGCAACAAATGAGCTGAAGCCACTAATGGTTGGTACTCCTCAATTTGACACGCCGAAACCGACAAGGCTTCTGGAGCGAATAGTTCAGATCGCAACAGAGGATAACTCTGTGGTTTTAGACTCTTTTGCCGGCTCCGGTACGACTGCCCATGCGGTTCTGAACATGAATAAGACAGACGGCGGGCATCGCCGGTTCATCCTTGTGGAGATGATGGACTATGCCGACAACATCACCGCTGAACGTGTCAAGCGCGTGATCGACGGCTACGGCAGCGGACGGCAGGCTGTGGAGGGCACGGGCGGAAGCTTCAGCTATTATGAGCTGGGCGAGCCCTTGATGATCGGCGACGTGCTCAACGAGAGTGTCGGCGTGGACAAGATCCGGGAGTATGTCTATTTCACAGACACCAAAAGCCGCCTGCCGGAGGCGCACGCGGACGAGCCCTATTATCTGGGCCTGCATGTGAACAACGCCTACTATTTCTACTACGAGCGGGAAGCCGTCACCACGCTGAACCGGGAGTTCCTGCACACGATCAAAACCAGGGCCGACGCCTATGTGATCTACGCCGACCTCTGCACGCTCAGCGAGGAAGAGCTGGAGCGCTATCATATCACTTTCAAGAAGATCCCCAGAGATATCACCAAGCTCTAAGGAGGCGGAATCATGGCTTTTACATATTGGCTTCCCGACGAACAGGGGAACAGAGTCGAATACGCGACAGAATCCAACGCAGTTATTATGATTGGTGCGAATGGTGCTGGTAAAAGTAAGCTTGGTGCCTGGATGGAACAGCAAGATTTTGCCAATGTTCATAGGATTGGTGGACAAAGGAATCTAAACTTTAGCGAAAACATCCAGCTGAAAAGGTACACCCAAGCAGAAGATTTTGTGTTTTATGGAAATGATGGAAGTGAAGGCATTTTTAAGGCACAGAAAGGCCAGCGTTGGGGTTGGGGAAATGATCGTAGGTTTACGACACAGTTGATAAATGACTTTGATGATGTTCTTGCGGCATTATTCGCGCTAAAGAACAATGAGAACGACTCGTTTGTCGCCAAATGTCGTGATGCCGAAATGGCAGGGACACCTCTCCCGCACACTCCTGTAACTGTAATTGACAAGCTGAAGCATATTTGGGATTTGGTTTTGCCTGCACGCCACATCGTTGATGAAGACTCAAAGTTTTATGCATATGATGACGTCAACAGAATTCAGGGTAAATACTCTGCCACTCAAATGAGTGACGGTGAGCGAGCCGTTCTTTATTTAGCTGCCCAAGTTCTTTGTATCCCTAAAAACAAAACGGTGATTATCGATGAACCGGAGATTCATCTTCACCGATCGATTATGAATCGGCTGTGGAAAGCACTTGAGCAAAATCGGCCCGATTGCCTCTTCGTTTATATTACTCATGACACGCAATTCGCCGCTGCACACAGTCATGCGGATAAAATCTGGATCAAGGAATATGACGGGCAGAATTGGAAACTTGAAAAACTGACAGGGAATGACTTACCCGAAGAGTTGGTCCTTGACATTTTAGGCAGCAGAAAAAATGTTATATTTGTTGAAGGAGAAAGAAACGGTTACGATACCCAGCTCTACACTGAATTGTATCCAGATTATTTAATCATTCCCTGTGGAAGCTGTACTCAGGTCATTGCCAGGACAAAGGCGTTTCGCAACAATCCTTCGCTCCATGACTGTGAGGTTTATGGAATCATTGATCGGGATTTTCGTTCAGAATACGAAATCAAAAAGTATAAAGATGATCACATTTTTACGATAAATGTGGCAGAGGTTGAAAATCTGTTCATGGTCGAGGAACTGATTCGATTAATGGCAGCACATATGGGGAAAGAACCGGATAGCGTTTTTGAAACTATAAAGAGCTATGTGATCGATGAGCGGTTTGCCAAGCAAATCAATGGCCAAATCTGTGAAGGGGCCGTTGCTGAAATCAAGTATAAACTGATGTGCGCGGAAATCTCCAAGAAAAATGATGGCGAAGCAAAAGCGAGTCTGAATGCTGTTATTGCAGAAATCGACTATGAAACAATAAAGCAAGAACAAGAAAACAAGTTCCAAGCTGTACTGCAGAACAGATCGTATGCAGATATTATCAAAGTGTTCAACAAGAAAAGCGTTGTTTCCTCAATTGGTCATTTTCTCGGAATTAACGACAGGGAGTATTGTTCAACTGTTATCGCTCTTCTTCGCGGCGAAAAACATGATGCTATTGTAAACGCCATTGTGCCATATCTCCCGACGGATATTCCACGATAAACGAGGTGCCTTATGGAACTGAAAACCTATCAGAAACAGGTCATGCGGGATCTGTCTGCTTTCATGAATTCGGTCAACCGGAACACCAATCTCTATTCCGCATGGCGCTCCTATTGGTTTGACAAAGATGTAGCTGTGGGTGCAGGCGGCGTGCCGCGGTACAACAACGCCATCAACGGCGTGCCCCATATCTGCATAAAGGTGCCCACGGGCGGCGGCAAGACCTTTATGGCCTGTGCCTCGATCCGGCGGATCTTCGACGCTATGCCGATCAGCAAACCGCAGGTGGTGGTCTGGCTTGTCCCCAGTGATTCCATCCTGACGCAGACGATCCGCACGCTATCGGACGTGAACCATCCCTACCGTCAGCGGCTGGATCAGGACTTCGCCGGGCGCGTGGGTGTCTATACGAAAGAGATGCTGCTCAATGGACAGAACTTCTCGCCGGATACCGTGCGGGAGATGCTGACCGTCTGCATCATGAGCTACAGCTCCCTTCGCATCAACAGCCGCAACCGCGACGTCCGCAAGGTCTATCAGGAGAATGGCAACCTGTTCCGCTTCGCCGAATACTTCAAAGACGACGAGGCGCTGCTGGCCGATACGCCGGACACGGCGCTGATCCAGGTACTGCGGCATTTGGAGCCGGTCGTCGTGGTGGATGAAAGCCACAACGCCGGATCGGATCTCAGCGTGGAGATGCTGAGCAATCTGAATCCGTCCTTTGTACTGGATCTGACGGCGACCCCGAAAAGCAACAGCAACATCATCTCCTATGTGGACGCCCGCGATCTAAAAAAGGAACACATGGTCAAGCTGCCGGTGGTGGTCTACAACCGCACCACCCGGCAGAGCGTGATTCAGGACGCGATCCAGCTCCGCGGCAGCATTGAGCAGGACGCTATTCTGGAAGAAGAGGCGGGCGGTGCCTACATTCGCCCCATTGTCCTGTTCCAGGCCCAGCCGCGTACCGGAGAGAGCAGCGATACATACGACAAGATCAAGGCCATGCTGGTGGGCATGGGTATCCCCAAGGAGCAAATTGCCGTCAAAACCGCCGACGTGGACGATCTGAAGAATCAGGACTTGATGAGCCGTGACTGCCCGATCCGCTATATCATCACAGTCAACGCGCTGAAGGAGGGCTGGGACTGCCCCTTCGCCTACATTCTTGCGTCTCTCGCAAACCGGACTTCTACCGTGGATGTGGAGCAGATTCTGGGCCGTATTCTTCGCCAGCCCTATGCCAAGGAACACAAATCCACCTTGCTGAATACGTCCTATGTCTTGACAAACTCGGCAGATTTCCGGGACACCATCAACAAGATCGTTTCCGGCTTGAACAAGGCCGGTTTCAGCCGGAAGGACTATCGGATCGGTGATGCGGCCGAGCTGCCGCAGACGCCTGTCCCGCCGACAGGCGAGCAAACCATGCTGCCGCTTGATCCGGAGCCGGCTGCTGATGATTTCAGCGACGTCAATCCGGAAGAGGTAAAGGCAGCCCTGGAAGGCGAAGCTCCCGGCACTTCCAATATCGCCGATATGATCCGGGAAGCCACCGATCAGGCCGGCAGCTACAACGATGCAGTGAACACTGCTGATAATTTCGGATTCACGGGAGGTGAGCTGGGAGATATGCTGAAACAGAATGCCATGCAGCAGCAGTTTGCGGCAGAGGCTTCGGCGCTCCGTGTGCCGCAGTTCTTTCTCCACTCCATCCCGGATCTGTTCGGTGAGGAGTATGAGTTGCTGTCGCCGGAAAACCTGTCCGAGGGCTTTTCGCTGGCTGGGCAGGACGCAAAGGTGTCCTTTGAGCTGGCAACCGGCGAGATGTACCGAGTAGATGTGGCAGAGACCGGCGAAGCAGTTCCCAAGTATCGCCGCGAAGATTCTGAGCTCAGTGAATATATTCGCGCGCGGCTGGCCAAGCTGCCGCCAGAACAGAAGATCGAAAGATGCACCGGCATGATCTGTGATCAGATCAACCGGAACAATCGCTATGCAGCGTTGGAGATCAAGGACTATGTGCACCGGATTGTCGCCGGGATGACCGAGGATGAGCTGGCGGCCATGGAGACTGCGATTCCCACCTATGCGTTGAAGATCGCGGAGAAGATCAAGGGGCTGGAGGACGCCTACCGGGAGCAGCAGTTCTTCCGCTGGCTGGATACCGGCAAGATCGTCTGCCGGGCGAACTATACCCTGCCGCAGGTGATTACGCCGGCCGATATCATCGATTCTATCCCGAAGTCTCTGTATGAGGCCGAGAAGGATGACATGAATAACGGCGAGCAGGATTTGATCGATGCCATCGTTCCACTGGACAATGTGAAGTGGTGGCACCGTGTCATTGAGCGCAAAGGTTTTGTCCTGAACGGGTTCATTAACCATTATCCGGACTTTATGATCATGACCAAATCCGGCAAGCTTGTCCTAGTCGAGTACAAGGGCGATGACCGCGACAACAGCGACAGCGAGCGCAAGCTAAAGCTGGGGCGCAGCTGGGCGTCGCTGGCAACAGCAACCGGCATGACTTGCAAGTATTTCATGGTGTTCAAAAACCGGAACTTTGGGATTGACGGCGCGTATATTCTGGATGACTTCGTGCGCGTGATGAGGGAACTGTAAGCACAATTAACCCGACAGTAGCATTATTGTTATAGCCTTTGTGTTGAAGGAGCTTGCGATGAAAGAAACATATATTTCTACGCTCAGTCAGTATATTGAATATATTGAAAAACTAAAATCTAATTATCCGTCGAGTGTTTATTTCAATAACCCCGTTTCCAACTCATTTCTGTACAGAGGAATTAGCAATAGTTCATATAAGCTGGTACCGAGCGTTTATCGAAAAACGGAACATGATTTTGAGGGGCATATTATTACCAATGACAAATATCTTGCGCGGTCAAGTGAAAAATCATTATTACAATCGTTTATTCATGAAGCTAGCGGTTATCTGAGCATTCCTGCAAATGATCTGCTGAGGTGGGCTGAATACGCACAGCACTATGGAGTCCCAACGCGCTTTTTGGATTGGAGCTTAAATCCGTTGGTAGCTCTGTATTTCGCATGTAAGGATAAGACAAGCACAGATGGCGCGGTTTGGCTCCTTCATGCTATCAACTACAAACGTTTCCTTGCAAAGCACCTTGAAATACCAGACACAAAGACAGTAAAGGAAATCATCACAGATTTACTAAATGAAAGCTCAACCGTCGAGTATCCTATTCTCTACACTCCGTATTATGTGGATGCTAGGATGAGTGCGCAAAAGAGTTATTTTCTCGTATGGGGAACAAAGAAAGAAGCTTTCGAAGATTTATTAGTTGGCGAACAGCTCTTTATGGAACTTCCAGAAAAGGACAATGGAACCCGTGTTTATGGAACGGCACAGGAGACTGATTCGCTGTTCAAGTTTTTAATACATGCAGATCGAAAACAGCCTTTGTTACATGAACTTGATATGGTCGGAATCAATGAAAAAACACTTTTCCCTGGACTGGATGGAGTGGGCCGCTATATTGAACGACAATACCGTTTCGATTATAACGAAGCAGTAGAAAGCTTTTGATTCATTTCGCGAAGCGCTTCGTCAAGTTAAGGGGGCAACTTTTACGAAAATGCAAAAAGTTGCCCCCTTAACTTGATACTTTCAAAGAATGCGGATATACTGTCAGCGAGGTGATTCCATGAACATCTATAAACGGGAGAAGTATCTTCGCCGCTTGCGCGGTTTTTTCCATGATACCGAAATGATTAAGGTCATTACCGGTGTGCGTCGCTGCGGGAAGTCCTGCCTCATGGCCTCCATTGCGGACGAGCTGCGGGAAACCGGCACTCCGGACTCTCAGATCCTCTTCCTGGATCTGGATTCCAAGAAGTATCGCAAGATCAAAACGCCGGACCAGCTTGACGCCCTGATCGAAGGAGCAGGGGCCGGGAACGGGACGATCTATGTCTTTATCGACGAGGTCCAGAATGTCAAAGGGTTTGAGGAAGTCATCAATACTTACCGCACGGACGGCGGCTACTCGATCTTTATTACCGGGTCGAACTCGTATCTTCTGAGCGGCGAGCTTTCGACGAAGCTCACCGGACGGTATATTGAGCTGGAAATGTACCCCCTGAGCTTTGATGAGTATCTGGGCATGAAAGCCTTCCTGGGAAAGCCGATACAGAATAATCTGACCGCGGAATTCGATTCCTATATTCTGGAGGGAGGCTTCCCGAAAGCGCTCCAGTATGACAGCATGGAAGACAAGAGGACGTATACGCGCAGCGTCATCGCGGAGATCTTTGAAAAAGATATCCGGCAGAGAGTCAAGGTGCGCAACAGGGGCGTCTTTGAAAGTGTACAGACCTATTTGCTGAACAATTTCGGCGCGACGACAAGCCTGAACAACATCCTCAAAGATCTGGAAAAACAGGGTGTTCATATCAAACGGGAGACGCTGAACCGGTATATCAAGATCCTGCAGGACGCCAAGATCCTATATCGCTGCAAACGCTTTGATTTGAAATCTCGCCGTTCGCTGGCAGGGGAGCAGAAGTACTATCTGGCCGACTGCGCTTTTTACTTTGCCATGAACACGGACAATCGCATCAACTATGGCCCGGTACTGGAGAATATCGTTTATACCTATGCAAGATCCCAGAACTACGCGGTAAGCATTGGCCGAATCGGCAAACTGGAATGCGATTTCATCCTGCGTGATGAGCAAATGCAGTATGCTTATGTGCAGGTGGCCATGACGATCATGAACAGCCGTGAAACGGAAGAGCGTGAATACAGGCCGCTGGAACAGATCGCAGATAATTATCCCAAATTTGTCATGACCCGCAGCGATATGATCCAAAAGCGAAACGGGATTCAGCACTTGAATCTGCCGGAGTTCCTTCAGGCGCAAGGAAGTTTTACTTGAACAGCGAAGTTAAGGGGGCAACTTTTTGCGCTTTTGCAAAAGCTGCCCCCTTAACTGGCTTGTTGATAAGGCGTTCTCTCGAAGCTTCGTGCCTCACAGGGAGCGCCTTATCTTTTTGTGTGAGAGTAAACGCTGGTCCGTAGCAAACCGATAAATCCGAGGTGGGCAGGTCCATTGCGGGCATGGTTTTTACGGCATTTCAATTTTGCCGTGCTGCTTCTCAAAATCTTCAATGGCTTTGCGGATCAGATAAATCACTTCTCCGTTGGCGGATCGGCCTCCATACTGTGAAATATAATGCAGCTTATAATGTAATTCACTGTCAATACGCAAGCCGAGGTGCTTGTCCTTTTCTCTTTTTGGAATATCCATATCTCTAACCTCTTTGTACTTGATAGAAGATAATTTGAGTTTATTTCAAGTACATGTTAGAATGTGCATTGTGTGCTTAATTTAAGTACACAATACTTGCAGGGAGAGATAGAGATGGATATTCACGGCTATGCCTATTTCGTGGAGCGACCCCGGAGATTGGAGGATCTGCTGCGCCCCCATCTGATAGAACGGGAACAGCCATACAGCATCGTGACTGCTGTGCAGCTCCCGAAGATCGACTATGAAAACTTCGTTACCGATATGCTGGCAGACAGGAAGTTCATTGAGGACTACGGAAAGCGGTGCAGGGCTGGGGATGTATGGGACTGCCTGCTGGTACTGCAGCGAAGCCGCACGGACGGTGTGCTGGTGATGCCGGAGCAAGGCTGTTTTGTCTCGTGGGCAGCGTATGTCCCTGGGGTCTAATAAGGTTTGATCCATATATAATATATGCGAAACGCCTGTACTTGCAGCGGTAATCCGTGCGGTACAGGCGTTTTGTATTTCTGTTGGTGTCATGACGGGCTTGGTGTGTTGATACAAAAGGTGTAAAACTTACGGTTGGTCTTTGAAGGAATAGAAAAAGACAGGTTTTTCAAGGCATTGCGGCTTTGCTCAAATGCTGTCAGATATTATCCAGACATACTTACATTTCCAATGGCAAGACAAACCTTCTTTTCCCAAATTTTCCCGGGTTCGCGAGGTGCAAACGGGGTGTAAACTGCGTGAGGGATGGTCAAAAGTGCTTGATTTTACAGGGGAAATCGGCTTTTGTTAGGGGCTTGCCGTGGCAGACGAAAAGGATTTTTGTCATCGCGGCCCGTCCTTGCTTTGAATTGCACCGTGCAAAAAAGAAATCGTGTCTGAAAGTATATCACAGTCAGGCGCGATTTGTACAGATGGGGCGGCAGGAAAGACGCGGGGGCACCGCTTGTCCCTGTAACGGCAGAGAGAAAGCCGCCCGCTCTCTCGGGGGAGAGGGCGGGCGGCGGGGGGTTTGTCGGGGCGCGGCTAGGCGCTCTCTTTTCCCAGCCGCTTCCGGATGAGGAAGAGGGCGCAGAGGAGGAGCAGCAGCGTAATGGGGGTGGCCGCCATGGCCAGGGCGCTCTCGGCGCGGTAGCCGATGAAGCCGGCGATGAGATAGCCCACGGCGCTGAAGCCCGCCACCGTGAGGGCATAGGGCATCTGGGTGGTGACGTGGTTCAGGTGGTTGGAGCCAGCCCCGGTGGAGGACATGATGGTGGTGTCGGAGATGGGAGAGCAGTGGTCGCCGCAGACGGCCCCGGCGAGGCAGGCGGAGATGGAGATGACCAGCATCTCCGAATCCGCGGGGAAAACGGCGCAGACGATGGGGATGAGGATGGTGAAGGTGCCCCAGCTGGTGCCGGTGGCAAAGGCCAGGAACACCGAGACCACAAAGACGACGAAGGGGACGAAGATGGTGAGGCTGCCGGCGGAGGCGGCCACCACCCCGTGGATGTAATCCGCCGCCCCCAGCAGCCCGGTCATGCCGGAGAGGTTCCAGGAGAGGATGAGGATGATCATGGGGGCGCACATGGAGCGGAAGCCGGCGGCAAAGGCCTCCATGAAATCCTTGAAGCTGACAACGCCCCGGGCCATGTAGAGCCAGAAGGTCACCAGCACCGCGAGGAACGAGCCCAGCACCAGGCCGGTGGCGGAATCCGCATCGGCGAAGGACTGGATGAGCCCGGCCCCGTCAAAGAGGCCGCCGGTATAGGCCATGCCCAGGATGCAGAAGACGATGAGCACCACCACGGGGATGATGAGGTTGGAGAGGCGGGAATCCCCCTCCGGCCCCTTGCTCTCCTCCTGATAAGGCCGGTCGCCGCCGGAGAAGAGGTCGCCCTTCAGAGCGTTCTGCTCATGCTTACGCATGGGGCCAAAGTCCAGCTTCATCAGAACGAGGGCAAAGACCATGAGCAGGGTGCCCAGGGCATAGAGGTTATAGGGGATGGCGTTGATGAACATTTTGAAGCCGTTGATGCCGTAGCTCTCCGGCACGGCATAGCTCACCGCCGCCGCCCAGCAGGAGATGGGGGCGATGATGCACACCGGGGCCGCCGTGGCGTCCAGCAGATACGCCAGCTTTGCCCGGGAGACCCGGTGACTGTCCGTAAGCGGGCGCATGACGGAGCCCACCGTCATGCAGTTGAAGCCGTCGTCCACGAAGATGAGGATGCCCATGAGGGCGGTGGCGAGCTCCGCCCCGGCCCGGCTCTTGATGTGCTTCTGTGCCCATCGCCCGAAGGCGGCGGCGCCGCCGGAGCGGTTCATCAGCACCACCAGCGTTCCCAGGAGGGTGACGAAGGTCAGCACGCTGGCATGGGAGATGTCCGTGAGGTTCACCACCAGGCCGCCGGACTCGTGGTAGAACATGGTTTTCAGCGCCAGCTCCGGGTTTCCCCCGGCATAGAGCAGCGCACCCACCGCCACGCCCAGGAAGAGGGAGAAATAGACCTCCTTCGTAATGAGGGCGAGGGCGATGGCAACCACCGGCGGCAAAAGGGACAGGACGGTGGCGTAGGCGGCGGGGCTGTACCCCTCCGGCACGTCGGCAGAGGTGGCAAGAAGCCCCGATACGATAAGGGCGATCACGACCAGCCCGATGAGGATGACCGTGATCTTCCGCCCGCGGGTTCCCTGGGTTTTTCCTTTCATTGTCATCACCTTTTTTGTTTTTTATTGATTTAATTTAGCACAATCACTTTCAGATGGCAAGTCTCTTTTCCCATTGAAGCGCCCGTTCCGTATAGCATGCAATCTTTATATCACTATTCCGGGAAGAATACAAGGGCGACTTCATGCGAAGATGGATTGCCATATAATTTTATGGTTATGGGAAAATAACCCCTTTTCCACTGGATTTTCGCTGTTCTGTGTGTTTGAATATAAATAGGAAAAGTGTTCACTTTGAGGGGGAAAGCGAATGGATTTGAAAAAAACGGTGCTGGGCATCGAGTTGGGCTCCACCCGGATCAAGGCGGTGCTCATCGACGAAAAGCACCGCCCCCTGGCTTCCGGGGCCTTTGAGTGGGAAAACCGGCTGCGGGACGGCATCTGGACCTATGAGCTTGCGGACATCCACGGGGGCTTGCAGGCCTGCTTTGCCGCCCTCCGGGCGGATTTTGAGGGGAGATATGCCCAGCCCCTGGACACTCTGGGGGCCATCGGCGTTTCCGCCATGATGCACGGCTACCTCCCCTTCGACGGGGAGGGGCGGCTGCTTGTCCCCTTCCGCACCTGGCGGAACACCATCACCGGGGAGGCAGCGGAAAAAGCCAGCCGACTGTTCGGCTTCAACATCCCGCAGCGCTGGAGCATCGCCCACCTGTACCAGGCCATCCTGAACGGGGAGGAGCATATCCCTCAGCTCCGCTTTTTTACCACCCTCGCGGGCTACATCCACTGGCGGCTCACCGGGGAGAAGGTCATCGGCATCGGGGACGCCTCCGGCATGTTCCCCATCGACAGCGCAGAGTGCGACTATGACCGAGGCATGGTGGAAAAGTTCGATGCCCTCACGGGGCTCCGTCTCCGCTCCCTGCTCCCCCGGGTCCTCGTCGCCGGTGAATCCGGCGGGGTGCTCACCCCCCAGGGTGCGCGCTTTCTGGACCCGACGGGAACGCTTCAGCCGGGCATCCCCGTCGCCCCCTGCGAGGGGGACGCGGGCACCGGGATGGCGGCCACGAATTCCGTGGCGGCGGGCAGCGGCAACGTCTCCGCCGGGACCTCGGACTTTGCCATGATTGTGACGGAAAAGGCCCCGGGCATCCACCGGGAGATCGACATGGTAACCACCCCGGCGGGCAGGCCGGTGGCCATGGTGCACTGCAACAACTGCACCTCCGACATTAACGCCTGGGCGGGGCTCTTCAGTGACTTTGCCGAGGCCGTCGGGATCACCCTCGACCGGGGCAGGCTCTTCGACCTGCTCTTCCGCCAGGCCCTCCTGGGAGAGGCCGACGGCGGCGGTCTTCTCAGTTACAACTATCTCTCCGGGGAGGGAGTCACGGACCTGAATGAGGGGCGGCCCCTTTTCATGCGGACGCCGGAAGCGCGCCTCACCCTCCCCAACTTCATGCGCACCCATCTGCTCTCCGCCCTGGCGACCCTGCGCATCGGCCTGGACATCCTCACGGAGGAGGGGGTCCCCATCCACCGGCTGTATGGTCACGGGGGCTTCTTCAAAACCCCGGAGGTGGGGCAGCGGCTCCTCTCGGCGGCGGTAAAGGCCCCGGTCTCCGTCCTGGAAACGGCGGGAGAGGGCGGCCCGTGGGGCATGGCCCTGCTGGGGGCATACATGCTCTGGCGGGACGAGGGAGAGAGCCTGGAGGATTATCTGGGAAACCGGGTGTTCCGGGATTCCGCCGCCGTGACGCTGACGGCGGACAGCGCAGAGATGGCCGGCTTTGACCGCTTCCTTGCGCGCTATAAAAAGGCCCTCCCCCTGGAGCGGGCCGCCACGGAGGTGCTGTAAGATGCTGGAAGAGCTGAAAAGGCAGGTCCTGGAGGCAAATCTTTCGCTGCCCAAACACGGCCTTGTCACCCTCACCTGGGGCAACGTCTCCGGCATCGACCGGAAGAGAGGATATGTCGTCATCAAGCCCTCCGGTGTACCCTATGAGGAGCTGACAGCGGAGGACCTGGCGGTGATGGACCTGGCAGGGCGCCATGTGGAGGGGAAAAAGCCCTCCTCCGACACGGCGACCCATCTTGAGCTGTACCGGGCCTTCCCTCATTGCGGCGGTATCGTCCACACCCATTCCCGCTGGGCCACCACCTTCGCCCAGGCGGGACGGGACATCCCCGCCCTGGGCACCACCCACGCCGACGATTTCTATGGCCCCGTCCCCTGCACCCGGCCCATGACCGAGGATGAGATTCGGGGCGAATATGAGAAGGAGACCGGAAGGGTCATCGCGGAGACCTTCCGGAACAGGGATGCGGAGTCCGTTCCCGCCGTGCTGGTATTCAGCCACGGCCCCTTTACCTGGGGACAGGACCCCCTGGCGGCGGTCCATAATGCCGTGGTGCTGGAGGAGGCCGCCTTCATGGCCTGGCATGCGCTGCTGCTGGAGCCGGCTCTGGGAGGGATACAGCCGGCCCTGCTGGACCGGCACTACCTCCGCAAGCACGGAAAAAACGCCTATTACGGGCAGGACAGGGAGGACCTCAAATGAACGCGAAGAAATATCTGGAGCCGGAGACCCTGGTTCCCATTTACGACGAGTGTGATGTGCTGGTGGTGGGCGGCGGCAGCGCCGGCCACAGCGCGGCGGTGGCCGCTGCCCGGGCGGGCTGTAAAAATGTCATCCTCATGGAGCGATACGGCTACTGCGGCGGGGACGTGACCGGGGGCTATGTCCTTCTCATCCCCAGCCTCTCTTTCCACGAAAAGACCTATGTCCGGGGCATACAGGAGGAGTGGTACACCCGCCTGAAGGACATTCCCGGCGCGGTGCGGGGGCCGGACGCCGCTCTCGCGGGCATCACGGACCCGGACGAGGTGCGGAAATGGGCGGATGTGGGGGGCGCCACCCACCTGCCCCCTGCCAGGGTGGAGCACGGCTTTATGCTGGACCCCACCCAGCTGAAGATTGAGCTGGATCTCATGCTCTGGGAGCTGCGGGACTCCATCCGCGTCCTCTACCACAGCTGGGGCGTGAAGCCCATCATGGAGGGGAACGTCTGCAAGGGCGTCCTCTTTGAATCCAAGGAGGGCAGAAAGGCCGTGCTGGCAAAGGTGGTCATCGACGCCACGGGGGATGCGGACCTCTGCCGCCTCTCCGGCGCGCCCACCTCCTCCGCCATCGACGATGAATGCCGCTGCTCCTCCACGGCCCTGGTGTACCGCATCGGCGGCTTCAGCAAGGCTGCCTGGAACGCCTGGAGCTTCAGCCACCGGGAGGAGGCACAGAAGCTCAGCGAGACGCTGTATAACCTCCACGGCTTCCGCTCCGCCATCATCGCCGGGCCCACGGACGAAGTGAGCTGGGTGAACAACTGGCAGCCGAAGCGGGACTGCTCCAAAATCGAGGACCAGACCGCCACGGAGCTGGGCACCCGCCTGAAGCTTCGGGAGGTGCTCTCCGCCTACAAGGCCGCCGCCCCGGAGGTCTTCAAGGACGCCTTCCTCTACGACGTGGCCCCACAACTGGGGACCCGGGGCTCCCACCGCATCGTGGGGGAATACGTCATCTCCTCCAACGACTGGGCCTTCCCCAGGGAACATGAGGACTGCATCGCCTGGCACTGCACCGTGGACACCTTAAACGACAACGCCCCCATTGAGATCCCCTACCGGGCCATCCTTCCCCAAAGGGTGGAGAACCTGCTGGCGCCCGGGCGGCACATCTCCGCGGACCGCATCGCCATCGACAACGTGAACCTCATCCCCCAGTGCGTCGGCACCGGCCAGGCGGCGGGTGTTGCGGCGGCAGTGGCCGTTGCGGGCGGGAGCAGCACCCACACGGTGGATATCACCCGGGTGCAGGACATCCTCGCCGGGGAGCAGGACGTGCCCCTTCCCCGGAACTCCCACACCGACCCCAGCTATACCCAGTGCCTCATCGACCACGAATACGGGCTCTACACTCAGGCCGCGAAGCAGGCCAGGGCCTCCGGCGACGCGGCGGGCTCCTACCGCCACTGGACCATGTCCAAGGGCGCGGGGGACCCTGCCAAGGGGAAGAAATAAGCGTCTCTCCCCCCCCCGCTTATCTTGAATGAAAAACAAAAAATAAAAATAGAAAGGAAAGAAGAATCATGGCAGTATTCCAGTTCAGCTTTTTCTCCACCGCTCTGCACCGCAACACGGATGTCACCGCGGCCATTCCCGTGGGGGGACCCGTCTTCCCCATCCCCGGGCAGGAGATCCCCACCGGCCCGCTGCGTCTGCTCATCCTGCTCCACGGCTACTCCGGCAGCCACTCCGACTGGCTCCATGGCGCCAGCCTGGACCAGCTGGCCACCCAGCACCACATGGCCATCCTCTGCCCCTCCGGCGAGAACAGCTTCTACATCGACGACGAAAAGCGGGACGCCCTCTATGAGCAGTTCATCTGCCGGGAGCTCCCCAAGGTGGCCCGGGAGACCTTCCACATCTCCGACCGGGTAGAGGACACCTTCATCGGCGGTCTCTCCATGGGCGGCTACGGCGCCATTCGGAATGGCCTGAAAAACCCGGATGTCTTCGGGGGCATCCTGGCCTTCTCCTCCGCCCTCATCACCGACGGCATCTCCCACATGCCGGACGAGCCCCAGCCCGCGCCCCAGGGCCAGGGCGGGGGCATGGGCATGTCCCCCGGCTACTTCATCCACACCTTCGGCAAGCCCAGTGCCATTCTCGGCAGCGACGTGGACCCCAAAGCCCTGGCGAAAAAGGTAATCGCGGGTGGCCCCCGGCCCCGGCTCTACATGGCCTGCGGTGCGGAGGACTTCCTCATCGAGCCCAACCGGGACCTGCACAAATACCTGACGGACATCGGCTATGAGCACTTCTATGTGGAGGGAAGCGGCACCCACAGCTGGGAATACTGGAGCAAGCACATCACCGACTCCCTCAACTGGGTGGACGGAAAGCTGGAGGCGAAGGGATAAGCCATGAGCTATGAAGCGCTGTTCACCCCGCTGAAGATCGGCGGGGTGACCATCAAGAACCGCATCATCATGTGCGCCATGGGGGGCACCAGTCCCATCGGCTTCGGCGGGGAATTCAACGAGAAGACCCGCCCCTATTTCCTCGCCCGGGCCAGGGCCAATGTGGGGCTTCTGATTCCCGGCGTCACAGCCGTGGGGGGCCAGGGCCGCTGGCTCTATGAGAGCGAATCCCTTTTTATGGGGCCGCTGAAAAGCCTCATGGAGGAGATCCACGCCTATGGCTCGAAGTTTTTCCTCCAGCTGGGGGCGGGTTTCGGCCGCTCTCAGATGGTATTCCCCGGCATGGACAAGATGCCGGAAACGATGCTGAAGACCATGATGGTCTCCCCCTCCGACGATCTGCCCAACGTGTGGGACCCCGCCATCAAGCACAGGGCCCTGACCCGGGAGGAGATCCGGGACATCGTGGAGGCCTACGGAAAGACCGCCGCCCTCTGCAAAAAGGCGGGCATCGATGGAGTGGAGATCCACGCCGTGCATGAGGGCTATCTGCTGGACCAGTTTGCCATGGCAAACATGAACCACCGCAGCGATGAATACGGCGGCAGTCTGGAAAACCGCCTCCGCTTCGCCACCGAGATCATCCGCAGCATCAAGGCAGCCTGCGGGGAGGATTATCCCGTCTCCGTGCGCTACAGCGTGGCCAGCAAAATCAGGAATTTCAACGAGGGCGCGCTTCCCGGGGAAAACTATGTGGAATTCGGCCGCTCTCTGGAGGAGAGCCCCTCGGCGGCCCGCATCCTCCAGGCGGCGGGCGCCGACCTCCTCAACGCGGACAACGGCTCCTATGACTCCTGGTACTGGGCCCACCCGCCGGTGTACATGCCCATGGCCTGCAACCTCCCGGAGGTAAGCTATCTCAAAAACTTTGTGGACATTCCGGTGGCCTGCGCCGGGCGGATGCACGACCCCGCCCAGGCGGCCAAGGCCGTGGCGGACGGGCAGATTGACGCCGTGGGCGTGGCCCGGGCCCTGCTCTGCGACCCGGAGTGGTGCGACAAGGTGCACGAGGGCCGTCTGGAGGACATCCGCCCCTGCATCGCCTGTCACAACGGCTGCTTTGCCATCAGCCACTACAAGGGAAACCCCGTGGGCTTCGGCGGCATGGGCCACTGCGCCCTGAACCCCGTCACCATGGAGGAGGAGGCCATGGCCCTCGTCCCGGCCGAGACGCCGAAAAAGGTCGCCGTCATCGGCGGCGGCATCGGCGGCATGGAGGCCGCCCGCCTCTTAAAGCTGCGGGGGCATGCAGTGATCCTCTACGAAAAGAGCGGGGAGCTGGGGGGCGTATTCATCGCCGCCGCGGCCCCGGAATTCAAGGAGCAGGACAAGAAGCTGCTCCGGTGGTATGCGCATGAGCTTGAGAAGCTGGGGGTGGATATTCGCCTGAACAGCCCTGTATCTCCCGATGGGCCGGAAGTGCAGGAGGCAGACGCCGTCATCGCCGCCGTGGGGGCCTCTCCCCGGCATCTCCCCATCCCCGGCTTCGACGCCCCCAACACCGTGGAGGCCATCGACTATCTCCGCGGCCGGAAAGAGGTGGGTGAAAAGGTCATCATCATCGGCGGCGGCCTCACGGGCTGTGAGATCGCCTACGACCTGGCCCTCAAGGGAAAGAAGCCCGTCATCGTGGAGATGCAGGACGACATCCTCAAGGTCCCCGGCCTCAGTGCCGCCAACTCCAATATGCTCCGGGAGCTCATCCGCTATTACGGCATCGAGGTCCGCCTGAACGCTGCCCTGAAGGAGATCGGGGCGGAGGGCGTCACCGTGGCGGAGGAGGGCGGCGAAGCCTTCATCCCCGGGGACAGCGTCATCCTCTCCGTGGGCTATATCCCCAAGGCGGACTTCGCCCCCTCGGAAAAGGTGAAGGTCATCGGCGACGCGGAGAAGGTGGGAAATCTGCTCACCGTCATCCGCTCGGCTTACGCCGCCGCCTACGCCGTCTGATACTACTATTCAATAAGAAGAGGACAAAGATTTACGAGATGAATTTGTGCCAGGCGAGGCGACCTTCGCAGAGCATAATGGAGATATATGGTCAAGAAGGATAACGAAGCATGGCGCAAATTCAGCCGTAAAGATTGTCTGATTTCTATTGAATAGTAGTATGAGCTGCCGCCCGCAAACCCTGTAAAAATCGGCTGCCCCCGCCTGGGGACAGCCGATTTTTTATTCTGCATTACAGCCTTATGCCGAACCGAAAGAGAAGCTTTCGGTTCGGAAAGGAGGAGCCGAGGGAAGCTTTCAGGTATTCGCACCTGCGCGGATACCTGATATTCACTCGCGCTCCGACGTTAAGGCTGGGGGAATCGAACCCCTGCCGCCTGTGAGTGGCCCTTTTTGGCGCTTTTTGTCCCAATTCGCTTGCCGGGCGCCAGCCCGGCTGCCCTCATCGGAACAAAAATCACTCAAAAATTCCTCGCTCACAGGTGCAAGGCAGTTTCTGCGGAGCTCATTTTCGTCGAGGCGAGGCGAGCACCGCAGACAATACTTGCCGTATTATCAAGGCGCTCAACGATGCATCGGCGGAAATGAGCCCGCAGAAACCGGTAGGTGTTCGACTCCCCCAGCCTTATGCCCAGGGGTCCTGCTCCGCGGGGGTGCGGATGTCGGAGAGGCACTGCACCTCATTGAGGAACCACTGCCCGGTGGAGGGCTTTTTCCGGAGCTTGATGGGCCGGGGGCTGTCCGCCCCGCCGCTCTGCACATAGAGGGTCGCCCAATTCTCATCGGGATAGGAATAGGGATTCTCGCTGACGGTGATGGCATAGGGCTGGGCAGGGGTATAGCTGTTTGCCGGGGTGGCGCCCGCAAAGAAGGAGAAGGTCTTGTACTGCTTCCCCGCAAGCCGGTCCCGGATGAATTCCTTTTCATACGCCGAGACACTTTCCGGCCCCTTGAGGAAGTCCAGCATCTCAAAGGTGGCCGCCGGGTCCGCCTCATATCGGCAGAGTGCCGCGATGGCCAGGGCCGCGGTCTTGAAGGGAGAGTCCAAAGCCGCCTCCGGCAGGGCCTGCAGCTCCCCAAGGTTTGCGGGCAGCGCGGCAAAGGTGAAGGTCTCCTTCTGCATAGAACCCGAATTCGCCATGTTTGTTCTCCTCCTTTATCATATCGCAGTTGATTGCTCACTCCGGCGGCGAAGACTGTTTTTGCCGCCGGGTCGTTTCTGTGGTTGATAACATATCATACCGTGGCTGCTTCCTTTTCCGGCACGGTCTCCAGCAGCTCCGGCGTTTTCAGGAGCTTGCGGAAATAGGCAAAGGCATTGGCGAAGTAGAGGCCGGAGGCGATGCGCTCGTCCATGACGACACCCAGGGGGATGCACCGCTCAAACACGACACCGTTGGAGGTGCGCTTGGGCACCTCGTGCATGGTGCCGATGGTGATGGAGACGCTGGTGGTGCCGAATTCATAGACATGGTGATAGATGTGGTTGGTGCGGATGCTGGCCAGGTTTGAAATGAGCATGCTGGCATGGAAGGGGCTGGCTTTCACAAGGGCCATGGGCAGAAGCCCGTGCCGGTCCAGAAAGCGGAGGATGGCCATGATGAAGCCCAGCATGAAGCGCAGCTTCAGAAGGACGTGGATGGCCTTGTCCAGGGCGTGGGAATCCTCCTCCTTCCGGCTGGAATCCACAAAGGCCGTAATCTTGTCCTGCACGGCAAACACATCGTCGGCGCTGTCCAGGGTGAGCTTGTTCATGCTCTCCCCGCCGCCGGGCCGCAGCACCACCATGGCCACGGTCTTGTCCACATGCTCATAGATGGTCTTGTTGCCGATAAAGCGGTTCAGGTCCGGGAACTTGTCCATGGTGCGGAGGTAGGCGGTGATGAGCAGGGCCATGTGGTTGATGACCCGCCCCTCCTTCCGCTTCTCGTTCATATACTTGCGGAGGGGTTCCTCCGGGACATCCACGGTAATCATGTTCATGGCGTCGTAGCGGTGGGTGAGAAAATAGGGGATGAGGAAGTAGATGGGTTCATCCTGGGTCACTTTTCTGCCGTCGCAGCGCATGGGCTCCGCCTCCTTCTGGACCTGGACCATTCATTTTTTGTTCATAAAATTTTAGCCCATAAACCGCTCTTTGTCAACGCCCAGCTTTTGTATAACTTTGCTCTTGCAAGCAGGAGGCAAAGGGGCTATAATGCCGTCTGCTCCGGGGAGGCAAACAAAAACCTTCCTCCCCCGAAAAGAGGCGCATTCATGATGCAGGCACTGATCTCCGTGGGCATCGCCCTCATCGCCGGGCTGCTGCTCACCCGTCTTTTTACCCGGCTGAAGCTGCCGGACGTCACCGCCTATCTGGTGGCGGGGGTGCTGGTGGGCCCCTGCGTTCTGGGGAAGCTCAGCATCCCCGGTCTTGGCTTCACCTCCCCTGAGGAGGTGGATTCCCTCAGCTTCTTAAATGATATCGCCCTGGGCTTCATCGCCTTTGCCATCGGCAGCGAATTCCGCCTGAGCAAGCTCAAGGAGATTGGAAAGCAGGCCACGGTGGTGGGCATCGTTCAGGCGGTCATGGCGGCCCTCGTCGTGGATGCCGCGCTGCTGGTGCTGCACCTGTGGCTGGGGGAAAGGCTCCCCGTCTCCATGGCCATTACCCTTGGGGCCATCGCCACCGCCACCGCTCCGGCGGCAACGCTGATGGTGGTGCGGCAGTATAAGGCCAAGGGCGCGGTAACGGACATCCTGCTCCCCGTGGTGGCCCTGGACGATGCCGTGGGCCTCGTTGTCTTTGCCGTTTCCTTCGGGGCGGCCCAGGCCATGGTCCAGGGAAGCGTCGATGCCGCCGAGGTCTTTCTTGCCCCTGTGCTGGAAATCGTCCTCTCCCTGGCTTTGGGCGCGGCTCTGGGCTTCCTCCTGACATGGATTGAGCGGTACTTCAACTCCAACAAGAACCGGCTCACCCTCATGACCGGCTTCGTCATCCTGGCCGTTGCCCTCAGCAAGCTGACTATTCCCCTGGGGGGCATGATGCTGGGCTTTTCCCCCCTTCTCACCGCCATGATGCTGGGCACCGTATTCTGCAACGCCTGCCCCCTCTCCGAGGATTTGATGGAGAAGGAGGAGCGGTGGACCGCCCCCATCTACACGCTCTTTTTCGTCCTCTCCGGGGCGGCGCTGCGCTTTGATGTGTTCAGCGACCTCGCCATTGTGGGCATCGGCATCGTCTACATCCTCACCCGCTGCGCAGGCAAGTTCTTCGGCGCCTGGCTGAGCACCACCCTCACCCGCTGTGACCCCAAGGTGCGAAAATACCTGGGCATCACCCTTTTCCCCCAGGCCGGGGTCGCCCTGGGCATGTGCGCCCAGGTGGTGGTGCTGGGGGAGCAGGGCATCCTCATCCGCAACATCATTCTCTTCAGCGTGCTGGTGTATGAGCTGGTGGGCCCGGCCCTGACGAAGATGGCACTCACCCGCTCCGGGGATATCCGGCCCAAGAGCTTCGAGGTGGAAAACCGGAGACAGCTCAGGCTGGAGGCCAGCGGAAAAAAGTAATCGCAGCATGATTTAAGGCTGCGGCCCGACGGGCCGCAGCCTTTCTGATTCTTTCCTCAAAGGGCATTTTCCAGCGCCCGGGCGAAGGCCTCCAGGCCGGCCCGGTCCTCCTCCGTGAAGCGGCCCGGCTCCGGGCTGTCCAAATCCAGAACGCCGTAGAGGCCGCCCCGCACAAACAGCGGGACGACGATCTCGGAGCGGGAGGCGGCATCGCAGGCGATGTGGCCGGGGAATTCACGGACATCCGGCACGAGGACGCTCTCCCCCCTCTCCGCCGCCGTGCCGCAGACCCCCTTGCCCAGGGGAATTTCGATGCAGGCGGGCTTCCCCTGGAAGGGACCCAGCACCAGCTTCTCCCCCTCCAGCAGATAAAAGCCGGCCCAGTTGAGGCGGTCCAGCCGCAGGCTCAGGAGGGCCGAGGCATTGGCAAGGTTGGCGACAGGGTGGGGCACGCCCTCCGTGAGGGCACGCAGCTCGGCACTCAGGGTGGTATAATCCGTCATCATTCTCCCTCCGTCAGCAGATCGGCATAGGTGAAGGGCACCAGGGGGCGCAAATCCTCCGGTCTCAGCTCCAGCATGAGGCCGATGCGCCCGCCGTTCACGCAAATGCTCTCCTCCGCCTCCGCAGAAGCGTGGAACACCGTGGGAAAGAGCTTTTTCATCCCCACAGGGCTGCAGCCGCCGTGGACATAGCCCGTGAGGGGCAGCAGCTCCTTCTGGGGCAGCATGGCGATGTTTTTCTCCCCCACGGCGGCGGCCGCCTTCTTCAAATCCAGCTCCCCGCAGGCGGGGAGCACAAAGACATAGTGCTGTCCGCTTTTCCCCGTAGTCACCAGGGTCTTGAACACCCTCGAGGAATCCATGCCGATGGCATCAGCCACCTCCAGGCCGCTCACCGCCCCGGAATCCGTGTAGTCGCGGGCCTCAAAGGGCACCTTCCGCTGGGTGAGCAGGCGGAGGGCATTGGTCTTTTCGTTCTTCTTCATTTCAGGTCACACTTCCCGGGGCACGATCACCGGCTGGGGCTGCACTTCAAAGACGTAGCCGCACTTGGGGCAGACAGACTCCTCGCAGATGCGACCCTTGCGGGTGAAGACCTCCACCTCCTCGGAGCAGACGGGGCAGACCCGTTCCTCCAGCCGGGGCGTGGAATCCGAACCGGCACAGCGGTTTTCCGAAACCATAAACACTCACCTCCCGTTTTTCATTTGCAGATAGGTTCTCTCAGATAAGCCGGGGATATACTCCCTCAGTTTTTCAGGCTCTGCATGGGGGCGGGGATATAGCCGCCCCGGGTGACAAAGGCCGCGGGGGAAACCGTGCTCACGGGCATCACGGGGCCGCCCCCCAGAAGGCCGCCGAAATTCACCTCGTCCCCCACCTTGCAGCCCTCGGCTGGGATAACACGGACGGCGGTGGTCTTCTGATTCACCATGCCGATGGCCGCTTCGTCGGCGATGATGCCGGAGATGACGGCGGCCTCCGTATCCCCGGGGAGCACGATCATATCCAGGCCCACGCTGCACACGCTGGTCATGGCCTCCAGCTTTTCCACGCAGAGGGCGCCGCTGCGCACCGCCGCCATCATGCCCTCGTCCTCGGACACCGGAATAAAGGCGCCGGAAAGGCCGCCCACACGGCCGGAGGCCATGACGCCGCCCTTCTTCACCGCGTCATTCAGGAGCGCGAGGCAGGCGGTGGTGCCGGGGCCGCCGCAGGTCTCCACGCCCATCTCCTCCAGGATGCGGGCAACGCTGTCCCCCACGGCGGGGGTGGGGGCGAGGCTCAAATCCACGATGCCAAAGGGCACGTCCAGGGCCTTCGAGGCCTCCCCCGCCACCAGCTGACCCATGCGGGTCACCTTAAAGGCGGTCTTTTTCACCGTGTCCGCCACGGTCTGGATGGGGGCGTCCTTCCCCAGGCGCTGCAGGGCCGCCCGCACCACGCCGGGGCCGGAGACCCCCACGTTGATGACGCAGTCCGGTTCCCCGAAGCCGTGGAAAGCCCCGGCCATGAAGGGGTTGTCCTCCGGGGCGTTGCAGAGCACCACCAGCTTGGCGCAGCCGATGGACTGCCGGTCCGCCGTGCGCCGGGCGGTCTCCTTCACAATCTTGCCCATAAGCACGACGGCATCCATATTGATGCCCGCCTTGGTGCTGCCCAGGTTCACGCTGGAGCAGATGCGCTCCGTCTCGTCCAGGGCCTCGGGGATAGAGCGGATGAGGGCCTCGTCCCCGGCGGAGAAGCCCTTCTGTACAAGGGCGCTGTAACCGCCGATGAAATTCACCCCGATGGCGTGGGCCGCCCGGTCCAGGGTGCGAGCATAGTCCGCGGGGTTGCCCCCGGAGACGCCCGCCAGGAAGGCGATGGGGGTCACCGCCACCCGCTTGTTGATGATGGGGATGCCATAGGTGCGGGAGATGTTCTCCCCCGTCTCCACCAGCTTTTCCGCCTTGCGGACGATCTTGTCATAGACCTTGCCGCAGCTTTTCCCAATGTCGCTGTCGGCGCAGTCCACCAGGCTGATGCCCATGGTGATGGTGCGGACGTCCAGGCACTCGTCCTGAATCATCTGCACGGTTTCCAGAATGTCTTTTATGTTCAGCATGTTCCGTCCCTCAGATGCGGTGCATGGCGTTGAAGATGTCCTCATGCATGACATGGGCCACCAGGCCCTGACCGGCCAGGACGCCGTCCAGCTCGTCCTGGAGAGTGTCGATGCTGCTTTCCATCTTATCAATCTCTGCCAGCATGACCATGGCGAAAATATCTCCCATGACCGTCTGGGTCACATCCACGATGTTGGCGTTGTGCTTGGCGCAGACGTTGGACGCCTTGGCGAGGATGCCCACAGCATCCTTCCCCACGATGGTGATGACTGCTCTCATTCCCTTTTCCTCCTGCGATTGAGTAATGATGAATTATACTCCTATTTCCCCGGGAGCGCCACAGGAAAATGAACTTTTCTTTTCCTGCGGGAAAACCGTTGATGAAAGGTGAAAAATGTGGTAAAATTACGACGATGCAGGGATGAATCCTGTAATCGTGTCGAGCGGTCCGTCCCCACCGGGCGAATCGGCGGGAGAACCACTTTTTGGGGTGTATCCGCGTTTTTCGCGGAGGGGAAAACCTCTCCCCAACCCGTCAGCTAATCCCGCAGACAGAGGGTAGTTTCCGGGCCTTGCTGTGCCCTGACGGCATAGCTCTGCCCCGGTTTTCGCCGCTGCCGCTCGCCGGAGCGGCATTTTTTTGTGCCCGGAACGGAGAAAGAAAGATGACGGTTTTCAATTTCATCTCCCTATTCGGAGGGCTGGCCCTGTTCCTCTTCGGGATGCGGCTCATGTCCAGGGGGCTGGAGCAAAGCTCCTCCGGCGCCCTAAAGCACGCCATGGGCAAGCTCACCACCAATCCTGTGGGGGCTTTCTTCCTGGGCATGGGGGCCACGGCCGCCATACAGAGCTCCACGGCCACCATCGTGCTCACCTCCGGCCTCGTGGCCTCCGGCATCATCACCCTGCACCAGTCCCTGGGCATCATTCTCGGCGCCAACGTGGGCACCACCGTCACCGGGCAGATCATCCGCCTGCTGGACCTGAACACCTCCGCCGCATCCTGGCTGAACCTCTTTACCCCCTCGACCCTGGCCCCCCTGGCGGCCATCGTGGGCGTTCTCTTCATCATGATCTCCCGCTCACCCCGCCTCCAGCGCATCGGCTCCATCGTCATGGGTTTCGGCGTTCTCTTCACCGGCCTTGTGAACATGACCGAGGCGGTGCGCCCCCTGGCGGAGTCCGAATCCTTCGGGCGGCTGTTCCTCACCCTGGCGGACAAGCCGGCGCTGGGTTTTCTCGCGGGCACGGCGGTGGCCTTCTCCATCCAGAGCTCCAGCGCCGCCATCGGCATCCTCCAGGCCCTGTCCACCACGGGGGCGCTGAGCTTCAGCGCCATTTACAGCGTCATCATCGGCATTTATATGGGGGACTGCGTCACCACCGCCATCGTCTGCTCCATAGGCACCCGGGCGGATGCCAAACGCACCGGCATGGTACACATCCTCTTCAATCTCAGCCAGGTGGTGCTGGTGCTGGCGGGGGTCATTGTCCTCCACCGCCTGGGCGCCCTGAACGGCATCTGGAGCGCCCCCATCACCTCCGGCGGCATCGCCAATACCCACACCGCCTTCAAGCTCATCTGCGCTGCGCTGCTCCTGCCGGTCTGCTCGGTGTTCGAGCGCCTGAGCCGGAAGATCATCCCCGACGACAAGGGCCTCCTCCGGCGGGAATCCCTGGCGCTGCAGAGCCTGGATGAAACTCTCTTCGAAGCGCCGGAGCTGGCCCTCTCCGGGGTGCAGAGGATTCTTGACGAAATGTGCGCCCTTGCCACAGAGAACGTGTCCCGGGGCTTTCAGGTGCTGCGAGCCTTTGATTCGGAGGTTTCCGACCGGGTCTCGGAGGACGAAGCCTACCTGGACACGCTGGCCGACCACGTGGGCCGCTATATGGTCCGCCTCTCCCCCCACCTGGAGACGGGGAAGGCCAGCGACCGATTGAGCTACTACATCAAGTGCGTGGACGAATTCGAGCGCATCGGCGACCACGCCATGAACCTCGCGGAGAGCGCCGCCGAGCTGCGCAGCCGGGAGGCCTCCTTCAGCGAGGCCGCCCAGCGGGAGCTGGGCCTTTTGCAGGATGCCGTCACAGAGACCCTGGGCTTTGCCCGTAAGGCCGTGGTGGAGGGGGACACGGAGGCCGCCTTCCACATCGAGCCGGTGGAGGAGGTGGTGGACGAGCTGGTGGCCCTCCTGCGCAACCGCCACCTTCAGCGGCTGCGGAAGGGGCAGTGCAGCGTGAACGACGGCTATCTCTTCCAGGATGTGCTGTCGAATCTGGAGCGCATCTCCGACCAGTGCTCCAACCTGGGGGTCCACACCATCTCCCTTGCGGACGCGAGGGTGGCAGCCACGGAGCACGACTACATCCTTCACCTCCATCAGGGGGAAAACGAAGCCTTCAACAAAGAATATGCCGCCGTCCGCAGCCGCTATCTGGGGCGGCTGAAGGAGCTGGACGGGGCAAAGGAAGAATAGGAGGAACGACCATGGCGGAAGAAAAACGGGTGCTGGCGGAAAACGGCCAGCCCACCTTCGAGGGCCTCAGTCAGTACTGCCCGCCCCACTGCTACGAGTTGGCAGGCCGGGAGCTCAAGGTCTGCATGGACAGCGGCTACGACTATGTCCTGCGCTTTGAGCGGGAGACCGTCACCTGGGGCAAGGCGGGGGAAGCGATGCGCACGGATGAATACATCTGTCTCAAGGCGGAGGAGCAGACCTATTTCATCAACGCCGAGATTCCCGGCGTCACGCCCCGCCTCGGCCTCACCCTCATTCTGGACGACGAGAACGCCCTGGTGACGGTGGTGGAGGCCCGGCAGGGCATGAACCCCCGATTCCCCTATCTGGTGGAGATCAGGCCTCACTTCGGCGCGGTACAGCTGGAGGGGCAGCCCCTGAACCCCAAGCGCCACGGCTTCACCACCGACATGGTGGGCCGGGCCATCCTCTGGACCTATTCCCCGGAGTTCTCCATCATCCACGTCTACCGCACGGAGCACTATTACGACGTGACCCTGCCCGCACCCACGAAGGAGCCCACGGAGGAGGAGAAGGCCTCCGCCGCCGACTTCGCGGAATCCATGAGGGGCTATCCCGAGCCCTCGGAGCCCTGCTTCTATATCCGCATCAAGGAGGGCATCTATGTCTTCGGCTTTGCCGAGCAGAACATGGAAAAGCTCACCGGGCCCCTCACCCGGGGCAACAGCCTCACCTTCCTTATGAATCTCAAGCGGATGACGGATGTGGGCCGCTCCTTCGGCACCAACGCGAAGCAGCTCCCGGAGAACTACTGCTTCGGGGCCTACGGCAAGGAGGTCCCCTTCCCGGAGGAATTCAGGGATTTGCAGAGCGTCTATCTGATGTGATATTCAACGGACAATCGCTGCGCTGGATTGTCCGTTGAGAAGGCTGCGCTGCGTTTTGCTCACTCGCTGACGCTCGCACGCGCACTCCGCGAGAAGTATTTTTCGCGAGGCACATGTCCCCGCGAAAAATGATTTCGCCTTATTCGCGCCTGCGGGCGCGAACTCTGCGAGGCTTTCTCAGCAGTCTCACCGGCCCGGAAGCGATGTGCCTCCGGGCCGGTGAATTGTTTTATTTTTTCCACTCCTCGCCGGTGGCGAGGCCCCACTTTTTGAAGGCCTCGTTATAAAAGGCGGGGCGGGGGAAATTGAGCGCCATCTCCATCTGCAGGCCCCGATACCCAAAGCCGGTGGCGGCGATGGCCTTCAGGCTGCCGACGAAGGGGAGGAGCAGGTCGCCCCGGATGGTGAACATCGTCTCATTCTCGTCCGTGAGGCCCCGTTCATACTCCCCGGGGTCGGGGAAGGTGACGTTGAAATCCTGCCCGTTCAGCACCGGGATGGTGGAGTGGACGCAGGAATCCACCGGGTCCAGGGTGACGGTGAGCATATCCCCGGTGAGGAACTTTTCCGCCATGAGGAGGCTGCGCATCTGGGCGGGATTGCAGTAGACCGTCACCGCATCGGGAACGAAGGTACAGCTCTCCAGCGGGGCGATGGCAAAGCCGATGGGGGCCTTTCCCCGGAGCATGGGGTATTCCTCCCGCAGGAAGCGGACGCCCCGCTTCGGGTCCGGCAGGAAGAACTTGCTGCCCAGCTCCTCATAATCCGCCTCCTCCAGGGGGCAGAGGCGATAGGACACCAGGGGCCAGACGCACCAGTGGTCCTCCTTCAGGAGGGTGTAGGCCTTTCGGTTTCGCCGCACCAGGGCGAAGGCCTGGCACATGGCCAGGCGGTTCCCCTCCGCTTCAAAGGGGCGCACGGTCCCGGCGGGGATCTCCGACTCGTCACAGATGAGCTTCAGGGCGATGGGGGAATAGCGGAGGATGAGGTTTTCCAGGAGGACCTTCCCCGCCTCGTTCACTTCCTCCACTTCGGTCGCCGCAGGCTCAGGCAGGCGCAGGATGAAATTCACCCCGTCGTCCGTGTCCCGGAGCATCTGCCGGAGGTGCTGCCCCCACTCCCCCAGCCGCCGCTCCAAATCGTCAAAGAAGGTGACGGTCAGCTCCGTGGGCTCCGGGAGGGAGCTGAGGCAGTCGTGAAGGGCATCCAGGTTGCGCCCGCAATATGCCGGGAGGTCCAGCAGGTCGATGAGGCGGCGGCAGAAATTGCCCCGGTCCCGGCAGAGGCGGCCATCCAATGTGAAACGCTTCATTCCTCATTCCTCCCCATAGAGCAGGGTAAAGCTCTCGTAGTGGTCCTCCGTATAATAGATGAGGCCGTCGTCGGAGTAGATGATGCGCTTCGCCCCCCGGGCGGAAGCGCCCAGGGTGTCGATGTCGCACTCACGGTAGCTGTGCCCGGCGGGCAGCAGGCCATCGTAATTGCCGAAATAGTCCCCGCCGATGCACTTGCCGGGGGCATAGTCCTCCAGCCCGCCGCCGGGCCAGCCCAGGGCCCGGGCCTCCTCCTTGGTGATGAAATTCTGGGGCAGGTGGCCGTAGGTATGGAGGTAAAGGGCCACATCCTCCTTCGAGCTATAGCTCCCCGCCTCGTCGATGGGCTCGGAACCGGAGGTGCCGAGATAGCCCTCCAGCGCCTCCATGTCCACCCCGGCGGCGGCCAGGTCCGCTTCGCTGATGACGCCGGAGTTCAGGATGCCCTGGAGCTCCTCGGCAGTGATGCCGCTCTCCTCAAGGCTCTCCTCACTGAGGGCGCCGGACTCCGCCAGGTCCTCCAGAGAGACGCCGCCGGAGAGGATGTCCTGGAGAGAGACGCCCTCCCCCAGCACATCCTGCAGGGAGACATTCTCTCCCAGCAGGTCACCCAGGCTGCCGTCCTCCCCGATGATCTGCTCCAGGGAGAAGCCTTCCCCCAGAAGGTCGGTAAGGGAGAAATCCTCCCCCAAAAGGCCGGTGATGCCGGAGAGGTCCAGCCCCTCCCCTTCGCCCCCCAGGGCGCTGAGGATGCCGCCGATGCCGCCCAGTCCCTCGCTGTCCCCGCCGATGATATCCAGGACGCCCTGCGCAGTCTCCCCGGTGGGCCGGACGCTGAGGAGCCCGCAGCCGGTGAGCAGCAGTGTGAGGCACAGGGCCAGGGGCAGCAGCCGTTTCCATATCTTCATTTTGTTCGCTCCTTTGCATCGCCCGTGACCGGGCGCTTTTAAGCTTCATTATATCAGGGCCCCCGGCGTTTGACAATCGGCCGTGGGGGCGAAAAAGCCCGCTGTGCGCCAAAGGCCGGGCACAGCGGGCTTTTATTTCTTTTTCGGCTTACTCCGCCTTGGGAGCTTCCTCGGCATCCTTCGCGGGCCCATCGTCCTTCAGGCCCTGGCGCTCCCGCTCCCGATAGGCTTCCTTGCGGGAGAGGTTGAGGCGGCCACGCTCGTCCACGCCCAGGCACTTGACCCAGGTCATGTCCCCCACGTTCAGCACGTCCTCCACCTTTTCGGTGCGCTTGAACTCCAAATCCTTGATGTGGACCATGCCCTCCTTGCCGGGCACCAGCTCCACGAAAGCGCCGATGGGGATGACCCGGGTGACGCGTCCGTAGTAGAGAGCGCCGGTCTCGGGCACGAAGACGATGGACTCCACCATCTTCATGGCCTTGCGGCAGTTCTCGATGTCCAGAGAGGAGAAGTAGACCATGCCGTCCTCCTCCACGTCCACCTTCGCGCCGGACTCGGCCACGATCTTCTGGATGGTCTTGCCGCCGGAGCCGATGACCTCGCGGATCTTGTCCACGTCGATGCGCATGGAGAGCATCTTGGGCACGTTGTCCGGGAGCTCCTTCCTGGGCTCGGGGATGGCCTTGAGCATGATCTCGTCCAGAATCTGGATGCGGGCCTCCCGGGTGATGTCCAGGGCGCTGCGGATGACCTCGGGGATGAGGCCGTCATTCTTCAAATCCATCTGGATGGCGGTAATGCCGGCCTTGGTGCCGGCCACCTTGAAGTCCATCTCGCCGTGGAAATCCTCCACGCCCTGGATGTCGATGAAGGTGTTCCACTTGTCCCCGTCGGAGATGAGGCCGCAGGAAATGCCCGCCACGGGGGCCTTGATGGGCACGCCGGCATCCATGAGGGCCAGGGTGGAGCCGCAGACGGAGCCCTGGGAGGTGGAGCCGTTGGAGGAGAGGACCTCGCTCACCACGCGGATGGTGTAGGGGAACTCCTCCACCGGGGGAATGACGGCGGCCAGAGCCTTCTCCGCCAGGGCGCCATGGCCGATCTCACGGCGGGAGGCGCTGCGGGAGCCCTTGGCTTCACCGGTGGAGTAGCCGGGGAAGTTGTAGTGGTGGATATAGCGCTTCAGGGTCTCGGGCCAGATGGTGTCCAGCTTCTGCTGAGCTTCCAGGGTATCCAGGGTGCAGATGGAAAGCACCTGGGTCTGGCCGCGGGTGAAGAGGCCGGAGCCGTGGACGATGGGCACCACGCCCACCTCGGCGGCCAGGGGCCGGATTTGGTTCATGGCGCGGCCGTCCACTCGCTTGCCGGCGAGCAGCCACTTCTTCACGACCTTCTTCTGGATGCGGTAGGTGATCTCCTCCCACTGGGAGACGACCTCAGGATACTCCTCCTGGAACTCGGCGAAGACCTCCTCCGCCACGGCGTTCCAGCGGGCCTCCCGCACGTTCTTGTCGTCGGTATCCATGGAATACTCGGTCTTGTCGTAGTACTTCTCCACGATCTTGGCAAAGAGCTCCTCGTTGAAGGAGGTATGCTCATAGCTGAACTTTTCTTTGCCAATCTCCGCCACCATCCGGTCGATGAGGGCGATGGCGGGCTTGATGGTCTCATGGGCGGCCATGATGCCGTCGAACATGACGTCCTCGGGAATCTCCTGGCCCTCGGCCTCGATCATGACCACCTTCTTCGCCGTGGCGGCGATGGTGACGGTCATCTTGCTGGTCTCCTTCTCCGCGGCGGTGGGGTTGAAGAGGTATTTCTCCCCGTCCCAGCCCAGCACCAGGCCGCCGATGGGGCCGGCCCAGGGCACGTCGGAGATGGCGGTGGCGCAGGAGGCGCCCAGCATCGCGGTGATCTCAGGGGAGCAGTCCGGGTCCACGGAGAGCACCAGGCAGGAGATGACCACGTCGTTGCGCAGATCCGAGGGGAAGAGGGGGCGCATGGGCCGGTCAATCATACGGGAGGCCAGGGTGCCCTTCTCGCTGGGGCGGCCCTCCCGCCGGAGGAAGCCGCCGGGGATGCGGCCCACGGAATAGAGCTTCTCCTCAAAGTCCACGTTCAGGGGGAAGTAGTCCACCCCCTCCTTGGGCCGGGGAGAGGCGGTGCAGGCCACCAGTACGGTGGTGTCGCCATAGCGGGTCATGACGGCGGCATTGGCGAGCTCGGCGAACTTGCCGACGGTGAAGCTCAGCTTCCGCCCGGCATAGTCCATGCTGTAAGTCTTTTCGTTGGGGAACTCTCTTTTGGTGATGATCATTTTTTGTCCTTTCCGCGGGAAGGGAGGCCCCTTTAGCACTTGAAAAAAAGCTGCCCCGGCAGCCCTTTTTCAACTGCTAAACAGGCATCGGCCCACCCGCTCACTGTGTGGATGGAAGGAAGGGGCCGCCCGAAGGAGCAGCCCCTTTCCCTGTTTGCTTCTTACTTGCGGATGCCCAGCTTGGCGATGATGGCGCGGTAGCGGTTGATGTCCTTGCGCATCAGGTAGTCCAGCAGACTGCGGCGCTTGCCGATCATCTTGAACAGGCCCCGGCGGGAGTGGTTGTCCTTGGGGTGCACCTTCAGATGCTCGGTGAGGTTGTTGATCCGGGCGGTGAGGATGGCAATCTGCACCTCGGGGGAACCGGTATCGGTCTCATGGGCGCGGTTGCTTTCGATGATGGCGGTCTTTTCGTCTTTCTGCATCATGGCTGTGTTCGCTTCCTTTCCTGTTTTTTGCCCGCAAAGCCGGGTCATGGAGGGAAAGGCACCGTATCCCATAACCAAGCCAAGGGGCCGCTCTCAAAGAGCATGTCATTCTACCACAAGCTTTTGCCCTTGTAAAGCGAAAAAATATTTTTTTCCGGGAGAGTTTATGCTATACTCCATAATGGGAGAGAGGAGGCCTTACAATGGTCATACTTGCCGTGGGCGACGTGGTGAACGGAAGCGGCCTTCGTTTTTTGCAGTCGAAGCTGCGGGGGCTCAAGAAGCTCACAGAGGCGGATTTTACCGTGGTCAACGGGGAAAACGCGGCCGGGACGGGGCTCACCCCCCGGCAGGCGGAGGAGCTGCTGGACGCCGGGGCGGATGTCATCACCCTGGGGAACCACACCTTCCGCCGCCCGGAGATCGTCCCCTTCCTGGACGATAACCGGCAGATCCTGCGGCCGCTGAACTATGCCCCCCAGGTCCCCGGCCGGGGCTGGGGAAGATATGATACCTCCTTCGGGGAGGTGCTGGTAGTAAACCTCATCGGTCGCTGCGGCATGGATTTCGGGCCGGATAACCCCTTCCTTGCCGTAGACCGGCTGCTGAAGGAGGAGCGGGCAAAATATATCCTCGTGGACTTCCACGCTGAGGCCACCAGCGAGAAGCTGGCCATGGGCTACCACCTGGACGGGCGGGTCTCGGCGGTGTGGGGCACCCACACCCACGTGCAGACCTCCGATGCCGCCGTGTTCCCCAAGGGGACCGGGTACATCACCGATCTGGGGATGACGGGGCCCGCCGTCTCCGTGCTGGGGGTAAAGCCGGAGCAGAGCGTCAGCATGTTTCTGGGGAACCCCCACGTCCCCTTCTCCGGGGCTGCCGGCCCGGCCAAGCTGGAGTGCGCCGTATTCACCCTGGACGATGCCACCGGGCTCTGCACCGAGGCGCGTGCCCTGCGCATCGAAGAATAAAAGGAGGGTCATGGGATGCTGAAAATCCTTCATGCCGCCGATTTCCACCTGGACTCCCCCTTTGCCTCCCTCAGCGAGGAGCAGGCCGTTCTCCGGCGGCGGGAGCAGCAGGAAACGCTGAATGCCCTGGCCGCTGAGGCCGCCGATGCGGACATCGTGCTCCTGGCCGGGGACCTGCTGGACAGCGGCGTCTGCCACGCCGAGACCGCCGAGGCCGTTTCCGCTTTTCTGAACTCTCTGCCGGGCCGGGTCTTCATCGCCCCGGGGAACCACGACTATTATGCCCCGGAAAGCCCCTGGGCCCACATGGTGCTGAAAGAAAATGCGCATCTCTTCACCTCCCCGGAGCCGGAGCCGGTTTTTCTGCCGGAGCTGGGCTGCACCGTCTGGGGCGCCGCCTTCACCGCTCCCCAGGCCCGGGGCAGGCTGCGGGACTTCCGGGCCGAGGGCGAGGGTCTGCAGCTCATGGTGCTCCACGGGGAGGTAAAGTCCGCCGGGGGGGACTACGGCCCCATCACCCCGGAGGAGATCGCCGGGAGCGCACTTGACTATCTCGCCCTGGGCCATGTCCACACCTGCAGCGGTCTGCAGAAAAGCGGGGATACATACTGGGCCTATCCCGGCTGCCTCATGGGGCGGGGCTATGACGAGACCGGGGAGAAGGGCTGCCTCCGGATCCTGCTGGACGAAAAGGGCTGCGAGGCCGAGTTCGTCCCCCTGCCGGGGCGGCGGTATGAGGTCGTGACGGCGGACGTCACCGGCGCGGAGAACCTGCTCTCCGCTGTGGAGGCGGCCATCCCCGCCGGGGCAAAGGAGGACATTTACCGTGTCATCCTCCGGGGGGAATGGCCGGAGAAGCCCAGGACGGAAGCACTCCTCAGCGCCCTGAAGGGCCGCTGCTGGCAGCTGGAGCTGCGGGACGAGACCCGGCTGGCCGCCGATTTGTGGGAGGATGCCGGGGAGGACACCCTCCGGGGAAGCTTCCTGCGGGTGCTGAAAAAGAAATACGACGCCGCCTCGGAGGAGGAGCGGGGGCAGATCACCCTGGCCGCCCGCTACGGCCTGGCGGCCCTGGATTACCGGGAGGACCTGTGATGGAGCTGAAAACCTTAAGGGCCAGCTTTGGCCGCCTGGACGGGGCCGAGCTGAGGCTGCACAGCGGCCTCAACATCATCGAGGCCCCCAATGAATCGGGCAAGTCCACCTGGGCAGCCTTTTTCCGGGCCATGCTCTATGGCATTTCCACCGCGGAGCGGTCCCGGGGCGGCTCTCTGCCGGATAAAAAACGCTATCAGCCCTGGAGCGGCGCCCCCATGGCGGGGGTAGCGGAGCTCAGCTGGCAGGGGAAGGACATCACCCTCCGGCGCACCTCCCCCGGCGGCGGAAAGCCCATGGGCATGGCCCAGGCGGTGTACACCGGGACCGAGGAAGCGGTGCCGGAGCTGCGCTCCGGCGTTCCCGGCGAGACCATTCTGGGGGTGACGGAGCCGGTTTTCCGCCGCAGCGCCTTCATCTCCGGCTCCGACATGGCCCTGGATGCCAACAGCGAGCTGGAAAAGCGCATCACCCGCCTGGTCACCTCGGGAGAGGAACGGAGCTCCTACACCGAGGCGGAGGAGCGGCTGCGCCGCTGGCAGCGGAAGCGCCGCTGGCGCTCCGGCGGGGCCCTGGGGGAGGCGGAGCAGCGGCGGCGGGAGCTGCAGGAAAAGCTGCGGGGCATGGAGAGCGAAAACCTCCGCCTCAGCGAGCTGCGTGCCGAGGGGGAAAAGCTCCGGGCGCAGACCGAAGCCCTGAAGCACGAGCTGGCCCTGCACCTGCGGGACGAGCGAAAGGCCGAGCGCCAGCGCCGCCGGGAGGCAGAGGAGGCCTACGCCGCCTCGGAGCGGGAGGCGGAGGCAGCATTCCGGGCACTCTCGGAGCTGGAGGAGGAGACCAAGGGGCTCAGTGCCGAAAAGGTGCGGGACCTCCGGGCCGCCGCCGTGCGTCTGGGAGAGGCCGCTCAGGACCGGGACGAGGCGAAGGCCGCCCTGGACAAAGCAAAAGAGGAGCTGGCGGCCCTGCCCCCGGCGGAGCTGCCGAAAAATAAGAAGAAAACGACGGTGACCCTTCTTTTCATCGTCGGTGTGCTTTTCCTCCTTGGCGGCCTCGCCGGGGGAATGGCCCTGCTCCCCCTCCCCGTCTGGGGGACCTATGCCCTGCTGGTGGCGGGGCTGGTGCTGCTGCTCATCGCCAGCGCCCTTTTGAGCGCAGGAAAGAAGGAGGCGAAAGCGGCCCAGGCGGAGAAGGCCCACGCTCTGGAGCTGGGGCAGCAGGCCGCGGACGCCGCCCAGGCGCACTATGACGCCTGTCAGGCGGAGACCGAGGCCTGTGGGGAGGCCCAGCGGGCCGCCCTGCTGGCCCTGGGGGAAGCGGAGGACACAGACCCCGAAGCCGCCGCCGCCCGGGCGGAAGAAAAACTGCTGGCCCTGCGGGACGAGCGCATCCGGGAGGAGAACGCCCGGCGCATGAGGGAGCGCCTGGCCCTCTCCCCCGCAGAGCCCATGGCGCCCATCCCCGAGGATGAGCTGGAGGGCGAGCCGAAGATCAAAAAAGCGGCGGCGGAGGACTACCTGCGCCGCACGGAGGAGAAGCTGCGGGAGGTGGATCGGGAGCTGAACCGGGGCGAAGGCATGTTCGAGCTGCTGGGGGACCCCCTGCTCCTGGCCACGGAGGAAGCGAACCTCACCCGGGACATCCACCGGCTCCAGGGGGAAACCGATGCGCTGGAGCTGGCCCTGGACGCCCTGCGGGAGGCCAACGCCCAGCTGCAGACCCTGTTCAGCCCCCTCATCAGCCGCCGGGCGGCAGCCCTGCTGTCCCGAATGACGGACAGCGCCTACGCCGGGGTCTACTTTGACCGGGAGATGCACTTCTCCGCCCAGCGCAGCGGCGAGCTGGATGCCCACGCCCTGGAATACCTCAGCGAGGGGACCCGCAATCAGCTCTACCTGGCGGTACGCCTTGCCATCTGCGAGCTGGTACTCTCCGGCGAAGAGCCCTGTCCCCTCATTCTGGACGATGTGCTGGCGGTCTTTGACGACCGGAGGGCCAAGGATACCCTCCGGCTCCTGAGAGAGCTGAGCCGTGACCGGCAGATCATCCTCTTCACCTGTCAGGGCCGGGAGCAGCGGCTGCTCTCGGAGCTGGAAAAGGAGGATGAATAAATGCCCGCTGCCATGATCCATATGCTCACCGCCCGGGACTACGACCCCAGGGGAGACGACCGCTTCCTCCTGGGCTGTATCGCCCCGGACTACGCCTTTGAGCGCGCCTACAAGGACGCCATCCACCTGCGGGACGTGCCGGACCGCCCGGTGGCGCTCCTCGCCCTGCGGGAAAAGCTGGACCTCAAGGACAGCTACAGCCTGGGCTGGCTGCTGCACCTCTACACTGACCTCAAATGGGACTCCACCCATTTTGCCGCCTACAAGGCCGCCCACGAGGGGGAGGAGGACTGGTTCCGGGGCTACCACAGGGAGCTCCACAGCGCGGGCTACGCCCTCTACCACCGCTATGACTGGGCGGAGAGCGCCTGCGAAGCGGCGCTGAAGGCCGACCTCGCCACCCTGCCCCCGGAGCTTCCGGCGAAGGCGGAGGACATGGAGCGCTTCCGCACCATCCTTATGGAAAAAACCAGGGAGAGCGCCCCGGACATCCACTCCGTCGTGTTCCCCGTCCCGCTGGTGGAGGCCTTCGCCGCCGAGACGGCGGAGGGCTTCCGCCGCTGGCTGGAGGACAGGCCTTGAAGCCCGTTCTCAAGGTAGCTGATATGCGCCGGGCGGACGCGGACACCATCGCCGCCGGGACGCCGGGAAGGGAGCTGATGCTCCGGGCGGCCAGGGGTATCTTCGGCGCCTTCCCCTGGCAGGGGGAAACCGCCATCGTCTGCGGCAGCGGCAACAATGCCGGGGACGGATACGCCCTGGCCCTGCTGCTGAAGGAGGCCGCCCTTCCCTGCCGCCTGTTTCTGCTGGGGGACCGATTCAGCGAGGACGGGGGCTATTACCGCAACCGCTGCCTGGATGCCGGCATCCCGGAGGAGAGATGCACCGGAGATACGGAGCTCACGGGCTTTTCCCAGGTGGTGGACTGCATTTTCGGCACCGGCTTTCACGGCGCGCCCGGGGGGCTGGAAAAGGCCATGATTGAGAAGATCAACGCCTCCGGCGCCAGAGTGATCGCCGCAGACATTCCCAGCGGGCTCAGCGGCGTCAGCGGCATGGGGGAAACCATTGTGCGGGCTGACCTCACCGTTTCCATCGGCTGCCCCCAGCCGGGTCACTTCCTCAATATGGCAAAGGACCATGTGGGAAGGCTGAAAAACGTGGACATCGGTATCCCGGTGCCCGCCGGGGCGCTGAAATACGCCGAGGACGGGGATTTTCGGGATTTGCTGGGACCGCGGAGGCACTTTTCCAACAAGGGGGACTACGGCTACGTGGCCCTCCTGGGGGGCTGCCGGAGCTACACCGGGGCAGCGAAGCTGGCCTCCCTCAGCCTCAGCGCATTAAAGGCCGGCTGCGGCGTTTCCATGCTGGCGGTGCCCGCCTGCATCGCCGACGCCGTGACCCCTTACCTGCTGGAGAGCACCCTTGTTTCACTGCCGGAAAAGGATGGCTTCATGGCCTTTGACGAGGGGGCGCTGGACGCCCTTCTCTCCCGCTGCCGGGCAATCGCCCTGGGTATGGGCTGGGGCATGGGGCCGGATAACGCCGCCATCCTCGCCCACATTCTCCGGCATTTCAAAGGGCCCCTGGTGCTGGACGCGGACGGGCTGAACACCCTCGCGGGGATGGACCCCTCCCTCTGGAGGGAGACCGAAGCGAAGCTCATCCTGACCCCCCACCTCCGGGAGTTCACCCGCCTGAGCGGACTCACGAAGGCGGAGGTGCTGGCGGACCCTGTGGGGGCCGCGGAGCGCTTTGCCCGGGACAGCGGGACCATCCTCCTGCTGAAGGGGCCGGCCACTCTCGTCACCGACGGGCGGGAAACCTGGCTCACGGAGGCCGGGGCCCCCGGCATGGCCACCGCCGGGAGCGGGGACGTGCTCACCGGGGTACTGGCGGGGCTCATGGGCTGGCTGATGCCGGATGTCCGCAGCGTCACCCTGGGGGCTCACCTGGCGGGGCGGGCCGGGGAGCTGGCCCAAAAGGAAAAGGGTGACATTTCCATGACCGCCGGAGACACCGCAGAAAAAATCCCGCAGGCCCTTCGTGCGCTGCGGGGGAAAGAGGATAAAACGATGGTCTATTACAAGAGAATCCCGATGGAGACCCTGGTGAACACCCGGGACCTGGGGGGCTACGCCGCCGGGCCGGGGAAAGTGACGAAATACGGAGTCTTCATCCGCACCGACTGCCCCATCGGCATCTCGGAAAGGGACAAAGAGTTCCTGCTCTCCCGGGGCGTCACCCTCTCCATCGACCTGCGGGGCATGGACGAGGTGGAGAGCACCCCCAGCGGCATGAAGGATGTGCCGGGGCACACCTACATCCACTGCCCCATCTCCGAGGAGCACCGCATCATCAAGTCCGGTGACGGCGAGGAAGCCGCTGCGCCCCCTCCCCCGCCCCCGGAGCTGCCCCCGGACTACGACCTGGGGGACAGCTATGTGGAGATGCTGGAGATGGGCAAGCCCTGGGCCAAGAAGGTCATCGAGCTGCTGGCCAACTGGGACGGGGCGGCCATGTTCCACTGCTTCATCGGCAAGGACCGGGCCGGACTCATCGCCGCGCTGGTGCTGGGGGCCGCCGGGGTCTGCGACACGGACATTCTCATGGATTACAGCGCCTCCATGAGCTGCCTGCGGCCCAAGTACCTCAAGATGGGGGCGGATTTCCTGCCCCAGAAGCGGGGCAGGCCCAACTTCTCCTGGGCTTTCTTCGGCTCCGTGCCGGAGAGCATGGAGGCCGCCCTGTGCCACATGAACGAGAAGTACGGCGGCGTCCCCGGCTACCTGAAATCCGCCGGGGTCTCGGAGGAGGCGCTCACGAAGCTCCGGGCAAAATTCGTGGAGGACGCGGAATACTGACCGTGAAAAAACCGCTCTGCCTGCGCTGCGCAGACAGAGCGGTTTTTGTCGCTCTTCATGAATATGCGTCCATGACCAGCACCCGCATGGCGCCGCCGCAGACCATGCCCTCCTCGTCCTCCACGTCACCGGCCATGTCCACATCCACGCACTTCATCTCCCCCGTGCCGATGAGCCTCACGGCCTCCCCCATGACCTCGTTCTCGCTGCACCCGCCGCCGATGGTGCCCGCCATCTGCCGGGCGCGGTTCACCGCCATCATGGCCCCGGATTTCACGGGGGTGGAGCCCTCCGTCTCCAGCACCAGAAGCAGGGCCTTGGGGCTCTCCTCCTCCGCCAGGAACTCCAGGAGGGGGAAGTCGATATCCTCCGTCACCAGCCGGGTGCCGCTGCCATGGCGGGGCACATCCTTCCTGCGGCAGCCGATGAGCTCGGCGACGATGGAGATGGCGATTTCCTTGGGGGAAAGGGCGTTGACGGACACCCCGATGGGGGAGTGGATGGCGTTCATCCGCTCCCGGCTCTGGCCCTCCCCCTCCAGCAGGTCATAGAGGGCGGCCACCCGCCGCCGGGAGCCGATCATCCCCAGGTAGCGGGGCATGGTGCCGGGGAGGATGACCCGGAGGCAGTCGGCATCGTAGCGGTGGCCCCGGGTAAGCACGGCAACATAATCCGCTTCATTGATATCCAGCCCCCGCAGCGCGGAGACGAAATCCCGGCAGATTACCTCTTCCGCCGCGGGAAAACGGGTGTAGTTGGCATAGTCCGACCGGTCGTCCACCACCGTCACCGCCCAGCCCAGGTCGGCGGCGTATTTGCACACCTGCTGGGAGATGTGCCCGGCCCCCAGAAGGATCAGCCGCTCCTTGGGGGAGAAGTGCCGTTCATAGGCCTCCCCGCCGATCTGGAAAACAAGGCTGCTCCGCTCCCCCGCCCGGGCAGCGGCGAGAATCTTCCGGTATTTCTCCTGCATGAGGATTCCTCCAAAATTTCAGATAATGGTGCCGCCCCCCACGACGACGTCCCCGTCGTAGAGCACCACGGCCTGTCCCCTGGCGGGGGCCCGCTGGGGCTCCTCAAAATCCAGGTGCAGGGTCTTCTCCCCCGTCTGGGTCACGGTGGCCCAGCGGGGCTTTTGATGATAGCGCACCCGCGCCTGGAGGCGCAGGGGCTGCTCCAGGCTGTCGCAGGCGATGAGGTTCACATCCTCCGCGTCCAGAGCGGAGGCGAAAAGCTCCTCCTCCCGCCCCAGGGTGACGGTGTTCTTCTCCGGGTCCAGAGCGCAGACATAGCGGGGCTCCGGGAAGGAGAGACCCAGGCCCTTGCGCTGGCCCACAGTATAGCGGATGACCCCCCGGTGCCGCCCCAGCACATTTCCAGCGGCATCGATGAAATCCCCCTCCGGGAAGGTTTTTCCCAAATAGTTCTCGATGAAGTCCCCGTATTTTCCCTCGGGGACGAAGCAGATGTCCTGGCTCTCCCGCTTTTTCGCGTTGACAAAGCCATGCTCCTCCGCGATGGCCCGGACCTCCGACTTGGTGAGGCAGCCCAGGGGGAGTCGCACCCGGCGGAGCTGGGCCTGGGTGAGGGAATAGAGCACATAGCTCTGGTCCTTGTCCTCGTCCAGCCCCGTTTTCAGGAGCATACGCCCGGCAGCCTCCTCCACCCGGGCATAGTGCCCGGTGGCCACGGCCGCACAGCCCAGCTCCTCCGAGCGCCGCAGCAGCCGGTCGAATTTCAGGTAGCGGTTGCAGTCGATGCAGGGGTTGGGGGTGCGCCCCCGGACATATTCCAAAACGAAGCGGCCAATCACCTGCGTTTCAAAGTCCTCAGAAAAATTAAACACATAGTGGGGCATCCCCAGGGAATGGGCGACGCTGCGGGCATCCTCCGCATCCTCCAGGGAGCAGCAGGCCTTTTCCCGGCTCTGACCGATGTCCTCGTTCCGAAAGAGCTTCATGGTGACGCCCAGGCAGTCATACCCCTCCCGCTGCATGAGAAGGGCGGCGACGCTGGAATCCACCCCGCCGCTCATGGCGATGATGGCCCGGTTTCTTTTCACAGACTCCATGGCTCCGCCTCCTTCCCCATGCTATTTTAGCACCAGGGAGGGGACGGGTCAATGAAATTTACCCTTGTCTATGCCGGACAAATCGGATATACTATAGCGGTTTTGAGCCTGGATTTGATGAAAGAGGGATTCAGATATGGACGCAAACACCCAGCGGGAGATTGAGCGGCGGCGCACCTTTGCCATCATCTCCCACCCGGACGCGGGGAAGACCACCCTGACGGAAAAGCTGCTGCTCTACGGCGGGGCCATCCAAAGCGCCGGCTCCGTGAAGGGCAAGCACGGGGACAAGCACGCCACCTCCGACTGGATGGAGCTGGAAAAGCAGAGGGGCATCTCCGTCACCTCCTCGGTGATGCAGTTCCAGTACGAGGGCTACTGCATCAACATTCTGGACACCCCCGGCCACCAGGACTTTTCCGAGGATACCTACCGCACCCTCATGGCGGCGGATTCCGCCGTCATGGTCATCGACGCCGCCAAGGGCATCGAGCCCCAGACCCGGAAGCTCTTCAAGGTCTGCGCCATGCGGGGCATCCCCATCTTCACCTTCATCAACAAGATGGATAGGGAGGCCCGGGACCCCTTCGAGCTGCTGGACGAGCTGGAGACGGAGTTCGGCATCGGCACCTATCCCATGAACTGGCCCATCTCCTGCGGGGCCACCTTCCAGGGCATCTACGACCGGGGCACGAAAAAAGTGCTGACCTATGACGATTTCCACGCCGGGCGGCGTTTTTTGGAAAGCCTCGCCTTCGACATGGAGGACCCTGCCCTCGGTGAGCGCATCCCGGAAAACTACCTTGCCACTCTGCGGGAGCAGGCGGAGCTGCTGGACGGGGCCGGGGAGGACTTTGACCTCGGCCGCGTCCGCAAGGGCAAGCTCAGCCCCGTGTACTTCGGCAGTGCGCTCAACAACTTCGGCGTAGAGCAGTTTTTGGAGAGCTTTCTCCGGCTTACCACCCCGCCCCTGCCCCGGAAAAATGCCGACGGCAGCGCGGTGGACCCCCTGGACGACCACTTCACCGCCTTTGTCTTCAAGATCCAGGCCAATATGAACAAGGCCCACCGGGACCGGCTCTCCTTCCTGCGCATCTGCTCCGGCCGCTTCGAGCGGGGCAAGGAGTATTACCATCTCCAGGGTGAGAAGGCCCTGCGCCTCAGCCGCCCCCAGCAGATGATGGCCCAGGAGCGGGAGATCATCGACGAGGCCTATGCCGGGGATGTCATCGGCGTTTTTGACCCCGGCCTCTTTTCCATCGGCGACACCATCTGCGAGAGCGGGCAGAGCGTGCGTTTCGCGGGTATCCCCACCTTCGCGCCGGAGCACTTCGCCGTGGTGGAGCAGGTGGACTCCATGAAGCGGAAGCAGTTTGCCAAGGGCATGACGGAGCTGGCCCAGGAGGGCGCCATCCAGATTTTCTTCTACCCAAACAGCGGTATGGAACGGGTGGTGGTGGGGGTCATCGGCCTCCTGCAGTTTGACGTGCTGAAATTCCGGATGCAGAGCGAATACGGGGTGGAGTTCCTGCGCCGGGACATCGCCCACGAGCTCATCCGCCGGGTGCAGAACCCGGATTTCAACGCCGAGGATTTCGACCTCACCAGCGACACCCTCTGGGTGAAGGACGTGCGGGGCGGCGACCTGCTCATCTTCAACGGCGCCTGGGCCCTCCGCTGGGCCCAGGAAAAGAACCCCGCCCTCACCCTCACCGAGTTCCACCAGGACATCCAGGAGGGATGATGCGTTTCCGCGCCCTGCTTTTACCGGCAGGGCGCGGTTTTTCTTTTCCTTGAATTCCTCTTTTGGGCATGATACGCTGTGAAAAAGAGCGGAAAGGATGAGCTGTCTTTGAAAAGAGCTTTTGCATGGATGCTGGCACTAATTTGCCTTATCTCCCTCGCCGCCTGCGGGCGGGTGGTGCCGGCGGAAGCGCCGGAGACGACAACAGCTGTGACGGCGGCCCCCGCCCCGACGCCCTCCCCGGAGCCGACGCTCACACCCACGCCGGAGCCGACACCCACACCGACACCTACGCCCGAACCTACGCCCGGACCCACACCGGAGCCAACGCCCGAACCCACACCGGAGGTGGCAGAGGACGCGGGCCGCTTCCCCTCTCTCTCCGAGAGCCTGCAGGACACCCTTCTTCTCCCCCAAAGCAGCAGCGATTACAGCCTCACCCTGGCGGCCCAGGCCCTGACCCTCTGCTCCGGGGGCACGGAGGCGGGGACGCGGAAGGTGCTCACCGACGCGGGCTTCGAGGTGCTGAAGCAGGTGCACTTTGACAAGGCCCCGGAGGACCCCAGCCACACCTGCGCCTGGACCCTGGGGCGGCGGAGCATCCGGCTGGAGGGCATGGAGCGCACCCTTTATATCGTGGCTGTCCGGGGCACCAGTGGCGGGGAGTGGTATTCCAATTTCGACTTTGCCCCCTCCCACGATGACGACACCCAGTTCGCGGAGAATTTCCTCGCCTGCGCCCGGGATGTGCTGGAGGGCATCCGGGAGGAGCTGGAGGGCGCAGACGACCCCCTGCTTCTCATCTGCGGGCACAGCCGGGGCGCTGCCTGCGCAAACCTCCTGGGTTACCTGCTGGATGAGGAACGGGGGCCGGAGGGCATCTATGTCTATACCTATGCCACCCCCAACACCCTGCGGGGAGAGGCGCTGGAGGCCGACTGCCCCAACATCTTCAACCTCATCAATCCCTGCGATCTGGTAACGCTGGTGCCGCCCCCCTCCCTGGGCTTCGGGCGGGCGGGGACGGACATCCTCCTCCCCAACAGCAGCGCGGAGGCCCAGCGACTCAGCGACAGCATGTCCGCCGTCACGCCCCTGGCCCCCAGCATCAGCGCCTACTATGAGGTCCGCCACTCCCTCACCGGCCCGGGACTCAGCGACGAGGGCATGACCGCCTTTGAGTTCATGCGCAGCGTGGTGGGGGGTATGCTCCTGGGGAGCGGCACGGATTGGACGGCCATCTCCCCGGAGAGCGACTTCGCGCCCTTCCTGGGCTCCTTCACCGGCTCGGAGAGCGCCGCCCTCACCCTCGCGGCGCAGCACATGCCCGCGACCTACCTCGCTCTGCTGCTGGCCTCCTCCGTGCTGGGCTGATACCCCCTTGCCGCGCAGGAAAAATACAGCTATAATATGAGAAAAACATCCGGCCACGCCGGAAGGAGGAACGACCATGTTCACAAATATCCCCGAAGTCAGGCTCGGCATCATCGCCGTCTCCCGGGACTGCTTTCCCATCGCCCTTTCGGAGCGGCGGCGGGCCGCCATCGCGGCGGCCTACGGCCCCGACCTCTATGAGTGCCCCGTCACGGTGGAGAACGAAAAGGACATGCTCCGGGCCGTGGCGGATGTGACCGCCGCCGGCTGCAACGCCCTCGCCGTCTTCCTGGGCAACTTCGGCCCCGAGACGCCGGAGACTCTCATCGCCCAGAGATTTGACGGCCCCTGCCTGTTCGCCGCCGCGGCGGAGGGGGACGGGGACCTCATCGACGGGCGGGGCGACGCCTACTGCGGCATGCTGAACTGCTCCTATAACCTGGGGCTGCGCCGCATCCCCGCCTACATCCCCGAATACCCCGTGGGCACGGCGGAGGACATCGCCGCCATGCTCCGGGATTTCCTGCCCGTGGCCCGGGCCATCCTCGGCCTTAAAAACCTCAAGATCATCACCTTCGGCCCCCGGCCCCAGGACTTCTTTGCCTGCAACGCCCCCATCCAGGGCCTTTACAGGCTGGGTGTGGAGGTGGAGGAGAACAGCGAGCTGGATTTGCTGGTCTCCTACCGCGCCCACAAGGACGATGGGCGCATCCCCGAAGTCTGTGCCGACATGGCCGCCGAGCTGGGGATGGGGGGCAACCGCTACCCCGATTTGCTGCCTCGCATGGCCCAGTTCGAGCTGACCCTGCTGGATTGGGCGGAGGCCCACAGGGGGGCGCGGAAATACGTGGCCTTCGCGGACAAGTGCTGGCCCGCCTTCCCCGAGGAATTCGGCTTTGAGCCGTGTTATGTAAACTCCCGCCTGGCCGCCAGGGGCATCCCCGTGGCCTGCGAGGTGGACATCTACGGCGCGCTCAGCGAGTACATCGGCGCCTGCGTCTCCGGGGACGCGGTGACCCTCCTGGACATCAACAACTCCGTGCCCCGCTCCCTCTATGAAAAGAGCATCCAGGGCAAATATGACTATGCCCTCACGGACACCTTCATGGGCTTCCACTGCGGCAACACCCCCGCCTGCAAGATGTGCCCGGAGCGGGCGGTGAAATACCAGCTCATCCAGCACCGGCTGCTGGAGCCGGCCGGGAGCGAGCCGGACTTCACCCGGGGCACCCTGGAAGGGGACATCGCGCCGGGGAACATCACCTTCTACCGCCTCCAGTGCGACAGCGAGGGAAAGCTCCGGGCTTACATCGCCCAGGGAGAGGTGCTGCCTGTTGCCACCGGCTCCTTCGGGGGCATCGGCGTCTTTGCCATTCCGGAGATGGGCCGCTTCTACCGCCATGTGCTCATTGAGAAGCACTATCCCCACCACGGGGCGGTGGCCTTCGGCCACTACGGCAAGGCGCTGTACAGCGTCCTCCGCTTCCTGGGGGTGAAGGACATCGCCTACAACCGGCCGAAATCCCTCCCCTACCCCACGGAAAACCCCTTCGCCTGAGTCATGCTGGGCCACCTCCAGTTCGTGGGGACGCAGGTCCTCGTCCTTTTCATCCTCATGGCGGCGGGCTTTGTCTGCCGCCGTCTGGGCTGGCTCAGGGAGGAGGGAGTCAAGAGCCTCACGAACCTGATGCTCTATCTCATCACCCCCTGTATGCTCCTCAGCGCCTTTCAGCTCCCCTTTGACCGGAGCCTGATGCGGGGCTTTCTCATCACCTGCGCCGCCTGCGCCGGGGTGTACGGCCTGGAGATCGGCCTTGCCAATCTTCTCATCCGGGACAGGGACGATGCCCGGCGGCGGGTGCTGCACTTCGGGGCTGTGCTGCCCAACTGCGGGTATATGGCCCTGCCCCTGCTGCAAAGCCTCTTCGGCAGCGAGGCGGTGCTCTACGGCGCGGCCTTCAACGTGGCGCACACCTTCTTTCTCTGGACCTACGGCATCGCCCTCATGAGCGGCGGGAAGGAGAAGATGAACCTGAGGAAGGCCCTCGTAAATCCCGGCACCGTCAGCGTGGCGCTGGGGCTGCTGATCTTCTTCACCGGCCTTCCCCTGCCCACGGTCATCGGGCGGAGCATCGACTACCTGGCGGCCCTGAACGCCCCGGTGCCCATGCTCATCATCGGCTTCTACCTTGGTGCGCTGGACTTTCGGACGGTGCTGCGGACGAAAAACGAATTCATCATGCTGGCCCTGCGGCTCCTTATCGTCCCCGCCATTACCCTGGGAGTCCTCTATGCCCTGGGGGTGCGGGGAACGCTGCTCACCACCAACGTGGTCTGCGTATCCGCCCCGGTGGCCACCATGGCCACCATGTTCGCCACGAAGTATGATCTGAGCCCCAGTCTCTCCGCCGGTATCGTCGCTGTCAGCACCCTCATCTCCGTGGTCACCATGACGGCGGTGGTGGGCTTCACCAGCTATATCGCGGGATGAATACAGGCAAAACAATCACCCGCCTCCGGGCTTCCGGAGGCGGGTGAAGCATGTTTTCGGAGAGGTTCAATCCTTGAAGACGTCCCCCATGTGATAGGCGGGGACATTTTGCTGCCGGTTATAGATGGCGTTGCCCACGTTGCGGCTGAACACCTGCATGAAGAGCTCGTCGGGCTCCTCGTCGGGGATGGCCCGGGTCACGGCGTCGGCGTGCTCCTGCCAGCCCTTCTTCCACTCGGCGTGGGTGAGGATGAAGAGGTCGCCCCGCTTGATGCCCCGGAGGACCCGCTCCCCGGCCTCGTCCGGGTCCCGCTCCATCTTGGACATGTCCACCTTGCTGAGGTCGATCTTGGGGGCGTTGGGGTCCGGGGTGGGGCCCTTCATGTTGAAGGGCTGGCCCAGGTGCTTGACGCGAATCTCATTGGTGGTGGTGTTGAGACTCGTGCGGAAGGGACCGGGGCAGAAGACGCTGGCGCCCACATTGGTGCCCTGGAGGTCGATGGCCAGGGTCTCCATGGTGGCCATGACCGCCCGCTTGGTGGCGTTGTAGAGCACCATGCCCCCCAGGGGGATGAGCCCGTTCTTGGAGGCGGTGGAGACGACCCAGCCCTCCTCCCCGTGGGCGAGGATGCGGGGCAGGATGGTCTTGATGCCGTTGAGCACGGACTTGTAGTTGATGTCCAGGGCAAAGTCGATGTCCTCATAGCTGGCCTCCCAGATGGGGCCCTCCATGAGGCCGATGCCCGCGTTGTTCACGAGTATGTGAATCTTCCCGAAGACGCGCTCGGCTTCGTCGGCGGCCCGGACAAAGGCCGCCCTGTCCATCACATCCAGGAGGACGCCGTGGGCACTCCAGCCGTTTTCCCGGAAGATGGGCAGCGCCGCGTCCAGCGCCTCCTGCCGGAAATCGGCGATGACGATGTTCATGCCCTCCTTTGCCAGGGCCTTGGCGATTCCCAGGCCGATGCCGCTGGCCCCGCCGGTGACAAAGGCGGTCTTTCCCTTGAAATCCTTCATATCTGCTCCTCCCGTCAAAGTCGTTTTCGGAGAAAAAACTATCGTTATCCGCAGTTTACCACAGAAGAACGCATCGGGCAAGAAAAAGGCACCCGGACCGCTGTCGGTTCGGGTGCCTTCCTGATAATCATTTAATTCTGAAAGCCTCGGCTCAGTACATGCCGCCCATGTCGCCGCCGGCGGCGGGGGCCGCGGCTGCGGGAGGCTCGGGCTTGTCGGCCACCAGCGCCTCGGTGGTGAGGAGCATGGCGGAGACGGAAGCGGCGTTCTCCAGGGCGCTGCGGCAGACCTTGGCGGGGTCCACGATGCCGGCCTTGATCATGTCGCCGTAGACTTCATTCGCGGCGTCGAAGCCGTAGTTCGCGCTGTCGCTGTCCTTCACCTTCTCCAGGATGACGCTGCCCTCCAGACCGGCGTTGGCGGCAATCTGCTTGATGGGGGCGGTGAGGGCCTTGGCGATGAGGGCGGCGCCGGTCTTTTCGTCGCCGGTCATGTCGCCCAGGGTGGCCTCGACGGCCTTGGCAGCGCAGACATAGATGCTGCCGCCGCCGGCCACGATGCCTTCCTCCACAGCGGCGCGGGTGGCGTTCAAGGCGTCCTCCACGCGGAGCTTCTTCTCCTTCATCTCGGCCTCGGTGGCAGCGCCGACCTTGATGACGGCGACGCCGCCGCTCATCTTCGCCAGGCGCTCCTGCAGCTTTTCCCGGTCATAATCGGAGGTGGTGACCTCAATCTGGGCGGCGATCTGCTTGATGCGGCCCTGGATCTCCTCGGACTTGCCGGCGCCGTCCACGATGACGGTGTTCTCCTTGGTGACCTTCACCTGGCGGGCGGAACCCAGGACCTCCACGCCGACTTCCTTGAGCTCGATGCCCACGTCGGAGGAGACGACCTGCGCGCCGGTCATGGTGGCGATATCGATGAGCATCTCCTTGCGGCGGTCGCCGAAGCCGGGGGCCTTCACGCAGACGCAGGTGAAGGTGCCGCGCAGCTTGTTGAGGATGAGGGTGGCAAGGGCCTCGCCCTCCACGTCCTCGGCGATGACCACCAGGGGCTTGCCGGACTGGGCGACCTGCTGCAGCAGGGGCAGCAGCTCCTGGATGTTGGAGATCTTCTTGTCGGTGATGAGGATATAGGGGGCCTCCAGCACGGCCTCCATCTTGTCGGAGTCGGTGACCATGTAGGGGGTCACATAGCCGCGGTCAAACTGCATGCCCTCCACGACCTCGCTGTAGGTCTCTGCGGTCTTGGATTCCTCCACGGTGATGACGCCGTTCTGGCTGACCTTCTCCATGGCCTCGGCGATGAGCTTCCCGATGAAGGGGTCGCCGGAGGAGATGGTGCCGACACGGGTGATGTCCTCGGTGCCGCTGACGGGCTGGGCAATCTTCTTAATCTCGCCCACGGCCACCTCGACGGCCTTCTGGATGCCCCGCTTCATGACCATGGGATTGGCCCCGGCGGCGATGTTCTTCATGCCCTCGTGGACCATGTTCTGGGCCAGCAGGGTTGCGGTGGTGGTGCCGTCACCGGCGATGTCGTTGGTCTTGGTGGCGACTTCCCGGACGAGGTAGGCGCCCATGTTCTCAAAGGGGTCCTCCAGCTCGATTTCCTTGGCGATGGTCACGCCGTCGTTGGTGATGAGGGGAGAGCCGTATTTCTTCTCCAGAACCACGTTGCGGCCCTTGGGGCCCATGGTAATCTTGACGGTATCCGCCAGATGATCGACGCCCCGGAGCAGCGCCTGACGGGCATCTTCACTATAAGCAAGCTTCTTGGCCATGATGTCTTACCTCCTGATTATTCTTCCACGATGGCGAGGATTTCGCCCTGACGGACGATGGTGTATTCCTCCCCATCCACTTTGACCTGGGTGCCGCTGTATTTGCCCAGAATGACCTTGTCGCCGGCGCCGACGGTCATTTCCACTTCGGTGCCGTCCACCATGCCGCCCGGGCCCGCAGCCACGACTTCAAAAATTTGGGGCTTCTCCTGGGCCGCCGCCGTCAGGATGATGCCGCCGACCTTCTCCTCCGCCTTGACCTGCTTGACGATGACATGGTCCGCCAAAGGATTGAGCTTCATAATATTACCTCCGTCCAATCAGCTCTTCGCTGTTTTATTTGGGTTTAGCACTCAATATCTCTGAGTGCTAACGACTTATATAATAACCCAAGTATCTCCATTGTGCAAGCACAACTTCGTGAATTTTGAAATAATTTTTCCTCAAAATTCCTGATTTTCCGAAAATAAACTCCGCTTTTTCGCCAGAAGTCTATTTTTCTCTCCGTTTCTCCGGTTTACACCGTCTCAAAAATACATATACAGCTGGCACTGGATCATGCCGTTGTAGAGCTTCCGCCGCTTGGAGGCGCGCTTTCCGAAGCTCTTCTCAAAGTCCAGATTGGAGGTGAGGAGATAGATGCGCCAGTCCCCGCTGCCCCGCCAGCGGCGGCCCAGGGCGCGGTATAGGACCTCGGCCTCGTGGGCATCCATCAGCCGGTCGCCGTAGGGTGGATTTGTGATGAGCACGCCTTTTTCCGGCGGGAGGGTCAGGTCCCGGGCATCGGCTCGGGAAAAGGTGATGTACTGCGCCACCCCGGCCTTTTCCGCGTTCACACGGGCGATCTCCAGGGCCTTCGCATCGATGTCGGAGGCAAAGATATGGTAGTCCCCCCGATATTCCCGCTCCCTCGCCGACGCCCGCTCCTCCGCCCAGAGGGCGGCGGGGACGGCCTTCCAGCCTTCCGCGGCAAAGCTGCGGCCCTGGCCGGGGGCCAGGTTCACGGCGGCCAGGGCCGCCTCGATGGCGATGGTTCCGCTGCCGCAGAAGGGGTCCAGAAAGGTCTCCCGGCCTTTATAGCGGCTGAGCTTCACCATGGCGGCGGCCAGGGTCTCCCGCAGGGGCGCCTCGTTGGATTGGGCACGCCAGCCCCGCTTGTGGAGGCTGGGGCCGCTGGTATCCAAATAGATGCTGGCCCGGTCCTTAAACAAGGAGCAGCGGATCTGCACCGTGCCCCCCGTCTCCGGCAGGCGCTCCGCCCGGTACTTCTGCCCCAGGCGGTCCGCCGCGGCCTTTTTCACGATGCGCTGGATATCCGGCAGAGATTTCAGCGCGCTGTCCAGGGTGCCGGCCTTCACGGGGAACTTTGCGTAATAGTCCACGAACTCCTCCCAGGGGAGGGCCTTTACCCCCTCAAAGAGGGCGTCGAAGGTTTGTGCCGGGAACTCCCCCAAAAGCACATAGACCCGCTCCCCCGTGCGGAGCCAGAGATTTGAGCGCACCATATCCCGCCATTCCCCGTCAAAGAGGACGCGGCCGTTTTCGCTGCGCACGTTCTCCGCGCCCAGAACTTTCAGCTCGTCCGCCGCCAGGCCCTCCAACCCGAAGAGGCAGGGCACACAGAAGGTCACGGCGCTTCACCTCCCTCCAAAACGCAGACAAAGGAGAACCAGTCCCCCAGCCGCCGGGGAACGGCAGAAAAGCCCGCCTCCCGGAGGGCGGCGGAGACCTCCCCCTCTCTGCCGTCGATGACGCCGGAGACGATGAGGGTCCCCCCCGGTTTCAGCCAGGCCCGGGCGTCGGGGATGAGGCGGAGGATAACGTCCGCCACGATGTTCATAAAGATAAGGTCATACTTTTCCCGCCCGATGGTCTCCCGCAGGGGGGCGTCCGCCGTCACATCCCCCGCCAGAACGGTGAGCCGCTCCGCCACCCCGTTCAGGGCAGCATTCTCCCCCGCGATGCGGGGGGAGGCAGGGTCCACATCGCAGCCCAGGGCGCTCTTCGTCCCCAGCAGGAGGGCGGCGATGGCAAGGATGCCGCTGCCGCAGCCCAAATCCAGGGCCCTTTCCGCCGAGGGGGCCAAGGGCTCCAGGGCCTCCAGGCACATGCGGGTGCTGGGGTGGGCACCGGTGCCGAAGATGAGGCCGGGGTCCAGGCGCAGGGGGATGCGGGGTTCTGTTGTACCCTCCTCCCAGGCGGGGAGGATGAGGAGCTTTTCCCCCACCTCGATGGGCTTATAATACTGCTTCCAGTTGTTCTCCCAGTCTTCGTCCCGCAGAGAGCCGACGGAAAGCTCATACCCCGCCGCCCGGAGGGGCTCCCGCAGCTGCCGGAGGGTTTCCGCCCCCTCCTCATCGTGGGAGAGATAGAATTTCACCCGGGTGACGCCCCGGCGGGCTCTCAAAAATTCCTCGTCCACCGCGTCCCAGTATTCCCCGCTCTCGGCGAGAAAGGCCGATACGTCCTTCTCATCCTCCACCGCGAGGCCGCTGACGCCGAGAACCTCCAGCAGCTCACAGAGGCGGTCCGTGTCCCCGTCCGGAGCGGGGACGGTGATCTCCAGCCACTCCAAATGTCAGCCCCCCTTTTTCCGGGTGTAGCCCCGGCGGATGCGGGCAAAGCAGTCGTTGCAGAGGCGGCCGGAGTGGTGCAGGGGCATGGCGGCGCCGCAGCGGTCGCAGAAGCGGATGTTGTTGCGCAGGTTGTGGAGCAGGATCAGGTTGATGAGGTCGGCGGTCTTTTCCCGCTCCTCCCGGAGGGCGTCGCTGTCCACGGGGCAGGAGAAGGCCTTGCAGAAGGAGAAGTAGAGGTCCAGCTTGCGGTAATAGAGCTCCAGCTCCGGCAGGGTATAAGCGGTCCGCTTTTCCTGCAGCACCGGCTGCTCCGGCTCCTCCCCGGAGCTGTATGCCCGGAGGAAGCGGTAAAAGAGCATCATCAGCTCATCGTCCGTCTCGTCAAAGGGGATGTTGGCCGCCGCCAGCTCCTGCTGCTTCTCCAAACGGAAGCCCCGCTCCCGGAGCTGGGAGATGATGGTGATATAGCGGCTGATGTCCAGCTTGTGATAGGGCTCCACCGTGGGCATGCGGTTCCAGACCTCCAGCACCTCCAGAAGGTCGAAATCCACCATGAGCACCAGGTCGCTGAAGCCCGCCACCGCATAGGTCAGGGGAGGCACCACCGTCTCCATGGCGGTCTGGATGAGGCTCAGGTTCTCCGTGGCCCCCACATAGCCCTTGTCGTAGATGCCGAAGCGTCCGGCGCGGCCCGCAATCTGCTGCACCTCCTCCGGCTTCAGGGGACGGCGCTCACAGCCGTCGAACTTGGAGGTATCCATGAAAATGATGCGCCGGATGGGGAGGTTCAGCCCCATGCCGATGGCATCCGTGGAGACCACATACTGCCGCTCGTGGTTGAGGAAGCCCTCCACCTGCTTGCGCCGGGTGGCATAGGGCAGGGCCCCGTAGATGATGGCGGCCTCCTTGCCGTGCATCCGCAGATCCTCCGCCACGCTGAGGACCCCCACCTTGGAGAAGGTGATGAGGGCGTCCCCCGGCTGGATATCCAGATAGTCCACCACCCGGTTCATGCAGATGAGGGGCGTTTTCCGCTCATGCTCGATGACCTCGAAGCTGTCCCCGCAGCTGCGGATGAGGCGCAGCAGCAGATTTTTCGCCTCCGGGGCCGCGCAGAGGTGGATCTCCTCCGCCAAAACCCCCAGGATGGCCCGGGTCCAGGCATAGCCCCGCTCCCGGTCCGCGATCATCTGGCACTCATCGATGACCGCCACCTCGAAGGGCCGCTTCATATCCAGCTTCTCCGCCGTGGCGGCCACATGGGTGTCCCCGGGGCGCACGTCCTCCTCCTCGCCGGTGGTGAGGGAGCAGTTGACCCCGTAATCCAGCAGGGTCTCCTGGGCCTCCAGGGCCAGGAGGCGCAGAGGGGCCAGGTAGACCCCGGTCTCCGCCCGGATGAGTCGCTGGAAGCCGGCGTAGGTCTTGCCGGTGTTGGTGCCGCCGATGTGCACCACGAAATGGCGCTTCAGGGCCCGGGCCTCGGGGTACTCGTCCTTGGGGTTCAGGGCCACCAGCAGCTCCAGGCTGCTCCGGATGGCCCGGGGCACATAAAAGACGGAATAGATATAGCTGAGGGGGTGGCTCATCAGCTCCTGGTCGGGGAAATCCTCCATGCTGAGGAGGGCCCGGACATCCGTCTCCGGCTGGGCTGCCCGGAAATCCCCCAGGGCCCGCTCCGCCGCTGCCAGCAGGGCGGGCGTATAGCCCTCCCGCAGGCGTTTCTTCGTCCCCTCGTCCGCCAGGCCGATCCAGTAACCTGCAGAAGCATAACGCTTCAGCTCCGAGGCCGGGGAGGTCTCGGATTCCCCGGGGTGGTCCTTCAGGGCGATGAGGTGACCGATATAGCTCATGGCCTTTCCCTGCCGCAGGGACCTGGAGGCTCCCGCCTTCATCATGCTGAGGATCCCCCGGTGGTAGTGCTCCGCAAGAAGGGCCGCCTCCGCGTCATCGCTCTCCGGGAGCACCCAGCTCTCCTCCGTGAGGGCGAGAGAGGCCGACAGGGCATCCTGAAAGCGGAGCTGCTCCGCCTCCGCAGCGGCGCTCCGCTCCGCCTTCGCCGCCTCTGCTTCAGAGAGGAAGCGCTCGCTCTTTTCCGCCTCGAGGATGGTTTCTTTATTCCAGGTGCGCACGCTGCGGCCGTTAAAATGCCGATAGGCCGGCTTGGGTAGCAGCTCCCGCAGAAGCTCTTCCGTCCACCCCCGGCTCTTCAGGGTGCCCACCGTCCAGTTTTTTCCGTTTTTTCCGCCGGACATGTCATATCTCCCGTAATTGCATACTAACCCGGGTAGTTTATCACACTTTCTTCCATTTTACAACGGCGGGCACTTTCCCTCCCCCGAAAGCTGTGGTATACTGTAACAGAATGACATCCAGCGATTTGAATACGGGAGGGTTTTACCATGACAAACGTAGAACAGATTTCCGGCTTCTCCATGGACTTTTTCAGCCTGAAGGGCAAGGTGGCCATCGTTACCGGAGCCAACCAGGGGCTGGGCATGGGCTATGCCCTGGCCTTCGCCCGGGCCGGTGCGGATCTCTTCATCCCCCACTACACGGAGGATGTGAAGGACATCAAGGAGCTCATCGAGGCCGAGGGGCGGCGGGTGGTCTTCTACCGGGGCGACCTTCAGGACCGGGATTATCTCCGCAGCATCCCGGTGAAGTGCCTGGAGGCCTACGGGCAGATTGACATTCTCGTGAACAACGCGGGCACCAACTGCTTCGCCGACTTCCTGGAGTTCCCCGACGAGGGCTGGGACCGGGTCATCAACGTGAACATGAACGCCGTCTACCTCCTGGGCCATGAGGTCGCCAAGGTCATGGCGAAGCAGGGCCACGGCAAAATCATCAACATCGGCTCCGCCCTGAGCTACACCGGGGATGCCAAGTGCCCCGCCTACATCACCGCGAAGCACGGGGTCATCGGCATCACCCGCAGCTTCGCAAACGAGCTGGGCAAGTACAACATCCAGTGCAACGCCATCTGCCCGGGCTTCATCTACACCGAGGTGAACAAGGCCATCTCCGATGACCCGGAATTCTATAAGCACATCACGGACCGCATCTCCCTGGGCCGCTGGGGCACCCTGGGGGACCTCATGGGCACCGCCGTGTTCCTCGCCAGCCGCGCCAGCGACTACATCAACGGCTCCGACATCAAGGTGGACGGCGGCTTCTCCACGGTGCTGTAAGCCAAAAAAATGTCCTATTCGGAGTGCCACGGGCACATTTTCATGGATGGGCACGTCTTCCGGGAGGCCATGGAGCTGCACCAGGGCGGCGTGGTCCGGGAGGTCATCGATGAGCGCCTGGCCGCCCTGCGCTCTGCCGGGATCACCTATTACCGGGACGGCGGGGACAGGCTGGGGGTCTCCCTCTATGCCCGCAGCCGGGCGGCGGACTACGGCATCGAATACCGCACCTGCGCCTTCGGCACCCACAAGCGGAAGCAGTACGGGGGCCTGGTAGGTCTCCCCTTCGACGGCCCGGGGGACTTCCGGGAGCTGGTGAAGAAAGCAAAGGCGGAAAAGGCGGATTTCATTAAGCTCATGATCTCCGGCATCATGGATTTTCAGGTTTTCGGCGGCCTCACCGGGGGTGGGCTGGAGCCGGACGAGATCCCCGAACTCATCAAGATCGCCCACGGGGAGGGCTTCCGGGTCATGGCCCACGTCAACGGCGCGGAGCGCACTAAGGCGGCCCTCGCCGCTGGGCTGGACAGTGTGGAGCACGGCTATTTCATGGATGATGAGTGCCTTTCCCTTCTAAGGGAGACCGGGGCCGTGTGGGTGCCCACCCTGGCCGCTACGGCGGGCTTCGCCGGGCGGGAGGGCTTCACTCCCGGCGTTGCGGAGGCGAACCTCCGCCACGCCTGTGAAAATCTGCGCAAGGCCCAGGCCATGGGGGTCCTCATCGCCGCCGGGTCCGACGCCGGGGCGGTGAACGTGCCCCCGGATACGGGCATCCACATGGAGCACGCTCTTCTCTCCGCGGCGGGCATCGAAGCGGAGACCGTGGCAAAGGGCGACGCGGCCATTCGGCGGCGCTTCGTCTTCGGGGGCTGACGCTGCCCGCAACTGCGCTTATCCACCCGTTCCTCCGGCGGCGACTGATTCCGGAAGTCAAAACCTCCGGCTAAGCCGGAGGCTTGAATAGCCCTAGAAGGGCATAATGCAGACGAAGCCCCTGAAGGGGCGCCGAAAAAGTTTGCCGACCGCATTGCTTTTTCCGGCTGCCCCTCAAGGG